>LNFM01003385.1_pt1 | contig 55809 bp, 53 predicted proteins | sample 596031 | NCBI WGS metagenome assembly LNFM01 (sample SAMN04254537, study PRJNA301005) | activated carbon metagenome | isolation source: dual media filters at the Ann Arbor, Michigan drinking water treatment plant | place: USA: Ann Arbor
GCGCTGTTCACGCGCAACCTGGGCAACATCGTGATGGACCTGAACGACGTCGAGGTGATCGACGTGAACGTCCTGGGCGGCACGGACACGGTCATCGTCAACGATCTCACAGGCACCGATGTGACGCGGGTGAACGTGGACCTGGCAGGCACGATCGGGGGTACCGCTGGCGATGGCGCGGCCGACGTCGTCATCGGCAACGGCACCAACGGCAACGACATCATCGACGTGTTCGGTGCCGGCACGTCGGTGTCGGTGTTCGGGCTCGCGGCGCAACTCGACATCCTGAACTCGGAAGGTGCGAACGACTCGCTCGTCATCAACGGGCTCGGCGGCGACGACGGAATCACCGCGACCACTCTGCCGGCAGGCGTGATCAGGCTGACCCTCGACGGTGGTGCCGGCAACGACACGATCCTCGGCAGCCAGGGGGCGGATACGGTCCTCGGTGGCGAGGGGGACGACTTCATCTTCGGCGACAACGGCAACGACGTGGCCCTCATGGGTGCGGGCGACGATATCTTCCAATGGGATCCGGGCGACGGCAACGACATCATCGAAGGCCAGGCCGGCACCGACACGATGCTGTTCTTCGGCAGCAACGCCAGCGAGAACATCGACATCTCTGCCAACGGAGGTCGGGTCATCTTCTTCCGCAACGTGGCCAACGTGACGATGGACCTTGACGACGTCGAGCGCATCGACTTCCGGGCCCTGGGCGGTACGGACAACATCGTCGTGGGTGACCTGTCGGGTACCGACATGACCAACGTGAACCTGGACCTCAGGGGGTCGGGCGGCGGCGGAGACGGGGCGGCCGATTCGGTGACCGTCAACGCCACCAACGGGGACGACGTGTTCGGGGTCTCATCGAGCGGTGGCGTGGTCACGGTCTTCGGACTTCCGGCGGCGGTCACCCTGACGAGCGCCGAAGCTGCCAACGACCGTCTCACCTTGAACGGGCTGGGCGGTGATGACGTCATCAACGCTTCGGGCCTTGCGGCAGGTGTTATTCAGCTGACCCTCAACGGCGGGCTGGGCGAAGACATTTTCCTGGGTAGCGCCGGCAACGACCTCATCAGCGGCGGCGATGGCAACGACACCGCCCTCATGGGCGGCGGCAACGACACCTTCGTGTGGAATCCGGGCGACGACAACGACACCCTCGAGGGTCAGGGTGGCAACGACACGCTGCTGTTCAACGCTTCGAACGCGGCCGAGAACATCGACATCTCCGCCAACGGCGGGCGGGTGATCCTCTTCCGCAATGTCGCGAACGTCGTCATGGACCTGAACGACGTCGAGACCATCGACTTCAATGCGCTCGGCGGCGCGGACAGCATCGTTGTGAACGACCTGTCGGGGACCGATGCGACGGATGTGAACGTCAACCTCGCAGGTACCCTCGGCGGCGCCTCGGGTGACGGGATTGCCGACGTGGTGACGGTGAACGGCCGCGCCGGCGCGGACATCATCGACATCTTGGGCAGTGGCACCTCGGTGAGCGTGGTGGGTGCCGCGGCCGCAGTCGACGTTACCAACGTCGATGCGGGGACAGACCGGCTCGTGGTCAACGGTCAGGGCGGCAACGACACCATCACTGCGACCACTCTGGCGGCAGGGATCGTCGGGCTGACCATCGACGGGGGTGCCGGCAACGACACCATTCTCGGCAGCCAGGGGGCGGATACGGTCCTCGGTGGCGACGGCGACGATTTCGTGTTCGGCGACAACGGCAACGACGTGGCGCTCATGGGTGCCGGCAACGACGTGTTCCAGTGGGATCCGGGCGACGGCAACGACATCGTCGAAGGCCAGGCCGACACCGACACGTTGCTGTTCTTCGGCAGCAACGCCAGCGAGAACATCGACATCTCTGCCAACGGAGGTCGGGTCATCTTCTTCCGCAACGTCGCCAGCGTGACGATGGACCTGAACGACGTCGAGCGCATCGATTACCGCGCACTGGGCGGTGCCGACAACATCGTGGTGGGTGACCTGTCGGGCACCGACATGACTCAGGTGAATCTCGATCTTCAGAGTTCGGGCGGAGGTGGCGATGGCACAGCCGATACGGTGACCGTCAACGCCACCAACGGGGCGGACGGGTTCGGGGTCGCATCGAGCGGTGGCGTGGTCACGGTCTTCGGGCTCACGGCGCAAGTCACCCTGACGAATGCCGAAGCGGCCAACGACCGGCTCACCTTGAACGGCCTGGGCGGCGACGACGTGATCAACGCCACCGGACTCGCGGCCGGTGTCCTTCAGCAACTGACCCTCAACGGCGGGCTGGGCGACGACATCTTCCTGGGTAGCGCCGGCAACGACCTCATCAACGGTGGCGACGGCGACGATGTTGCCCTGATGGGTGCAGGTGATGACATCTTCGTGTGGAACCCGGGCGACGACAACGATACGCTCGAGGGTCAGGCCGGTTTCGACACGATGCAGTTCAACGGCGCGAACGTGGCGGAGATCATCACCTTCTCGGCAAACGGCGGGCGGGTACTCTTCACCCGCAACGTTGCGAGCGTGATCATGGACCTGAACGACGTGGAGGACATCACGTACAACGCCCTGGGTGGTGCCGACAACATCATCGTCAATGACCTCTCGGGTACCGATGTCACCGAGATCAACCTGAATCTGGCCGGCACTCTCGGCGGGACGGCGGGTGACGGACAGGCCGACACCATCACGATCTTCGGAACGCTTTCTGACGACGTGATCCTCGTCGTGGGCGACGGGGGGGCCGTGACCGTTCTCGGCCTGGCAGCGCAGGTCAACATCACCGGCTTCGAAGCGAGCCTGGATCGATTGATCATTCAGGCGGTGGACGGGGACGATGTCATCGAGGCGAGCGGCGTGGCCAGCGGAGCACTGCTGCTGACCCTCGATGGAGGCGACGACAACGACGTCCTCGTCGGCGGAGACGGCAACGACACCCTGCTGGGCGGCGACGGCGATGACGTGCTGGTCGGCGGACCGGGCACCGACATTCTCAATGGAGGACTCGGCGACGACATCGAGATCCAGTAGTCCTCGACCGCAAGCAGGGCTCGAGGGGGCAGACCCGGATTGCTGTGATCCGGGCCTGCCTGTCAGGTCTCCCGGCGCCCACGCCGGGCCAGCACGGCGCGGATGGCTTCGATGTTGGCGCGCACCCCAGGCATGTTCGGGTTGAGCGCGAGGGCCTGCTCGAAGTATCCGAGGGCGTGTTCGAGCTGACCGCGCTGCAATGAAATGAGGCCGTAGCCCGACAATGCGCCGAAGTGCGACGGATTGCGCTTCAACACCTCGTCGCAATCGGCGGCGGATGCATCCAGATCGCCGGCCAGGTACAGGGCCGTGGCGCGCTTGTTCCAGCCTTCGGCGAAGTCCGGCTTGCGTTCGATGACGCGGGTGAACACTTCCACGCTCTCGGGCAGCCGGCGGTGGGCGAGGTGTTCCGCACCCTGGGCGAACAGCAGGTCCACATCGGGGTCGCCGGAGCGGCTCCAGATGGCCCAGATAGCCCGCTCCGACCCGGCCCGGACCACGGCGTCATCATCCACCAGGGCGGCGAGCAGTGTGGGCACATCGCTCATGACGCCGGTCTCCGCGAGATGCCCGACGCCTTGCTGGCGGACCCGCGCGTCCCGGGACTCGAGTTCTTTCAGCGCCGTGGCACGGTCGGTCTCAGCCGTGGCTGCACTTGCCGACAGGGCGAGGAGCACTGCGGTGACGATGGTGATGGCAAGCGCTTGCATCGACGACTCCTTCCCCCGATGGTTCGCGGTGATCTTACGCCCGGTGCCGGGAAGCCCGCGGCGTGCGTAGAATTCCGGAAATGCCGTCGTTGAGGAGTCTGCCTTGTCCGATACGGAGTCCCCGGTCCGGTTGATCGATGCGATGGGTAGGGAACACGCACCCGCGACGGGCGTGGTGCGCATCGTGTCCCTCGTCCCGAGCATCACCGAACTGCTGTTCAGCCTGGGGCTGCAGGAGCATCTCGTGGGCCGGACCGGCTTTTGCGTGCACCCCAAGGGCCAGGTGCGGCGCGTGTCGAAGGTGGGCGGCACCAAGACCGTGGACGTGCCCAAGGTGAAGAAGTTGGGCGCCACCCACCTCATCGTCAACATCGACGAGAATCCGCGTCCCGTCGTGGAAGAGATCGCGCAGTTCGTGCCGAACGTGATCGTCACGCACCCGATCGAACCGGAAGACAACATCCGGCTGTATCGCCTGCTGGGCGGCATCTTCGGCCGCGAGGCGAAGGCCGAGGAACTCGCCACCGCGTTCATTCGCGAGCTCGCCAACACGCGCGATGCTGCGCGCGAGTTCCAGCGCGAGAAGGTGCTCTACCTCATCTGGAAGTCACCCTGGATGACCGTGTCGCGCGCCACCTACATCTCGCGCATGCTCGACCTGGTCGGCTGGGAAACCGTGCCGGAGCAGGCCCATTCGCGCTATCCGTCGGTGGAGCTGTCGCCCCATACGATGGGCGAGGTGAACGTCGTGCTGCTGTCGACCGAGCCCTACAGTTTCGTCGATCGCCACATCGACGAGATCCGCGCCGAACTCCCGCCCGCAGCGCATCCGCAGATCGCACTGATCGACGGTGGCATGACCTCGTGGTACGGCAGCCGGGCGATCGACGGCCTGCGTTACTTGCGGGAATTGCGGCGGGCGTTGCGCGCGTAGCAACCGCAGCCCCCTCCCTGGCCCTCCCCCACGCTGCGCGCGGGGGAGGGGAAGCAAAGCACACGTCACCGCGAACCACGGGCACTCCTTCCCCCATCATCGATGGGGGAAGGCTGGGATGGGGGCAACGCGACGCGCAGAACCGGCAGACGCGACAGGCACTTGTATCCGCCCCCCAGCGCCGACCGTGGCGCGCCGCTACTTCCGTTTCTTCTTCGCCGGCTTCGCGGCCTTGGCTTCGCGTGCCGCGACCTGCTGTGCCTGGAAGATCGCGCTGATCGTCGCCGCCGGCGAACCCGGCGCCGCGGATTTCGCGGGGGCAGGCTTCGCAGCCTTTTTCGGTGAAGCTGCTTTCGGCTCCGACGCGGCCTTAGCGGCGGTCTTCGGCGGCTTGGCGATTTTGGGTGCCTTGGCCCTGATCGGAGCCTTGGCTGGTATGGGTTCGCGGACCGCCTTTGCAACCGGCGCCGGCGCAGTGGCCGGCGTGCGATCGCGCGCCACCGCGGCAGGAGCCGCCTCGGCGGCCGGCGTCCGCGTGACCGGCGCGCACTTGGCACCTGCTTCGCCGGCGTCGAGCCTCAACTTGGCGTACGAGCCGGGTGCATCTTCCAGCGCCTTCGGAGCGCCGTCGCCCGGCGTCCGCGGCTGCACCTGGCCACCGCCGAACCCGTGAATCCACGTGGCCCAGTCGTTCCACCACGAACCGTCGTGCCGTTGTGCGCTCGCCAGCCAGGCGTCGGCACCGTCCGCGGGCTTGTCGTTGGTCCAGTAGTTGTACTTCTGCGCGACCGGCGGATTGACGATGCCGGCGATGTGGCCCGATCCGCCCAGGACGAACCGAACTTTGCCACCGAGCCGTTGCGCGCCCGCGTAGGTGGATTTCCAGGGAGCGATATGATCCTCGATGGTCGAAATGAAATAGGCCGGTGTGGTGATGGCCGACAGATCCATGGTCTCGCCGCCCACCGTCAGCGCATCCTTCTCGCGCAGCAGGTTGCGGATGTACATGTTGCGCAGGTAGAAGGTATGCATCTTCGCCGGCATGCGCGTGGAATCGGAGTTCCAGTACAGCAGGTCGAACGGGAACGGGTCCTTGCCCAGCAGGTAGTTGTTCACGACGAACGACCAGATGAGGTCGTTGTCGCGCATCATGTTGAAGGTGCCGGCCATCTCGGCACCCTCGAGGTAGCCGCGGCTTTCCATGCGTTTCTCGAGCTTGTCGACGATGGCGTCGTCGACGAAGACGCCCAGCTCGCCGGGCTCCTGGAAGTCGATCATGGTGGTGAAGAACGTGACGCTCTTCACGCGCTGTGCCTGCCCCTTCTTCTGCAACCACGACAGCAGGCACGCGGTGAGCGTGCCGCCGAGGCAATAACCGATCAGGTTGATCGCGGGCTCACCGGTGATCTTCGCGACGGCGTCCATGGCCGCGAGCGGACCTTCGAAGAGGTAGTCGTCGAAGGTCTTGTGCGCGTGCCGCCCGTCCGGGTTGACCCAGGAGATCACGAACACCGTGAGACCCTGGTCCACCGCCCACTTGATGAAGGAATTCTTGGCGCGCAGGTCGAGGATGTAGTACTTGTTGATCCACGGCGGCGTGATCAGCAGTGGTGTCCGGTCCACCTGCGGGGTCGACGGCGTGAACTGCAGCAGCTGCATGAGGTCGTTCTGGAACACCACCTTGCCGGGCGTGGTCGCGACGTTCTCGCCCATGGTGAAGGCGGAGTTGTCGGTCATGGTGATCGCGAGCTTGCCCTTGCCGCGTTCCAGGTCGCCGAGAAGGTGATTGAGCCCTTCGAGCAGGTTCTTGCCGCCGGAATCGATGGTGGTCTTCAGCACCTCGGGATTGGTGAACACGAAGTTGGTCGGCGCCAGCGCGTCCACGTACTGGCGCGTGAAGAACTTGACCTTCTTCGCATCGTTCGGATCGAGTCCCTGGGCGTCCGCCACGGCGCGCTGGATATGGTCGGCCGCAATCAGGTACGACTGCTTGATGTAGTCGAACACGAAGTTGTTCTGCCACACCTCGTTGCGGAAGCGGTTGTCGCCCTTGGGCGGTTCCTTGACCGGTTGCGCCGCTTCGCCGAGGAACTTGGAGAGGGTGACGCCCCACAGCTTCGAGTAGTCCTCCCACGCGCGCATCTGCATCTCGGCGAGTTTCATGGGATCGGACATGAGCTTGGCGCCCAGTTCCATGAAGGCCTTGTTGATGCCGAGCTCCTCGAGGTCGCGCATCATGTCGGCCTGCGGCTGGTGCTCCACGAACTCGGAGATCACCTTGGCGGATTTCTCCGCGATCTCGGCCAAGGCGTGCTGCAGCTCGGCGGGATCGACGGGCGGTGGGTTTTGCGGTGCGTCGGCCATGGCGACAGGTCCTCGTTCAGGCGGCGGCGAATCGGAAGATTCCGTCGGAATCCCGGGTGCGGGTCACCGCACCTTCGGCGATCAGGCGGTTCAGGTGGGCAATGGCCTCACCCATCGCGAAGTAGAGCTGGTGATTGTCGAGCTTGCGGCGGAACAGCACGGGCAGGACTTCTGCAGCGGTGATTGCCGTGCCGGTGCAGGCTTCGCGCAGCTCGCGCAGGCGGTCGCGGTGGTGCTGCTGCAGGGCGGCCACGCGCGCGGCGATCCCGCGAAACGGCAGTCCGTGAGCGGGGAGCACGAGCGTGCCGTCCGGCAGCTCGGTGAACCGTGCGATCGATCGCAGGAACTGTCCGACCGGGTCGCCCTCCGGTTCCGTCGACCAGACGCTGGTGTTGGTGCTGATCTTGGGTAGCAGCATGTCGCCCGAGATCACGATGCCGAGGTCGGCGCAGTACAGGGAAGCGTGCTCCGGCGCATGGCCGTGTCCGATGATGATCTGCCACTGGTGTGTGCCGATGGTGAGCCGATCGCCCTCGGTAATGCGGCGAAAGCGCGTCGGCAGTTCCGTTACCGAGCGGCGATAGGCATTGCCGCGCCCGCTGATGGCGGCAACCCCTTCGGCGCCCAGGCCATGGGAACGGAACAGTTCGACCAGCGCGTCGCCGCCATAGCCGGCGACACCCTCCCACACCGCGTGGGCGGTGAGATACTCCGCCTCGGTCATCCAGAGCTCGACGTTCCAGCGCCGCGTGAGCCAGCCGGCGAGCCCGACATGATCCGGGTGGTAATGGGTCGCGATGACGCGGGTGATCGGTCCATGGGTGCGAAAGATCTCGTCCCAGGCGGCCCGGGTGGGGTCGGAACCGAAGCCGCAATCGACGATGGCCCAGCCATCGCCGTCGCGCAGCAGCCAGAGATTGATGTGGTCGAGTGCGAAGGGCAGCGGCATGCGCAGCCACGAAAGGCCTTCAACGATCGACGTCACCGTCCCGCTGGGCGGAGGCGCGGCAAACGGGAACTGCAAAGCCCCTGCGGCCGGTGAGTCGGCGACCGGTACGGCGGCGGCGGCGGCAGGGGTCATCCTCGTGAAGCCTCACGGGGGTGCGGGAGGCGGATTTTCATTCTGAGGTCCAGTGTACCCCGTGGACGGCCGGGCCGCCGCCGCACCGTCGCCCCCTCGCAAATTGACGGCACCCCCAACGTTACCTAGACTCGAAGGCTCTTCGCGTTGCGGCCCCGATCCGCAGCCTGGTGCCCTAAGGAGGGGTCGACATGGACCGCGCATCGCCTTCCGCCCTCACCCGACTGCCGATGCTCAGCTTCGCGCACGGCGAGACGCTCGACATGCTGCGTGCGAGCGTCCAGGACTTCGCCGCCGCCGAGATCGCGCCGCGCGCGGCCGAGATCGACCATTCCAACCAGTTCCCGGTGGACCTGTGGCGCAAGATGGGCGATCTCGGGGTGCTCGGCATCACCGTCGAAGAGGAGTTCGGTGGCGCCGCCATGGGCTATCTTGCCCACATGATCGCGATGGAAGAGATCTCGCGCGCGTCGGCATCCGTCGGACTTTCTTACGGTGCGCACTCCAATCTGTGCGTCAACCAGATCCGCCGCAACGGCAGCCCCGCGCAGAAGGCCCACTACCTGCCGAAGCTGATCTCCGGTGAAAGCGTGGGCGCACTCGCCATGAGCGAGCCCGGTTCCGGATCGGACGTGGTGAGCATGCGCCTGAAGGCCGAGAAGCGCGGTGCGACCTACGTGCTGAACGGCAACAAGATGTGGATCACCAACGGGCCCGACGCCGATGTGCTGGTGGTCTACGCCAAGACCGATGCCCAGGCCGGACCCAAGGGCATCACGGCGTTCATCATCGAGAAGGGCATGCCGGGGTTCTCCACCGCTCAGAAGCTCGACAAGCTCGGCATGCGCGGTTCGAACACGTGCGAACTGGTGTTCCGCGACTGTGTCGTCCCCGAGGACCAGATACTCGGCGAACTGAATCGCGGCGTGCAGGTGCTGATGAGCGGTCTCGACTACGAGCGCGCCGTGCTCGCGGCCGGCCCGCTGGGCATCATGCAGGCGTGCCTCGACGTGGTCGTGCCCTACGTGCACGAACGCAAGCAGTTCGGCCAGGCGATCGGTGAATTCCAGTTGATGCAAGGCAAGCTCGCCGACATGTACACGACCTTGTCGGCGTGCCGCGCCTACGTGTATGCCGTGGGTCAGGCGCTCGATCGCGGCGAGACCACGCGCAAGGACGCCGCGGGCGCCATTCTCTACGCTGCCGAGAAGGCCACGTGGATGGCCGGCGAGGCGATCCAGTGCCTCGGCGGCAACGGCTACATCAACGAGTACGCCACGGGCCGGCTCTGGCGCGACGCGAAGCTCTACGAAATCGGTGCCGGCACATCGGAGATCCGGCGCTGGCTGATCGGCCGCGAACTGTTCGCGGAGACCGCGTGACGCAGGTGCTCACCGCGGTCAGCACGTTCCCCGAGAAGGGGCGCAGCCAGATCCGCACCGAGACCGCGCTGGCCATCGCCCGTGCGCTGCTGGAAGGGTTCGACAAGCACTACCGCATCTTCCGCGAGATGAGCCGCGCGGCGAAGGATCGCTTCGAGCGCGCCGACTGGGCCGCGGTGCAGCGCGCGCACGCCGACCGCATCGCCCTGTACGACGAACGGGTGCGCGAAGCGGCCGAGCGTCTGCAACAGGAGTTCGGCGCCGACAGCCTGCCCGATGCTCTGTGGCAGGACATCAAGCTGCAGTACGTGGGGCTGCTCACCAACCACAAGCAGCCGGAGCTCGCGGAGACGTTCTTCAACTCCGTCAGCACGCGCATCCTGCACCGGTCGTACTTCCACAACGACTATCTGTTCGTGCGGTCGGCCGTGGCGACGGAGTACATCGAGTCCGATCCGCCGGCATACCGCAGCTACTACCCGGCGACGGACGGCTTGCGCACAGTGGTCGCGACCATCCTGGGCGACTTCGGACTCGACGTGCCGTTCAATCATCTGCGCCGCGACGTGGGCTTTCTCATCCGCGCGGTGCGCGAACTGCTGCCCAAGCCCTTGCGCCTCGAAGCGAACCATCAGATCCAGGTGCTCTCGTCGTTGTTCTTCCGCAACAAACGCACCTACCTGATCGGCAAGTTCATCAACGGCCACCTCGAGCAGCCCTTCGCCGTGCCCATCGTGCACGATGGTGCGGGTGGTCTCACGCTCGACGCATGTCTGTTCGATCCGCGCGAGATAGCACCCCTCTTCGCCTTCAGCCGTGCCTACCTGATGGCGGACATGGAAGTGCCTTCGGCCTTCGTGGACTTCCTTTCGGGCATGATGCCCGGCAAGCCGCGCGCCGAGCTCTACACCGCGCTGGGGCTGCAGAAGCACGGCAAGACGCTCTTCTATCGCGAGTTCCTGCAGCACCTCAAGCATTCGCGCGACCAGTTCGTACTTGCCCCCGGCATCAAGGGGCTGGTGATGGTGGTGTTCACGCTCCCGTCCTATCCCTACGTGTTCAAAGTGATCCGCGACAACATTTCGCCCACGAAGGACGTCACGGCCGAGACGGTGAAAGAGAAGTACATGCTGGTGAAGCGGCACGACCGCATCGGCCGCATGGCCGACACGCTCGAGTACGCCAACGTCGCGTTCCCGCGCGAGCGCTTCACCCGCGAACTGCTGGACGAACTGCGGCGCGAGCTGCCGTCGCAGATCGAGGAGGACGGGCGCAACGTGGTGATCAAGCACACCTACATCGAACGCCGCATGAAGCCGCTCAACATGTTCCTCGACGAGGCCGACGACGAACAGGCGCGCGCCGCGGTGCGCGACTACGGGCGTGCCATCAAGGAACTCGCGTCGGTCAATATCTTTCCGGGCGACATGCTGTTCAAGAACTTCGGCGTCACCCGTGGCGGCCGCGTCGTGTTCTATGACTACGACGAGATCGCCTACATGACGGAATGCAACTTCCGGCGCATCCCGGAGGCGCCGACGCCGGAGGCGGAGATGTCGGCGGAACCCTGGTACCCGGTTGCGCCCAACGACATCTTCCCGGAGGAGTTCACCCCGTTCCTTCTTTCGGGTGCCAGGGTGCGGGACGAGTTTCTCGCTCATCATGCGGACCTGCTGGCGCCCGATTTCTGGAACGGCTGCAAGCGTGACATCGAACGGGGCCACATCGAAGACGTATTTCCCTATCGCCGCGAAGCGCGCTTCGCGAGCCGGTTCGGCGCCGCATCGGCGACCACGGCACCAGGAGGAGACCATCCATGAACAACGACCCGATCGTCATCGTCGGGCTTGCCCGCACGCCCATGGGCGGATTCCAGGGCGAGCTCAAGGACTTCACCGCCGCGGAGCTCGGCGCTGTGGCCATTCGCGCGGCCGTGGAGCGCGCCGGGGTTGCGCCGGAGGACATCGAGGAAGTGATCATGGGTTGCGTGCTGCCGGCGGGCCAGGGACAGGCGCCGGCGCGGCAGGCGAGCCTCGGCGCCGGCTTGCCGCTCGCTGCGGGCTGCACGACGGTCAACAAGATGTGCGGTTCCGGCATGAAGGCGGCGATGTTCGCGCACGATCTGCTCGCTGCCGGGACCAATCAGGTGATGGTGGCCGGCGGCATGGAGAGCATGACCAACGCGCCGTACCTGTTGCCGAAGGCCCGGACCGGCTATCGCATGGGGCACCAGCAGGTGCTGGACCACATGTTTCTCGACGGCCTGGAAGACGCCTACGAGAAGGGGCGCCTGATGGGCACGTACGCGGAAGAATGCGCGACGAGCTTCCAGTTCTCGCGCCAGGAGCAGGACGCGTTCGCCATCGCGTCGCTCGAGCGCGCCCAGAAGGCGAATTCCGATGGTTCGTTCGCGTGGGAGATCGCGCCGACCACCTTGAAATCCGGCAAGGGCGACCGCTTCCTCGATCGCGACGAGCAACCGTTCAAGGCGAACTTCGAGAAGATCCCGCAACTGAAGCCGGCGTTCCGCAAGGACGGCACGGTGACCGCGGCGAACTCGAGCTCCATCTCCGATGGTGCGGCCGCGCTGATCCTCATGCGCCGATCGGAGGCCGAGCGTCGCGGCATCAAGCCCATCGCGACCATCGCCGGTCACACGACCCACGCGCAGGCGCCGGGGCTCTTCACGACCGCACCCGTCGGCGCCATCCGCAAGCTGTTCGAGCGCACCGGCTGGACCGCGGACGGCGTGGACCGGTACGAGATCAACGAAGCGTTCGCCGTGGTGACCATGGCGGCGATGCGTGAGCACAAGCTGCCGCACGAGAAGGTCAACGTGCATGGTGGTGCTTGCGCGCTGGGACATCCCATCGGTGCATCGGGCGCCCGCATTCTGGTGACGCTGATCGGGGCCTTGCGCAAGGACGGTCTGAAGCGCGGCGTTGCTTCGCTTTGCATCGGCGGCGGGGAGGCCACGGCGATGGCGGTCGAGATGGTTTGAGGTTCGCAGCAAAGCGTGAAACACGAAGGGCACCAAGGGAGCGCGAAGGAGTAACCAACGAGAGGCCCTCTGTCGAGGGCATGCGGGGCCGATTCATGCCTGGGCCGGTTTTCCTTCGTGTACCTTCGTGTCCTTCGCGTCCTTCGTGTTGAAGGAGTTGTGATTCAGGTTCAAGACCCAGCGGCATTGGAGGAGAAAGCAGTGAACAAGCACAACATCGGCTTCGTCGGCGTCGGTCTCATGGGCCACGGCATGGCGAAGAATCTCGTGGAGAAGGGCTGGAAGGTCACGATCCTCGGCCATCGCAACCGTGCGCCGGTCGAAGACCTGGTGGGTCGCGGTGCCACCGAAGCGAAGGACGTGGCGGCATTGGTCGCGGCGAGCGACGTGGTGATCCTGTGCGTGACGGGCACGCCGGAGGTCGAGGACCTGGTGAATCGCCCAGGCGGCGTCCTGGCTTCGGTACGCAAAGGCCAGATCGTGGTCGACACCTCCACGAGTCAACCGAATTCGACTCTCAAGCTGGTGGAGGCGTTCAAGGCGAAGGGCGTGCGCTACGTCGATGCACCGCTCACGCGCACGCCGGTGGAGGCCGAACAGGGCCGGCTCAATACTCTCGTGGGCGCAGATGCCGCGACCTTCGCCGAGCTCGAACCGGTCTTCAAGGGCTACTGCGAAAATGTCTTCCACATGGGTGAGTCCGGCGCTGGCCACGTCATCAAGCTCATCAACAACTTCGTGGCCATCGGCACCGTGGCGCTCGCATCCGAAGCGCTGGTCGCGTGCGCCAAGATGGGAGTTGATCCGAAGAACCTGGTGAAGCTGATGAGCGTGGGGGCCATCAACTCCGGCATCCTGCAAATGGTCGCCGGCGGCGCGTCGGAGGGCGACTTCACACGCATGAAGTTCGGCTTGAAGAACGCCGCGAAGGACGTGCGCTACTACAACCAGGCGATGACCGAGATCCAGCTGGCCGGTGTCATGGGTCCTGCGGTCAACCAGAGCCTCGCGCAGGCGATGTCACTGGGGTTCGATGGTCCGGACAAGCTGCTCGCCTCGCTCGTGGAAGCGCAGGCGAAACTGAACGGTGTCCGGGTCGGCGCATGAGCGAACCGCTCGTCTTCCATTTCGACTTCTCCTCGCCCTACGGCTATCTGGCGAGCACGAAGATCGATGCCCTGGGCGCCAGGCACGGCCGCGAGGTGATCTGGAAGCCGTTCCTGATCGGAGCGACTCTCAAGGTCACGGGGCTGCCGGTGCTCATGGAAGTGCCCCTGAAGGGCGACTACTCGCGCCACGACTTCGCCCGCAGCGCGCGCTTCCACGGGGTGACCTACCACCATCCGGAGCCGTTTCCGATCTCGACCCAGGCGCCGGCCCGCGCGTTCTACTGGGTCGCCGAGCAGGACGCGGTGCGCGCAAAACAGCTGGCAGTGGCGCTGCTCAAGGCCTATTTCGTCGATGGCATCAACATCTCGAATCCGGCCGACACCGTCGCCGTGGCGCGGGGTCTCGGCCACGATGGCGCCGCGCTCGAAGCGGCCTTGAACGATCCGGCGGTCAAGGCGCTGCTCAAGAACGAGGTGGATGCCGCCATGACCAAGGGTGTATTCGGTTCGCCGTTCGTGTTCGTCGACGGCGAACCGTTCTGGGGCATCGACCGCTTCGATCAGATCGAGCGCTGGCTCGCCACGGGAGGATTCTGAGGCCCGTGAGTCTGCGCCGGTTTCGTCATCTGTGCGTGTTCTGCGGTTCGAGCGCGGGGCACGATCCCGTCTACGCCCGCACTGCGCGCGAAGTGGGCCGCCTGCTCGCGCATGAAGGCATCGGTGTCGTGTACGGTGGCGGCCGCATCGGCATGATGGGGGCCGTGGCGGAGGCGGCGCTGGCCGCGGGCGGGACGGTGCTAGGCATCATTCCGGAAGCGCTGATGCGAAGCGAGATCGCCTTCCAGGGATTGACGGAGCTCAGGGTGGTGCGCTCGATGCACGAGCGCAAGCAGATGATGGCGGACGCTGCCGACGGCTTTCTCGCGTTGCCCGGCGGCTTCGGTACCTTCGAGGAGTTCTGCGAGATCCTCACCTGGGCGCAGCTCGGCATCCACGCGAAGCCCTGTGGCCTGCTCAACGTGAGCGGTTACTACGATCCGCTGATCGCAATGTTCGATCGCGCCGTTGCCGAGGGCTTCGTGCGGGAACGGCATCGGGCGTTGATGGTGGCGGACAGCGATCCCGAGCGACTGCTGGCGGCCATGGCGCGCTTCGAGGCCGGGGCGACCGAGCCGCTGCTCGCGCCTGAGAACGCCTGATATTCTCCAGGTCTATGTCTCTGATCCATTCGAAGTTGAATGCCCGCAGCGAGGAGTTCCGCGCCAACGCCGCCGCCATGGGCGCTCTGGTGGCGGATCTGCGCGACAAGGTGGCACGCGTCGGTCAAGGTGGTGGCAAGGCAGCGCGCGACAAGCATCTGGCGCGCGGCAAGCTCCTGCCACGCGAGCGCGTGCGGCAATTGCTGGATGTCGGTTCGCCCTTCCTGGAGCTGTCGCAGCTCGCCGCGTGGGGCATGTACAACGACGAATCGCCGGGCGCGGGCATCATCACCGGCATCGGCCGGGTGAGCGGGCGCGAGTGCGTCGTGGTGGCCAATGACGCCACCGTGAAAGGCGGCACCTACTATCCGATGACGGTGAAGAAGCACCTGCGCGCGCAGGAGATCGCACTGCAGAACCGCCTGCCGTGCATCTACCTGGTGGACTCGGGCGGGGCCAACCTGCCGAACCAGGACGACGTCTTTCCCGACCGCGAGCACTTCGGCCGCATCTTCTTCAACCAGGCGAACATGTCCGCCCAGGGCATTCCGCAGGTGGCCGTGGTGATGGGGTCGTGCACCGCCGGCGGCGCCTACGTGCCGGCGATGAGCGACGAGTCGATCATCGTCAGGAACCAGGGCACCATCTTCCTCGGCGGTCCGCCGCTGGTGAAGGCGGCCACCGGCGAGGTGGTCACGGCAGAGGAGCTGGGCGGGGCCGACGTGCACACGCGCGTCTCCGGCGTGGCCGATCACTATGCCCTCAACGATCGCCACGCGCTCGACATCGCTCGGCGCATCGTCGCCAACATGAACGGCGTCAAGCGCGTGGACGCCGACATCGCCGTGCCGCGCGAACCTGCCTACGCGGCGGATGAGCTCCACGGTGTCATCCCGCTCGACGTGCGCAAGCCCTACGACGTGCGCGAGATCGTGGCCCGCGTCGTGGACGGCAGCGAACTCGACGAGTTCAAGGCGAACTACGGCACGACGCTGATCTGCGGCTTCGCGCGTGTCTTCGGGTACCCTGTGGGCATCGTGGCCAACAACGGCATCCTGTTTTCCGAGTCCGCACTCAAGGGGGCTCACTTCATCGAGCTGTGCGCGCAACGGGGCGTGCCGCTCGTATTCCTGCAGAACATCACCGGATTCATGGTGGGCCGCAAGTACGAATCGGGCGGCATCGCGAAGGACGGCGCGAAGATGGTGACTGCGGTCGCCTGCGCCAAGGTCCCGAAGTTCACATTCATCATCGGCGGCAGTTTCGGCGCCGGGAACTACGGCATGTGCGGCCGGGCCTTCGGTCCGCGTTTCGTGTGGATGTGGCCGAACGCGCGCATTTCGGTGATGGGTGGCGAGCAGGCGGCGAGCGTGCTGGCCCAGGTGCGGCGCGACGGCATCGAGGCGAAGGGCGGCACCTGGAGCAGCGATGAGGAAGCGGCATTCAAGGCGCCGATCCGCGCACAGTACGAGACCCAGGGGCACCCTTACTACGCGAGCGCGCGGTTGTGGGACGACGGCGTGATCGACCCGGCGCAGACGCGAATGGTGCTGGGCTTGAGTCTGTCGGCAGCGCACAACGCGCCGGTGGAGTCCACGCGGTTCGGAGTTTTCCGGATGTAACGCGGGAGACGGGGAGCGAGCGAGAACGATGGTCGAAAAAAAACCGGAATCGAAAGGACGACCGTCCGCCGAGGTGGACGTCGTCACGCTGAAGAACATCGGTCCGCAGTCGGGCAAATGGCTTGCCGCCGTGGGCATTCGCACCAAGAAGGACCTCGAGGATCTGGGTGCGGTGAATGCCTTCCGCCTCATGAAGAGCCACGGCTACAACGTGACCCCGGTGATGCTCTACGCGCTGCAAGGGGCCCTCATGGACCTGCACTGGAACCGCCTGCCCGGCAAGCTGAAGGACGAGTTGCGGGCCAAGGCACGGGCCGATGAGTGACGTGCTGACGATCGTCGAGGTCGCCGCCAACGGCGTGGCGACGCTCACGATGAACCGGCCGGACGTGCACAACGCGTTCGACGACGTCCTGATCGCCGAGCTCACCGAACGCCTGCGTCATCTCGACAACGATGCGCGCGTGCGCGTCGTGGTACTCGCCGCAAACGGCAAGAGCTTCTCGGCCGGCGCCGATCTCAACTGGATGAAGCGGATGGCACGCTACTCCGAGGCGGAGAACCTGCGCGATGCGATGCATCTCGCCGGGCTCATGCATACGCTCGACCGGATGCGCAAGCCGACCATCGCGCGAGTGCAGGGCGCAGCGTTCGGTGGCGGTGTCGGCTTGGTTGCGTGTTGCGACATGGCGGTGGCGGCGCGCGGTGCGCAGTTTTGCCTCTCGGAAGTGCGTCTCGGATTGATTCCTGCAGTGATCAGCCCGTACGTGGTGCAGGCCATCGGTGCGCGGGCGGCGCGGCGCTATTTCCTGACCGCGGAACGGTTCGATGCGGCCGAAGCGCATCACCTCGGTCTGGCGAGCCAGGTGGTCGACGCGGACCGGCTCGATGAGGCGGTGTCGGCATTGACCGACCATCTGCTGAAAGGTGGCCCCCACGCCATCGCCGCCGCGAAGGACTTGATCGCGGCGGTGAACGACCGGCCGATCGAGATGCCGGTGGTGGAGGACACGGCGCGTCGCATCGCGCAGCAACGCGCGAGCGCGGAGGGGCGCGAGGGTGTCGCGGCGTTCCTGGAGAAGCGGGCGGCGGCGTGGGTCGGGCGTCCGTGAAAGACGACGGCAAAGCGTGAGAGACGAAGGCAAAGCGTGAAACACGAAGGACACGAAGAGCACGAAGGCACACGAAGGAAAGCGTTTCGTCGCGGAACCGCCCGACGTGTCTTCCTTCGTGTGCCTTCGTGCTCTTCGCGTCCTTCGTGTTGAAAGAGGTTTCCTTTCCCTGACCGCGCCTGAATGTTTGACAAGATCCTCATAGCCAACCGCGGCGAGATCGCCTGCCGTGTCGCGCGCACCGCGAAGCGGTTGGGCGTCCGCACCGTGGCGGTGTACTCGGAGGCCGACGCAGGCGCCCTGCACGTGGCATCGTGCGACGAGGCGTTCCTCATCGGTCCGCCACCGGCACGCGACAGCTACCTGCGTATCGATCGCATCGTGGATGCCGCGCAGCGCTCGGGCGCGCGAGCGATTCACCCGGGCTACGGGTTCCTGTCGGAGAACGAGTCCTTCGCGGAAGCTTGTGCCGCCGCCGGCATCGTGTTCATCGGGCCGCCGGTCGGGGCAATCCGTGCCATGGGTTCCAAGAGCGCCGCGAAGGCGCTCATGGAGAAGGCCGGGGTGCCCCTGGTGCCTGGTTACCACGGTGACGCCCAGGATGCCGATCTCCTCGCCCGCGAAGCCGAACGCATCGGCTACCCGGTACTGATCAAGGCATCGGCAGGCGGTGGCGGCAAGGGCATGCGCATCGTCCGTGCACCGAGCGAGCTGAAGGACGCGGTGGCCTCGGCCAAGCGCGAGGCCGCATCGGCATTCGGCGACGACAAGGTATTGATCGAGCGCTACCTGACACGGCCGCGGCACGTCGAACTGCAGGTGTTCGCGGACAGCCATGGCAATTGCATCCACCTGTTCGAGCGCGATTGCTCGGTCCAGCGCCGGCACCAGAAGGTGCTGGAGGAAGCCCCGGCCCCCGGCATGACAGCGGAGCGGCGACGCCAGATGGGGTCCGCCGCCGTCGCGGCCGCGAATGCGGTGAACTACGTCGGCGCCGGCACCGTCGAGTTCATTCTCGACGAGTCGGGCGCGTTCTATTTCATGGAGATGAACACGCGCCTGCAGGTGGAGCATCCGGTCACCGAGATGATCACGGGGCTCGACCTGGTGGAATGGCAGCTGCGGGTTGCTGCCGGTGAGCCGCTGCCCCTGTCGCAGGAGGACGTGACGGCGCACGGTCACGCGATCGAGGCCCGGGTCTACGCGGAGGATCCGGCCCGGGGCTTCCTGCCGGCCATCGGGCGCCTCGCCCATCTGCGGGAGCCGGTGCCGTCGCGGCACGTGCGGGTCGATACCGGCGTTCGCGCCGGCGACGAGATCGGCGTCCACTACGATCCGATGATCGCCAAGCTGATCTGCTGGGACCTGGATCGCGCTTCGGCGCTGCGCCGCTTGCAGCGCGCACTCGGCGAGTACCAGGTGTCGGGCGTCACGAACAATCTGGCATTCCTCGCAACACTCACCGCCCACCGGGCGTTCGCGAACGCGCACGAGGACGCTTCACTGCTCGACACCGGACTCATCGAACGCCACGAGGCCGAGCTCTTTGCGGAGCCCGCGGCGACGCCGGATGTCATCCTCGCGGTGGCCACGTTGTCCGAACTGCTGCACGCGGACCGGTTGGCTCGGGAACGGGCCACGGGCTCCGGCGATCCGCATTCGCCCTGGCACGCGTCGAGTGGGTGGCGTCTCAACGAGGACAACTTCCACGTGCTGCGTTTCATCGATGGCGGTCGTGCGGTCGCGGTGACGGCTCACTATCGCAGCGACGGCTACGAGTTCGAATTGCCGGGCTCGCGCGCCTCGGTGCGTGGTGCGCTGAAGTCCGACGGCAGCATCGCGGTCGACGTGGATGGCATGCGTTTCGAGGCGACCGTGGTGCAGCTCGGTGCCGTGCTCGAGATCTTCGCCCAGGGTGCCACCCATCGCCTCGAGATCGAACTGCCGGACCGCACGGGCGACGAGGCCGAAGGGGGGTCTCTCGCAGCGCCGATGCCGGGCAGCGTGGTCGAAGTGCTGGTGAAGCCGGGCGATGCCGTGACCAAGGGTGCCGCGCTGATGATCATCGAAGCCATGAAGATGGAACACACCATCGCCGCGCCAGCCGCCGGCACCGTGAAGGAAGTCTATTTCGCGAAAGGCGATCAGGTGGCCGAAGGGGTCGAGCTCCTGGGATTCGAGGCGGCCCCGTGAAGTATCCGCGCAAGGTGAAGATGGTCGACGTCGGTCCGCGCGATGGACTGCAGAACGAGTCGATGCCGGTGTCCACAAAGATCAAGGTGGCCCTGATCGAGCAGTTGGCCGATGCCGGACTCCCGGTGGTGGAGGCGACCAGTTTCGTGTCGCCCAAGTGGGTGCCGCAGATGGCAGACGCGGCCGAAGTCATGGCGCGTATCCGGCGCAAGCCCGGCGTGAGCTATCCGGTGCTGGTGCCGAACCTCAAGGGTCTGGAAGGCGCGCTCGCCGCGAAGGCGGAAGAAGTGGCCGTGTTCGCCGCAGCCACCGAAGCGTTTTCGAAGCGCAACATCAACTGCACCATCGACGAATCGCTGGACCGCTTCGCACCGGTCTGCGAAGAGGCGCTCGCGAAAGGCGTACGGGTGCGAGGCTACGTGTCCTGTGTGCTGGGTTGCCCCTATGAAGGCGAAGTCGCGCCGGAAGCGGTAGCGCGCGTGTCGCAGCGACTGCATGCGATGGGCTGTTACGAGGTGTCCCTGGGAGACACGATCGGCACCGGCACGCCGGCCAAGGCACAGCGCATGATCGAAGCAGTCGCGAAGTACGTGCCGATCGAACGGCTCGCCGGCCATTTCCACGATACCTACGGCCAGGCGCTCGGCAACATCGTCGCAGCGATGGAACTGGGTGTCGCCACGTTCGACAGCTCCGTCGCCGGGCTCGGCGGGTGCCCCTATGCGAAGGGTGCGACCGGCAACGTCGCGAGCGAGGACGTGCTGTACCTCATGAATGGTCTGGGCATCGAGACCGGGGTCGATCTCGATCGACTGGTGGATGCCGGGGCCGAGATCTGTGCCGCCATCGGCCGCGAGAACGTGTCGCGGGCCGGTCGAGCACTTGCCGCGAAGCGCGCCTCCGCGCGCTGAAGCCGCTGCTGGAGAATGTCCCTGCGCCGCAACGCGTGCAGCGCAGGGACGGCTGACGACCTTACTTCTTGTCGTCCTTCGGCGCTTCCTTCTTGGTCTCGTCGGTCTTGTCGCCGGCGAAGGCAGCCGGGGCGAGCGCGACGGCGAACAGGGCGGAACCGAGCAGGGCAGCGATCAGCTTCTTCATCATGGTCTTCTCCTTGAGTCATGGGGTTTTGCATACGACAAGCATGCGACGTGGGAAAAATGCCCACGCGAGGAAGATCGTATGTGGTAAACTTTCCCACGTCAACAGCTCGATTAGGGTCGTGTGCGCTTCCCCACCCATCTGACCACCTGGTAGACGCCGATGGCCACCGACTACTCCGATCCCGTTTCACCCGGCGCGCCGCCCGGCCCCCTGCTCGCGGCGTTGAAGCGTCTGCTGCGGCCGCTGGTGCGCCTCGCGATCGCCCGCGGCCTCACCTATCCGGCGCTCTCGGAGCTCTTGAAGGGGCTCTTCGTGGAAGTCGCCGAGCACGATTTCGCGTTGGCGGGCAAGGCGCAGACCGACAGCCGCCTCACGCTGCTGACCGGCGTGCATCGCAAGGACGTGAAGCGGCTGCGCGAAGGGCAGGCGCGTTCGGTGGCCGCGCGCATGCCGCGCAACGTCTCGCTCGGTGCGCAGATCGCTGCGGCCTGGAGCACGCGCGCCGGCTATGTGGACGCGGAAGGTGTGCCGCTGCCATTGCCGAAGTCGGCCAGCGATGGGAGTGAGCCGTCGTTCGAATCGCTGGTGGCGTCGATCAGCAAGGATATCCGGCCGCGCGCGGTACTGGACGAGTGGATCCGGCTGGGTGTGGTCCGCATCGACGACCAGGGTCGCGTGCATCTCGACAGCGCTGCGTTCGTGCCGGGCAGCGGGTTCGAGGAGATGACCTTCTATCTGGGACAGAACATCCATGATCACATCGCGGCGATCGACCACAACCTTGCGAGCGGTGCCGAACGCTTTCTCGAGCGCTGCGTGCACTACGATCACGTGGCACCGGAGTCGCTGCCGGAGCTGGCACGGCTCGCCGAGGTGCACGGCATGAAGGCCCTGCGAGCCGTGAACGCGCGCGCCGGGTCGCCACAGACTCGGGGCGGCAACTGGCGCATGAACTTCGGCATCTATTTTTTTGCCGAACCGCTCCCGGATGGACCGCAGGAGCAGGACCAACATGCAACGTAGCTGGCGCAGCGCTGTAGTCGCCTTCATCCTGATGTCTGCAGCACCGGTGTCGGCTGCCGACGACGTGTGCGGCGACGGCGGGATCGGCGGCACCGGGGCGCCAATCGCGGCCCACGCCAGCGACGGGGATGGTTCGAATCCGGAGCCGGTCGGCGGCATCGGCGGCACCGGCATCGTCGCGGACTTGGCACCGGGGGAGCTTGGCCGCGTCATCGGGACCATCACGCGCTTCGGCAGCATCTGCGTGAACGGCCTGCGCATCGCATTCGATCCTGCGACACCCACCCTGCAGGACGGGCGTGTCATTGCGGCGGCCGATCTGCAAGTGGGGCAGATGGTGCGTGTCGAAGTGGCGCGCAGCGGTTCCGTGCTGCAGGCGCAACGCATGGCTCTGCTCTCCAGCCTCGTCGGAACCGTGACGGCCCGCGACGAGGACGCACGCGTGTTCCGGGTACTCGGGCAACCCGTGCGCCTGGGCCGCAACACATGGATCGGCATTTCCGGCACCGCGGTGCCGGCGGTGGGCACCAGGGTGCGCGTGAGTGGCGTGTTCGACCCGGAAGGCAGCGTGGCGGCGTCGCGCCTGGATGGCGCGGGCGCCGACGAGCCCGACCGGATCATGGCGCGGGTGCGGGAGATCGACGGTCGCTACCTCGCCGTGGGCGAAATTCACGTCGAGCTGGCTTCAGGCAGCCCGGCAGCGCCCGCGGTCGAAGGCGAGGAGGTTGCGGTGTCGGGTCGCTGGAACGGCGAAGCGCTGGTGGCCGACGCGCTCGTCGTCGCACCGCGCGGAGCATTCGGGGTGCGGGCGGCAAGCGTCGAGGGCTACCTGCATGGCTGCCGGAGTTCCGATGCCTTGGGCCTGGACGGCCAGCAACTCGATTTTGCTGCCGTCGCACCACCACGCAGTTGGGTGGGCCGGCGCGTGGTGGCCGAGGGCCAGTTGCGCGATGACGGGGTGTTCGAAGTCGAACGGATCGCGCCCAGTCCGTTCGATGGCGACGTGCCGGGGAAGCCGACCGAGTTGCGGTGCACGACGCGGTCCTCGCCCGGCGGCTGACCAGCAACCACGCGGGATCTGCAAAGAGCCCGGGGCGGTCGGACCCCGGGAATGGGGTATTCTTGCGCACTGCCGCATCCGTACCTGCGCTCGCATGACATTCGCCGTCCACGACGTGCCGTCGCCCTGCATCAAAGTCTGTCGTCTCGATCCGGCCACCGGCCTGTGCACCGGTTGCCTGCGCACCATGGACGAGATCGCTGGATGGTGCGACATGACGCCCGCCGACAAGCAACGCGTCCTGACCCGCTTGCAGGAACGGCGCTTGCACGCCGTGCCGAGTGCCTGATCGCCCGCGATTCCCCGGTCCTGCTGCCCTTGCCCCTCACCGATCCCGCCGCCCGCCAGCCCATCCACACCCGCAAGGTCGAATGTCGCGGATTCGCCCGCGATGACGGTCTCTGGGACATCGAAGGTCACCTCGTCGATACCAAGAGCTACGACCTGCCGAACGAGTATCGCCGCGACGGCACGATCCGCACCGGCGAACCCCTGCACGAGATGTGGCTGCGACTCACCGTGGACATCGACCTCAAGGTGCACGCGGTGGAGGCAGTCACGGAATGGGGACCCTATGCCGGGTGCGCGGACATCACGCCCAATTTCCAGCGCCTGAAGGGGCTCACCATCAAGGCCGGATGGACGCTCAAGACACGCGAACTGGTGGGCGGTGTCGAAGGCTGCACGCACCTGGTCGAGTTGCTCGGGCCGGTCGCGACGACGGCGTTCCAGACCATCTATTCCGCGCGCGAGAAGTTGCGCCCGGCCGGGGCCGACGGCCGACGGCCAGGTCTCATCGGCACCTGTCACATGTATGCGCCGGACGGTGCGATCGTGCGCGAACGCTGGCCTCGCTGGGCCGCGGGGACGGCGGACGAGCGCGGATGAAGCGCGCGAAGCGCCAGCACCGGCCGGTCGTAGCGAGCCACCTGGAGCCTGCGATCCGGCAGGCGTTCAACGAGCAGTTCGGATTCAACACCGAGCGTCGCACCGTCACGGTGGGTCGCAAGACCGCCAGTCACGAATTCGCGCTGCACGATGCCGGCAAGGCGCTCGGCACGATCGTGCCGAGTTCGAATCGTGCGTTCGAGATCGCTGCCACGGAGATCCTGTGGCTGTGCCTGTGGGAAGGTCCCGAGCGGCGGGTCGTCGTCACCGGCGACCTCGAACTCGCGCAACAGCTGATCACGGTGTTCCACGGCTGTTATTTCCCGACACAGATCGAAGCTTTTCATTTCGACGCAGCGTCGCGCTCGTTCTATCGAGCCGGGCGACTGGGAGCTGACTGAAAGCATCAAGCTCCCAACGCGGAGGACGCGGAGGAAAATCCAAAGTCGCCTTGGTTTTCGTCTTTCCTCCGCGTCCCCCGCGTCCTCCGCGTTGAGCGCTTGATCTTGGGGTTGCTCCGGGCCCGATGAGAGAATGCGCACGAAAGCGCGGGGCCATCGATCAAACGTCGGGGAGGAAGTGTGAGCAAACCACTCGCAGGAATACGGGTGCTGGATCTGACGCGGCTGTTGCCGGGGCCGGTCTGCACATTGCACTTGGCGGATCTCGGCGCCGATGTCATCAAGATCGAGGACACCGGGGCGGGTGACTACGCGCGCACGCTCGGGGTGCCAGAAGGGCACGAGGCGCCGGTGTTTCTCGCGATCAACCGCAACAAGCGCGGGCTGTGCCTCGATCTCAAGCAACGCGAAGGGGTTGACGTGTTTCTCGATCTCGCGCGGACGGCGCACATCGTCGTGGAAAGTTTCCGGCCCGGCGTGGTGGATCGTCTGGGCGTGGGCTATGAGGCCGTGCGCAAGGTCAACCAGGCGATCGTGTATTGCTCGATCTCGGGCTACGGTCAGACCGGGCCCTATCGTGAGCTCGCGGGGCATGATCTCAACTACAACAGCATCGCGGGGTTCACCGATCAGATCGGTCCGGCAGACGGCGACCCGGTGATTCCGAACCTGCAGGTGGCGGACATTCTCGGCGGTGCGGTGGTGCCGGCCATGGGCATCCTCGCTGCGTTGGTGGATGCGCAGCGCACAGGCGAGGGGCGCTACGTGGATGTCGCGATGACCGAGGGCGTGCTCGTCCACAACCTGCAGGCATTGTCGGCGATGGCGCTCGAAGGCCGGCCACGGCAGCGTGGACGCGATCTGCTCTCGGGGCGGGAAGCCTGCTACAACGTGTATCGCACCGCCGACGGCCGGCACATGGCGGTCGGTGCACTCGAAGCCAAGTTCTGGAACGAGGTCTGCGACGTTCTCGAGCGGCCGGATCTCAAGTCCTGCCATTGGGCCGCGGGCGGCGATCCTGCACCGGCGATCGACGCGCTGCAGGCGATCTTCGCAACCCGTACGCAGGGGCAGTGGGTGCAGGCGTTCGAAGGGCACGACTGCTGCGTGACGCCAGTGCTGACCCTGGACGAAGCGCAGCGCGATCCGCAGCACGCCGCGCGCGATATGTTCGTGCATGCATCGCATCCGCGCGAAGGCGACGTGCTGCAGTTTGCTCCGCCCTTCAAGCTCTCGCGCTTTGCTTTCGAAGTGGAGCGACCGGCGCCGGGTGCCGGCGAACACGCCGAGGAAATCCTCGGTGCGCTCGGCTATGACCTCATCAGGATCGCCAGCCTGCGACAGCGCCGGGTGATCTGACCGCCCGCGTCGATGGCCTTCGTCAGGCACAGACAGTCCGCAGGGACTGTCTGTGTCCGGCCTCAGCCCACGCCGGGCCGCCCCAAGCGGGCTGGCCCCCTGGGGGGAGGGGCCGCAGGCCCATCGGGGGGGAACGCAGCCCGCGCCGGGCCGCCCCAAGCGGGCTGGCCCCCCGGGGGGAAGGGCCGCAGGCCCGTCGGGGGGGACCCTCTTACTCTTCGCCCGTCCCTTCGATCCAGTAGGTGACGGTTGTGGAGTGGGAGCCGATCCAGCGTCGCGCGGCGTCGCGCGGGCTCATCTTCTCGACGTTCACCCAGTAGTCCATCTCGGTCACGGCACGCAGCGACAATTCGATGCGCCCCAGCATCGCACGCTGCTTCTTGGAGAGCTTCGACGCGAACTCGCGATTGGCAACGAGGTAGGCGACATTCGACCCGCCGAGGAACTGCTGCGGCTCGTCGAGGATGCGCAGCTTGTACGCACGGTTCAGATACTGCGGCTGCCACAGCGGCATCACGAACCAGTCGCCGGCGGCCATGCGGTCGTTGATGTTGGCGAGCCATTCCTTGGCCGGGCCGGGGACCAGCTCATAGCCGGACTCGCCCAGGCCGTAGGCGTCGAAGATCTTCTTCGACCCGATCATGATGCCGCTGTCGGGCAACGTGCCGCGGATGGTCTTCGTCATCTTCGCCGCCACTTCCGGTTTCTTCAGGTCGGCGACGCTTTTCACCTCGGACTCGGGGACGTATGCGGGAACCGCCCAGAACAGCTTCGCGTCCTCGAAGAGCGGGCCCAGCTTGACCAGGTCCTGCTGGTACTCGTTCCAGTACTGGGCGTGCGCGTACGGGAGCCAGGCGGCGACGTACAAATCCAGTTCGCCCTTGGCGACCCGGGGGTAGATGTTGCTGTGGCTGCCCGCATGCAGCGCGACATTCCAGCCTGAACGCTCCAGCATGAGCTGGATCACGCTGGCGGTGGCCTCGTAGAAGCTCAAGTTCACGTGCCCGATGTTGACGCTGTCGGCGCGGGCGGGCGCGCTGAGTTGCAGGCACAGGATGGCCGCGGCGAACGCGGTGGTGCAGCGCTGGAGCAATTGCATGGAAGACTTGCCTCTTGGAGTGTGCACGGTCCGTCGACGGCACCGCCGCCGACAGACCGTGGATTATGGGGCAAGCGTTTAGTTCAACGGGCGGCCGCCGAGCCGTAGAGCGCCCCGACCGCCCACGTCGGCCGCCAGGAGTAGGCGCCGTCGCCGATCAGTGCGTGCGCGGCCGAGGCAGCCGCGAGGAAGACGGGGTATTCCCAGCCGCCGCCCGCGCTCGTGTGCACCCAGCCGTTGGGCCAGTGCACCCAGGCGGCCACCAGCAATACCGGGATGAGCAGCGCCGACACGACGCGGCCCTGCAGGCCGAGCACGATGACGATGCCGCCCAGCAGCTCGGCGGCGAACACCGGGTAGGCCAGGATGCCGGGCAGGCCGATCGACGTGAAGAACTGGGCGGTACCCGGGAGGGTGAACACCAGCAGCTTGAGCAGGGCGTGGGCAATCCACATGGAGCCGAGGGCGAGGCGCAGCAGCAATACGCCCCAGTCGGCGGTATTCGATGATCCGTTCATGATCTTCTCCTGTAGCAAGAGCGTGAAATGGGAAATGCGAAAAGCGTGAAACACGAAGGACACGAAGAGCACGAAGGAAAAGCAGAAGGAAGAACAACGGCCGTGATCCCTCTCGTGCACCTTCGTGTCCTTCGTGTTTGAAGAGTTTGAAGTTCGTGCGCCCGCTCCCGCGGTCATGCATCCGCAGGGACGGGTGACTCGAACGGCAGCCCCGCGGCTTCCCAGTCCTGCTTGCCGCCGGCATACACGCGCACGTTTTCGTAGCCGAGCTGGGTCAGGCGGCGTGCCGCAATATGGGAGTTCTGGCACGTGACGCTCGCGCAATAGACGACGATCGGTGTCGACTTGAAGCGGATCAATCCAGCAGCCAGCGCGTCCACCTGGTCGTGCGGCATGTGCAGCGCTCCCGGCAAGTGCTTCGGCGCGTAGTACTTCTCCGGCAGCGCCTCCAGCAGGACCGGCGGTTCCGCCGTTTGCAGGACGGCCGCGAGGGCTTCCCGGGTGATGGTCTGATGCATGGCGTTTCCTTTCAGTAGGTTGATATCGCAATCATTGCGATTGCAACTACATGCTCCTTGATTGTGGTTGAAATTGCAACTAACATTTCGGTCACGAGGAGATCGACCATGGGAAGGGCATTCGAAACCCCGGCGGGCTCGGTGTGGCCGCTGTTCCTGACGGCCCACGCGGTGCTGGTGGAACGCATCGAGGCGCGGCTGGCAAGCGCAAGCCTGCCGCCGCTGGCGTGGTACGACGTGCTGTGGGCGCTGGAGCGGGCGCCCGAGCGGCGGCTGCGCATGAGCGAACTGGCGGATCACGTGGTGCTCTCGCGCAGCAATCTGACGCGGTTGGTGGACCGACTGGAGGAAGCCGGTCTGGTCGCGCGCGAGCGTTCGGAGGAAGATCGTCGCGGGGCCTACGCGGTGATCACGCCCGCAGGGCGCGAATTGCGACGCAGGATGTGGCCGACTTACGAGGCTGGCATCCGAGCAGTCTTCGACTCGCAACTGGGCGAAGCCGAAGCGCGGCACCTGTCGGCCGCTCTGCATCGCATGCTCGGCGCCGCGCGAGGACTACCGAAACCGGAGACTTCGAAGCGCTAGGTTGCCCAGACGCTGTCGATCAACCGCCGGGCGATGCTCAATCGCCCGGGCAGCACGGGCGGTGGACGTTCGCGCGTAAACCAGGCGGCCGCTTCGATCTCGCCTTCCTGGGGCACGATGTCGCCACGCACCCAGTCGCAGTGGAAGGCGACCATGAGCGAGTGCGGAAAGGGCCACGGCTGACTCGAGAAGTAGCGCACGTTCACCACTTCGACGCCGACTTCCTCTTTCACTTCACGCACCAGGCACTGCTCCAGGCTCTCGCCGGGTTCGACGAAACCGGCCAGTGCGCTGAACATGCCGGGTGCGAAGTGCGGCGAGCGTGCGAGCAGCAGCTCGTCGCCGCGATGGACCAAAGCCATGGCCACAGGTGCCAGCCGTGGGTAGTGCACCTGCCCGCACTTCGGGCAGGCTCGCGAGCGCTCGGCCAGCTTGCGCTCCGTAGGCGTGCCGCAGCGTCCGCAGAACTGGTGCGAGCGGTCCCAATCCATGATCTGGATGGCGCGCCCGGCGAGTGCGAAGGTGTCGTCATCGATCGCGCCGAACAGGCTGCGCAATCCGGCCCAGGTCATGTCGGCAGGCGGTTCGACCGACTCGTCGCATTCCGCGGAGTAGACGTGCGCTGCGCCGACCACACCGAGGAACTGCGAGCGCACCGGTGCCAGCCCGAGTTCGTCGAGACTCTTGATGAATGGCACGTGCGCCCGACCCTCGGCCTTGCGCACGAGCAGGTTGGCGCCGCGGAACACGAACCACCAGGCCTCGCCCCGCTGCGCCTGCGGTGGTGCCAGCAGCGGGATGAATGTCTCGCCGCGCATCAGCGCTTGGGCATGTAGAGGTCGGTGATGCTGCCCTCGGCGATCTCGGCGGCGAAGAACACCGTTTCCGACAGCGTGGGATGCGGGTGGATGGTGAGGCCGATGTCCTCGGCGTCTGCCCCCATCTCGAGCGCGAGCACGGTCTCGGCGATCAACTCGCCGGCATTGGGGCCGACCATGGCGGCACCGAGCAGGCGCCGCGTGCTCTTCTCGAACAGCAACTTGGTCATGCCTTCGTCGCGTCCGGTCGCGAGCGCGCGGCCGCTGGCGGCCCATGGGAAGGTCGCCTTCTCGTACTCGACACCCTGAGCCTTCGCCTGGGTTTCGGTGAGCCCCATCCACGCCACTTCCGGATCGGTGTATGCCACCGACGGGATGGTGCGCGCATCGAAGGCGCCCTTGTGACCGGCGATGATCTCGGCCGCGAGCTTGCCTTCGTGGGTGGCCTTGTGCGCGAGCATCGGTTCGCCGCACACGTCGCCGATGGCATAGATGTGGGGCACGTTGGTGCGCTGGTGCTGGTCGGCCGGGATGTAGCCGCGCTCGTTCACCGTCACGCCGGCCTTGCCGGCATCGATGTCACGCCCGTTCGGCCTGCGGCCCACTGCCATCAGCACGCGATCGTAGACCTGCGGCACCGGCGCACCTTCACCTTCGAAGGTCGCTTCCAGTCCGGCCTTGGTGGCGGCGAGTTTCGCGACCTTGGTCTTGAGCAGAATCGCCTCGTACTTCTTCTCGATGATCTTGGTGAGCGGCTTGACGATGTCGCGGTCGGCGCCTGGGATCAAGCCGTCCGCGAGCTCCACCACCGTGACCTTCGAGCCGAGTGCGTGGTACACGCAGGCCATTTCGAGGCCGATGATGCCGCCGCCGATCACCAGCAGGCGCTTCGGAATCTCCTGCAGTTCGAGCGCACCGGTGGAGTCCATGAGCCGGACGTCGTCGTAGGGAAAACCGGGGATGCGCGCCACCGACGAGCCGGCCGCGATGATGCAGTGGTCGAAGGAGACGGTCTTGCGTCCACCTTCGGGTGTTGCGACTTCGATCATGTGGGGGGAGGTGAACTTGCCCACTCCCGTCACCACTTCGACCTTGCGCTGCTTGGCAAGGCCGCCGAGGCCCTTGGTGAGACGGGTGACGATGCTGTTCTTCCAGCCGCGCAGTTGCTCGATGTCGATCGCGGGCTTCGCGAACTTCACCCCGAAATGCGACATCTCCTCGGCCTCGGAAACCACGCGCGCCGCGTGCAGCAACGCCTTCGACGGAATGCAGCCGACGTTGAGGCACACCCCACCCAAGGTCGCATAGCGCTCGATCAGCACTACTTTCTTGCCGAGATCCGCTGCCCGGAAGGCGGCGGTGTAGCCGCCGGGTCCCGAGCCCAGCACGACCACTTCGGCATGCACGTCGCCTTTCGCCACTGACGAAGGTGCTGCCGTTGCCGGTGCCGGCGTTGTTGCGGCGGCGGGTGCGGCCGCTGCAGGCGGGGGCGCGGCGGGTACGGCGGCCGCGGCTGCGCCGGAGGCTTCCAGCATCAGGATCAATGTCCCTTGCGCTACCTTGTCGCCCACCTTGACCTTCAATTCCTTCACCACTCCAGCCGTGGGGGCAGGCACTTCCATGGTCGCCTTGTCGGACTCGAGCGTGATGAGCGAATCTTCCGCCGCGACCGTGTCGCCGGGTTTCACCAGCAGTTCGATGACGGGAACATCCTTGAAGTCGCCGATGTCCGGCACGCGGACTTCGATCACGTTAGGCAAGAGAACACTCCCGGGTTGTGGTTCGGTTTCATCGCATCCAGGCGACGATCACTGCGATCACGGCCACGACGAGCGCGGCGCCGGCGATCCAGGTCAGCATGCGCATGCGCGCCGAGATCGCGTTGAAGCTGTCGGTGAGCGCCTTCGACTGCGCGTCCACGGTGGCCGCGTGGGATTCGGCGTAACTGCGCAGGCGCTCGACGTTTGATTTCACCACCTCGATCTCGAACTTGAGTTGCTCCGCGCCCGGTACCGGCGTCGAAGTGGTCGGGGGAACCGGATCGTTGTTGGCCGGGGCCTTGCGGATATCGCGCACGAACTCCGGCACGCGCGACGCCGCCTTGGCGATCTCGCCCCAGGGTGCATGCTTGAGAACACCCCACCAGGCCATGGGGCTAGGGCCTGTTAACACTTAGAACGGACCTGCGCTGGGGGCTGAGAAGGCGCAGGGCTACGCGCGAGCGACGACGTGTAGTTGGCCTACATGAGGAGCTCGTAACAACGCCCTGCGCCTTCTCAGCCCCCAGCCCTCCGGGTGATCCTCCATGAGGTACTGCCCCAGCTGTGCTTTGCGCCTTGATTGCGCTCGTCATGGAGGTCACGCAGGTCCGTTCTAAGTGTCAACAGGCCCTAGGTGCGGATCTGACCGTCGCCGAGGACGATGTACTTGAGGGAGGTCAGGCCGTCCAGACCCACGGGGCCGCGGGCGTGCAGCTTGTCGGTGGAGATGCCGATTTCCGCGCCGAGGCCGTACTCGAATCCGTCGGCGAAGCGCGTCGACGCGTTTACCATCACCGAGCTCGAGTCCACTTCGCGCAGAAAGCGCCGGGCGCGCGAATAGTCTTCGGTGACGATGGCATCGGTGTGCTGGGAGCCGTAGACCGCGATGTGCTCCATGGCCGCGTCGAGATGGTCCACCACGCGCACGCTCAAGATCGGCGCCAGGTACTCGGCGTACCAGTCTTCCTCGGTGGCGGGCTTCATGGTCTGCACGATGGCGCGGGCGCGCTCGCAACCGCGCAGCTCCACGCCCTTGTCGCCATAGATGCGCGCGAGCGGCGGCAGCGCAAGAGGCGCGATGGCGACGTGCACCAGCAGCGTCTCCATGGTGTTGCAGGTGCCGAAACGCTGGGTCTTGGCGTTGTCGGCGATGCGGATGGCCTTGTCGAGGTCGGCCCGATCGTCGATGTAGACGTGGCACACGCCGTCCAGGTGCTTGATGACGGGGATTCGCGATTCGGCGCTGATGCGCTCGATGAGGCCCTTGCCGCCGCGCGGCACGATCACGTCGACGTAGTCGCGCATGGTGATGAGCTCGCCCACGGCCGCGCGGTCGGTGGTTTCGATCACCTGGACTGCCGCTTCCGGCAACCCGGCGGCCTCGAGGCCCTCGCGCACGCACCGGGCGATCGCCTGGTTGCAACGGATGGCCTCCGAGCCGCCGCGCAGGATGGCAGCGTTGCCCGACTTGAGGCACAGCCCGGCCGCGTCGGCCGTCACGTTGGGGCGCGCTTCGTAGATGATGCCGATCACGCCCAGCGGCACGCGCATGCGGCCCACCTGGATGCCGCTCGGCCGATAGGCCATGCCGGAGACCTCGCCGATCGGGTCGGGCAGCTGCGCGATCTCGCGCAGGCCCTGCGCCATGGAGGCGACACCCTTGGCGGTGAGCACCAGCCGGTCTAGCAGAGCGGGCTCCAGGCCTTTGCGCTGCGCTTCGGCCACGTCTTCCGTGTTGGCCGCGAGCAGGCGGTCGCGGTCGCGCTCGATGGCGGCGGCCATCGCTTCGAGCGCACTGTTCTTGGCGGCGGTGTCAGCGCGCGCGAGCTCGCGCGCTGCCGCGCGAGCGGCCCGACCGACACCATGCATGTACGACTGGACGTCCATGGGCTTCCTTTGCACCGAGGGACGGATTTTAGCGCGGTTCCGGCGTCGCTCCCGCGAGTGCGAGCCCCAGCGCCCGCAGTTCGTCCCATACCGTACCCGGAGCCACCCCCTTGGCGATGCGATCGATGCGGGCCGCGTGGGCGAGCATGCGTTCGAGTGCCGGAACGTCCAGCCGGCGCAGCGCCCGCTGGATCGGCCCCTGGCGTTCGCCCCAGACTCGCGCGTCCCGCAGCGCCTGCTGAACGGGCACACCGCGTGCGGTGGCGGCACGGATCGTGAGCAGTGCGCGCGCCTCCTCCGCCAGGGCCCACAGCACCAGCGGCGGCCCCGCGCCTTCCGCCTGGAGGCCATCGAGCATCCGCGCGACATGGGCGCCTTCACCTTTCAGCACTGCCGGCCCCAGGTCGAAGGCGTCGTACCGCGCCACGTCGAGTACGGCGTTCTTCACGTCTTCCAGTGCGATGGGGCCGGGCGGGAACAGCAATGCGAGCTTCTGCACTTCCTGGTGCGCCGCCATCAGATTGCCCTCGACGCGCGCGGCGAGAAACTCGAGCGTGGCCTCGTCCGCCTGGTGGCCCTGAAGACCGAGACGTCCGGCCAGCCATTGGGGCAGCCGGTCGGTGGTCACCTTCTGCGCGTGCACCGCGGCACCGGCCGCTTCGAGCGCGCTGAACCAGGCACTCTTGCGCGTGCGGCCATCGAGCTTGCCGACGGTGACTAGCGTGAGGGTGTCCGGCGGCAGGTTGGCGGCGTGTGTGCTCAACGCCTCGGCCCCTTCGACGCCGGGTCCGCTGCCGGGGATGCGCAGTTCGATCAGGCGCAGCGTCGCGAACAGCGACAGGCTGGCGCCGCTCGCCTGCAACCGGCGCCATTCGAAGCCGGGCTCCGCGATCAGCACTTCGCGCTCCGAATAACCCTTGCGGCGCGCGGCCGCCCGAATGCGATCCGCCGCTTCCAATGCGAGCAATGCCTCCTCGCCATACACCAGGTACAGCGGCGCCAACTGGCGCTCGAGATGCCGGGCGAGCTGTTCGGAGTCGAGGTTCACGCTTCGTTGAGCTTGGCGAGCAGCGCGTAGAGCTTCTCGGGCTCTTCGGCGCGCAGCATGCGACGTGCGAGATTCGCGACTTCCACCAGGTCGGACTTCAGCACGATCTGTTTCACCGACAGCAGGTTGGCCGGGTGCATGGAGAACTGCCGCAGGCCGAAGCCCAGCAGCAGCCGCGTCAACGTCGTGTCGCCAGCCATTTCTCCGCACACGGCCACGGGTTTGCCGGCCTTCGCTGCACCCTGGATGATGCTCGATACCAGCTGCAACACCGCGGGATGCAGCGGGTCGTATAGGTGCGCGACGGCGTCGTCGGTGCGGTCGATGGCAAGCGTGTACTGGATCAGGTCGTTGGTGCCGATCGACAGGAAATCCAGCTTGCGCGTGAAGATGCCGAGCGACAACGCGGCGGCCGGGATCTCGATCATGCCGCCGATCGGGATCGCCGGGTCGTAGCGGATGCCGTCCTGGTCGAGGCTGCGCTTGGCTTCGTCGATCAGGTGCAGGGTCTGGTTGAGTTCGTGCACGCCGGAGAGCATCGGCACGAGAATCTTCACCTTGCCGTAGGCCGAGGCGCGCAGGATTGCTCGCAGCTGCCCGAAGAACATCAGCGGTTCCGCGAGGCAGAGGCGGATGGCGCGCAAACCCAGCGCCGGATTGGTGGAGACACGCTCGGTGTCGAGCAGCGCCTTGTCGGCACCCAGATCGAAGGTCCGGACCGTCACCGGCAGCCCTTCCATCTCCTCGGCGACCCGGCGGTAGGCTTCGAACTGTTCATCCTCGGTCGGCAGGTCGCGCCGATTGAGGTACAGGAACTCGGTGCGGAACAGGCCCACGCCGGCCGCGCCGTTGTCCTTGGCCTGGGCCACGTCGTCGGGCAGCTCGATGTTCGCCTGCAGCTCGATGCGCGTGCCGTCGAGTGTGGCCGAACGTGTGGTCTTGAGGCGCCGCAACTTCTGGCGTTCGAGATCCCACTCCTCCTGGCGCAGGCGGTACTCGGCGAGCGTGGTCTCGTCGGGATTGACGATGACCACACCGTGCGAGCCGTCGACGATCAGCAACTCATCCTCGCGCACCAGGCGACGCGCGTGGTGCAGCGCCACGATCGAAGGAATGCCCAGGCTGCGCGCGACGATCGCGGTGTGCGACGTGGTGCCGCCCACGTCGGTGATGAAGCTCGCGAACTTGTGCTGCTTGAACAGGATCACGTCCGCGGGCGACAGGTCATGGGCCACCAGGATGCTGCCGTCCTCCGGTGTGGCCACGGTTGCCGCACTCGTGGTGTCGAGCAGCAGGGCGGCGAGCACGCGTTCAACCACCTGGACCACGTCGGTCTTGCGGCTGCGCAGGTACGGGTCGTCGATCTCGTCGAACTGGGCGAGCAGCGCGTCCATCTGCTGCTTCAAGGCCCATTCGGCGTTGCAGCGCTGGCTCGCGATCAGGGTCTTGGGGGCCACGGCGAGCGTTTCGTCGCCGAGGATCATCAGGTGGACGTTGAGGAACGCCTCGAACTCCGGCGGCGCATTGTCCGGAATGTCGCCGGCGAGATCGGACAGCTCGCGCCGGACCCGGGTGAGCGCCGTGTCGAAGCGCGCCTGCTCCTGCTCGATGCGGTTCGCGGGAATCTCGAGGTGCGGCACCTCGAGCTGCGCGTGCGACACCAGATGTGCTCGCCCGATGGCGATGCCGCTGGAGACCGCGATACCGTGGAGAGTGAAGGACATTTCAGGGTTCAGGGATCAGATGTCAGGGATCAGATGCTGGGAATCGATCGTGGGCGCCGGCACGGCGAGTGTGCCTCGGATCCGCGGATGGCTCTACTTGATTGGTTTCTGATCCCTGATTCCCGATTCCTGAACCCTGGTTACTCGCTCTCCCCGAACTTGTCCGCGATCAGTTCCACCAATGCGGCCATGGCATCGGCTTCGTCGGTGCCGTCAGTCTCGATCTCGATCTTCGAGCCCTTCGCCGCCGCCAGCATCATGACGCCCATGATGCTCTTCGCGTTCACGCGGCGACCATTGCGCGACAGCCAGACTTCGCACTGATACTTGCCGGCGAGCTGCGTCAGCTTCGCCGAAGCGCGTGCGTGCAGTCCCAGCTTGTTGACGATCTCAACTTCCCGTTGCTGCATTCTCGATCGCCGGCGGCATGCGGAACACCCCTTCGACGCCGCCTGACATGGCCTTGGCGACGACGGTCTTGAGCGGCTCGTTGCGGTAAGTCAGTGCCCGCACGAGCATCGGAAGATTGACACCCGCCACGCCCTCGACCCGGTTCGGGATCAGGAGCCGCGCAGCGATGTTGCCGGGGGTCGCGCCGTAGACGTCGGTCAGCACGAGCACGCCGGCGCCGCGATCGAGCTGCTTCACCAGCCGCAGGGCCTGGGGCAGGATCTGCGCCGGATCGTCGTGCACGGTGACCCCGATCTGCATCAGCTGCGGCGGGCGCGTGCCCATGACGTGGCTGGCGCAGTGGATCAGGCTCTCGCCCAGGGTGCCGTGGGCGACGATGAGGATGCCGACCATGATCTCAGTAGCGCCGGGCCGCCCCCAAGCTACTGACGCCCCCCCTCGGGGGGCAGCAACTGAAAGGAGCGTGGGGGCACATTGAACCGTGACGGACAGGACGGATGGATTCTACGCCCGGCGCTCCAGGGCATCCATCACCAGAGCAGGGGTATCGAAACCGGTCTGGTCGAGGATCTCGCGCATGCAGGTCGGGCTGGTGACGTTGACCTCGGTGAGGCAGTCGCCGATCACGTCCAGGCCGACGATCAGCAGGCCATGGGCCTTCGCCACCGGCCCGACGCCTTCGGCGATCTCCCGATCCCGCGCGGACAGCGGTTGCGCGACTCCGGTACCGCCGGCGGCCAGGTTGCCCCGGGTTTCGCCGGCCTTGGGGATGCGCGCCAGCGCGTAGGGCACGGGCACGCCGTCGATCAGCAGAATACGTTTGTCGCCACGAACGATGTCGGGGATGAAACGCTGCGCCATGGCAGTCCGCCGGCCATGCAGGGTCAGCGTCTCGATGATCACGCCGACGTTCGGGTCATCGGCGCGGATTCGGAACACCGATGCACCCCCCATGCCGTCCAACGGCTTCAGGACGATGTCGCCGTGCTCCGCAAGGAAAGCGCGGATGGCGGCCTCCTGGCGCGTCACCAGGGTCGGTGCGGTGAACTGGGGAAAGCGCGCGATGGCGAGCTTCTCGTTGAAGTCGCGCAGGCTTCGCGGGCTGTTGTGGACCCGCGCGCCGCGCGCCTCGGCAAGTTCAAGCAGGTAGGTGCTGTAGAGATACTCGGTGTCGAAGGGCGGATCCTTGCGCATCAACACCGCATCGAAACGCGCGAGTTCGCCGGTCGATTCGCCGACGCTACGGTACCAGTCGTCCTCGCTGCCGGTGAGCTGCAGCTCGGTCGCGCGCGCCTCCACCTGGTGGCCGATCCAGGTGAGGTCCTCCTGGAACAGCACGAACAGACGATGTCCGCGTGCGGCCGCGGCACGCATCATCGCGAAGGATGAATCCTTGTACGGCTTGATCGACTCGAGTGGATCGACGACGAAGGCGATGTTCACGCGTTGACCTCAGCCCGCGCCGGCCTCAGCCCACAAGCGAGCTGGCCCCCTGGGGGGAGAAGCCGCAGGCCTAACGGGGGGGTAGTCATCTCAGCCCGCGCCGGGCCGCCCCAAGCGAGCTGGCCCCCTTGGGGGGAGAGGCCGCAGGCCTATCGGGGGGGTAGTCACTTCTATGCGGCGGCTTCCAGCGCCGGTTCGGTACGCTCCAGTTCGAGCGAGGCGGCGAGCAAAGCGAGCCGTGCGACGACCCCGTAGGAGTAGAAGCGGTTCGGCGGCGCGTGCGGCGACACGTCGAAATCGGGCTGGGAACAGTGCGTATCGAAGGCAAGCGGCACGAAGTGCATCCCCGGCGCGTTCAGGTTCTCCTCGGGGCCGCGGTCGGTGTGTACCCGGTAGAAGCCGCCCACCACGAAGTGGTCGATCATGTAGACCACCGGCTCGGCCACTGCCTCGTTCACATTCTCGAAGGTCGGCACCCCTTCCTGGACCATCACGTTGGACACCTCGAGGCCTTCCTTGACCACGGCCATCTTGTTGCGCTGCTTGCGGTTGAGGCCCTTCACGTCGTCCGGACTCTTCACCGACATGATGCCCATGCCATAGGTGCCGGCATCGGCCTTCACGATCACGAACGGTTGCTGGGCGATGCCGTACTCGCGGTACTTGGCGGCGGTGCGCTTCAGGATGTCGTCGACCCAGCCTGACAGACATTCCTCGCCGGTGCGTTCCTGGAAGTTGATCTCGCCGCACACACCGAAATACGGATCGATCAACCACGGATCGATGCCGATCAGCTCGGCGAACTGCTTCGCGACTTCGCTGTAGGCGGCGAAGTGATTCGACTTCAGCCGCGTCGACCAGCCGGCATGCAACGGCGGGATGATCGGCTGGTCGATGCCTTCGAGGATCTTCGGAATCCCGGCCGACAGATCGTTGTTGAGCAGGATCGTGCACGGATCGAACTCGGCGAGCTCCACGCGACGTCCGGAACGAACGATCGGTTCGAGCAGCAGCTTGCGGCCGTCGGGCAGTGCGAGCTCCGTGGGTGCGGTGATCTCCGGAATCAGCGAGCCGACCCGCACCTTCATGCCGGCCTGACGCAGGATCGATTGCAGCGTCGCCACGTTCTGCAGGTAGAACGTATTGCGCGTGTGGTTCTCGGGCACGAGCAGCACCCCGCGCGCATCGGGACAGATCTTTTCCACTGCGACCATGATGGCCTGCACGCACAACGGCATGAACTCCGGCGCGAGGTTGTTGAAGCCGCCGGGGAAGAGATTGGTGTCGACCGGTGCCAGCTTGAACCCGGCATTGCGCAGGTCCACCGAGGCGTAGAAAGGTGCTGCATGCTCGAGCCATTGCGAGCGCAGCCAGTGTTCGATGGCCGGTTGAGCGTCGAGGATCTGCCGCTCGAGTTCGAGCAGCGGACCGGTGAGGGCGGTGACGAGATTGGGGACGGTCATGAATGCGATGCGCGCCACGTTCTGCGGGGTGAATGAGTCGGCGGAGTATAGCCCACGGGTTTTTTCGACAACCCCGATCGAATCATGGTTTGCGGTCGCAGCATGAACGGTGCTTGACAGCCGAAAACGACGGGGAGTACAAAGCCACTCGCACGAAACAAAGGTTCGCCGCAGTTATCAGCGTGCCGTAGGGCTTTTGCCCCGCGAGCGGTGGACGACCTATAACGAGATCTACACAGTCACGGGAGGAGTCGATGGCGGAGTCACTCGCCTCACGCATCGACCGCATGTTCGCGCGCGACCGGATCATGGCGCTGCTGTTCGTGGCCCTGCTCTGGCTGGTCACGGGTTTCGTCTACTTCGCGGTGGACGCGCTCGTCGCGAACGGCGGCATACGCATAGCACTCGCCATTGCGGCGCTGTTCCTGCTCGCCTTCAACACCGCCTCGATCCTCGCGATGATCCGTCACTATCGCGAGGACAAGGAACACATCTACGGTCTGGACATCCGCCACCTGGACGAGAACCGCTCGCGCTAGGTGGCGCAATCGCGCTCCGATGAACTGGGGTCCGGTGCGATCCGATTCGGTGGTCAGGGGTTACGAGAGGAGGGGAACATGGCGCAGCACTACGCGCCCCCGAAGCAAGGGGGCATGGGTCAGTTCATCGACAGCATCCTGCTCATGGTGCTGGTGTTCATCTGCCTGCTGGCACCGGTCTACCTGAAGGCCGACCACAGCGCGGCACCGCCCGAGGAGGCGAAGGAGGCAGCGACCACGGTCGAGGCGACCTGGCAGGCGCTCGGGCAGACGCCGGTACAGGCTCAGCAGTGGGAAAAGCTCGGCCACACACCCGAGACCGCGAAGCCGATCATCGAGAACCGCTTCGACTACACCGTCGACCCGATCGCGTTGATCGTCACGATCGCCGTCATCGTCGGCTACTTCGTGTTCGTGTTCCGCATCTCCGACCGGGAGTACCGCGAGGTGGTGCGCGAGCATTTCGGCGACGGCGGCAAATAGAGGACCGGAGGAACGGTATGGATGCCTGGGATCTGTTGAGCTACGCGGCATGGGCGGTGTCGGTCCTGCTGTTCGTATGGATGCTGGTGGACGCGTGGGGTGTCGGCCGCAAGTTTGACGAGGATTTCCTGCTGTCTTCGCGCGAAGGCGAGGAATAGCGGGTCTTCGCATCAGGGGAGAGACGATGAGTCAGGCAACGACGGCAGCGGGCAGCGCATCCGGACAACCGACGCGCATTGCCTTGCTCAAGGTGCTGGGCCCGGTGCACGTGTGGGCCCTCGGCGTGGGTATCGTGCTGGTGGGCGAGTTCATGGGGTGGAACTTTTCCGTCGGCAAGGGCGGAGCCTACGGGTCGCTCATCGCGTGCTGGGTGGTCGGTCTGCTCTACACCTGTGTCGCGATGATCGACTCCGAAGTCACGTCCACGGTGGCGGCGGCGGGTGGGCAATACACGCAGGCGAAGCACATCGTGGGGCCGTTGATGGCCTTCAACGTGGGCCTGTATCTGGTGATGGCGTACACCATGCTGGAAGCCGGTGATGCGCTCGTGGTCGGCGACCTCATGAAGGCAGTGGCCGGCGAACTCGGCCACGCCGATCTCGATCCCCGGCCGTTCGTGGTGCTGTCGATCGCGCTGCTCGCGTGGCTCAACTACCGCGGCGTGTTCATGACCCTCACCGTGAACTTCGTGATCACGGCGGCGGCGTTCCTCGCGATCGTCATCCTGTTCATCGGCGTGTCGCCGTGGGAGCCCGCCAAGGTACTGCTGCACAAGGACCTCCTGGTCGATCTGCCCTACGGCTGGATCGGCGTGATCGCGGCCATGCAGTTCGCCATGTGGTACTACCTCGGCATCGAGGGCACGTGCCAGGCGGCCGAGGAAGTGCGTTCCGCCGGCCGCTCGATTCCGCTCGGCACCATGAGCGGGATGATCACGCTGCTGATCGCCGCGTCGCTCACGTGGTACGTCGCCGCCGGCCTGATGCCGTGGGAGTACCTCGGTCAGGCGATCACGCCCCTGTACGACGCTGCCAAGTTGACCGGCAGCGGTACGCTGCAGGTGATCCTGTTCGTGGGCACGATCTTCTCGGCCATCGCATCGGCCAACGGTTGCATCAACGACGCATCGCGCGCGTGGTTCTCGATGGGCCGGGATCGCTACCTGCCCACGTGGTTCGGCGCGGTGCATCCGCGCTACCGCACGCCGTACCGGGCGATCCTGTTCCTGATTCCGATCGCGGTGGTATTCGCCTTCCAGGCGCCGCTCGATCAGGTGATCAGCTTCTCGATCCTGTCGGGCCTGCTCGGCTACACCTTCATGTCGTTCAACATGATGAAGTTCCGCAAGCAGTGGCCGCTCGGCAGCATCAAGCGCGGCTACGTCCATCCGTTCCATCCGCTGCCTGCCATCGTGCTGCTGGTGCTGTGCGTCGCCACGTACTTCGCGACGTTCCTCGGCTATGGCGCGACGCTGGTGGCGGTGATGGCGTTCTACATCCTTGCCTCCGCCTGGTTCGTGTTCCATCGCTACAAGTTCGTGCGCCGCGGCGACCAGTTCACCATGCCGTGGCCGCGGCCGAAGGGTTATTGACCCGTCCAACGTGGAGGAATCGCCATGATCCGGAAGATCCTCTGTGCCACCGACGGGTCCACGGCCTCCGGCAAGGCCGTGGACGCGGCGGTCGAACTGGCTTCGCAACTCGGGGCGGCTCTCACCTTCGTCACGATCGAACGCGTGACGGTCGAGACGGCCGCCAGTTCGGCCTTCTGGGATTCCCAGGTCCTCGACGTGGCGGCTGCCCAGACCCATCGCGATCTGTCAGCGGCCGCTGCAAGAGCCCGCAACGCCGGCCTCACGCAGGTGCAGTGCGTCACTACCCAGGGCGGCAATGTCGCCGCTGCCATCATCGACTACGCAGAGAAGAACGGCTTCGACCATATCGTCACCGGTTCGCTGGGGCGCACCGGCCTTGCGCGACTCATGCTCGGTTCGGTTGCCGCCGACGTCGTGGCCAAGGCCCACTGCCCCGTCACCGTCGTGCGCTAGGGGCGTCGGTGCGCTGGGATGTGGTCCTGGTGGGTGCCGCGCTGACCGGCGCGCTCGCCTGGCAGGCGCGGCGTGACCAGGCGCGAGTGCGAGCATGGCGCGCGCAGTTGTTCGACAGTTGCAGCACGCAGTTGGCGCGGCCTGCGATCCGCGTCGACCGCACCGGATGGCCGGTCCTGGAGGGCACGTCCGAGGGCATGCCGTTCACTTGCGGTCTGATCTTCGACGATCTGGGATACCGCAAACTGCCGGTCCTCTGGCTATCCGTGACTTGTGCGGTCCGGGTTGGGGTCGATGCTGCGTTCGACGCACTGGCGCGGGAGCAGGGTACGGAATTCTTCTCGCCGGCCGCCGACCTGCCGGTGCGCCTGTCGCTGCCGGATGCCTGGCCGCGCCATGTGAGCCTGCGGGCGGATCGAGAGAGCACGCTGCCCATGGCGATGGCAACGATGGGCGCGCAGTTCTTCCAGTCTCCGCACGCCAAGGAGATCGTGGTGTCGCCGAAAGGCGTGCGCCTGTTGAGTCTCCTGGCAGAAGGCCGCCGTGCGGAGTACTTGCTGTTGCGGCGACCGCGCTTCGACCTCGACCGGATCGATCCGGCCGCGGTTGCCGCGCGACTGGCCGACGCGCGCGTGCTGGTTCAGGCGCTGGGCACTGCGTCCGATGCGCCGCGCCGCGCCGCCTGAGCTTGACTACCCCCCCCGACAGGCCATCGGCCTTTCCTCCCGGGGGGCCAGCCCGCTTGGGGCTGAGACCGGACACAGGTAGTTCTTGCGGACTGCCTGTGCCTGTCGAAGGCCATCGGCCTCCGGCCGATGGCCGGCTCGGCGCGGGCTGAAATGCCCCGTCGCCCGCTGCACCCGCTGGTGGTGATGGCCGTGGGAGCGCTGCTGCCGGGCATGGGTCAAGTCCTGAACGGCATGAACACCCGGGCGCTCACGTTCATCTTCTTCATGTTCATGCTCGGCATGGTGAGCTGGCATCTCACCACCCCCGCCCATTCTTTCGTGGGCCGTCACGCCGGTGGCTTTCTGGTGTATGCCATTTCCGTGGTGGACGCCTATCGTCTGGCACGCTGGCGCTATGAACTGCAGCGCGCCCGGCGCGACCATCCCTGAACCCGCCGCCCGCCGCGGTACGTTGACGCTGCCCTGGTCGGAGTTCATCATATGCACGAAAGATTCACGGCAAGAATCATCGTCCGTCGCCGGTAACCGCTGCCCGCCCCGCTAGTCCCGCCTCGATGCCGTATCAGCTCTTGCGCTTCGCGTTCGCCTCGAAACATCCCGAACCCCGGATGTTCCGGACGCCCGAGCGCCTCAAGAATGCATACGATGCCGTGATCATCGGCGCCGGCGGCCACGGATTGGCGTCGGCCTATTACCTTGCGCGCGATCACGGCATGACCAACGTGGCGGTGCTCGAGCGCGGCTACATCGGCGGCGGCAACACCGGCCGCAACACCACGATCATTCGCTCGAACTACCTCACCCCCGAAGGCGTGGCGTTCTACGACCAGTCGGTGCGCCTGTGGCAGGACCTCGCGCAGGATTTCGACCTCAACCTGTTCTATGCCACGCGCGGCCACTTCACGCTCGCGCATACCGACTCCGCCGTGCGCACCATGCGCTGGCGTGCCGAGGTGAACAAGCACTTCGGCGTCGACAGCGAACTGGTCGGTCCGGATGAGGTCAGGAAGGCGGCGCCGCAGATCGACATCACGTGCGGTGGGCATGCGCCTATTCTCGGTGCCCTGTATCACGCGCCGGGCGCCATCGCGCGGCACGACGCGGTGGCATGGGGCTACGGCCGCGGCGCGGATCAACGCGGCGTGGAGATCCATCAGCAGACCGAAGTGCTCGGGATCAACGTGGAGGGCGGCAAGGTCACCGGGGTCCGTACCACCAAGGGCGACATCGCCACGCCGAGGGTGCTGTCCGCCGTGGCCGGGTTCACGCCGCGAGTCACGGACATGGTCGGCTTGCGCACGCCGATCTACATCCATCCGCTGCAGGCGATGGTCACCGAGCCGATGAAGCCGTGGCTCGATCCGATCCTGGTGTCCGGCAGCCTGCACGTGTACGTGAGCCAGTCGGCGCGCGGCGAACTGGTGATGGGTGCATCGCTCGATCCCTACGAACTGCATGCCACGCGCTCGACCCTCGACTTCGTCGAAGGGCTCGCCGCGCACATGCTCGACATGTTCCCGTTCCTCTCGAACGCGCGGGTGAACCGGCAGTGGGCGGGGATGGCCGACATGACCCCGGATTTCGCCCCCATCATGGGGACGACACCGGTCGAAGGGTTCTATCTCGACGCGGGCTGGGGCACCTGGGGCTTCAAGGCGACGCCGGTGTGCGGCAAGACCATGTCGTGGACCGTGGCCAACGGGCGCGATCATGAGTTGATCAAGGGTTTCAATCTCTCGCGGTTCGAGCGCTACGAACTCACCGGCGAGAAAGGCGCTGCGAGCGTGGGTCACTAGCATGCGACAGCCGGCACATTTGTCCGATGAACAGAAGCTCTCAGCGCGGGGGACGCGGCGGACGCGGGGGAAAACCGAACCCGTCGTCGTTGGGTTTTGCCTTTCCGCCGTGTCCGCCGCGTTGAACGCCTTGGATTGTCGGTTCCCCAGCGCATGAAGATCCTGACCTGTCCCGTCAACGGCCCGCGGCCAGTATCCGAGTTTGCCTACGGCGGTGAAGTGCGCCCCATGCCGGACGGGGCGACCTGCACCGACCGCGAATGGGCCGACTACGTGTTCAACCGCAGCGGCGTGCCGGGTATCAAGATCGAGTGGTGGTACCACATCGCGAGCGGCACCTGGTTCTACGCCGAGCGCGACACCGTGGCGGATCGAGTGATCCGCACCTGGTTACCCGCATGAGCTCGCGCCTGCCAACCGTCACCGGCGAATGGATCGACCGGTCGCGCAGCGTCGACTTCACGTTCGACGGCAACGCGTATCGCGGCTTTGCCGGCGACACGCCGACCAGCGCGCTGTGGGCCGCCGGCGTGCACGTGCTCGGCCGCAGCTTCAAGTACCACCGACCGCGCGGCGTGCTGTCGTTGGCGAACCACGATGTGAACACGATGATGCAGGCGGGCGCACGGCTCAACCTGCGCGCCGATGTCGAGTCGCTCGAACAAGGCATGGCGCTCACCAGCGTCAACACCGCGGGCGGCGCGTCCGGCGACCGTTTGCGCATCCTGAACGCGCTCGGCGGTATCCTGCCGGTGGGTTTCTACTACAAGGCGTTCCATCGACCGAAGGCCCTGTTCCCCTTCTGGGAGCGGGTGTTCCGCCGCATCACGGGCCTGGGCACGCTCGACTTCGGCGCGCCTCACATCCGCACGCCGAAGCGCTACGACTTCTGCGACGTGCTGGTCGTGGGTGCCGGTCCCGCGGGCCTGCACGCGGCCCTCGCCGCGGGGCGGGCCGGCGCCAAGGTCGTGCTGGTCGACGAGAACGCACGCATCGGCGGGTCGCTCGGCTATCAGCGTGGCGGATCCATCGAAGGGGTCGAGATGCTGCGCGATCTCGAACGGGATCTCGCCGATCTTCCCAACATATCGGTGCGTCCCGGTACGTTGGCTGCGGGTTACTACGCGGACCACTGGATTCCGCTGGTGGATGCGAAGCGCATGACCAAGCTGCGTGCCCGCGCGGTGATCGTGGCCGGCGGTGCGTTCGAACAGCCGGCGGTGTTCCGCAACAACGATGCGCCTGGCGTCATGCTCGCCTCCGCGGCGCAGCGGTTGCTGTATCGCTACGCCGTCAAGCCGATGGACAAGACGCTGGTCCTCACTGCCAATGCCGATGGCTATCGGGCCGCGCTCGATCTGATGGCCCATGGCGTTGCGATCGCGGCCGTCGCGGACCTGCGCGCCGACGGCGAACCGAGTGCGCTCTCGATGCGCGTGAAGCAGGTGGGCATCCCGGTCCTCAAGGGCCACTGCGTGCTGGAGGCCGAGGCGGTCGGCGACCGGCTGGTGGCCGCCACCGTGTGTCCCATGGGCGCCGACGGCAAGCCCGATACGGCGTCCCCGCAGAAGTTCGCCTGCGACGGGTTGGTGATGAGCGTGGGCTGGGCACCCGCGGCGGCCCTGCTGTATCAGTCGGGTACCCGGATGCGCTACGACACGACGACGCATCAGTTCGTACCCGACCATCTGCCCGAAGGCATGTTCGCCTGCGGGCGCGTGAACGGGGTGTACGCGCTCGACTCCCGATGCGAGGACGGCGAGCGGGCCGGAACGGAAGCTGCACGCCATCTCGGCTTCGACACGCCCGCGCGCAATTTCTCGATCGCGCCCGAGCGCTCGTCTCCATCGCATCCATGGCCGATCGTGGAGCATCCCGCCGGCAAGAACTTCGTGGATTTCGACGAAGACCTGCACCTGCGCGACTTCCACAACGCCGCGCAGGAAGGCTTCGACAACATCGAGCTGATGAAGCGCTACACGACTGTGGGCATGGGCCCATCGCAGGGCAAGCATTCGAACATGAACGCGATCCGCGTGCTCGCGCGGATTCGCGGCGTCTCGCCCGCTGAAGTGGGCACCACGACCGCGCGGCCGTTCTTCCACCCGGTGCCGATGTCGCACCTGGCCGGGCGGGGCTTCAACGTGCATCGCGAGACGCCGCTGCACAGCCGGCATGACGGTCTCGGTGCCGTCTGGATGCAGGCCGGTATCTGGTTGCGTCCCGAGTACTACGCACTGCCCGGCAAGCGCAAGTCCGACATCGTGCGTGACGAGGCGCGGGCGGTGCGCAGCTCGGTCGGCATCATCGACGTGGGTACGCTCGGCAAGATGGAGCTCTACGGGCCGGATGCGGGTGCGTTCCTGGAGCGCGTCTACACGGCGAAGTTCGCGGGCATGAAGCCGGGCACCACGCGCTACGCGGTGATGCTGGATGAAAGCGGCGTCGTCATCGACGACGGTGTGGTGGCGCGGTTGTCCGAGCAGCATTTCTACTTCACCACGACCACGACGGGTTCGACCACGGTCTATCGCGAACTGCAGCGCTGGAACTCGCAGTGGAATCTCGAAGTGGGCATCGTCAATGCCACCGGTGCGTTCGCAGCCATGAATCTCGCCGGGCCGAAAGCGCGGGCGGTGTTGCGCAAGCTCACATCGGTCGACCTGTCGAACGAGGCCTTTCCCTACCTCGCGCTGCGGGAGGCCGAAGTGGCCGGCGTACCGGCGCGCCTGATGCGCGTCGGGTTCGTCGGCGAACTCGGGTACGAGATCCATGTGCCTGCCGACCGCGCTGCCCATGTGTGGGACGCGCTGATGGAAGCCGGCCAGGGCGACGGCATCCGCCCCTTCGGGGTCGAAGCGCAGCGTCTGCTGCGACTGGAGAAGGGTCACATCATCATCGGGCAGGACACCGACGGTCTCACCCAGCCGGACGAGGCCGGCCTCGAATGGGCGGTGAAAGTCGACAAGCCCTTCTTCGTGGGCAAGCGGAGCGTTCAGATCGTGCGCAAGAACGGACCGCGGCAGCAGCTCGTGGGCTTCGAGCTCGATGCCATCGGCGCCTCGACCACGCCGCGCGAGTGTCATCTGGTCGTGCGCAACGGCGCTATCGCCGGCCGCGTGACCAGCATCGCCTGGAGCGACACGCTGGGCAAGCACGTGGGGCTTGCCTTCGTCGCCCCCGACATGACCGAGCTCAACTCGCCGTTCTTCATCCGGGCCGACGGCGGCACCATGGTGCAGGCGCGCGTGGTACCCACGCCGTTCTACGACGCGGAAGGCCTGCGGCAGAAAGTGATGGACTAGATGAAACGACCCTCATGTTGCCGTCGGCTGTTGTCCACTGGAACGAAGCTCTCAACGCGGCGGACGCGGCGGACGCGGAGGAACAGTAATACTCGAAGGCGGCGGACTTGGTTTTCCCCCGCGTCCTCCGCGTCCGCCGCGTTGAGAGCTTTGTGGTTTCCAGTGCACTGACATGGCAACCGCGCGGCGCTCGAGTCCCCTGGCCCACGCGTTGGCCACCCTGCATCCTGAATGGATCGAGGTGGCCGGCATGCCGCTCGCGGCGAAACTGCGCGACGATCATCCCGCTCGCAGTGCAACGCTCGGCATCTGCGATCTGTCGGCGTTGCCGAGGATCGGGCTCAAGGGCCCCGGCGCTGCCGGCTGGTTGTCCGCACGCGGTGTACCGGTCCCCGATCAGCCGAACACCTGGTCGGCGCTGGAAGGCGGCGGCGCGGTGGCGCGGCTCGCGCGGACCGAGTTCCTGGTCGAGGACGGATTCTCCGGCGGCACGGTGGCGCAGCTCGCGCCGGAGTTGAAACCGGGGTCGCCCGGCGTCTATCCGGTACCGCGGCAGGATTGCGCCCTGGCACTCACCGGGTCGCTGGTGAACGAACTGCTGGTCCAGACCTGCAACGTCGATTTCACCGCGCAGGCGCGCGCCGCGCACGTCGTCACGCTGACCCTGATGGTGGGCGTGTCGGTCACCGTGTTGCAGCAACGCTTGGCGGGAACCGACTGCTGGCGCCTGTGGTGCGACGGCACCTCGGGCCCTTACCTGTGGGAAACGTTGACGGGTATCGCCGCGGAACTGGGCGGAGGTGCCGTCGGATTCGCAGCCGCGTTCCCGGACGCGCGACTTCAGAACCTCCAATGATTCATCGCAACAGAAGGGGAAGATGACCATGACACCGGCGCAGGCGAAGAAGCTCTTCAAGGACGAGAACATCCAGTACATCCTGGCGCAGTTCGTGGATATCCACGGTGCCGCCAAGGCGAAGGCGGTGCCGGTGGAGCACCTCGAAATGGTGCTCACCGATGGCGCCGGCTTCGCGGGCTTCGCGCTGTGGGGTTTCGGCATGGGGCCGCAGGGTCCCGACTACATGGCGGTGGGAGATCTCGACACGCTCCAGCCGATTCCGTGGATGCCCGGCTTCGCCCGCATGGCCACGTGGGGTCACGTGAAGGGCAAACCCTATCCCTACGATTCGTGCCTTGCGCTCAAGAACGCGCTCGCCAAGCTCAAGGCGAAGGGACTGACGCTCTACACCGGCATCGAACCGGAGTTCATGCTGCTCAAACGCAGGCCGGATGGCAGCGTCGGCCCCTGCGACGACAGTGATACCCTCGAGAAGCCCTGCTACGACTACAAGGGGCTCGCACGCAGCGCCGAGTTCCTGACGCGCATCACCGGCGCGTGCCGCAAGGTCGGCATCGACGTCTACCAGATCGATCACGAGGACGCGAACGGCCAGTTCGAGGTGAACTACACCTATGCCGACGCGATGACGACGGCCGATCACCACATCTTCGTCAAGATGGCGGCGAGCGAGATCGCGAACCAGCTCGGGCTGATCGCGACCTTCATGCCCAAGCCGTTCTCGAACCGCACCGGGTCCGGCGCGCACTTCCACCTGTCGGTCGGTGACGGCAAGACGAAGAACCTGTTCTACGACGCCAAGGACAAGCGCGGCCTGGGCCTCTCGAAGATGGGCTATCACTTCATGGGCGGGCTGCTCCATCACGCGCGCGGCCTCACGGCCATCTGCGCGCCGACCGTGAACTCGTACAAGCGCCTGGTCGTGGGTCGTGCACTCTCCGGCGCGACCTGGGCACCCGCGTACGTGACCTACGGCGACAACAACCGAACGTGCATGGTCCGCATTCCCTACGGACGGCTGGAGATGCGCTTGCCGGATGCCGCGGTGAACCCGTACCTCGCGAGTGCCGCGATCATCGCCGCGGGCATGGATGGGGTGGAGAAGAAGATGGATCCGGGCGAACCGAACAACACCAACCTGTACGAATGGACCGACGCGCAACTCAAGAAAGCCGGCATCGACGTGCTGCCGCAGAGCCTCGCCGAGTCGGTCGACGCGCTCGAGGCCGACATGGTGCTGTGCGAAGGGCTCGGCAAGGAGCTCGCGGCGGAGTTCATCCGCTTGAAGCGGATGGAATGGATCGAGTACCAGCGCCATGTGTCGGGCTGGGAAGTGGAACGCTATCTCGAGTTCTTCTAATCCGAACTCGCAGCCAGAAAAGGAAATCGATCATGTGCGGAATCGTGGGATTGCTGGTGAAGAATCCGGCCATGCGCGGCCGGTTGGGCGAGCTGATGGTGCCGATGCTGGAGGAGATGGCATCGCGCGGACCGGAATCCGCGGGACTCGCGGTGTTCACGGATCGCTTGCCGGAGGGCGATCGCAAGTACAGCCTGTATGCGCCTGCCTGGGACTACGACTGGGCGCCGTTCGAGGCGGATTTCATCAAGCGCTTCGGCGTGCAAGCGCAGATGGCGGTCAAGGGCAACCATGCGGTGCTGACATGCGACGAACCGGCGGATGCCGTGAAAGCGTGGGCGCGGCAGATCTACCCGGCGCTGCACGTGCTGTCGGCCGGCCGCCGCATCGACATCTACAAGGACATCGGCCATCCGGCGGACATCGCGAAGCGCTACGACTTCCCCAAGTTGACCGGCACCCATGTGGTCGGGCACACCCGCATGGCGACCGAGTCGGCCGTGACCCCGGATCGCGCGCATCCCTTCACCGCGGGCGAGGATTTCTGCCTCGTGCACAACGGCACCATCTCCAACCCCTTCATGGTCCGGCGCAAGCTCGAGCATCGTGGCATCCGCTTCGAGACCGACAATGACACGGAGGCCGCCACGCGCTTTCTCGAGTGGCGCACACGCGAAGGCGACACGCTCGAGCAGGCGCTGCAAAAGGGCTTCGAGGAACTGGACGGCTTCTACACCTTCCTGATCGGCACCGACAACCAGCTCGCCCTGGTGCGCGATGCGTTCGCCTGCAAGCCGGCGATCGTGGCCGAGACCGACGACTACGTGGCCATCAGCTCCGAGTTCCGCGGCCTCGCCCACCTGCCGGGCGTCAACAACGCGAAACTGTTCGAACCGATGCCCGAGGAACTTTACGTATGGACAGTCTAGCGATCGACAAGCGGACCACCATGAACAAGACCTTCGACCTCGCCAAGGCTTCGGTGCGCGAGCTGAACCAGTTCCTGCACCACGAGCTCGCCGGCAGCGGCGTGAAGCACATCGACGTGCTCAACCCGAATGGCAGCCACAGCATCGCCGTGGGCGTGAACCATCCGGTGGACATCGACATCCGTGGGCAGGGCGGCTACTACGTCGGCGGCATGAACAAGTTCGCCAACATCACCGTGCACGGCAACGTGGGTTGGGGCGTGGCGGAGAACATGATGTCCGGTACCGTGCGGGTGAAGGGTTTCGCCTCGGAATCCGCGGGCGCAACCGGCCATGGCGGCACGTTGATCATCGAGGGCGACGCGAGCCTGCGCTGCGGCATTTCCATGAAAGGCATCGACATCGTCGTTGGCGGCCGGGTCGGCAACTATTCGGCATTCATGGCGCAGGCGGGTCGGCTCGTGATCTGCGGCGATGCCGGCGATGCGCTGGGCGATTCGCTGTACGAGGCGGTGATCTACGTGCGCGGGAAGATCAAGTCGTTGGGGGCAGACGCGCGGCAGGAGGACATGACCCCTGCCGACCACGCGGCCTTGGGCGAGTTGCTGAAGCGCGCTGGGTTTCCCTACGACCCGACCGAGTTCAAGCGTGTGGCGTCCGCCCGTTCCCTTTATCACTGGAACGCCGACGCGGATCAGGAGTACTGAGATGAACAAACCTATCGAGCATCCCGGCCAAGCGGCGAAGCGCATCCAGCGCGAGGAATCCGCCGGCTTCGACCGCACCGTCATCGACTACATCCACAATGCCGCGGCCCATGGCCTGTACGAGATCCGTGGCCTGGGTGCCAAGCGCAAGCTGCCGCATTTCGACGATCTGGTGTTTCTCGCCGGCTCGGTTTCGCGTTACCCACTCGAAGGGTATCGCGAGAAATGCCACACGAAGACGGTGCTGGGTACGCGGTTCGCGAAGAAGCCTGTCGAACTCGACATTCCGATCACCTTCGCGGGCATGAGTTTCGGATCCCTGTCGGCGCGCGTGAAGGAAGCGCTCGGACGTGCGGCCACGGAACTCGGCACATCCACGACCACCGGCGACGGCGGCATGACGCAGGAAGAGCGGCAATCGTCGAAGACCCTCGTGTACCAGTGCCTGCCTTCGCGCTACGGTTTCAACCCCGACGACGTGCGCCGGGCCAATGCGATCGAAGTGGTGATCGGTCAGGGTGCCAAGCCGGGCGGTGGCGGCATGCTGCTGGGACAGAAAGTGAATCCGCGGGTCGCGAAGATGCGCACATTGCCCGAAGGCATCGACCAGCGCTCGGCCTGCCGGCATCCCGACTGGACCGGTCCGGACGACCTCGTGATCAAGATCAACGAGCTGCGCGAGATCACCGACTGGCAGGTGCCGATCTACGTGAAGATCGGCGCCACCCGCGTCTACAACGACGTGAAGCTCGCGGTGCACGCCGGCGCCGACGTGGTGGTGGTGGACGGCATGCAGGGCGGTACCGCAGCCACGCAATCGGTGTTCATCGAGCACGTCGGCATTCCCACCCTGGCGGCGCTGCGGCAGGCGGTCGAGGCCCTCGAGGAACTCGACATGCGTGGCACGGTGCAGCTCGTCATCTCCGGCGGCATCCGCACCGGGGCCGACGTGGCGAAGGCACTCGCGCTCGGGGCCGATGCCGTGTCGGTGGGCCAGGGCACGCTGATCGCGCTGGGCTGCAATCACGAATCGTACTTCCAGGCCGGCGCCAATCATTCCGCCGAAGAGGACTACGCGAAACTCGGCACGGCGCCCGGCTACTGCCATCACTGTCACACCGGCAAATGCCCGGTGGGAATCACCACGCAGGATGCGATACTGGAACAGCGTCTCGACCCGGCGGTCGGCGCGAAGCGCCTCAAGAACTACTTCAAGACGATGAACATGGAGCTCACGACGGTGGCGCGAGCGTGCGGCAAGTCGAACGTGCACCATCTGGAACGCGAGGATCTGGTGGCGCTCACGATCGAGGCAGCGGCCATGGCGCGTGTGCCCCTGGCCGGGACGAGTTGGATTCCCGGGGTGTCCGGCGTCTGATGCCGGAGCGCCCGGGCGCCAACCATGCGATCGACCCGGTGCGCTTGCGGCGTGCGTTCGGTCTGTACACCACGGGTGTGACCATCATCACCGCTGTGCATCCGAAGCAGGGGCCAGTGGGCATCACGGCGAATTCGTTCTCGTCGGTTTCGCTGGAGCCCCCGCTGCTGTTGTTCAGCCTGTCGCGGCAATCCTTCACGTTGCAGTCGTTGCTCGAGTCGCCGGGCTTCGCCGTGAACATCCTGCAGGACGGGCAGCGCGCGTTGTCGCATCGGTTTGCCACTGCCGGCGGCGACAAGTGGAGCGGACTCGGCTGGCGTACCGGCGTGCACGGTGCGCCGATTCTCGCAGGCACCATCGCGGCGTTCGAATGTGCCCATCACGCACAGTATGATGGTGGCGACCACCTGATCGTCGTCGGGAGGGTCCTGGCCCTGGAAGCCGACGCAGCGGGGGCTCCGCTGCTCTATTTTCACAGTCGCTATCGCTCGATCGGCGAGGAGATCGATCCCGATGTATGAGCGTCGACCCGAACCCCCTCACGGACCCATCGTCATCGAGTTGCCGGAGTTCCTGCAGTCGTGAAGTCCGCTCAGCGCAAAGCCGCGACGACCGCCCGCTCGTCCGACTCCAGGAAGCGCAGGGTCGAAAGCCCGGTCGTCGAACCGTCGCCTGCAAGCGGCGCTCGTACGCTCGAGCGGCATCTGGGGGGCGTCATGCGCGACCTGCGCCGCCAGCAGATGCTCACCATCTCCGACGTAGCGGCCCAGGCGCGCATCAGTCGCGGCATGCTCTCGAAGATCGAGAACGGCCAGGTATCCACCAGCCTCGACACCCTGGCCAAACTGGCTGCGGCCCTCGGCATCTCGCTCGGGCGGCTGTTCGCCAACTACGACGTCCCCGGCGGGGGGGCGCAACTGGTGAAGGCCGGCGAAGGCATGCAGGTGGTCCGGCGCGGCACCAAACGCGGACATACCTATCATCTGCTGGCCTACGACAAGGGTCCGAAGAAGACCTTCGAGCCGTTCCTGGTGACGATGGACGATGCCTCGGAAGTGTTCCCGAGCTTCGAGCACCCCGGGATGGAATTCATCTACGTGCTGGAAGGGCGGATCGAGTATCGCCACGGCAAGCAGACCTACCTGCTCGACCCCGGCGATTCCCTTTCGTTTCGCGGCGAGATACCGCACGGCCCCGAACGCCTGATCGAAACCCCCATCCGTCTGCTCTCGGTGATCACCTACGGCCCGACCGACGACGTCTGACCGCGGTCCCCGGCTGCGCTAACATGCCGGCCCCGGGTCGCGAGTGAAAAGCGTGCCCGGTTGTTTCGACAGCACCAGGAAAAAGGACCGACCGCATGCTTTCCGACATCGAGATCGCCCAGCAGGCGACGATGAAGCGCATCACCCCGCTCGCTGCCGAGCGACTGGGCATCAGCGAGGAACATCTCGAGCCCTACGGCCACTACAAGGCCAAGGTCTCCCTCGACTACCTCGAATCGCTCGGCGACCGGCCGGACGGCAAGCTGATCCTGGTCTCCGCCATCAGTCCGACGCCTGCCGGTGAGGGCAAGACCACCACCACCGTCGGACTCGGCGACGCCTTGAACCGGATCGGCAAGAAGACCCTGATCTGCCTGCGCGAACCGTCGCTCGGTCCGGTGTTCGGGGTCAAGGGCGGTGCCGCCGGCGGTGGTCACGCACAGGTGGTGCCTATGGAGGACATCAACCTCCACTTCACCGGCGACTTCAACGCGATCCAGCTCGCGAACAACCTGCTCGCCGCGCTGATCGACAACCACATCCACCACGGCAACGAGCTGCAGATCGACGTGCGGCGCATCTCCTGGAAGCGTGTGCTCGACATGAACGACCGCGCGCTGCGCGACATCGTCGTGTCGCTCGGCGGGACCGCCAACGGCTTTCCCCGCGAGGACGGCTTCGACATCGTGGTTGCGTCCGAAGTGATGGCGATCTTCTGTCTCGCACGATCGCTGTCTGATCTCAAGGAGCGCCTGGGCAACATCGTGGTGGGCTACACGCGTGACCAGCGTGCGGTACGCGCGCGCGACCTCGACGCCCACGGCGCCATGACGGTGCTGCTCAAGGATGCGCTGAAGCCCAATCTGGTCCAGACGCTCGAGAACAATCCGGCGTTCATCCATGGCGGTCCGTTCGCCAACATCGCGCACGGGTGCAATTCGGTGATCGCGACCCGCAGCGCGTTGAAGCTGGCCGACTACGTGGTGACCGAAGCCGGCTTTGGCGCCGACCTCGGGGCCGAGAAGTTCGTCGACATCAAGTGCCGCAAGGCGGGGCTGAAGCCCTCGGCCTGCGTGATCGTCGCCACGGTGCGCGCGCTCAAGTACCACGGTGGCGTGGACCTGAAAGGGCTCAACACCGAGAACCTCGAAGCGCTGGAGCGCGGCCTTGCCAACCTCGAGCGGCACGTGAACAACGTCCGCAACCACTATGGCCTGCCGTGCGTGGTGTCGGTCAACCACTTCACCCACGACACGCCGGCCGAACACGACCTGCTGAAGCGCCGCATCGAGGCGCTGGGCGTGCCGGTCGTGACGGCGCGCCACTGGGCCGAGGGCGGCAAGGGTGCGGAGGCCGTGGCCCGGGCCGTGGTGCAGGTAGCCGAGGGGTCCGTGCCGAAAGTGAAGTTCGTGTATGAGGACAGCGCGCCGCTGTGGGAGAAGGTCGAGGCGGTGGCGAAGAAGATCTACGGCGCCGCGGGCATCTCGGCCGACGCGAAGGTGCGGGCGCAGATCCAGCGCCTCCAGGACGACGGCTATGGCAGCTATCCGGTCTGCATCGCGAAGACGCAGTATTCCTTTTCGACCGACGCTTCGGCGCG
>LNFM01001371.1_pt1 | contig 55808 bp, 53 predicted proteins | sample 596031 | NCBI WGS metagenome assembly LNFM01 (sample SAMN04254537, study PRJNA301005) | activated carbon metagenome | isolation source: dual media filters at the Ann Arbor, Michigan drinking water treatment plant | place: USA: Ann Arbor
ACGGCAGCCCGAGCAGGCGGGCAAAGTAAGCCTCGCTCACCGCTGTGGAGCCGCTGGACGATTCGACGATGGTCGAGCCCTCATGCACCCAGCCGTTGCACAGGGCGTACAAGAACAGCGACCGCGCCAGCCGGTGCTTGAGGCTGCCGGTGGGGTGCGTGGATTCGTCCTTGAGGTAGAGGTCAATGCCGTGCGAGGCAAAGGCGGGCAGCCGCAGCGGGATCAGGTGCGTATCGGCACTGCGCTGGTAGTCGGCTTCGATGCGGGCGATGGCTTCGTGGAGCCAGGGTGTCACTGTGTGCGAGGTATGCATGCCGGGATTGTGGCAGGGGCGTTGGCGCTGCCGCGAAGCCGGTCAGAACCCGTAATGCGTGCGGTTGCTTTCGATCCTCGCGGATTCGGAGGCGGGGTAAGTGCCTTTTCGCAAAAGCTGTTGCAGCGCGGCACGGCCCAGTTCTCGGTGGGGTGTATAGAAAGCACTCACCGCAAGTTCGTCAAGAGCTCTCCAAGCGTACACCTCCATGTCAACGAACAGCGTGTCCTCCGGCGGCACCATGCCGGCGGCCTGCAACCCAAATAGCGTGGCTACCGCGTACTCCTCGCGCATGCGGTGAAACCTTGCCAGTTCGCACAGGGGCTCCGCGCGTGCGGGCCTGGCGGCATATGCAGCGAGATAGGCCTCCCGCACTTCAGCCGGAGATGCGCCGAGTCTCTCCTGCAGCAGGGCTGCCTGGAACATCGCGTGCCAGCGCTCTTCTTCCCAGCCGTCCATGCCTGCGCGGTGCAGGTACCAGCGCAGGCTGTCTTCAAGCAAACCCGCGTCGCGAAAGCTCTGTGCGAGATAGAAGACATTGCGCGCGTTGTCGGGAGCGTCTTGTACAGCCTGCCGAAGCAGTGCGATGTCCGACAGATAGGTGTGGGGGTTGCGCGCGCGCGCGCCGTCGTGCGACACGCGAATCGCCGGACCTTGCAGTTTCTGCCATGGTCCGTGCTGCGGGGCGGTCAGGTATTCATGCAGCACGCCCTCCCAGCTCCAGTCGATGTGTGCGGCGGCGAGCGTGTTGCGCTGGTACTCCCAGCCATTCAAGCGGCACGTCAGGGTGTAGCCGTCTGCCGATAGTGCGGGCCACGAAAAACCGGGCGGGACTTCCAGCTGTTCGTCTGCGTCGATGAACATGAGGTAGTCACCTTTCGGACGTGCCAGTGAGAGTGCCTCGTTGCGGTTATGCGCAAAGTCGAGCCAGGGGCGTTCATGCAGTTCGCCGGGAATGCCCTGCATGCATTGCCTCACGATCTCTTGGGTTCCATCGGTGGAACCGGTGTCAACCACCACCCAATGATCAATCCAGGGCCGTACAGACGCGAGACATCGCGCGATCACGGGCGCTTCGTCCCTCACGATCATGTTGAGGACTGTGATGGGGTGATGGGGACGGGCAGGGCGGGACACGGTGTTCTGGCGCAGGCGACAGCGGCGTACCTCAGCTGAGCGCGGGATAGAGCCCGAAGGTGCAGATCACGTAGGTCAGCCCGTTGGGCGCAGCGGTGCGCAGATCGGGCAGGGCGAACGTCGTGGACCCGTTCCCTCCATACATGGTGCCCAGCAGCGAATACAGGGCGGTATTGGACGCGATGGACAGAACTTGGCCTGCGGCCGGGGTGCCGCCTGCACGGCTACCGGCAACCAGCCATACCTGGCCCAGGGTGCAGTCGACTGCAGCAGGGCCTGCCTGTGCCTGACTGGTGGATGTTCCGAAGAGGGTGGCTGTGCCTGATGCGCCCGTGGCGCCGGTCGCCCCTGTCGCCCCCGTGGCACCAGTCGCACCGGTGGCACCAGTCGCACCCGTGCTGCCCGAGGTGCCTGGGGGTCCAGCCGGGCCCGTAGGCCCCGCGACGGTACTGCTGGCTCCTGTGGCTCCTGTGGCCCCTGTGGCTCCGGCTGGCCCTTGCGAACCGGCAGCGCCTTGCGGACCCTGTGCGCCAGTGGCGCCAGCAGGTCCGGTCGGACCCGGCACGGTGCTGTTCAGGCCTGCCGCGCCCGTGGCGCCGGTAGCGCCAGCCGGTCCTTGTGCGCCGGAGGGTCCTTGTGCACCCGCCGGTCCGCTCGCGCCGGTCGCGCCCTGGATGCCCTGGGCGCCTTGCACGCCTTGCGCGCCTGTAGGACCCGCGGGTCCTGCGGGACCGGTCGGGCCTGCAGTGCCGGTACTGCCTTGAGGACCTGTGGGGCCCGGTGCCCCTTGCGTGCCTTGCGATCCTGTGGCGCCAGCTGGTCCCGTGGGGCCGGGCGCTCCGGTGGCTCCCGCAGCGCCTGCGGGGCCGGCGGCACCCGTTGCGCCAGCCGGACCGGTAGCACCAGTTGCGCCTGTCGCTACGCCAGCCGCGCACGGACCAAGGCGGCCGGTGGGGGCATCAAAGCATGTGGGTGTCGATGTGGGCGGTGCCGTGTTTAGCCCGGGCGCCAGCACTGCTCCCGAGTCCTGTACCCGAAACCGCTCTGCAGAGCCCGTGGCGTTGCGGATCACGAATCCGCCGCCCCCGGGCACCGTGGTGGATACGTCGGCTGCCAGAACCGGCAGGGTTTGCAGGGCGCACAGTGCGCCAAGCGCTCCCCCGGCGGTCTGGAGTTGTCGGCTCAGGCGGATGAAGCGGGCGGCGTTGCTACCTTCGGGTGTCATGGGGTCGTCTCCGGTGGGGGCGCGTGACCGCGTCCTGACGCGACGGCCGTGGGTATGCCCCTGTGCAGTGCCGCCAGGCTCAGGAGCAGGGCCGTCACGAGCAGGCTCCAGGTACCGAGGGTGGGAATGGCTTGTGCGGCGTGGGGTACGGGCGCGCCGAGATGCACGCCCGTGCCCACGCTGGCGAAGGTTTGACTGACCGTGGCGTTCGGCCCCAGGTTGATGGTGGATGTGCCGGGCCCGGAGGAGGCCAGCTTTATCTCGGCCCCGGCCACACCCAGCAGGCTGAGCGTGCCGAGCACCGTGATTTGGCTGTCATTGGGGAACATGAACGTACGCCCTGTGCTGCTTTGAAGCGTCAGATCGCCCACCACCATGGTCCCGGACACCACGGTTGTATTGCCCGCACAGCCATCCACCAGAGCCACCGTGCTGGTGCGTGCATCAAACGTCCCGGCTGAGGTGAGATTGCCGCCCACTTCAAGCCGGCCTGCACGACCGGTGAGACTGCCGCTTCCGGCGATGCTCAGGCTGGAGCCCGTGGAGAATGCCGCGGAGTCCAGTGTGAGGGTCCCATGCACTTCCACCGGTATGCAGGCGGTATCGACGGAAGACCCTGAGGGCAGCTCCATCGAACTCTGGCCCGAAACGACGAATTGCCCTTGGGCATCACCCCCGGCAATCAACCATGCCGTTGCAAGTGTGGGCAACGCACGCTGCCATGCCGTCGCGCGCTTCGCCGGGGTGGATGTTGCTTGGGTGGCCGACCCCAGGACGCCCAGGCGTCGTCCCTCAGCGGAGCGAACGCTCGCACTGATCGGTACGGTACCCGCGTACGTCCGGGCAGGGTGCGGCATGGGGATCTATTGATAAATATGAAATTGTGAAAATCATTTTAAACATATGTATTGATTTTTGCAACGTCACCAGTCTTCCTTCACCGCCATCACCGCATCCCGTCCCGCCGCCGCCCGCCCTGCCAGCCACGCCGTCACGGTGCCCGACACGATCACCGCCAGACACAGCGCAAACAGACGTGGCCCCGGCAGGCTCAGGTCCATGGTCCAGTGAAAGCTCTGCGGGTTGACCACATGCACGAGCACCACTGAAACCACAATGCCCAGCGCCAGCCCCGCGGCCGCGCCCACGCCCGTCCAGGCAGCGCCTTCGCCAGCCACCACGGCCAGGATCTGGCGGCGGGTGAGGCCCAGGTGGGCGAGCAGGCCGAATTCTTTGCGGCGGGCCAGCACCTGGGCGCTGAAGCTGGCGGCCACGCCAAACAGGCCGATGCCGATGGCCACGGCCTGCAGCCAGTAGGTGACGGCAAAGCTGCGGTCAAAGATGTGAAGCGAGCGTTCGCGGATGGTGGACGATGAAACAAATTCCACCAGCGCTGCGCCAACGGGTGCGTCGCCTGCTGATTCGCCTTGCCCGGTCGGACGGGGAGGGGTCGGGTGGTCGGGCATGGCGCCCGATGCGCCCGATGCTGCGGCTGTCCCGCCCGGGCCCGTGGGCGCCGCAGCCAGTGGTGCGGCCAGGGTGCGGATGGACTGCTGCAGTGCTGCCAGGTCCGTCCCTTCGCGGGGCCACAGCGCCAGGTCGCTGGTGCGGGCGTCGCCGGTCAGGGCCAGCCAGACGGCGCGGTCCATGACAACCGCTCCGGACTGGCGGGCGTAGTCCCGCCATACGCCTGCTATGAAAAACATAGCTACAGAGGATGTAGATGCCTGGACTTCAGGGCTGAAAGACCTTGAAAGTGCCGGCCAGTCCATTCCAGGGGCCAATCCGTACAGGTCCACCACCGCTTCGCTGATGTACACCGCAGTGCGCCCGGCGGGCACGGCCAGCGGTTCGCCCACCAGCGGCAGATGCTGGCCGGGGTCTGTGCCCAGCGGGCGGCTCAGCACCATCAGCGCCGGGCGCGTGGGCTCCAGCTGCAGGGGGCTGGCGCGCAGCGGCTGTACACGGTCGAGCCCCGGCAACCGTGCCACGGCTTCTGCAAAGCCTGCGGGCAGCAGCGCGGCTTCGCTGCCGGCCTCGCTCTGCGCAGAGCGCACGTACAGGGGCGACGGCAGCACGGCATCCAGCCACTGCGTGACCGAGCCGCGAAAGCTCGACACCATCACCGTCAGCGCCACGGCCAAGCTCAGGCTGGCGACCACGCCGCCCACGGCAATGGCCGCGCTGCCGCGCATGCGGCGCGCGCGCTCCAGCGCCAGCAAGGGCAGTACGTGGCGCGCAGCCAGCGGCTGCAGGGCGTGGAGGGCGCGTGCCATGGCCCAGGGCAACAGGGCAATGCCGCCCACCAGCAGCAGTGCGATGGCGATGTACGCCGCCAGCGGTATGCCAAACACCGGTGGCACCAGCGTGAGCAGGCCGCCGGTGGCCAGCAGGCCGGCGCCCAGCCAGGGCTTTTCTGCGGCGCTGGCCGCAGCGCCCAGGCCCTTGAGGGTCTGCGCGGGCGGCAGCTGTTGCGCAGCCCGCGCGGGCCACCAGCCACCCGCCAGCGCGGCGGCCACCCCCAGCGCGCCGTAGGTCAGCGCGGCCGGTGCGCTCCACTGCAGCGCGGGTTGTACGCCCGAGAAGTAGCCACCGCCCAGGTCGCCGCCCAGCAGCCGCAGGGCGACGGCTGCCAGCGCCGTACCGAGCGCAATGCCCGCGGTGCTGCCCACCAGCCCCAGCGCTGCCGACTCGGCCAGCACCAGCGACAGGCGCTGGCGCGGCGTGGTGCCCAGCACGGCCAGCAAGGCAAACTGCGGCGCGCGCTGCGCCACGCTGAGCGCCAGGACCGAGAACACCAGGAAAGCGCCGGTGAACAATGCCACCAGCGCCAGCACCGTCAGGTTGACGCGGTAGGCCCGAGACAGGTTGCTGATGCGCTGGGCTGCATCGCCGGGCTGGGCAAAGCTGGCGTTGGCAGGCCAGCCCGCCTGGGCCTGCATGTCGCGCTGCCACGCGGCGCGGTCGGTGCCAGGGCGCAGTTGCACGTCGATGCGGCTGAGCTGCCCGGAGCGGCCAAACAGGTCTTGCGCGGCACCAATGTCCATCACCGCCAGCGGCGCGCCGCCAGCGGCCACGGTGCCACCCACGTCCACCACCAGGCTCTGCAAACCTGCCTGCAACGTGATGCGCGGCGGCGTATCGCCTGTAGGCTCGGTAGACAGGGCCAGAGCCTGCAGCGCAGCGGCGTTGAGGAACACGGTGGCGGGTGCAAACAGCACCATGCGGTCGGCCCCTGGCCAGGGGCGCGAAGCCAGCGCGGGGGCCATGGCGGGCACCAGCAGCGCATCAGCACCGAGCACGCGCAGGGGCGTGCGGGCCGGGGCCGTTGCTGCATTGCCTGCGGAGCCCGCCTGCGCCAGCGCCGAAAGCTCCAGCAGCGGGCTGGCGCGGGTCACGCCGGGGTGGGTGGCCACGCGTTCGTACAGCGCTTCGGGCAGGCTGCCCTGCATGGCGCGCAGCTCCAGATCGGGCTGGCCGTTGACGGCGCGCACGGCCTGTGAAAACTCGTCCAGCGCCGACGCGTTGATGACATGCACGGCAAACGCCAGTGCCACGCCCAGCATGACGGCAGCCACGGCCGCGGCGCTGCGCCAGGGGTGGTGGCGCAGGTCCTGCCAGGAGAAAGTGCGAAGCAATGCAAGCATCGGGGCATTGTCGCGCCGCAGTGGGAGGGGCGGGTTTTTGCGGCAGATCAACCCGCGTTTCTGTGGCCCTTGAAGCCGCTTGGGGCAGCGCCTATGTTCGAGTCAGGGCGGGGCCCGGGAGCGTGTGCACCGGTGGCCTGCCGCCCACACATTGTTCGTTCATCCACTTTTGACATCAGGAGCAAGACCATGAACTCACTCGTGACACGCGGCAGTCTGTTTGACGACTTCTTCAAGGACATCGCGCCCGGTTTCTATGTGCGGCCGCTGCACGGAGATGGCGCACCGACGCCCTCACAGATCAAGGTGGATGTGAAGGAGACTGACGGCGGGTACACGGTGCATGCCGAGATTCCCGGCGTGCCCAAGGAAGATATTCACGTATCGCTGGAAGGCAACGTGGTGAGCCTGCGTGCCGAGGTGCGCCAGCACGACGAGAAGCGCGATGGTGAAAAGGTGCTGCGTTCGGAACGCTACTTTGGCTCGGTGGCGCGCAGCTTTCAGCTGCCCGCTGAAATCGATGCAGCCCAGGCCAGGGCCAGGTACGACCACGGGGTGCTGATGCTGTCACTGCCCAAGAAGGTGAGCGCCGCGGGGCAGCGGTTGAACATCGAGTAAGCCCCTGGCACCGCCACCACACGGCGTGTGCCGTACCGCCGTGCCTCAGCGCCGGATGCCGTCCGCCTGCAGGTGCAGCACCCGGTCGGCCCGAGCGGCCGCTGCTTCCGAGTGGGTGACGAGCACCAGCGATGCGCCATGCTCGCGCGTCTGCGCCACCAGCACATCCATGACGCGGGCCGCCGTGGTGGGGTCGAGGTTGCCCGTGGGTTCGTCGGCCAGCAGCAGGGCAGGGCGGTGCACCAGCGCACGCGCAATGGCCACGCGCTGCAGCTGCCCGCCGCTGAGCTGCTGCGGCAGCCGTGCGCCCAGCCCGGCCAGACCCACGGCGTGCAGCATCTGGTCCACGCGCGCGGGGTCGCTCTGGCCCAGCAGCATCAGGGGCAGGGCCACGTTCTGCGCCACGTCCAGGTGCGGCAGCACATGGAACGCCTGGAACACAAACCCCACATGACCGCGCCGCCACAGGGCGCGGGCGGTGTCGTCCAGCGTGCCCAGGTCCACACCGCCGTGGGTGATGTGGCCCTGGTCCCAGCTGTCCAGACCCGCCAGGCAGTTGAGCAGCGTGGACTTGCCCACGCCCGAGTCGCCCACGATGGCGACAAATTCGCCAGGCGCCACTTCAAAGTCCACGTTGGCGAACACGGTGGCATCGCCATAGTGCTTGGCCAATTGCGCCACCCGCAAGCCGCGGCGTTCCGGTGCCGATGCCGTCACGCGGTGGCCTCCTTCATCTGCGCCAGCCGCTGCAGCACGGACTGCACCAGCGCGGCCACGGCGTGGGGCTGGTCGCACGCGATGGCGTGGCGCTGCGGCATGCTGCGCAGCCAGGTGATCTGGCGCTTGGCCAGCTGGCGCGTGGCGGCAATGCCGCGTTCGCGCAGGTGGGCGAGGTTGGGCGGAGCGCCGGGTGCGCGTGCGGCCTGGAAGTCCAGTTCATCCCACACCTGCCGGTAGCCCACGCAGCGCATGGAGGGGAGGTCGGGGTGCAGGTCGCCGCGCGCGCGCAGGGTGCGCACTTCGTCCACCAGGCCCGCGTCCAGCATGGCGTCAAAGCGCTGGGCGATGCGCTCGTGCAGCCAGGCCCGATTGTCTGGTTCCAGGGAAAAAAGCGCCGTGGTCGAGGTTTTATCTGCCTTGTCTGCTATAGATTTGGTAGTGTGGAAGCTCGACAGCGGTTTGCCCGACACATGCCACACCTCCAGCGCGCGCTGTATGCGCTGGCTGTCGGCCGGGGCCAGGCGGGCAGCAGTGGCGGGGTCCACACGGGCCAGTTCGGCGTGCAGGGCGGGCCAGCCCTGTTCGCGGGCCTGCGTTTCCAGGCGGGCCCGCACGTCGGGGTTGGCGGCCGGCATGTCGTCTATGCCGTCAAACAGTGCCTTGAAGTACAGCATGGTGCCGCCCACCAGCAGCGGCAGCGCCCCGCGGGCGCGGATCTCTTCCATCAGGCGGTTCGCATCCTGCACGAACTCGGCAGCGCTGTAGGCCTGCAGCGGGTCGCGGATGTCGATCAGGTGGTGGGGCACGGCGGCCAGCTCGTGAGCGGTGGGCTTGGCGGTGCCAATGTCCATGCCGCGGTACACCAGGGCCGAATCCACGCTGACGATTTCCACGGGCTGGCCCTGGCGGCCCAGCACCGCAGCCAGCGCCAGGGCGCCCGCTGTCTTGCCGGAGGCCGTAGGCCCGGCCAGGGCGATGGCGGGCAGCGCGGTGGGCGATTGCGCCGGGGCTTCAAGTGCGCTCACGAGGCTCTCCAAACTTCTGCACCAGCGTCCACGAGATGGCGGCCAGTGCCACCGACCAGAACCAGATGCCGCCCACCAGCGGCCACACCGTGCCATTGAGCGCCACGCCCAGCCAGCCGCCGATGCCGAAAGCCGCCAGCATCATCATGAAACCGTTGAGTGCCGACGCCACGCCCGCCGACCTGGGAAACGGGCCCACTGCGCCGCTTTGCCCGCACGGCTGGTGAATGCCGTGGCCCAGCATGAACAGATAGAACGGCGCCATGAGCGCCCAGGGCTGGTGCCAGCCCGCAAAGGCCACCATGGCCATGAGAGTGCCGCCCGCCATGCTGAGCCCGCCCGCAATCGCCACCGTGCGCTGCAGGCCGTGGCGTGCCAGCAGGCTGCGGCACAGAAAGGTGCCGGCAAAGTAGGCCGCACAGGCCGACGCCATGATCCCGCCATAGTTCGTGCGGGTGACCCCCAGCACGTCGATGAAGACGAAGGACGACGCCGCCAGAAACGTGAACAGGCCGCCGTAGCTGGCGGTGGTCTGCAGCGAAAAGGCCCAGAACGTCGGGCTGCGCAGCACCAGGGCCCAGTTGCCCACCAGGGCACGGGGCTGCAGCGCCTGGGGGTTGCGCTGCATGAGCGTCTCGGGCATGCGCAGGGCCACCAGCGCGAGTGTGACGATGGCATACACGGTGAGGGCCAGCAGCGCGGCGCGCCAGCCCAGCCACTCACTCAGCAGCCCGCCCAGCGGCGCGCAGATGCAGGCCACGATGCCCAGGCCGGTCAGCGCCTTTGACATGGCGCGTGCACCTTCGACCGGGGTGTAGAGGTCGCGCACGATGGCGCGGGCGCACATCACCACCGCGCCCATGGCGGCACCTTGCGCAATGCGCCACACGATCAGCAGCGCCATGGACGGCGCAAACGCGGCCCCCAGCGATGCCGCGGTATAGATGGCCAGCCCCGCCAGCAATACGGGCCGCCGTCCGAAGCGGTCAGACAGCGGGCCCCACACCATCTGCGAGCAACCGAAGGCCAGCAGCAGGCCGCTGAGCGTGAGCTGCGCCGCCGACAGCGGTGCACCCAGGCTGCGGGTCAGCGCCGGCAGCGCGGGAAGGTAGAGGTCGGTGGTGACGGGCTGGATGCTGAGCAGCAAGGCCAGTACCAGGATGGCAAGACCGGGCTGCATGGAAGCCGGAGCAGCCGCGGGCAGTGCGGTGGCGGAGGGGGCGGACATATCCACTTGAGGGTACCAGATGGAGCCGCCTGCAGAGGCTGCGGGGACCAGGGGCGCAAGGTGCATCCACCGGCGCTTGGCCGCAGCGGTGCAGCAGCGTTGCAGGCGGCCGCGCTTGCTGAACGCTGGCTGTTATCGCGGCAGGGCGGCCGTGGTGGCACCGCTGCCTGTGGCCCCGGGCGCCAGCCTGAACAGCGATGCCACTGCCTCGCGGTACAGGGGCTGGCCCACCGAATTGGTACTGTGGTGCGAGCCGCCTTCCACCAGCACGAAGCGCTTGGGCTCCTGCGCGGCCTCGTACAGCTTGCGCCCCAGCGATGGAAGGATCAGCCGGTCTTCGCTGCCGTGCACCACCAGCAGTGGCGAGCCGATCTGCGAGACCTTGCGGACCGATTCGAACCGCTGGGTGATGAGTCCCGACACCGGCAGCCAGCCCCACTTGAAGGTGCTGACCACGTCGGCAATGCTGGTGAAGGTGCCTTCGACGATGGTGCCTTGCTCGTCTTGCACCTCACGCGCCAGGTCGATGGCGATGGCGCCGCCCAGCGAGTGGCCGAAGATGTATCGCGGCTTGCCGGGCTGCTGCTGTGCCAGCCAGTCCCACGCCGCGCGTGCGTCCTCGGCCGCCATGGTCTCTGACGGCAGGCCTGCGCTGCTTTGCCCGAATCCGCGGTAGTCGATGGCCAGGACCGAAAACCCCAGCTCCTGCATGCGCCGGATGCGGCCCGAAGAGCCCGACACGTTCCAGCGCGCACCATGCAGGTACAGCATCACGGGCGCATCGGCCTGCCCGTGCGGCAGCCACAGGCCATGCAGCTTTTCTGCCTTGCCGCTGCTGGCCGAGTCGAACGCGATCCACACATCCTGCATGCCTTCGGTGGACGCTGCGCCGCCCCAGCTGCGGTCGCTGGGCTGGAAGATCCATTCGCGTTGCTTGGCATCGAGGGTGGCACAACCGGCAGACACAAGGACGGCCAGCGCGACGGAAAGAAGAAGCAGCGCGCGTTTCATCCAGTCACTGATCCGCCGGGTCGCCGAAAGTTCGCAGCCAGGGGGCGTCCACCGCTGTCTTTACAACCCGTCAGTACAGGCGCGATGCCGACTGCATGGGCGAGGATGTGTCGATGGAAAGGTCGCCCGCGTCCTGCGCGCTGGCGCCCGCAGCCAGGCGCACGCGCAGCGCCAGGTCGGTGCGCGAGTCGGCGTTGTGCAGGGCTTCTTCCAGCGAGATGCGGCCTTCGGTATACAGCTGGTACAGCGCCTGGTCGAAAGTGCACATGCCGATCTCGGTGCTGTGACCCATGGTTTCCTTGATGCTTGCGAACTCGCCCTTGCCGATCAGGTCGGCGATGTAGGGCGAGTTGAGCATCACCTCTACCGCAGGCACCAGCTTTTCATGCAGGCCCGGGATCAGTCGCTGCGACACCACGCCCGCCAGGTTCAGGCTCAGGTCCATCAGCAGCTGGTGGTGCGCGTCTTCAGGAAAGAAGTTGATGACGCGTTCCATGGCCTGGTTGGCATTGTTGGCGTGCAGCGTGGTCAGGCACAGGTGCCCGGTTTCGGCAAACGCGATGGCCTGCTTCATGGTGTTGCGGTCGCGTACTTCGCCGATCATGATCACATCAGGCGCCTCGCGCAGCGCGTTTTTCAGCGCGTCTTCGTACGAGTGCGTGTCGATGCCCACTTCGCGCTGGTCCACCACCGAGCGCTTGTGCGCATGCAGGAACTCCAGCGGATCTTCGATGGTGAGGATGTGGCCGGTGACGTTCTCGTTGCGGTAGTTGATCATCGATGCCAGCGTGGTCGATTTGCCCGAGCCGGTGGCCCCGGTCACCAGCACCAGCCCGCGCTTGCGCAGCACCAGCTTTTCCAGAATGGGCGGCAGGCCCAGTGCCGCCAGCGGCGGAATCTTGTTCTTGATGTAGCGCACCACCATGCCGGTCTCGCCGCGCTGCACAAACACGTTCACCCGAAAACGCCCCAGGTTCTCGGCCGAGATCGACAGGTTCATCTCCTGCCGCGCCTCGAACTCGCTGATCTGCTTTTCATTCATGACCGCATAGGCCAACTGCTTGACCTGCCCCGGCAGCAGCGCTGGCATCTTGAGCGGGTGCGTGACGCCTTCGATCTTGAGGTTGACGGGGGCTCCCACGCTGAAAAAAAGGTCGGACCCGCCCTTTTCGACCATGACATTGAGAAAGCTGAAGATTTCCACCGTGCACTCCTGAACCACGCTGTTGGTAACCACGCTGTGTGTATCTACCCGTAGGATAGTCCCGCAGAGGCCAGCGCCCGCAAAAATGGGGCCGAAGCCCCATGTGGTGGTCGCGTGGGCGGCGTTTTGCCGCAGACTGCTTCGTTACACCACGCCCTGCGCCAGCATCGCGTCGGCCACCTTCACAAAGCCGGCAATGTTGGCGCCGTCGATGTAGCTTACGCTGCCGTCGGCACGCTTTCCATAGCGCAGGCAGGCAGCGTGGATGCCCTGCATGATCTGCAGCAGGCGGGCGTCCACTTCTTCGCGGGGCCACGACAGGCGAGCCGAGTTCTGGCTCATCTCCAGCCCCGACGTTGCCACTCCACCGGCGTTGCTGGCCTTGCCGGGGGCATACAGCACGCCCGCAGCCTCAAAGGCCTTGGCGGCTTCGATGGTCGAAGGCATGTTGGCGCCTTCGGCCACGCACAGCACGCCGTTCTGGATGAGGGTGGCGGCGTCGTGCGCGTCCAGCTCGTTCTGTGTGGCGCAGGGCAGGGCCACATCCACCTTCACATGCCAGGGGCGCACGCCGGGCTCGAACCTGACGCCGGTGCGGGCGGCGTAGTCGCTCACACGGCCGTAGTGGTGGTTCTTCACGTCCATCAGGATGGCCAGCTTCTCGGGTGTGAAGCCGTCTTCGTCCACGATGGTGCCGCTGGAGTCCGACACGGTGATGACCCTGGCGCCCAGCTGCATGGCCTTTTCGACCGCGTACTGCGCCACGTTGCCCGAGCCGGACACCGACACGCGCAGGCCATCGAACGAGCGGCCGCGTGTCTTGAGCATCTCGTCGGCAAAGTACACCGTGCCGTAGCCTGTGGCTTCGGGGCGGATGAGCGAGCCGCCAAACGACAGGCCCTTGCCGGTGAACACGCAGTCGGCGCGGTTGCTCAGCTTCTTCATCATGCCGGCCATGTAGCCCACCTCGCGGCCACCCACGCCGATGTCGCCCGCAGGCACGTCCGTGTCTGCGCCCACATGGCGGAACAGTTCGGACACGAAAGCCTGGCAAAAGCGCATCACTTCGCCCGGGCTCTTGCCCTTGGGGTCAAAGTCGGAGCCGCCCTTGCCGCCGCCCATGGGCAGGGTGGTCAGTGCATTCTTGAAGGTCTGCTCGAACGCCAGGAACTTCAGCACCGACAGGTTGACCGACGGGTGAAAACGCAGCCCGCCCTTGTACGGGCCAATGGCCATGCTGTGCTGGATGCGATAGCCGCGGTTGACCTGTACCGTGCCATGGTCGTCCACCCACGAGACGCGAAACATCACGATGCGCTCGGGCTCCACCAGGCGCTCGAGCAGGCCGTGCTCGGCGTAGCGTGGGTGTTGCTCGATGAACGGCCACAGGCTCTCCATGACTTCCGTGACCGCCTGGAGAAACTCAGGCTGGCCAGGGTTGCGAAGCGCTACCTGCGAGAGGAAGCTGCCTACGGACTCGTGTTTCATGACAAAGGCTTTCTGCAATAAAAAAATGGGCAGGCAACAGCGCGCTGCGCACCAAATTATGTCAAAAATGCATTGCTTGATGCACGAATGTCGGGCAATCTGCATTTTCGTCAGCATTTTTGCCCTTTTGTAGTGCGCAATACAGCGCTTTTGCCCTGTATTGGTGCTGTCACACGATGTCACCACTCCGTCATGGCGCAGGGCTAGAGTCGAACGCTTACAACCCCAACGAGCGAGGAGAACCCATGAATAACTACAAATCCGGCATGCGATGGAGCGTTTTGGCGGCCACGGCGTTGCTGGCGGCCTGTGGCGGCAGTAGCGACAGTCGCTACCCCACCCTGGACGGCAGCAAGCCCCTGGTCATTGGTCACCGTGGCGCCAGCGGTTACCTGCCCGAGCACACGCTGGAGAGCTACCGCCGCGCGGTAGAGCTGGGGGCTGACTTCATCGAACCCGACCTCGTGGCCACCAAGGACGGCGTGCTGGTGGCACGCCATGAGCCCAACATCACCAGCACCACCGACGTCGCCAGCCGCGCGGAATTTGCGTCGCGCAAGACGAAGAAAGTGGTCGACGGCGTGGAAGAGGAAGGCTGGTTTGCCTCTGACTTCACCCTGGCCGAGATCAAGACCCTGCGCGCCGTGCAGCCCATGGCCGAGCGCGACCAGTCGTTCAACGGCAGGTACCAGATCCCCACGCTCGAAGAAGTGCTCGACCTGGCCAAGGCCGAAGGCACCAAGGCGGGCCGCACGGTGGGCGTGTACCCCGAAACCAAGCACCCCACGTACCACGTCAACCTGGGCCTGCAGCTGGAAGACAGGCTGCTGGCCATCCTGGCCAAGTACGGCTACACCACCAAGGCCTCGCCGGTGATCGTGCAGTCGTTTGAAGTCTCCAACCTCAAGTACCTGCGCACCAAGACCCAGGTGCGCCTGGTGCAGCTGGTGGATGCCGACGACGTGAACCCCGACGGCACCATGTCGCTGGTGGCACCGTACGACAAGCCGTATGACTTTGCCGTGGCCGGCGACCGCCGCACGTTTGCCAGCCTGCTCACGCCCGATGGCCTCAAGGAAGTCAAGACGTATGCCGACGGCATCGGTCCCTGGAAGCCGTACCTGATCCCTTCGAAGCAGGTGGATGCCAACCGCGACGGCAAGGCCGACGACCTCAACGGTGACGGCAGGATCGACGACCGCGACCGCGTGATGATGCCCGCCACCGATGTGGTCAAGAACGCGCATGCCGTGGGCCTGATGGTGCACCCCTACACCTTCCGCAGCGAGGCACGCCGCCTGGCGTCGGACTTCAAGGGCGACCCGAAGGCCGAATACAAGCTGTTCTTTGAACTGGGCGTGGACGGGGTGTTCAGCGACTTTCCGGATGTTGCGAAGGCTGCGCGGGATCACTGATCGTGTTGTGGGTGCCTGCCGGCCGGACAGCTGCTCGGGATGAGCAAGCGCCACCTTCTCACCCTTTTCACCCTTCTCATCCCAATCAACGAAGCGCCGCAAGGCGCTTTTTTTGGCTGATTCGATGGGGTTCATGACGGCCCGGGAACCGCTGCATGACTCACTGCGGGCTGCGTTGGCGCGACCTCGGGCGGGCCACTGCGTTGCTTGTCTTGCCGATACCGCGGTGACTGGCTGCCGCAAGACGCCTTGGAGCCCATCCCGATCCATACCCTCGCATCCCACGAGGGTGATGCAGCGGTTCCCTGGCATGTGCGGTGATCCAGCATGAAACCCCGGGCGCCCCTGAGAATGCAGGGTCGTTCCGTTTCATCGGCGTCGCAGCAGCATGAAAAGCATGGAAAGCATGAATTGGTCAGGCGCGTTTGCATTCGGCTCTTCGATTGCCGTGTTTCGGGGGCACGCTGGCGACAACGTGCTGCATGCCCACGCGGCAGTCCAGGTCAGTGTCGCGAGTGAGGGTGAGGTTGAAATCACGGACGCCAATGGCACGTGCCACCGGGGTGCCGGGCTGGTGACCGGGGCATCTCGCCTGCATACGCTGTCACACCAGCACCACCTCACACTGGTTTTTCTAGAACCCCAGCATCCGGTGGCGCGGGCGTTGTCTCCGCTGACACGCCGCAGCGATGTAGCAACGTTGCCCGCCCATCTTGCCCAGCTGATTCGCCTTGCCGCGACTCCCCAGGAGTGCATTGACAGTCTGGTGCCCACGCTGGTCCCCGGGAACGGCGCTCTGGACAGGCGTCTTTCCAAAGCCCTGGACGAACTGGTGAAGAACTCCCAGGCTGCTGCCATTGCGCAAGCTGCCCTTCACTGCGGGCTCTCCACCTCGCAGCTTCGCGTGCTTGCACGCCAACAACTGGACACATCGCTCTCGCAATGGGTTCTCTGGAAGAAGCTGGCGCTCGCTGGCCAGGCGCTGCTCGATGGTGCCTCCCTCGCGGATGCTGCGTTTCAGGGAGGCTTTGCGGACCAGGCGCACTTCAGCCGTGCCATGCGCAAGACGTTCGGAATCACACCCGGTTCTGCCCACTCCGCGTTGCGAATCGCTCCAAAAACTCCATCGAATCGTTCAATACGCAGGGCGCGCGCCTGAAAAAAATGAGGTCCCGATTTTTCAAGAGTCCTGACCATGCGCGCAACCGCCCAATCTGCGTTCCGAACCGAAATGATCCTGGCCCGCGAGGCTTACCGACAAAGGCAATACGACGATTTCTGGCACCACCTGGAGCGGGCCCACGTGGTGGGGCAACGCTATTTCTGGGCCCACCTCGTGACGCATCTGTGGATGCTGCGCTTCGCCGTTCAGAGCGCAGACTTCCGCGAAGCCGCCGGGCAGCTCACCCGCATCATGGCGGTACCCTTGGCGTACCTTTCAGGGTGGGTGCCTGTGGGCAACACTGGCGGCGCTAACGTGTCACCGATCAAGCCCATGCCTGTTCCACCGGATTTGCAGCCATTTTTTGTCGGCTACAGCCTGCGCCGGGAAATTGGCTTTCGTCTGGTGTTGCTGTGCATTGCCGCAGCCCTGGCATGGGCATGGGGCTGACAGGCGCAAACCATGCCTTGCCCAGGCACCGCAGTACCCGGGTTACCGCCCGCGTAGAAACAGTGCGTCCAGCTCCTTGAGGCTCAACTGCCGCCACGTCGGCCGCCCGTGGTTGCACTGGTCACTGCGGTCGGTGGTCTCCATCTGGCGCAGCAGGGCATTCATCTCGTCCAGCGTCAGCTTGCGGTTGGCTCTCACCGCGCCGTGGCAGGCCATCGTGCCCAGAATCTCGTTGCGGGCGCGCTGCACCACGGTGGTGGCGTCGTGCGCGGCCAGCTCGGCCAGCACGCTGCGGGCCAGATCCACCGGGTCGCCTTGTGCCAGCGTGGTCGGCACGGCGCGCACGGCCAAGGTTTTGGGCGAGAAGGGCACGACCTCCAGGCCCAGCATCGCCAGCACGTCGACCGACTCTTCGGCCGTGGCGACTTCCTGCGCCGTGGCGGCGAACGTGGCCGGAATCAATAGCGGCTGGCTGGCGATGCGGGCGCCCGTGTCGACCTGGGCTTTCAGGCGCTCGTACACGATGCGTTCGTGTGCAGCGTGCATGTCGACGATGACCATGCCTTGTGCGCTCTCGGCCAGGATGTACACGCCATGCAGCTGTGCCACTGCCTTGCCCAGCGGCCAGGCACCCTGGTCCTGACCTTGGGGCCAGGCTGCTTCATGGCCTGCGCTGGCGGGGGGGGCTGACCAGATTGCAGCGCCTGGAAACGGGGATGCGCGTGCTGCCGAAGAGGGCAGCGCTGCGGAAGGGGAGGCGCCGGTGGCGGGCGCTGGGTCGCCCCCGCTGGGCAACGGGAGTGTCGGCCCTGCAGGCAGTGCGTCGGCGGTGTCTTTCCGCGGGCCCCACAGGGCCTGCAGGTCTGCCACATGGTGTCCGCGTTCATCAAATCGGATGGCCGCCTGTGATTGCCAAGGCTGCGCTGCCGGCATGTTTCGCCTGGAATGGTCGCCACCGGCTGCCGGGTCGGTTTCCGCGCCTGTGCCCGCCGCGGTGGCGGCCGCTGCCAGCGCTGCGGCGCGGGGTGCAGCCAGCGCGTTTTCCACCGCATGGCGCACGGCCTGGTGGACCTCGCGGCTGTCGCGAAAGCGCACCTCGATCTTGGTGGGGTGCACGTTCACGTCTACGCGGGCCGGGTCGATCTCGACATACAGCGCATAGATGGGCTGCTTATGGCCGTGCAGCACGTCTTCGTACGCGCTGCGGGCGGCGTGCGTCAGCACCTTGTCGCGCACGAAGCGGCCGTTGACATAGCAGTACTGGTGGTCGGGCCGCGAGCGGGCGGCGTCGGGCAGGCCAGCGCGGCCGGTCACGGTGACAGGGCCCACGCGATGCTGCACGGCCACCGATTGAGTGACGAAGTCTTCACCCAGCACGTCCGACAGGCGGCGGGCCAGCGCGTCCTGTGCATCGCCCTCGCCAGGCACGAAGGTGGCGCGCCACTGCTCGACCAGCTTGCCTTCGTGCCAGATGGCAAAGCCCACGTCGGGCCGCGCCAGCGCATGGCGCCGTACCGATTCCACGCAGTGGGCCAGCTCGGTGGCGTCGGTCTTCAGGAACTTGCGGCGCGCGGGGGTGGAAAAGAACAGTTCTTTCACCTCCACCGTGGTGCCCGTGCTGCGCGCGGCGGGGCGCAGTTCGCCGCTGCGAGCGTCCAGCAAAAAGGCGCTGCCCTGGGCAGCAGGGCGCGAGAGCAGGGCCATTTCCGACACCGAGGCAATGGCAGCCAGAGCCTCCCCACGAAAGCCCATGGTGGCCACGGTTTCCAGGTCGGTCAGGCTGGTGATCTTGCTGGTGGCGTGGCGGCGCAGCGCCACGGGCAGTTCGTCGTGCGGGATGCCGCCGCCATCGTCTTCCACGGTGATCAGCCGCACGCCGCCCGCCAGCAGCCGCACCGTAATCTGGGTCGCTCCGGCATCCAGTGCGTTGTCCACCAGTTCGCGCACCACCGAGGCGGGGCGCTCCACCACTTCGCCCGCCGCAATCTGGCTGATCAGTTCGTCGGGCAGGTCACGGATGGGGCGACGGACAGGGGCGGCGGCGGGCAGTTGCCCGGCAGCCGCGGTGGGAAGGGTGGGGTCGTTCACCCGGCCAATTCTAGGTGCCCACGCCGAAGGGGTTTTGGCGGGGCGGTGCGGCCCGGTGGGGATAATGCCCGCTCTTCATCCACCCTGCCTCTGGCCCGCCCGCAATGGAAATTGTCACCTTCCTGATCGACTTCATCCTGCATGTGGACCGGTATCTGGAAAACTTCGTCAACGCGTACGGCGCCTGGGTGTATGCGCTGCTGTTCCTGATCGTGTTTGTGGAAACCGGTGTGGTGGTCATGCCTTTCCTGCCGGGCGATTCGCTGCTGTTCATCGTGGGGGCGCTGTGTGGCGCCGGGATGATGAGTTTTCCGATCGCTTGCACGGTGCTGATCGTGGCGGCCATCCTGGGCGACCAGACCAACTACACCATCGGACGGTACTTCGGGCCCAAGGTGTTCCAGTGGGAGGACTCGCGCTGGTTCAACCGCCGTGCGTTCAACCAGGCGCATGACTTTTACGAACGTTACGGCGGCATCACCATCGTGATTGCGCGTTTCATGCCCTTCGTTCGCACGTTTGCGCCGTTTGTGGCGGGCGTGGCTGAAATGAACCGCACCAAGTTCACGGCCTACAACGTGGGTGGGGCGTTGCTGTGGGTCCTGGGCATCTGCAGCGCCGGGTACTTCTTTGGCAACTTCGCATGGGTGCAGGAGCATCTGGACAAGATCATCTGGGCCATGATCATCGTGCCTGGCCTGATTGCCATCTTTGGCGCCTGGCGCGCGGGGCGGCAGGCCAAGACGGCATCGTCCTGATCCACGATCCCGGGGGAACCTCGCCCAACCGGCTCTGTCGGGTTTGCTATCAGAAAAGAAGCTCCCAGTGCTTATGAAACAAGCGCTGGGAGCTTCTTTGGCTTCAAACGGAACGCCCGGCAGCCGGGGCTCTGTCCAAGGCAGGCGGCGGGCCCTGGGCCCTTGGCCCCGTGCCGCGCGAGCTTGATCAACGACGACGCTGGTCGCGATCCTCGCCAATTTCGTGACCGACCAGCGCTCCCGCTGCGGCGCCACCAATGGTGCCGACCGCCCCGCCGAAGATGGCGTTACCGGCCACACCGCCGACCACAGCGCCCACGCCGGTGCCTACCTGGGTATTGCTCGGGTTGGATGCGCAGCCGCCCAGCGCGAGGGCTGCGGTGCAGGTGGCGGCCAAGAATAAGTGTCTGATCTGCATGGTGGAACTCCTTTGTTGAACGAAAACGCATTCGTCCTGCGTGGTGGTTGCGCTCCTCGAACACTTTTCGCCGGGAGCCTGCGATTTCACTATCGCCGCCTGCCAGCCTGCGTCGCGTAAGGAGTGCGGGCACTCTGGCGTAGGACGACAGCACCAGAACGGCCAGCATGGCGACGTGGAGTTCTGCAGATTGCACCGGCGAGAAGGCAGGGCCCTGCCTGGCATGAGGGTTTTCGATCCCCCGGAGCCCGGCACCCGGGTGGGAACATGACGGCCGTTGCAAAAACACACAATCCGGAGGCGCCATGCAATCCCCAGCGATCCATCTGCACAGGCCAGGCATTGGCACACAGCTCACAGTAGCCCAGCAGATCGGGCTGATCAGTGTCGTCGCCGTGATGGCGCTGGTCGTGGTTTTAGCGCTGAGCCTGGTGCGGGTGCAGCACCTGGGCGCCACGGTGGACCGGCTGGCGACCGAGCAGGTCGAGCGGCTGCAGCTGGCCCTGCGCTGGCGCGGCAACATTGCCGTGAACTCCACGCGCGTGTTCTCCATCGTGCAGACGGAAAGCGATGCGCTGCAGAGCTACTTCAAGGACGTGATGTCAGCCACCACGGCCGACACCAGCAAGGTGCAAAAGCGCTATACCGAACTGGAGCAAAGCCCGGAGGGCCTGCGCATCCAGGAGGAGCTGGCCACCGTGCGCAAGGCTTATCTCGAAACCCGCGACAAATCGCTGGAGCTTAAAAAAGCCGGAGACATTGCGCAGGCCCGCGCCTACGCGGTGGGCACCTTTGCGCCCGTGCTCGACAAGTACAACGCGGTGGCCGACCGCATGGTGGAGTATCAGGTGCGCCGGTCTGCAGAGCAGGCTGCGGAGACAGCAGAGCTCATCCGCTCCTACCGCACCGCGGTGCTTGGCGCGGGGGTGGCCGCCCTGGTGTTGCTGGTGGCTCTGTCGTGGGTGGTGGCGGGGCGCATCCGCCGGTCGCTGGGCGAGGTCAGCGCAGTGGCGCAGTGCATCGGGGCCGGCGACCTGTCGCAGCCCGTGCCGGTGCAGGGACGTGGGGAGGTGGCGCAGATGATGCAGGCCATGGATGCGATGCAGAGCGCGCTGGTGCGCATCGTGAGCGAAGTCCGCCAGAGCAGCGACTCCATCTCCACGGGCTCCAGCGAGATCGCGATGGGCAATGCCGACCTGAGTCAGCGCACCGAGGCACAGGCCAGCAACCTCGAGGAAACCGCTGCTTCCATGGAGGAGCTCACCAGCACCGTGAAGAACAACTCTGCCACGGCGCAGCGTGCGGCCGCGCTGGCCGGCACGGCCTCCGACGCTGCCGTCAAGGGCGGTACGGTGGTGGGGCAGGTGGTGGACACGATGCAGGAAATTTCAGCGGCATCCCGGAAGATCACGGACATCATCAGTGTGATCGACGGCATTGCCTTCCAGACCAACATCCTGGCGCTGAACGCCGCTGTGGAAGCGGCCCGCGCAGGTGAGCAGGGTCGTGGCTTTGCCGTGGTGGCCAGCGAGGTGCGCAGCCTGGCCGGGCGGAGCGCGGACGCAGCCAAGGAGATCAAGGCGCTGATCGGTGCGAGCGTGGCAAAGGTGGAAAGCGGCGCCGAACTGGTCAACGTGGCCGGCCGGAACATGGACGACATCGTGACGCAGGTCAAGCGGGTGAGTGACCTGATCGGCGAGATCTCCAGCGCGACGGGGGAGCAGACGACTGGCATTACCCAGGTGGGAGAAGCGGTCACGCAGCTCGACCAGGTCACCCAGCAGAACGCCGCGCTGGTAGAGCAGAGTGCCGCCGCGGCCGAAAGCCTGCGTCATCAGGCGGCCAGGCTGACTGAGCTGATGAGCGTTTTTCGCCTGGCCTCTTGAACCGCTGCGAAGGCGCGGCGCGGGTCACACCGACCGGCTGCGCGCCAGCGGCGGGTTCCGTGCAAAGTAGCGCGTGATGCCGCGCATCAGCGCATCGGCCAGCCGCTCCTGATAGGCGCTGCTGCGCAGGCGCTGCTCTTCTTCGGGGTTGCTGATGAAGGCTGTCTCGACCAGCACGCTGGGAATGTCGGGCGCCTTGAGTACGGCAAACCCTGCCTGCTCGACGCGCGGCTTGTGCAGGCGGCCGACGGTGCCGATCTCGCCCAGCAGGGCCGAACCCAGCTTCAGGCTGTCGTTGATCTGCGCGGTGGTGCTCATGTCCAGCAGGGCGCGCTGCACATGCTGGTCGCGCGATTTCACGTTGATGCCGCCGACCAGGTCGGCCTGGTTTTCCTTGTTGGCCAGCCAGCGCGCCGCGGTGCTCGATGCGCCACCCTGGCTCAGTGCAAACACGCTGGCACCGCGCGCCGTGGGCACGGTGAAGGCATCGGCATGGATGCTGATGAACAGGTCGGCCTGCACGCGCTGCGCCTTTTGTACCCGGACACCCAGCGGCACAAAGAAGTCGCCATCGCGCGTGAGGTAGGCACGCATGGGGTTGCCGCCAATGGTGGTCGCGTTGATGCGGTCGCGCAGCAGGTAGGCCACGCGCAGCACCACGTCTTTCTCGCGCGTGCCGGCGGGGCCGATGGCGCCGGGGTCTTCGCCGCCGTGGCCGGGGTCGAGCGCCACGATGATGATGCGGTCGGTGCGGGTGGCCGTGGGCTGGTTGGCGCCTGCGCGCTTGCCTGCGGCGTCGGCCGCGGGCGGGGCTGCGGCCACGGTGGGCGCGCTGGTCTCGCCAGTGCCAGGGCGCTGGGCGCGTTGCGCAATGAGGTCGCCCAGTGGGTCAGCCGTGGCGGGGGAGGCCGGGGCTGCCGGTGATGTCGCGTTGGCGGTCACGGCTGGCGCTGGCGGTGTGGTGCGTCCCGCTGCCGGCGCAGGGCCGCCCGCATCGCGCAGGCGCTCGGCAATCAGCGCTTCCAGCGGGTCCACCGGGTCGGCCGGGTACAGGTCAAATACCAGCCGGTGGCGGTACGCGGCCACGGGCGGCAGGGTGAACACCTGCGGCATGGCGGGCTGCTTGAGGTCCACCACCAGGCGCACCACGCCAGGAGCGTTTTGGCCTACGCGGATGCCGGCAATGTTGGGGTCGTCGGGCTTGACCTTGGCGACCAGCTCGCGCAGTTCGGGGCTCAGGTCGATGCCCTCGATGTCCACCGCGAGCCGCGGCGGCGACGTGACGAAGAACTGCTTGGCCACCAGGGCGCCGTCGGACTCGATCGTGACGCGCGAATACTCGGACGCAGGCCACACCCGTACAGCCAGGATGGTGGCCCCGCGTGCAATCTGCTGCGTGCCCAGCAGCAGCACCAGGCTGCCGGTCTGCAGCAGTGCGCGTCGGGAGGGGTAAGGCGCCTTGCCGGTCATGCGTGCATCAGCGTGGCGAAGGTGCCAGCGGAGAACGGGGCGCACGTGCCGGGGCGGGTGGTCAGCGGGCGTGTCATGACAAGGCAGCAGTGCATGGTGCAGCGCGGGGCAACCACTCAGAGCCCCACGAGCAGGCTGCGCCCTGTGGCGGTGCCAGCCTGCAGCGTGACGCGTCTTTGGGTGTCATCAATTGCTTCAATGTGTATAGCAAGATCGGCAGGCGGGGTAAGCGCTGCAGCCTTTTCTGGCCATTCTGCCACCTTGAGGCCAGGGCTGGCAAAGATGTCCCGAAAGCCAGCGTCTTCCCACTCCCGCGGGTCGTCAAAACGGTAGAAGTCGAAGTGCCACACGGTGGTGGCTTGCGGTGCCAGGCCCGGGGCGTCATGGGGCTCGACCACCGCGTACGTAGGGCTTTTGACGCGGCCTTGCACGCCCAGCGCGCGCAGCAGGTGCCGCACCAGCGTGGTCTTGCCCGCGCCCAGGTCGCCATGCAGCGTGACGAACGCGTGGGCCAGCCCGGGCTGCGCGGCCAGCCGTTGTGCAAAGGCGGCGGTGTCATCCTCGCTGTGCCACGACAGGGTGCGTGCCGGCTCTGCGGCGTCAGCGGCGGGGAGCGTTTCTACAATCGGAGGCATATGTGGTGCAGCAGTCAACTCGTTCCTCAAATGCAGGAGTGGGCCCGCGAACTGGGATTTTCCCAAATCGGCGTGGCAGGGGTCGATTTGTCTGCTGCAGAGCCGGGCCTTGCAGCATGGCTTGCGCAGGGCTTCCATGGTGACATGCACTACATGGCCTCGCATGGCCTCAAACGCGCACGCCCGGCAGAGCTGGTGCCCGGCACCGTGAGCGTGATCACCGCCCGCATGGACTACCTGCCGCGCCACACGGGCGAGCGTGCACCTGAGGGATGGCAGGCGTTCGAGCTGGGACGCCTGGCCCGGCCCGGCGAGGGCATCGTGTCGGTCTATGCCCGGGGCCGCGATTATCACAAGGTGCTGCGCGCCCGCCTGCAAAAGCTCAGCGACCGCATTGCCGCCGAGGTGGGCCCGTTCGGTCACCGCGTGTTCACCGACTCGGCCCCCGTGCTGGAGGCCGAGCTGGCCGCGCGCAGCGGGCAGGGCTGGCGCGGGCGGCATACGCTGGTACTCAACCGGGAAGCCGGATCGATGTTTTTCCTGGGCGAGATCTATGTGGACATGGCGCTGCCCGCCAGCGAGCCCGTCACGGCCCACTGCGGCAGCTGTACGGCCTGCATCGACATCTGCCCCACGCAAGCCATCATTGCGCCGCACCGTCTGGATGCCCGGCGCTGTATCTCGTATCTCACCATCGAACACGCCGGCCCCATCCCGCTGGAGCTGCGCCCGCTGATGGGCAACCGCATCTATGGGTGCGACGACTGCCAGCTGATCTGCCCGTGGAACAAGTTTGCGCAGGTGAGCCGCCTGCCCGATTTTGATGAACGCCAGGGCCTGGCGGGCCAGCAGCTGGTGCATCTTTTTGCGTGGGACGAGGCCACGTTTTTACGGATGACGGAGGGCGGGCCGATCCGCCGCATCGGGCACGAGCGCTGGCTGCGCAACATTGCCGTGGCGCTGGGTAATGCTCTGCGTGTGGCGACGGACCGCGGTGCGGCAGGGGTGGACGATGTACAGGCACTGGTCGCCGCCCTGCAGGCGCGCGCCGGTGGCGAGAGCGCCCTGGTGCGCGAGCATGTGGCGTGGGCGCTGGCACAGGGCGCAGGGGCGGCGCAAGGGTAAGGGTCCGGGATGCGTCTGCTTGGGGAGGGCGCTGGCCGCCCGTGGGGCGGGTGCAGGCAGCCTCCTGAGTGCGTTTTCAGGTCAAAAGTGCTCCAAGTCCATATAAAACAATGCCTGATAGCTATCAAATAAATAGCAAAAAGCGTCAGCGTACCAGCAGCCCTGCTTCCCTCAGCGTGCCGGTCAGCCCCTGGGCAAACTGCTCGTAGCCTGCCGCGTTGGCATGCACGTTGTCTGCCCGCAGGCTTTCGTTGGCCAGCACGGCAGCCCAGCCGTTGCGGTGCAGCGGGATCTTCAGTTCGTCTGCAATCTCTTGGTACATCGCGTGGTCGCTCAGCCTGCCTGCGACGGCCAGCAGCGACAGCTCGGGCACGGCCACCAGCAGCACCTGTGCGCCGCTGGCCAGGGCCTCGCTGCAGATCCGCCGCACGTTGGCGCGGGTGTCGGCAGCGCTCTGGCGGCGCAGGAAATCGTTGCCGCCGATGCTCACGATCACCAGCGCCGGGCTGTGCTGGGCAAGCAAGGCAGCCAGCCGTTCCTGCGCCTGCGCCGAGGTGTGGCCCGACACGCCCGCGTTGACCACGTTCCAGCCGGTGAGTTGCGCCAGCCGTGCGGGGTAGGCCGTGTCCGGCGTGGCGCCCACGCCCGAGGTCAGCGAATCGCCCAGCGCCAGAACGGTGGCGCCCGCGAGCACGGCTCTGGCCTTCGGGGTCTTGCCCTTGCACGCTGCCAACGGGACCATGCTTGCGGCAGCGAGTGCAGTCAGCAGCAGCGCGCGGCGGGACGGGTGGCGGCCGCAGTCGGCCGGATGCGGTGTGGTGGTGTGATTCATCGGAGGACCCCCAGGGCAAACGGAAGGCTGGCCATGCCCAGCAGTGTGGACAGCGTGACCAGCCCCGCCACGTACGGCCCGTTGTAGCCCATGCGCGCGGCCAGCACGTAGCAGGTGGACGCGGTGGGCAGGGCCGAGAACGCCAGCAGCACGGTGGTCTGCGCGGTGCTGAGGCCGAACAGCCGTGCCATGCCCAGCGCAATCAGCGGCTGCACCAGGTGTCGGATGGCCAGCACCGACGTGCCCAGCGCCTTGCTCTGTGTGAGCAGGCCAAACTGCATGCCCGCGCCTGCCGCCATGAGCCCCAGGGGCAGGGAGGCCGCGCTGATGCGGGTGACCGTGGGTTCGGCCCACGCCGGCATCTGAAACCCGAGCAGGTTGGCCGTGAGGCCCGAAGCCGTGGCGATGATGAGCGGGTTGCGCACCAGCTCGCGCAGAAATCCCTGCTGGCCATGCCGGGCCATGGGCCACACGGCAGCCACGTTGAACAGCGGCACGCACACGCCGATCAGCACCGCAATCATCAGCAGGCCCTGCGCGCCCGCCAGCCGCTCGGCAATGGCCAGGCCAATGAAGGAGTTGAAGCGAAACGCCACCTGGGCGCTGGCCGCGTGGTCGCGCCGGTCAAACTGCCGGCCCAACCAGGGCCAGTACGGCAGGCTGTACGCCAGCGCAATGCCCGCCATGCCCGACAGCAGCCCCGCGCCAATCAGCCCCGAAGCGGCCTGGATGTCCATCGGGCTGCGCACGATGGACTGGAACAGCAGCACCGGAAACAGCAGGTAGTACACCAGTGCCTCCACCGGCTGCCACACGGCGCGGTTGAGGGCGGTGAAGCGGCACAGCAGGTAACCGAGCAGGATGAGCGAGAAATCAGGGAGCAGGAGCTGGGCGTAGTTCACCGGCCGAGAATACTTGATGCCCGTCAGTCATGCGGGTTAGCCCTTATGTGGAATCCGCAGTGCTGCAACGGCCCGGTTGCCCCTACCATTTGCGACATCTGTGAACCCACTGTAAGGAGACTCCATGCACCGTCGTCAATGGCTCGCGCTGACCGTTCTGGCAGCAGCTGCCGGTACTGCAGCCGCCCAGGCCTATCCCAACAAGGTCATCCGCCTGGTGGTGCCGTTTGCCCCCGGTGGCACCACCGACATCATCGCCCGCGTGATTGCGGACCCGCTGGGCAAGGCCCTGGGCCAGAGCGTGATCGTGGAGAACAAGGCCGGTGGCGGCGGTGTGGTGGGTGCATCCGAAACGGCTCGCGCCACGCCCGATGGGTATTCGCTGGGTGTGGCCACCGTGTCCACCACCGCGGCCAATCCTGCCATCAACCCCAAGACACCGTACAACCCGCTGACGGACTTCACGCCCATCATCAACATTGCGGCCACGCCCAACCTGATTGCAGTGAACCCCAGCTTTCCGGCCAAGGACTACAAGTCGTTCGTGGCTGAGCTGAAAAAGAGCCCCGGCAAGTATTCGTATGCCTCGTCAGGCACGGGCGGCATCGGCCACCTGCAGATGGAGCTGTACAAGAACCTGTCGGGCACGTTCGTCACGCACATCCCCTACCGCGGCGCGGGCCCGGCCCTGAACGACACCGTGGCTGGCCAGGTGCCGATCATTTTTGACAACATCCCGTCGGCGCTGCCCTTCATCAAGGACAACCGCCTGGTAGCGATTGCCGTGGCCGCACCGCAGCGCGTGGCCGCCCTGCCCAATGTGCCCACGTTCAAGGAACTGGGCCTGGAGCCGGTGAACCGCATGGCCTACTACGGCATCGTCGGCCCCAAGGGCCTGCCCAAGGAAGTGGTCGACAAGGTCAACGCCGCCGTGCGCAAGGCCCTGGAAGACCCGGCCGTGAAAAAGCGCATCGAAGACACTGGCTCGCTGGTGGTGGGCAACACGCCCGAGCAGTTCGCCGAGCAGATGAAGGCCGAGCTGGCGGTGTACAAGGATGTGGTCGCCAAGCAGAAGCTCACGCTCGAGTGAGAACGCAGGCAGGCACCATCACCACCCGCAAAACCGCCCCTCACCGGGCGGTTTTTTTACGTGCTATGGTTTTGCATGTTGAACGCAAGCCTGAGTGCGATTGATCAGTTTGTCGATGCCGTCTGGCTGGAAGACGGCCTCTCGCGCAACACGCTGGCGGCCTACCGGCGCGACCTCACGCTGTACGCCCAGTGGCTGGCCGAACAGCCCGCGCCGCTGGCGCTGGATGCCACGGCCGAACACCACCTGCACGGCTATTTCGCGGCGCGCCATGCGCAGACCCGGGCCACGTCGGCCAACCGGCGGCTGACTGTGTTGCGCCGCTATTTCCACTGGGCGCTGCGCGAGCGCCGTATTGCTGCCGACCCCACGGTGCGGCTGCAAGCCGCGCGCCAGCCGCTGCGCGTGCCCAAGACGCTGTCGCAGGCGCAGGTGGAAGCGCTGCTGGATGCGCCCGACGTGGCCACGCCGCTGGGCCTGCGCGATCGCACCATGCTGGAGCTGATGTACGCCAGCGGCCTGCGCGTGACCGAGCTGGTCACGCTCAAGACCTTTCAGGTCGGGCTCAATGAAGGCGTGCTGCGCGTGATGGGCAAGGGCAGCAAGGAGCGTCTGGTGCCTTTTGGCGAGGTGGCGCGCCAGTGGCTGGAGCGCTATCTGGCCGAGGCGCGCGGCCCCATCCTGGGCGGGCAGCAGACGGACGATCTGTTCGTGACGCAACGCGGCAGCGGCATGACACGCGTGATGTTCTGGATGATTGTCAAGAAGTGGGCGCAGGTGGCGGGTATCCATGCGCCGCTGTCGCCGCACACGCTGCGCCATGCGTTTGCCACGCACCTGCTCAACCACGGGGCCGATCTGCGCGTGGTGCAGCTGCTGCTGGGTCATGCCGATATCTCCACCACGACCATCTACACCCATGTGGCGCGCGAGCGGCTCAAGGCCCTGCACGCGCAGCATCACCCACGGGGCTGAACCGCGCCCGCGTGCGTCGTTCCGCCGTCCTCCCCTTCTGTTGACGCCGCTATCCGGACTTTTCCATGACACCGTTTCATCGCCGTAATTTCCACCACCTGGCCGCGGCCGTTGCGCTGGCGGTCGCGCTGCCCGCAGCCGCATGGGCGCAGGCCTGGCCTGCCAAACCGATCCGCATCGTGGTGGCGTACCCAGCCGGTGGTGTGAGTGACAACGTGGCCCGTGCGCTGGCCGACAAGCTGGCCGTGCAGTTGGGCACGCCGGTCGTGGTGGAGAACAAGGCGGGTGCGAGTGGCAGCATTGGCATGGATGCCGTGGCCAAGGCGCCTGCAGACGGCTACACGCTGGGGTTTGCCGCCATCAGCCCGCTGGCGCTGAACCCGCACCTGGGCAAGTCGCCGTTTGACCCGGAAAAGGACATTGCACCTGTGGTCAGCGTGATGTATTCGCCCGTGGTGCTGCTGGCCACGCCTGCCAGCAAGGCCGCGGACTTTGCCGCGCTGGTGGAAGGCGCCCGGGCGCAACCGGGGCAGGTGCGCTGGGCCACTTCGGGGCAGGCGTCGCTCGGGCACATCATGCTGGAGCAGATCGCCGGCAAGAGCCAGGTGCAGATCACCCACATCCCCTACAAAGGCGGCGGCCAGCAGATGACGGACGCGCTGAGCGGGCAGTTCGAGGTGCTCTCCACCAACGCGGGGCCGGCGCTGCTGCAGCACATCAAGGCGGGCAAGCTCAGGCCGCTGGCGGTGGGCGCGCCAGCGCGGCTCGATTCGCTGCCCCAGGTGCCCACGCTGGCCGAACTGGGGCAGCCCGCTGCCAACATGTCATCGCTGTTCGGCCTGTTCGCACCGGCCAGAACGCCACCTGCCGTGCTGGACCGCATCAACACCGAGGTGAACAAGGCGCTGGCCCTGTCCGATGTGCGTGCCCGTCTGGATGCGTCTGACAACGTGCCCACGGGCGGCAGTGCGGCCGAGTTTGCGCGGCAGATCGTGCGCGAGTCCGACAACAACGCACGGATCATTCGCGCGGCGGGCATCCAGGGGAATTGAGTCGCTGCGCTGGTGCCCAGGCCTGGGTGCGGTGCCCAGGCGGTGCTGCGGGCTCGGGCACCCGGGCACAGGCCGCCCGTGATGGTCCCGGCTCCGCCCATGAAAAAGGCCCTGCATCGCAGGGCCTTCGGGACGCGGGGGCGCGGCGCGTTGCGCGCCCTGTTCTTATTCGCCGTCCAGGGTTTCCGCCCAGGTCAGTGCCTGCAGGTGGGCCCAGTTGACCTGGCGGTTGGACAGATGCAGGGCGTTGGCGGCGTTGGCAAACGCGACTTCATCGCCGCTTTCGCAGGCCTTCGTCAGCTCCAGGAACGGGGCAAACACCCCGGTGCCACGCAGGAGCGCGTCCATGACCGGTTCTGGCAGCGCAACGGATTCGAGCGCTTTCTCGAGCGGCACGCCAAGCATCGTGTCGAGCAGGGAGAACACGCCCACCACAAAGGCGTTGTCGCATTCTTCGGGCTCCAGCAGTTCCGCGGCCAGCAGCTCCATCAGCCGGCCCCGCACCACCGCGGTCTGGCCCACGGCTGGGGGTACGCCGCCGGCCTTGGATGTGGTCATCAGCAGCGCAGCCCAGCGGAAAAGCTTTTTCAGCCCCAGGATCATCACGGCGTGGCGGAACGACGTGATCTCGCACGACAGGCCGAATCCCGACGAATTGATGAAGCGCAGCAGGTTGAACGAGAGCGTGGGGTCCTTCTTGAGCAGGTCCTCGATCTCGGCCGTACTCGCCTGTTTGCGCACCAGGTTGATCAGCTGGATGATGGTGGCCTGCGAAGGCCGGATCGTGGTGGCCTTGACCAGTGCGGGCTTGGCAAACCAGTAGCCCTGGAAGAGCTTGACGCCCAGGTCGCGCATCAGTTCGTACTGCTCGGAGGTCTCGACCTTTTCGGCTACCAGCGTGGCCTTGCTGTAAGTGGTGGCGAACTTGACGAGGGCGGACGCCATCTCGGGCTTGAAGGCCTGCATGTCCAGCTTGACGAATGCTGCCATCGGCAGCCAGCTGGTGTACGCACGGCGCAATGCCTGCTGGTCAAAGGCCAGGCGGAAGCCGCGTGTGCGCAGTGCCTGCAGCGTGGGCACACGGCCCTCGATCTCTTCGGCCGTGGCCGTGTCGGGCAGTGGGGGAACTTCAAGCACCACCTTTTCGGGGTGGATCAGCTCCAGGTGACCGCCCGAAAGGCTGTCGTGTGTGCAGTTGATGAAGACGGTCTTCTTGCCGACCAGCGCCTCGGTGCCCGCGTAGGACAGTGCGTTGAACAGCAATGCTGCATCGCTGGCCGCCGTGTGCGTCTGGGATGCGGTGGAGCGGTCGAAAAGCTCATAGCCGTACACGGCGCGCGATTCGTCCACGATGGCCTGGCGCGCAATGACGGCAAGATTTTCGTCCACCGGTTCGACCTCAGGCCGGGTCGCTTGCTGGGCATCGTGTTCGGGTGTGCTCGACATGGAGGTTTCGCTATGGGTAAGGTCTGGAATCTGTTCCGATTCTAGACCCGCACGTTACCGGTGCGAATTCTCGGACACAGCGGTGACGCGGCGGTCAGTCCCCCAGCTGGTCTGCCCAGGCCAATGCCTGCAGATGGGCCAGATTGATCTGCTGGCTGGTCAGGTGCAGGAGACCGGCAGTGCGGTTGAAGGCCGCATCGTCGCTGGATTCGCAGGCCTCCGCCAGGGTCAGCAGGTCGCCCAGGAATCCCTCGCGGCGCAGCAGCGCAGCGGAGACGGCCTCGGGCACGTTCAGGAGGCCCACCGCCTTGGCCATCGGCATCGACAGCATCACATCCAGCAGTGAGAAGATGCCCACCACGAAGGCCTGGTCGGCATCCTCGGGCGGCAGGGTTTCCAGGGCCAGCAGTTCCATCAGCCGCCCGCGCACCACGGCTGTCTGGCCCAGGGAGGAGGGCGCACCGCCGCTGCGCGAGGCGGTCAGCAGCAGGGCTGCCCAGCGGAACAGCTTCTTGAGGCCCAGCAGCATCACAGCCTGGCGGAAGGACGTGATCTCGCGGTTCAGGCCAAAGCCGGCCGAGTTGATCAGCCGCATGAGGTTGAACGCCAGCCCCGCATCCTTCTTGAGCACCTGCTCGATGTCGTCGGTGCTCGACTGGTTGCGAACGTGGTTGATGAGCTCGATGATGCTGGCCTGCGCGGGAGCCAGAAGCTTGGTCTCCACCAGAGAGGGCCGCGCAAACCAGTATCCCTGGAACAGCTGCACGCCCTGGGTCGACACCATGTCGTATTGCTGTGCGGTTTCCACTTTCTCGGCGATCAGTTCGGCCTTCGAGTGGCGTCCGGCATAGCTGATCAGTACCGCCAGCTGGTCGGGGGCCAGCACGGAGAGATCGAGTTTGATGTAGTCGGCCAGCGGCAGCCAGGGCGCGTAGGCAGACTGCAGCACCGTGTGGTTGAACGCCAGGTGGAACCCGCGGTTGCGCAGGCCGGTCAGTATGGGCGTGCGCGTGGCCACTTCTTCGCTGGCGGCATGGCCCAGCGGCGGGATCTCCAGCACCACCTTGTCGGGGTCCAGAAGCTCCAGATGTCCACCGGCAAGGCTCTCGTGGGTGCAGTTCACGAAGATGAGCTTCTTGCCCACCAGCTCTTCACTCCCCGCGTGCGACAAGGCGTTGAACACGAGCGTCACGTCGGTAGCAGCCGTGTGCGTGTTGGCAGTGCGCGAGCGGTTGAACAGTTCATACCCGACCACCACCTGCTGCGCATTGACGATGGCCTGGCGGGCGATCATGGCCACAGGGGACGGACCGCTGGCTGGCGGTGGGGAAGAAGGGGACTCATGGGCAGAGGGGGAGTTCATGGGGGGCGTCGTCAGGTGTGCGGTGGAAGGTAGATGCGCCAAAAGCACGTTTGGAGGCATCGTAGCGCGACCGCAAGCCTGTGTCAGACCTGCTGGAGCCAGCGAAGTTCGGTTTCTGTGAAACCGGCTCGGCGGCGGGCAGCGTCGTTGAAGGGCGGCTTCAGGCGGGGAGCCTCGTATTGCCGCACCAGCAGACCGTAGTGTGCCTCGGGGTCAATGCCCTCGCGTTCGCACAGCCATCGGTACCAGTGATTGCCAATGGCGACGTGCCCGACCTCGTCATGCAGGATGGTGTCGAGAATGGCAGCGGCCGCCACCGCATCGGGCGCACCCGCGTTGCGCAGCTTGGCCTGGATCTGCGGCGTGGCGTCGAGCCCGCGGGCTTCCAGCGTGCGCGGCACCAGCGCCATGCGGGCCACGATGTCGTGGCGGGTCTTCTCGCACATCGTCCACAGCCCCTGGTGGGCCGGGAAGTCGCCATAGTCATGCCCCTGCGCGCGCAGATGGTTGCGCAAAAGCTGAAAATGCGTGGATTCTTCGGCCGCAACCCGTACCCAGTCGAGGTAGTAGGCACGGGGCATGCCGTCGAACCGCCAGACTGCGTCGAGCGCCAGATTGATGGCGTTGAATTCGATGTGTGCGATGGCGTGGATCAGGATGGCGCGGCCCCCGGGGGTGGCGGGCGAGCGTCGGGCTACGGCGGTGTGGGCCAGCAGTTCCGGGCGGTCGGGGCGCCCCGGGAGTTCGGCGGGATCGCTCGGGCCTTCGGGGGTTGAATCTGCTATTGAAAGAGTAGCTGCAAGGGCATGTATTTCAAGCGCTGCAGCCACTTTTTTCTCGGGGTCTGCCAGGCGCAGGGCCTGCAGGGCGCGGTGGCGAAGCTCCATCCTACAATTCTAGGCCGTTTCGGTGGGCAGGCCCTGTGCCACCGGCGCTGCGCCGGCACACGACGGCTTTTTTGTGGTAACCAATTGATCTCTGATCTCTGCTGAAGGGGTGGGCAATGGCAGTTTATGAACTTGACGGAGTGGCGCCCCAGGTGGCAGCGAGCGCCTGGGTGGCCGACAGCGCCCAGGTGATGGGCCGTGTTTTGCTGGGCGAGGACGCCAGCGTGTGGTTTGGCACCGTGGTGCGAGGCGACACCGAGAGCATCACCATTGGTGCCGGCTCCAACATCCAGGATGCCAGCGTGCTGCATGCCGACATCGGCAAGCCGCTGGTAGTGGGCGAACGCGTGACGGTGGGCCACCAGGTCATGCTGCACGGCTGCACCATCGGCGATGAATCGCTGATCGGCATTGGCGCCGTGGTGCTCAACGGTGCCCGCATCGGCAAGAACTGCCTGGTGGGCGCTGGTGCGCTGGTCACCGAAGGCAAGGAGTTTCCCGATGGCTCGATGATCATCGGCAGCCCTGCCAAGGTCGTGCGCCAACTCACGCCCGAGCAGATCGAAGGCCTGCGCCAGAGCGCGCAGCACTACATTGACAACGCGCGCCGCTTCAAGAACGGCCTGCGCAAAATCGGCTGATCGCCGAATTCCCCGGGAACCCCTTGCGTGTCTGAACTCCACAAGTTTCTTTTTGACGGGCTGCCTGTGCGCGGCATGATCGTGCGCCTGACTGACGCCTGGACCGACATCCTGCGCCGCCGCGCCAGCAACACGAGCACCGGCGCTTACCCGGCGCCCGTGAGGGAGCTGCTGGGCGAGATGGCGGCAGCCGGTGTGCTGATGCAGTCGAACATCAAGTTCAACGGCGCGCTGGTGCTGCAGGTGTTTGGCGACGGACCGGTGAAGCTGGCCGTGGCCGAGGTGCAGTCAGATCTGAGCCTTCGCGCCACCGCCACGTTCAACAGTGAAGTCGCCGAAGGCGCGCTGCTGAGCGACATGGTCAACGTGGGCGGCGGCGGCCGCTGCGCCATCACGCTCGACCCCAAGGACCGCCACCCCGGCCAGCAGCCCTACCAGGGTGTGGTGCCTCTGCACGGCGACCGGGGCGAAAAGCTCGACCGTCTGTCAGACGTGCTGCAGCACTACATGCTGCAGTCCGAGCAACTGGACACCGTACTGGTATTGGCGGCCAACGATCAGATCGCGGCGGGCCTCCTGATCCAGCGCATGCCTGTCAAGGGCGAGGGCAATCTGGCCGCCAGCCTGACGCACCGCGAAAACGAGGACCAGATCGGCCATAACGAGGACTACAACCGGATCGCCCACCTGGCGTCCAGCCTGAGCCGCCAGGAACTCCTGACGCTGGATGTGGACACCATCCTGCGCCGCCTGTTCTGGGAAGAAAAGGTATTGCGCTTTGAGCCCCAGCAGGGCGCCAGCGGCCCGAGGTTTGCCTGCACCTGCAGCCGCGAGCGTGTGAGCAACATGCTGCGCAGTCTGGGTGCGGAAGAAGCCGAGAGCATTCTGGCCGAGCGAGAGGACATCGAGGTGGGCTGCGAGTTCTGCGGGCAGCAATACCGTTTTGACGCAGTGGACGCAGCGCAGATTTTTGTCTCGCCCGCGGTGAGCCAGCCGCCTGGGCCCACCAGCATCCAGTAGTCGCGACTGCGCAGGCAGCTGCGCTGTCTTCGCGGCGTGCTCCGCTCGCTGACCATCGTTGACAGTCAAAACCCCGGGCAATCCCTAAGATCGGCGGACCGGACTTTTCTTGAGCCCCGTACCTGCCGTGACCGCGCGGCCGCCCGCACAGGCCGCGGTCATCACGCCGCAACGCTCGCGGAGTCCGAACCCACGGAGATCGAGACATGGAATTCCTATGGCGGGCGCTGAAACCGAGGCGTCCCGCACCCCTGCCTGTGGAGCGGCCTGCACCGGCATCCGGCGACAGCCGCTCCGGCCCGGATTCGGTGCGTGCCGACACGTACCTGGCCACGCTCGACATCGAAGCCGCCATCGTGGCGCACGAGCGCTGGAAGGCGCGGCTGATGGACTATCTGGAAGGCCGCAGCAAGGTTGGACTGGATCCGGAGGTGGTGCGCCGCGCCGACCACTGCGCCCTTGGCCGCTGGCTGCACGGCGTGGGCGCAGAGGTGCTGGGTGACCAGCCGGCCTATCCGCTCCTGATGGCGCGCCATCAGTATTTTCACGAGCAGGCCGGTGATCTGGTCGAACTGGCCCAGCAGGGCAAATGGGACCAGGCCGTGCAGGTGCTCAACGGCGGTTACCGCTTTGGCTCCGGCCAGGTTGTGCTCCTGCTCAAGGAACTCAAGCGCAGCCTTGCGCTGCAGTGCTGAGCCAGTCGGCGGCCTTGGTGCAGCAAGGCCGGCCTGCCGGGATGGCGCGTGCCTTGGATCTCCGTTCCTCGCTTCGAATTCCTTGTCCTCGCCGTGTCGTCAAACCCGCCCAGCATCGGTCTGGCGGGTGCCCCGTTCTTGCGCGATCCGTGCAGGAACGTCAGGCGTCTGCGTCGCTGCCTGCTGAACGGCCCATGAGTGACGTAAAGAGCTTGTGCTCGCATTCCGGATCGCTGCACTTCTCGCAGGACCAGGCGGCGCGCCGTCGATGTGCCATGGGGGGTTCTGGGCTCATTTTTGCATCAAAAAGGCCTGTAGTCCTTGCAAAGTCTGCCTCTTTTGCTATGGATTGGATAGCAATCAGGGCGTGCGCGACGCGCTGCTCACCCTTGCCGTACACCACCCGGTAGTCCGTGCCCGCATGCGCAAGCGCAGCACGCAGGGTGGCATCGGCAGCCTCCTGCTCGGCGCGGGCCAATGGGGGGCAGTCCAGGTCCAGCCCGGTCAGCAGCGTGAGCGCGGCCACAGCGGGCCGGGAAGCAGCGGAGGCTTCCGTGATCGGTGCAGGCGTCGCGGTCGGGCCTGGTGGGTAGACGGCTTCGGATGCTGCTTCCCGTGCGTGGTGGCCCGCCTGCGCAGCCACAACAATGGTGACCGAGGTACCCAGCCTTGCCCGCAAGCCAGCGGCCAGCTCGGGCACTCCGGTACCGTGCGCACCGGTGAGCGTGACGACGACCTCCGTAGCGCCGGGCGCACTGGAAATCTCAGGGAGAGGGGAAGAATGCGCCAACGCTGGCGCGCCGTCAGGCGATGGCACGTCAGCGCGGGGTGAACTGAACGTACACCTCGTTGGGTCGGACCATGCCCAGCTCGCTGCGAGCCTTTTCCTCAACCATGTCCAGGCCTTCCTTGAGATCCTGAACCTCGGAGGTCAGTCGCGCATTGACCTGGCGCGCCTGCTCGTTCGCAGCTTTCTGCACGTCGATCTGGCGCTGCATCTCATTGACGCGGGGTACGCTGCCGCGCCCCAGCCACAGCTGGGCGTGCAGCGCAGCCAGCAAGGCCAGCAAGATGACGGGGACGACGCGGGCGACCATGGCAGCGGGTCAGTCGTGCAATCGATCTCGTATGACCACGGCGGCCTCACCGCCGCCCCAAATCCACGCACCGGGCTCGCTGCACGCCAGCGCACCCGTGGAGCCGGCTCGGCCGGGCCACTGGGAGCGCCCCCCTCCCGCGAGAGAGGGGGAAGACGTGAAGCGGCTCACGGGGCGCTTCATTTCAGGTTGTAGAACGCAGCGCGGCCGGGGTAGTGGGCAATTTCGCCCAGGTCTTCTTCAATGCGCAGCAGCTGGTTGTACTTGGCGATGCGGTCGGAGCGCGACAGCGAGCCGGTCTTGATCTGGCCGGCGTTGGTGCCCACGGCGATGTCGGCAATGGTGCTGTCTTCGGTCTCGCCCGAGCGGTGCGAGATCACGGCCGTGTAGCCGGCGCGCTTGGCCATTTCGATCGCGGCGAACGTTTCGGTCAGGGTGCCGATCTGGTTGATCTTGATGAGGATCGAGTTGGCGATGCCCTTGTCGATACCTTCCTTGAGGATCTTGGTGTTGGTCACGAACAGGTCGTCGCCCACCAGCTGCACCTTGTCGCCCAGGCGTTCCGTCAGGTGCTTCCAGCCATCCCAGTCGCCTTCATGCATGCCGTCTTCGATGCTGATGATCGGGTACTTGTCGACCCAGGTGGCCAACATGTCGGTCCATTGCTCGGCGCTCAGTTTCAGGCCGCCTTCGCCTTCCAGCACGTACATGCCGTCCTTGTAGAACTCGCTGGCCGCGCAATCCAGGCCCAGTGCGATCTGCTCGCCAGCGGTGTAGCCGGCAGCGTCGATGGCCTGCAGGATCAGCTGGATGGCCGCTTCGTGGTTTTCCACGCTGGGGGCAAAGCCGCCCTCGTCGCCCACGGCAGTGCTCATGCCCTTGTCGTGAATGATCTTCTTGAGGGCATGGAACACCTCGGCGCCCCAGCGCACGGCTTCGCGGAAGGTGGGCGCGCCCACGGGGATGATCATGAACTCCTGCAGGTCCAGGCTGTTGTTGGCGTGTGCGCCGCCGTTGATCACGTTCATCATGGGCACGGGCAACTGCACGCTGCCCATGCCGCCCAGGTAGCGGTACAGCGGCAGGCCGGATTCTTCCGCGGCAGCGCGTGCCACGGCCATCGACACGGCCAGCATGGCATTGGCGCCCAGGCGGCTCTTGTTGTCGGTGCCGTCCAGGTCGATCAGCGTCTTGTCCAGGAAGGCCTGTTCGGAGGCATCAAGCCCCAGCACGGCTTCGGAGATGTCGGTGTTGATGTGCTCGACGGCCTTGAGCACGCCCTTGCCCAGGTAGCGGCTCTTGTCACCGTCACGCATTTCGATGGCCTCGCGGCTACCGGTGGATGCGCCCGATGGCACCGCAGCGCGGCCCATCACGCCGGATTCCAGCAGTACGTCGCATTCGACGGTGGGGTTGCCGCGGCTGTCCAGCACTTCGCGGCCTACGATGTCAACAATGGCACTCATGGTCTTCCTTCAGGTTTTTGAAATTCATCCAGACGGGTGGGCATGCTTGGGCTGGAAAGGCCGCAAAGTAACGTCTGACATCATTTTATGCTACCGATTTGATAGTGAATCGGCAGGCAGGTACGAACCGGGTACAACCCGACAGGCCGTCAGACGCCTTCGACGCACACCATGCGCATGATGGCCGCGCCTTCGCGCGCAACCTTGGCTTTCTGGTATTCGGGCGTGTCATAGAACGCGCGGGCCGCCTCGAAGCTCGGAAACTTCAGGATCACGGTGCGCCCTGGGTTCCAGTCGCCCTCCAGCACTTCGACCTTGCCGCCACGCACGCACACTTCGGCGCCATGGGCCTGCATGGCCAGCGTGCTCCACTTGCGGTATTCGTCGTACTGTGTGGGGTTGGTGACAGTAACGGATGCGATGACGTAACCACTGCTCATGTTTCAGGCTCCAAAATTGTTTTCGAGGAATCCGCTTCGCTTGGTGACGTCATCCAGCGCCACCAGGGTGGCCAGCAGTGCCTTCATGTGCTTGAGGGGCACGGCGTTGGGGCCGTCCGACCACGCCTCGGCTGGCTTGGGATGGGTTTCCATGAAGAGTCCCGCAACACCCGCCGCCACACCCGCGCGTGCCAGCACCGGCACCATGTCGCGCGCACCACCGCTCACCGCGCCCAGGCCGCCGGGCTTTTGCACCGAGTGGGTCACGTCAAAGACCACCGGCGCGCCAGAGTTGCGCATCTCGGCCAGGCTGGTCATGTCGGCCACAAGGTTGTTGTAGCCAAAGCTCACGCCGCGCTCGCAGGCGAGAAACCGGTCTTCCGAAAGGCCTGCTTCACGCGCGGCGTCGCGGGCCTTGTCGATGACGTTCTTCATGTCCCAGGGCGCCAGGAACTGGCCCTTCTTGATGTTCACCGGCTTACCGCTTTGCGCCACGGCACGGATGAAATCGGTCTGGCGGCACAGGAAGGCGGGTGTCTGCAGCACATCCACCACGCTTGCCACCTCGGCCACGTGGGAGGTGTCGTGCACGTCGGTCAGGATGGGCAGCTGCAGCTGGCGGCGCACTTCATCCAGGATCTTCAGACCAGCGTCGATGCCGACGCCGCGCTTGCTGGTGCCAGACGACCGGTTCGCCTTATCGAACGAGCCCTTGTAGATCAGCGGAATGCCCAGCGAAGTGCAGGCTTCCTTGAGCTGGCCCGCCACATCGAGGGACATTTCCAGACCCTCGATCGAGCAGGTGCCCGCGATCAGGAAGAAGCGCTGGTCGAGCCCGACCGGAAATCCGCACAGTTGCATGGTCACGTCCTCAGGCTTTGGCCGCTGCGGCCTGCTGGTGCTCCACCGCCGCCTTGATGAAGGCATTGAACAGCGGATGGCCGTTCCAGGGAGTGGACTTGAACTCGGGGTGGAACTGCACGCCGATGAACCAGGGGTGCACGCTTTGCGGCAGCTCCACGATCTCGGTGAGCTGCTCGCGCTGCGTGAGCGCCGAGATCACCAGGCCCGCCTTGCGCAGCTGATCCAGGTAGTTCACGTTGGCTTCGTAGCGGTGGCGGTGGCGCTCGGTCACGACGTCCCCGTAGATGCTGTGGGCCAGTGTGTCCCTGGTGACGTCCGAGCTTTGCGCGCCCAGGCGCATGGTGCCGCCCAGGTCGGAGTTCTCGTCGCGCGTCTTGATGGTGCCGTCGGCGTCCTTCCACTCGGTGATCAGGGCGATCACGGGGTGGGGCGTGGCAGGGTCGAACTCGGTGCTGTTGGCCTTGGCAAGGCCCGCCACATGGCGTGCGTACTCGATGGTGGCGACCTGCATGCCCAGGCAGATGCCCAGGTAGGGCACCTTGTGCTCGCGGGCGAACTGGGCGGTGGCAATCTTGCCTTCCACTCCGCGCTGGCCAAAGCCGCCCGGCACCAGGATCGCGTCGTACTTCGCCAGTTTTTTCGCGGCGTCGGCGCCTTCGATGGTTTCGGAGTCGATGTGGTCGATCTTCACACGCACATGGTTGCGCATGCCCGCATGGCGCAAGGCTTCGTTGACCGACTTGTAGCTGTCCGAAAGATCCACATACTTGCCGACCATGGCGATGGTGACCTCGCCCTTGGGATGCGCGGTTTCATGGACCAGATCGTCCCAGCGCTTGAGGCTGGTGGGCGGTGTGTTCAGGCGCAGCTTGTCGCAGATCAGGCCATCGAGCCCCTGCTCGTGCAGCATGCGGGGCACCTTGTAGATCGTGTCCACATCCCACATGCTGATCACGCCCCATTCGGGCACATTCGTGAACAGCGAGATCTTGGCGCGTTCTTCTTCGGGAATGCGGCGGTCGGCGCGGCATAGCAAAGCGTCGGCCTGGATGCCGATCTCGCGCAGTTTCTGCACCGTGTGCTGGGTGGGCTTGGTCTTGAGCTCGCCTGCGGCAGCGATCCACGGCAGGTAGGTCAGGTGCACGAAGGCTGCGTTGTTCGGGCCCATGCGCAGGCTCATCTGGCGCACGGCTTCCAGGAAGGGCAGCGACTCGATGTCGCCCACGGTGCCGCCGATCTCGACGATGGCCACATCCACGGCATCCGGCGTGCCGATGCCGGCGCCGCGCTTGATGAATTCCTGGATTTCGTTGGTGACGTGGGGAATGACCTGTACGGTCTTGCCCAGGTAGTCGCCGCGGCGTTCCTTCTCCAGCACCGACTGGTAGATCTTGCCAGTGGTGAAGTTGTTGGTTTTCTTCATGCGCGTTTCGATGAAACGCTCATAGTGGCCGAGGTCAAGGTCGGTTTCGGCGCCGTCATCGGTCACGAACACCTCGCCGTGCTGAAACGGCGACATGGTGCCCGGATCCACGTTGATGTACGGGTCTAGCTTGATGAGGGTGACTTTGAGTCCGCGCGATTCGAGGATCGCGGCAAGGGAGGCTGAGGCGATTCCCTTGCCCAGGGAAGACACCACACCGCCGGTGACGAAGACAAATTTGGTCATGTCGTTTTTGGTGGTGGGAAATCGGAATTATAAAGGGCGGCCCAAGGCAGACTGCCGGTCAGAGGCCGGCTGCCCGCCCAGGCAGGCGAGGTCTTGCGGCGGATGCAGGTCAATGTGCACATCACAGGGACCTGTCTGCTAAATTCGCCGGATGAATGAGCTTGCTGGAAAACACATTGTCCTGGGCCTGAGCGGAGGCGTAGCCTGCTACAAGGCGGCCGACCTGTGCCGCCAGCTCATCAAGGAGGGCGCCACCGTGCAGGTGGTGATGACCGAGGCGGCAGAGCAGTTCATCACCCCCGTGACCATGCAGGCGCTGTCCGGCCGGGCGGTCTATGGCTCGCAGTGGGATGCCCGCGAGCCCAACAACATGCCCCATATCAATCTCAGCCGCGAGGCCGATGCCATCCTGATCGCGCCCTGCAGCGCCGACTTCGTGGCGCGCCTGGCGCAGGGCCGGGCCGACGAGCTGCTCAGCCTGCTGTGCCTTGCGCGGCCCGCGGCCAGCGTGCCGCTGCTGCTGGCGCCCGCGATGAACCGCGAGATGTGGTCCCACCCGGCCACGCAGCGCAACCTGCAGCAGGTGGCGCGCGATGGCGCCGTGGTGCTGGGCGTGGGCAATGGTGACCAGGCCTGTGGCGAGACGGGCGATGGCCGGATGCTGGAGCCGCACGAGCTGGTGGATGAACTGGTGGCGTTCTTCGCACCCAAGGTGCTGGCGGGCCAGAAGGTACTGGTCACTGCAGGCCCCACCTTTGAGGCGATCGACCCGGTGCGTGGCATCACGAATCTCTCCAGCGGCAAGATGGGTTTTGCGGTGGCGCGCGCTGCGCGCGAGGCTGGCGCGGAAGTGACGCTGATCGCGGGACCAGTGCATCTGGACACCCCGCGCGGCGTACGCCGTATAGATGTGAAATCTGCACTGGAAATGGCTGCAGCGGTTGATTCAAATGCCTTGACAGCTACTGTATTCATAGCAACGGCTGCTGTTGCGGACTGGCGCCCCGCCGCGCCGTCCGATCAGAAGATCAAGAAGGACGGCAGCGGTGCCACGCCCAGCCTGGCTTTTGTCGAGAACCCCGACATCCTGGCCGCGGTGGCCCGGTCGGAACGCGCCCGTGCAGGCCAGCTGTTTTGTGTCGGCTTTGCGGCTGAGAGCCACGACCTCCTGGCGCACGCCACGGCCAAGCGCGAGCGCAAGGGGGTGCCGCTGCTGGTGGGCAACATCGGGCCGGCCACTTTCGGTCAGGACGACAACGCACTGCTGCTGGTGGATGCCCACGGCCACCGGGAGCTTCCCCGCGCATCCAAGCGTGTGCTCGCCCGGCAACTGATCGAAGAGATTGCTGCACGCTGCGGCTGAAACGCGCCTGCGTCTGCCCATTTGTTGTGCGCAGCCACCGCTGCGCTGCGCGAGGAGGTCTCCATGAACCAAGATCCAAGCCGGCCCGACTGGGATACCCCGGCCGACGGCGACTTTGCGAGCTATGTGGAGCGGCTGACCGCCAGGCCTGATACCCGGCCCAGGCTTGTCACGTCCCGCGAGACGCCACCCGCGAAGCCAGGGCAGCGTCCCGCGGCGACAGGTGGAAGCGCCCAGGCGGTGAAAGGGCGCGCCATGGGCAAGGGCTTTGCAGACATTGCCGTCCAGGCGCCGCCTGAGCTTGCACAGGTGCTGGTGCCCCTGGCCGGCCTGATCCGGCCCGTACGGGCGGTACTGCTGCTGCTCGCAGTGACCAACGGCGTGGCCATTGTGTTCGGCCAGGGGTCGCTCTGGTGGCTGATGATCGTCGCGACGCTGTGGTGGGTGTTGGGAGCTGTGGCCGCCGGCCTGGCCCGCACGATGCCGGCCGGGTCGGGCATGGGGGCAGCTCCTCCGCAAGCGCGCGAGAAGCCGCCAGCAGGGAAACCAGACAAGCTTTGAACAGGAAGACCATGAAGATTGATGTGAAGATTCTGGATCCGCGGATGGCGGACCAGCTGCCTGCCTACGCCACAGCGGGCAGCGCTGGCCTGGACCTGCGTGCGTGCCTGGACCAGCCGCTGACCCTGCAGCCGAACGCGTGGCAACTGGTGCCCACCGGCATCGCAGTGTTCATCAAGGACCCGGGCTTTGCGGCGCTGATCCTGCCGCGCTCGGGGCTGGGCCACAAGCACGGCATTGTTCTGGGAAATCTGGTGGGGCTGATCGACAGCGACTACCAGGGGCAGCTCATGGTGAGCGCCTGGAACCGCAGCCCCGTGCCGTTCACCCTCGAGCCCATGGAGCGCCTGGCGCAACTGGTGATCGTGCCGGTCGTACAGGCCCAGTTCAATGTGGTCGATGAGTTCGTCGCCACGGAGCGCGGCGAGGGCGGCTACGGCTCTACCGGCAAGTCCTGAGGCAGGACCCAGCGAGCGGAAAGCGTTGGGTGCTGTTGTCCGACAGCGCCGGTGTACTTCGGCTTACAAGTTCGCGCGCCGCGGGTCTACTGCGAAGCGGCTCCGGGCGTTGTTCAATGAGGGCATATTGCGCAGCGGGCCGGCCCTTCGCCAGCCCTGCGCGCCCCCAACGCCTTCAGGAGAACTGCATGCAACTGCAAACTACACGCCGCAACCGTTCCACCCGCTCTAACCGCCTGACGCGGCCCCTCGCTATTGCGGGCGCCGTAGCGCTCTCCGTGGCTCTCGGTGCATGCGGATACAACCAGCCTCCTCCGGGGCCGCAGTACGGTTACGGCGGCGGGTACCAAGCACCAGCGCCTGCTTACCCCAACAACCCCGTCGGTACCGAGTACGGACGGGTATCCAGCATCGAAGTGCTCCAGGGTCGTGCCCAGGGCGGCACGACCGGCGCAGGGGCCGTGATCGGCGCCGTGGTTGGCGGCGTGCTGGGCAACCAGGTGGGCAAGGGCTCTGGTCGCGCTGCCGCCACGGCGGTGGGTGTGTTGGGTGGCGCTGTCGCTGGCAATGCGGTGGAAGGCCGCAACAACAATCAAAACGTGGAACCAGGCTACCGTGTGTCCATCCAGCTGGATCAGGGCGGCTACCGCGCCTACGACGTGAGCAACCCCGGGGACCTCCGCGCAGGTGACCGTGTCCGCCTGTTCAACGGACAGATTTCTCGCCTGTAAGGCGAGGTTGTCATCGAAGCCCCGGGTTGTCCGGGGCCGAAAGGGCGTTCGCGTGGACGCCCTTTTTCAATGGAGCAGCGAGTTGCCGGGTGCCTGTGGCTGCACCCGGAAAAATCCGGTGCCGGTGGTGCCCCTGCCTATTTCCTCTTCGGTGGCTTCCCGTACGCCCTGTACCGTGAGATGCAGGCGCAACGCAATGCCAGACAGCGGATGGTTCCCGTCCAGCACCACATGCTCTGGGTAGATTTCGGCCACGGTGTAAAGCGCGGTGCGGGGTGCTTCGGGGTTGCAGCCCTCTGGCAGTGCCGAGCCTTCGAAGGTCATGCCTTCCTCGATTTCAGCCGGGAACAGCTCCCGGGGCTCCAGAAAAAGCAACTGGTCATCAAAGTCGCCGAAAGCGTCTTCAGGCTCCAGATGCAGCGACAGTGATGCGCCCTGCGCATAGCCCTGCAGGGCCTGTTCAATCTTTGGCAGCAGGTCATTGCCCCCCACCAGAAACTCCACGGGCTCATCCAGCACGTCCAGTTCTTCGCCCAGGGTGTCCTTGAGCGTCCAGGTCAGCGCGACCACACATTGTTCGGTAATTTCCATAGGAGAATTGTCGCAGTTTGACCAACACGCCCGTCCGGGCGCGATCTTCCATGGATATCCAGCAACCCCTGGCGCTGCTCGGCGGCCTTACACCTGCGCAATTCATGCGCCGCCACTGGCAAAAAAAGCCCTTGCTGGTGCGCCAGGCGATTCCCCAGTTCAAGCCGCCCGTGGGGCGACAGGATCTGTTTGCGCTGGCCGCGCAGGAAGGTGTTGAATCCCGCCTGGTACAACTGGCCAAGGGCGCCTGGAAGCTGCGTCACGGGCCGTTCCAGCGCCGGTCGCTGCCCGGTCTGCAGGCGCCTGACTGGACCTTGCTGGTGCAGGGGGTGGATCTGCACAACGACGCGGTGCATGCGCTCATGCAGCAGTTCCGGTTTGTGCCCGAAGCGCGCCTGGATGACCTCATGATCAGCTACGCCAGCCATGGCGGCGGTGTGGGGCCGCACTTCGACAGCTATGACGTGTTTCTGCTGCAGGCCCATGGCAGGCGCCGCTGGCGCATCGGGCGGCAAAAGGATCTGACCCTGCTCGAAGGCATTCCCCTGAAGGTGCTGGCGCAGTTCGAACCGGAAGAGGAGTTTGTGCTGGAGCCCGGCGACATGCTTTACCTGCCGCCCCGCTATGCACACGACGGGATTGCCGAGGGCGAGTGCATGACCTACTCCATCGGTTTCCGGGCGCCGGCACGTGCGGAGCTGGCGCAGGAACTGCTCGGGCGCCTGGCGGAAGATGCCGGGGAAGAGGGGCCCTCCCTCATGTACCGCGACGCCACGCAGGCTGCCGTGGCACAGCCCGCGGCCATTCCGGCGCAGCTGCAGGACTTTGCACGCGAAGCGCTTTCGCGCGCGCTGACCCAGCCGCTGGTGCTGGAGCGTGCCCTGGGCGAATACCTGACCGAACCCAAATCCAACGTGTGGTTCGAGCCTGGCGCTGCGGGCGTGATGCTGGAGGGCGTGCAGCTGGACCGGCGCAGCCGCATGATGTACGACACCCACCATGTGTTCATCAATGGTGAAAGCTACCGCGCAGGTGGCCGCGACGCAACGCTGATGCGCCAGCTGGCCGACCAGCGCCAGCTTTCGGCTCGCGAACTGGCACGCGCCAGCGACGATGCACTTGAACTGCTATCGGCCTGGTGTGATGCAGGCTGGGCGCATTCCTGGAAAGCGTAGGCGGCTGGCATGACGGATGTTTCTCCTCTGGATGGCGCAGCATCACCGCAACCCTCAGGCGATTTGCCTGTAGGGCGGTTCACCGGGCGCGAGTTTTTCCAGCAACTGGTGCGCGACGCCTTTGCCACCGCCGCGCGCGAGGGCTGGCAGGAAATCTTCATCAGCGACGCCAATTTTCACGACTGGCCGCTGGGTGAGCGTGCCGTGATCGAGTCGCTTCAGGCGTGGGCCCGCGGTGGACGCCGTTTCACCATGCTGGCCTGCAATTACGACGAAGTGATTCGCCGCCACGCGCGTTTTGTGCGCTGGCGCAGCACATGGGACCACATCATCACCTGCCGCCGCAGCGCCGGTGCCGACCCGCTGGACATTCCGAGCGCGCTGTGGTCCCCGGTGTGGGTCATGCACCGCCTTGATCCGGAGCGTTGCGTCGGCGTATCGGGGGTGGAGGCAGACCGCCGTGTTCTGCTTCGCGAATCCCTTCAGGAGTGGGTGCGCAGCAAAAGCGCTCCCGGTTTCCCCTCCACAACCCTGGGGCTTTGACCGCGGCGGCATAGTGCGTTAAGCCAAGTTGGCAATGCACGCTTGGCTGATGCGCTGCGCCGTTGGGGTTGTGGCGGGCGACCTGGCGAATCCTGGTTCGTGTCGCCTGCGGTGTGCGGCTCCCATTCGTCTCGATCACCCGTCCGCAGGTACGGCCCTCCGCTCGCATGTGGCGCAAGTCATTGCAACGGGGGCTTGAGCGTTGCTGCGAGGCCAATTCACGCCACGGGTGTAATGGTTTCGTCAGTGTTAGTCAGTATTGACTAAATGCCAATATAATCCATGGCTGCGCCAGAAAGGTGCAAGTCAAGTCACATGTGCCAACAGCGCCAGGACTTTGCTTCAGGACTTGCGCCGTGGCTTCTCAGGTTTGTCTCTCTTGTTTGTCTCACTTATTAGGAAATCAAAATGAAGAACTCGCTCGTACTGGCTACCCTGATCGCTGCTGCTGCACTCGCTGCTTGTGGCAAGAAGGAAGAAGCCGCACCTGCACCCGCACCAGCTCCAGTGGCTGCGCCTGCTCCAGCACCTGCTGAGCCAGCAGCTCCTGCCGCTTCCGACGCTGCTGCTCCCGCAGCTGCTCCTGCTGCTTCTGACGCTCCCGCTGCTGACGCTGCCAAGGCTGCTGCCGACGCCGCTGCTGCCGCTGCTACGGGCGCATCTGCTGCCAAGTAAGCGAATTCTTCGCGCCGCCTGAGCCAGCACCTGCTGGCCCGGTCAGCCGACAAGCCCCGACCTCGCGGTACGGGGCTTTTTTTATGCCTGGGCGTTTGGCCGGGACGGGTCAGCCCACGCCGATCCAGCCGGTCCCGGCCGTGGGGCTGGCGACCGTGATGGCGTCATTCGGCCATTCAAGTGCCTGTGCCAGGCAAGCCTGTGCGAGTGCGGGCAGGTTGTTCTGGGCACTGAGGTGAGCGGCCACCACGCGCGACAGTCCCGGGTGGTGCACGGCCCGCAGTATCTCGGCCGTGGCGTTGTTGGCCAGGTGCCCATAGGGGCCGCCCACGCGGCGCTTGAGGAAGGCGGGGTAGCGTGAGGCCTCCAGCATCGCCGGGTCATGGTTGGCCTCGATCAGAAGTGCATTGCATCCTGCCAGCTGCGTCAGCACATGGGCGCTGGCATGTCCGAGGTCGGTCAGCACACCCAGATGCGCCGCGCCATCCGAACACCGCAGCTGGAGCGGTTCGCGTGCGTCATGGGGCACGGTGAAGGGCAGGGCGCTGAACTCGCCCATGTCGATCGCTTCCATGTCGTGCGCAATGCACAGCATTCCGTCGAAATCAGGGGCGCCGAGCGCGGCGTGCGTGCCCTCGCTCATCCATACCGGAATGCGGTGGCGCACGGCCACGGCCTGTGCACAGCCAATGTGGTCCGAATGCTCGTGCGTGATGAAGATGGCGTGGATGTCGTCCAGCCGAAGCTGTGCCGCCTCCAGCCGCCACTGCAACTGGCGGATGCCAAAGCCGCAATCGATCAGGAGCCGCCGCGCGTGGATGCTGTCGCTCCCCTCGACGACGGTGGCATTGCCCGTGCTGCCGCTGCCCAGATTCTTGAAGCGCAGCATGGTCGGGAGGTGGGGCGATGAATGGGCCGCCGAGCAGCGGCCACAAGCGTATGGAGCAGGTGCCTGACCGGAGCCTCAGGAGATGAGGCGGGGAGGCAAGGGCGTGGAGCCCTCATTGGCAGCCTGCCCCCTTGCGTCGGACCCGCGCAGGGCATGCACCCGGCGCAGCGTCTGCCCCATGCGTCACTTCATGTCGTCTGCAATCACCCGAACGATGCGTTCCGCATTGGCCGACGACTCCGGCGCGCCTGCCTGGTTGAGCACGGACACCGTGGTCGCATCGCCCTGGCTGCGTACCACAATGCGGTACTTCAGCGGAGGCGTGGCAGGGGACGAGCTGCTAAACAGTTTGCCGAAGAAGCCGGTTTCCTTCTTGTTGGTGTCTGGCGCGACGTAGCGCACGAAGTACGTGCCTTCGTTGCGGTTGCGGTCCTCAACCGTGAAACCCGTGCGGTCCAGCGCCAGGCCCACGCGGCGCCATGCGCGGTCGAAGCCTTCGGCCAGCTGCACTACGGGGACGCCGTTCACGGTGTCCATGCGTGCACCTTGCGGAGCCGTTGCTGCCGGGGCAGCTGCCACGATGGCCTTGGACTGCTCCTGGCTGACGCCCAGCTTGACCATGAGGCGCCGCAGGAATTCGGTCTCGAGTTCGGGATCTGCCGCACGGGGTTGCCACACGGTGGTGTCCTTCGTGATCGTGCTGTACACCTCCTGCATGCCCCGGTGGGTGATGTAGATTTCGGTGCCGCCACTGGCATTGCGCTCCAGGCGGGTGCGGAACTTGTCGCGTTCACCCGTGGAGTAGATCGAGTCGATCAGCTTGCCCAGGGTGGACCGAATGATGTCCTGCGGCAGCTTGGCACGGTTTTCGGCCCAGTCGGTTTCCATGATGCCGACATTGGCTTCCGCTTGCGCGAGGGTGAAGCCGTTGTCCAGCCAGAACTCGCGCACCGGGTCCCAGAGCTTGTCCGCCGGGCGGTTCACGACCAGCCAGCGCTGCGTGCCATTGCGTTCGATGCGCACATCGCCGAGCGCCACCGCGGCAGCGTTGGCGGTGCCCGTGGGCTGCGCAGCGGCCTGGCCGGCCTGCATGGCAGCGGCCGACACCGTTCCGCCCGGAATCGCATAGCGCGTCTCGCGCGACAGCTGGGTCAGGTCGGGCGGGACTTCCAGGGTAGAGCCCTTGGCGGCGCTCTTGTAGTCGATCTTGTCGCCTTCCAGGGCGGCGCAGCCGGTCAGGGCGACGGCAAGGGCCAGCAGGCCCAGACGGTTGGATGCAGCTTTCACGCGGAAATCCTTGGAGAGTGTCTCAGTCGGAAAGATCGGGCACAGCCCGGATCAGAGAAGGCCGCTTGTGCGCAGGGCGGCTTCGACAGCCGCCTCGTTGCTGCCGGAAAGCGGCGTCATGGGCAGGCGCATCGTGCCACCACACAGGCCCATGCGTGCCAGCGCCCATTTCACGGGGATGGGGTTGGCCTCGATGAAGAGGTTCTTGTGCACGGGCATGAGCTTGAGCTGGATTTCCATGGCGCGACGCACATCGCCCGCCAGGGCCGCAACGCACAGTTCGTGCATCAGGCGCGGCGCCACGTTGGCCGTCACGCTGATGTTGCCGTGACCGCCGCACAGCATCAATGCCACGGCAGTCGGGTCGTCGCCCGAATACACACCAAAACCCTGGGGCACGTCGCGGATGAGCCACTGCGCGCGCTCGATGTTGCCGGTGGCTTCCTTGATGCCGATCACGCCGGGCACCTGCGCCAGGCGCAGCACCGTGTCGTGCTGCATATCGGCCACCGAGCGGCCAGGCACGTTGTACAGAATGACGGGCAGGTCGCCCGTGGCTTCGGCGATGGCCTTGAAGTGCTGGTACTGGCCCTCTTGCGTGGGCTTGTTGTAGTAGGGAACCACCTGCAGCTGGCTGTCTGCGCCCACCTTCTTCGCGAACCGGGCCAGTTCGATGGCTTCTGCTGTGGAGTTGGCACCGCAGCCGGCCATGATGGGGACGCGCCTGGCGGCCTGCTCCACCGCCACGCGGATGATCTCGCAGTGCTCTTCGACATTGACCGTGGGTGACTCGCCCGTGGTGCCCACCACGCCGATGCAGTCGGTGCCTTCGGCAATGTGCCAGTCGATCAGTTTGCGCAGCGCCGGGTAGTCCACGCTACCGTCCTCGTGCATGGGGGTGACGAGGGCGACGATGCTGCCCGTGAGGGCGACGGAGGAAGAGGTCATGTCCGCGGTGAAAAACGGTAAAGGGGCATTCTAACTAGCCGCGCACGGGCAGCGGGTAGCGCGCAGGCTCCTGTGCCTGAGGGAGTTCCCGGACGGCGGCGATGCGCTGCACAAAGCGGGCGGGGTGGTCCAGAAACCCGTCCTCGTAGCCCACCACACGCAACCCCGCGCAGACGCGCAAAAGCTCGCCCGGCTGCAGCAGAAAGTCGGCCCGTGCCGGCCGGCCCACGGTTTCGTTGCCCGTGGCAAAGGTTTCGTAAATCAGCACGCCGCCCGGCGCGACGCTTTGAACAAGCGTGGGCCACAGCGGTCGCCACAGGTAGTTGGTGACCACGACCCCGTCAAATTGCCTGCCGGCCAGCGGCCAGGGGCCGTTCTCGATGTCGGCACAGACCAGCTCGCCCAGCCCGGCGCAGGCTGCCAGCGCAGGTTCGGACCGGTCCACGCCCACGACCTGGTGGCCCTTGTCGTGGAGCCAGCGCAGATGGCGCCCCGCGCCGCACGCCACGTCCAGTACCGTGCCATCGGCGGGAATCAGCGGCGCCCAGCGGCACACCCACTCGGACGGGGCTTCGGTTCCGTGCATGGTTTTGTCAAAAATGATAGCTACCAGGTATGATAAATAAAGGGCTTGCGGCCAAAATGGCTTGAAAAATGGCTGCAATGCTCAGAAACACGCCCACATCTGGTCGGCCAGCATCACCATGAAGTCGGGCGCGGTGTACATGCCGAACACCAGCAGGCACACCAGCGTGGCCAGAAGCCATGCAGCCCAGCGCAGTGCCCGCGGCACCGGGGGGGCGCCAGCAGATGCGTTGACAGCAGGCTCGGAGGCGGTGTTCATCATGCAGATGTGGTTGGAGAGGGTGCTTCAGGCGTGTTGCGGTGTCAGGCTGGTTGCGGCGCGCCGCGCTGGATAGGGCTTTCCTTGACCGGCAGGTTGACCAGCCCGGCAAACACGCCCAGCGCAATGGCGATGTACCACACCACATCGTAGCTGCCCGTGGCGTCATACAGGTAGCCCCCCAGCCACACGCCCAGGAAGCTGCCGATCTGGTGGCTGAAGAACACGAACCCGCCCAGCATCGACAGGTGCTGCACTCCGAAAATCTGCGCGATGGTGGCGTTGGTGGGCGGCACGGTGGACAGCCACAGGGTTCCCATCACGGCCGAGAAGATGTACACCGACACGGGCGACAGCGGCACGATCAGGAAGATGCTGATCGCCACGGCCCGCGCGAAGTAAATGAACGCCAGGATGTGCCGCTTGGGCATGCGCTGGCCCAGCGAGCCGGCCACGTAGGTGCCCACCACGTTGAACAGCCCGATCAGTGCCAGCGCGTAGCTGGCCACCTGGGGCGACAGGCCGTTGTCCTTGAGGTAGCTGGGCATGTGCACGCCGATGAACACCACTTGGAACCCGCACACAAAGTACCCGGCCATCAGCAGGTTGAAGCTGGGATAGCGGAAGGCCTCGCCCAGCGCCTGCGTAATGGTCTGCTCGCGTTTTGGGGGCGCCGTGCCCTTGAACCCGGGTTCGCGCAGGCCGAATGCCAGCGGCACGATGAGCAGCACCATCAGCGACAGCGCCAGCAGGGCCTGCTGCCAGCCCAGGCCGGCAATCAGCCAGCCTTCGACCGGCACCATCAGGAACTGGCCGAAGGAACCCGCGGCCGCCGCCACGCCCATGGCCCACGACCGGCGCTCGGGGGCAATCTGCCGCCCCAGCACGCCGTAGATGACGGCATAGGTGGTGCCCGCCTGTGCCGCGCCGATCAGCACGCCGGCCGTCAGGGCAAACAGCAACGGCGTGGGCGACAGCGCCATGCCTGCGAGCCCCAGGCCGTACAGCACCGCGCCGCCCATCAGCACGCGGAAGGCGCCGAAGCGGTCGGCCACCATGCCGGCAAAGATGCCGATCAGGCCCCAGGACAGGTTCTGGATGGCAATGGCCAGGGCGAAGGACTGCCGGGTCCAGCCCATTTCCTGCGTGATGGGCTGGAGCCATAGCCCGAAACCGTGGCGGATGCCCATGGACAGCGTGACGATGGCTGCGCCGCATGCCAGCACCTGGAACATGGACAGTTTGGGAGGATTCGTATGCATGCGCACGAATGTAGCGAATATGGCTGCGGTTTGCCTGACGGCAGCGCCATGGCAGCCAGACACGCTGCGGGCTGTTGTTTTATCCAGCCTTTGGGGCGGTGCGGCACTACAATCCGCCGCTATGTCTGCCAAACCGTCTTCTGTCTCTGCCAGCGAATATTCCGAAGGTTCGATCCGCGTGCTCAAGGGCCTGGAGCCCGTCAAGCAGCGCCCGGGTATGTACACCCGCACCGACAACCCCCTGCACATCATCCAGGAAGTGCTGGACAACGCCGCGGACGAGGCCCTGGCCGGCCACGGCAAGAAGATCAAGGTCACGCTGCATGCCGATGGCTCGGTGAGCATCGAGGACGATGGCCGGGGCATTCCGTTCGGCATGCACCCTGAAGAGAAGGCACCGGTGATCGAGCTGGTATTCACCCGCCTGCACGCCGGCGGCAAGTTCGACAAGGGCAAGGGCGGGGCCTACAGCTTCTCGGGCGGCCTGCACGGCGTGGGTGTGAGCGTGACCAACGCGCTGGCCACCCGGCTCGAAGCCACCAGCCACCGCGAGGGGCAGTCGGCCCGCCTGGTGTTTTCGGCCGGTGATGTGATTGAGCCGCTGGTGGCGCGCGCGCTGGAGGCTGGCGAGCGCAAGCAGGGCACCACGGTGCGCGTGTGGCCCGATGCCAAGTACTTCGAGTCGAGCGCGCTGCCCATGGGCGAGCTCACCCACCTGCTGCGCAGCAAGGCCGTGCTGATGCCCGGCGTATCGGTCTCGCTCATCAACGAGAAGACGCGCGACACCCAGACCTGGCAGTACAAGGGCGGCTTGCGCGACTACCTGATGCAGACGCTGAACGGCGAGCCCGTCATCCCGCTGTTTGAAGGCGAGGGCTTTGCCGACCGCAACAACGAGAGCTTTGCCGAAGGCGAGGGCGCATCCTGGTGCGTGGCCTTTACCGAAGACGGCCAGCCCGTGCGCGAGAGCTACGTCAACCTGATCCCCACCAGCGCGGGCGGCACGCACGAAAGCGGCCTGCGCGACGGACTGTTCAATGCCGTCAAGAGCTTTATCGAACTGCACAGCCTGCTGCCCAAGGGGGTGAAACTGTTGCCCGAAGACGTGTTTGCGCGCGCCAGCTACGTCCTCTCGGCCAAGGTGCTTGACCCGCAGTTCCAGGGCCAGATCAAGGAGCGCCTGAACTCGCGTGACGCCGTGCGCCTGGTCAGCGGCTTTGTGCGCCCTGCGCTGGAGCTGTGGCTCAACCAGCATGTGGACTACGGCAAGAAGCTGGCCGAACTGGCCATCAAGGCCGCGCAAACACGGCAAAAAGCCGGCCAGAAGGTCGAAAAGCGCAAGGGCTCGGGCGTGGCCGTGCTGCCCGGCAAGCTGACCGACTGCGAAAGCCGTGACCTGGCCCACAACGAGGTGTTTCTGGTCGAGGGCGACTCGGCCGGGGGCAGCGCCAAGATGGGCCGCGACAAGGAAAGCCAGGCCATCCTGCCGCTGCGCGGCAAGGTGCTCAACACCTGGGAGGTCGAGCGCGACCGGCTGTTTGCCAACAACGAAATCCACGACATCTCGGTGGCCATTGGCGTGGACCCGCATGGGCCGAACGACACGCCCGACCTCTCGGGCCTGCGCTACGGCAAGGTCTGCATCCTGTCGGATGCGGACGTGGACGGCTCGCACATCCAGGTGCTGCTGCTCACGCTGTTCTTTCGCCACTTTCCCAAGCTCATCGAGACCGGCCACATCTACGTGGCCCGCCCGCCGCTGTTCCGCGTGGACGTGCCCGCGCGCGGCAAAAAGCCCGCCGCCAAGATGTACGCGCTGGACGAGGGCGAGCTCACCGCCATCCTCGACAAATGCGCCAAGGACGGCGTGCCGCGCGAGAAGTGCCAGATCAGCCGCTTCAAGGGCCTGGGCGAGATGAACGCGGAACAACTGTGGGAAACCACGCTCAACCCTGATACCCGCCGCCTGCTGCCCGTGCAATTGGGCGACATGGACTTTGCTGCCACCGAAGGCCTCATCACCAAGCTGATGGGCAAGGGCGAGGCTGCCGCCCGCCGTGAGCTGATGGAGCTGCATGGTGATGACGTCGAGGTGGACATCTGAACCACCGCGGGGGGCCTCTGCCCCGGGTCTGCCTGATGAATTTGATCAAAAATCGCCTCTGCCGAACGTTTTATCTGGGCTTGTTGCTATGTTTTGTGCAGCAAACGGCCTGGGCAGACCTGTGGGCGCGTGTGGATGAGCGCGGCGTGACGCATTTTGCGGCGGAACAGGTGGACAGCCGCTACCAGCTGTTTTTCAAGGGCACCGAGTTCGACTCCACGCGCGATCTGGCGGCAGGCGCCGGTTCCAGGACACTGGCTGTACCCCCGGCGGGTGCACGCCTGCTGGCATTTTTTGATGTGGCGCCCGACTACAAGCGCGTCAAGCACCACCTGCGCGCCGCTTCCAGCCTGCATGGCGTGGACTACGAACTGCTGCAGGCCGTGATCGCCACCGAGTCTGGTTTTGACGCCAGCGCCGTGTCGCCCAAGGGCGCCGTGGGGCTGATGCAGGTGATGCCCGCCACCGCCAGCCGCTTTGGCGTGAGCCCCGACGCCCGACGCACCGTCGAGCAAAAGCTGGCCGATCCGGCGGTGAACGTGCCGACCGGCACCCGCTACCTGCGCTACCTGCTGGACATGTTTGCAGGCCGCACCGACCTGGCCCTGGCCGCCTACAACGCGGGCGAGGGCGCCGTGCAGCGGGCGGGCAACCAGATCCCGGCGTTCAAGGAAACGCAGAACTATGTGCGCACCGTGATGGGCCTTTATGCCCAGCTCAAGCCGCCGGTTGCCGTGCTGGCGCAGCGCGCCGCCACCGGCCGCGTGCGCATGGAACTGCAAGGCGGCGCTGCCAACCGCGGCAACCTGCCGGGCGCCGTGCCTGCACTGCAAGGCACCATGCCTTTTCATGCCTTGGAACGTGACTGAATAACCGTAGTAAACGAATGAGCGACCAACCCACTCTCGATTTCAC
>LNFM01002260.1_pt1 | contig 55759 bp, 46 predicted proteins | sample 596031 | NCBI WGS metagenome assembly LNFM01 (sample SAMN04254537, study PRJNA301005) | activated carbon metagenome | isolation source: dual media filters at the Ann Arbor, Michigan drinking water treatment plant | place: USA: Ann Arbor
CGCCACCGCCGTCGATCTGGTTGTCGCCCGGCGTTCCGACGAAGAACTCGTCGCCCGCGCCGCCCGACGCATTCTCGAACTCGACGACGAAGCCCTTGATCGCGCCATGAGGGTCGGTGCCGTCATAGTCGTTCCAGCCGACCGACTTGAAGGTCGCCTGGTCCTCGCTGCCCTGCCAGTCGTTGGGCTCGCCGGGAGCCCACGCCGTGAAATCGACGAGGGCGCCGGTATGCGGGCCCGCGGCGTAGCGCCAGACGCCTTCGACGGCGGCGTCGGTCATGCCGAGCCAGATCGCGGCGTCGCCGCCAGCGTCGCCGAGCCATGTCATGAGTGCGGCCTGCTCGACGGCGGACTCGACGGCAAGGAGATGGCCCGCGACCCCGTCCAGCACGTAATCCGCAGCCTGCGCCAGCGCGGCATCGAACGTGACGCGCGGCGCGGCGACCAGGTGGTAGGCGTTGCCGGGTCCCGCGCAGGAACCGGCGAAGGTGCTGACGGCGCCGGAGAGTGCCGAGACGTTGCCGGCGAGGTCGACCGCCGAGGCGGTGAGGAGATGTCGTCCGGCGCCGAGCGCCGCCGTGAGATCGAAGCTGAACTGACCGGCGGAGTCCGTGCTGGTCGTACCGAGCAGCACGCCATCCTGGTAGAGCGTGACGCTGCCGCCCGCCTCCGCCGTGCCGGCGACGGTTACGAGCCCGTCGGCCGATCGCGCCGGCACATGCAGCAGGGGCGCTGCCGGGGGCGTGCGGTCGAGCGTAAACCTGAATTCGCTCGATCCCGTGCGGCCGTACGAGTCGGTCTGCTCGACGGTGATCACGTGCACGCCATCCGCGAGGCCGGAAAGCGCCGTCATCCAGGATGTGCCCGCCGGGATCGGGATGTACTGACCGCCCTCCTTCAGCCTGACCGGGCCAAAGCTCGAGCCCACCTCATGAGCGAGGGTAGGGTCGCTCGTTGGCAAGCAAGACGGTGATAGCCGGTCCTGCGCCCGGTCTGCTCGTCGTTTCACCGATCACGAGCACGCCCGTGCTGCTCACGCTTTCCGGGGTCGCCAACCCGTCGAGGTATTGGGCAATGACCGTGACGACCTTGCCAACCAGCTCTTGTCCAAGCGTCAAGGTCACGCCGGTGGCGCCGTCGATGTCGGCGCCGTTGGCCTGCCATTGATAGGAGACGGCGCCCATGCCGTCCGGGTCGACAAGGGTGTTGCTGGCTGACAGGACACGGCCCGATGTGGCGGCGCCGGCGACGTTGCCATCGATGCGGACCAGCGCCTGGCCGGGCCAGGTATAGGCGCCGAGGACCAGGGGGCCGATCGAATCCAGGGCGCCATATCCGACGGCGGCGGGCGTGCTGCCGGTGAAGTTGGTGATGAAATAGTAGTTGAGTCCCCCTGAACCCGGCTGGAGGTACTGGGACGAATTGCTGACGAAGAGATTTGGGTAGGTGCCGTACGGCGTTTCGACCGGCAGCCCTGTCCCGCTCAGGAACGCCTGGACCAGCTCGGGCGACGTGAGGTCAGCCTCGAGGTCGCGCCAATCGGCGAGCTGAGCATGGGTGCCGAATATGTTGGCGAGCTCGACGCCAAACGTATGGTGTACCCCCATGAATTCCCTGGTCGAGGCGTAGCTCAGGGGCGTCACCACATAGGTGTGGCCGTTGATGGCGAAGCCCAGTCCGGGCACATGGTGGTAGGGGGCGTCGACGGTGCCGATGGCGCTATCCTGGAGGCTGACCGTCACGGCTCCCGTGGGCGGACTGCTCGGCGAAAGCTTGACGATTGCCGGATGGTTGGCCGCCCATTGAGCGGCGGTGAAGGACAGGCTCGACGGCGGTGCGTCGGTGACGGTGATGCTGGCCAGGCGATTCCCGACGGCGTACTGCGTAAGCGTGTCGAGATTCGCCAGGATATTGGCCGCCTTGTCGACGATGTCGAGCTGTGCGGTGCTGCCGAGGTTCAGGAGTGATGAGCCTTGGTTTGCGTACCCTACGGCCTCCGCGACCGTGACGTTGTCGATCACGAGATGGAACGGGAGGTCGATCGCGTTCAATACGGCCTGCGTGGCGCCGCCATGGGCCCACATCTGGAAGTCTGACGAGGAAAAGTGAACGGTGGGGTTCGCGTCGGTGAGCTCGATGCGGCCGAATGGTATCGTTGCGAAGAGCACGGGCGCATACCCGAACATGCCGGCCCCGACTTGCCTGTAGCTCACCGCATCGACAAGGCCGCGGTCGAAATGTGCCGCCGAATCGACGATATGCAGCCCGGTGACACTGATGTTCGTGGAGATGACGTCGATCGCTTGCGCAAAGGTAAGATCGTCGGAGATGGTGTATGTGGGGCTGATCCCCGTCGGGAACCCACTCGGGCCGGGCGAGATGGTCTGGGGCACCATTGACAGTGTGGCGCGATTGGCCAGGAACTGCTGATAGGTGAGCGATACGAGCCCGTCGGTGAGGTTTGCGCGCAAGGGGACCATTGCGGCAACTGTACAGTAAAATGGTAACCGAACAACGCCTTCCCGCAACAGGCGATCGACAAACGCAGGAGAGTACGTCGTTCAGGAAAAGCCGAGTCGTCGGCGGAGAGGTCGATGCCTGTCAGCGGCGACCAACGTGACGAGCCGCGCGGCATCGGCTGGCGACAGCGTCCTGGTCGTGATGCCGCAGGTGTAGGTTGTAGCCAAGGCGCAGCCTTCGGGCAGCGTTCCGACAAGCGCGATGCCGGGCGTGGACAGGATTTCCGTCGCCTGCGTGCAGCCAACCGGATGAGCGCTCGTCGATGCCGCGAGCGCACGCATGGCGGCGGCGCCATTCGGCGCAGGCCGCAGGCGGTCGGCAAGAACCTCGTTGACACCGAGATCGTGCAGCACGCGAGCGAAATGGATGCCGGCGGTCGCCTGCTCGGGATCGGGAAAATGAATGCTGTCGGCGGCGAGCAAAGCGGCGCGCAGTTCCTCCGGCGAGCCGATCGGCGGCGCGGCATCGCCCGTGCGCACGGCGACGGCGGTCTCGACCACGCCGATGTCGCGCGCCGACGCCGCGTCGACATGGCCGTCGCGAGCGAGCCCGTCGATCAGGGCGCGGCTCAGGATCATCAGGTCGGCCGGCTCGCCGGCCAGCAGGCGATCGCGCATCGCACCGACCGCCCCGAACACGCCGTCGATCGTGCAGCCGCTCGCCGTCTCGAATTCCGGCCGCAGCGCCTCGACCAGCCCCTGCGCGGCGCCGCCGCTCAGCACCCGCAGGGTCTTCATTGCACCTTGATGCCGGCCTGCTGGATCACCTTGGCCCACTTCTCGATGTCGCGTCGCAGATAGGCGTCGAACTCGGCCGGCGTCATGGCCATCGGGACGGCGCCCTGCCTGGCCCAGGCTTCACGAACTACCGGCATGGCGATGATCTTGCCGACCTCGGCGTTTAGGCGGCCGATGACCTCGGCGGGCGTGCCCTTGGGCGCCATGATGCCGAGCCAGATCGTCGCCTGATAGCCCGGCACGCCGGCTTCGCTCACCGTCGGCACGTCGGGCAGGACGGCGGAGCGTCCGTCGCCGGTGGTCGCCAACGCCCGCACCTGGCCCGCCTCGACATTGCCCTTCATCGCGGTGACGGCGTCGAACATCATCTGGACGTGGCCGCCCATGACCGCGTTGCGCGCCTCACCGCTGCCCTTGTGCGGCACATGCAGGATGTCGGTGCCGCTCATGGCTTTGAAAAGCTCGCCGGCCATGTGGTAGGGCGTGCCCGGCCCGGACGAGGCATAGGAGAGCTTGCCGGGGCTGGCCTTGGCGAGCGCGATGAATTCCGCCAGCGTCCTGGCCTGCACCGACGGATGCACGACCATCACGAGGTCCGACGAGTTCACCGGCGTGACGGCCGCGAGGTCGCGCATCAGCGCATAGGGCTTGTTGGCGAGCAGCGTCTCGTTGGTGGTGTGCGTGTTCGACATCACCAGCAGCGTGTAGCCGTCGGGCGGTGCCTTGGCGACGATGTCGCTGCCGATCACCGCGCCGGCACCCGGCTTGTTGTCGATGACGAACTGCTGCTTCAGCGCGTCGGACAGCGCCTGCCCGAGGATTCGGCCATAGACGTCGGCCGGGCCGCCCGGGCCGAACGGCACGACGATCCTGACCGGCTTGGCGGGCCAGGCCTGTGCCGCGGCCGGCATCGCCGCCGCCGCGACGCCGACGATCAGCAGGCTGCGCCTCGATATCCTGCGCATGAGGTTCCTCCCTTGGCTCCACGTCGTCAGGCGCGTGGTTGGGCCGAGTCATGGCATGGCAGGGCCGAGGGCGCTACCGCCATCGAACTCGGTGCGCAGCCAGTGCCGGTAGCCCATCGCCAACTCGATGAAACTACGTGCCCGTTCCGTCGGACAGGGAATCGCGCTAAGCGGCTTCCTCCAGCTCGAAGCGGACGCGCTTGCCGACGGCGTGCGCTGCTTTCACCAGGTTGGCGAGGGACACCTGATCGTTGGTCGGGTCGAGGATTCGATCGAGTTGCGAACGGCTGGTCTTCAGTCTCTTGGCGAGTGCGACCTTGGAGACCTTCCTTTGCTTCATTGCCTGCTGGAGCTGCCACGCCATGACCCGCTTGATTGCCTTGGCGGTTGCCTCCTCGAGATAGCCTTCTTCCTCGAGAAACGATTCGAAGCTCGACCCGTGATGCGGATTGGGCTTGGTCGTCTTGCGCTTCATTTTTCTGCCTCCAGGTAGCGGGTGCGGTGGGCTTTGGCCAAAGCAAGGTCGGCCGCCGGCAATTTCTGTGTCGACTTGATGAAGCCGTGCAGCAAGACGAGGAACCCTCGTGGGCTCACGAAGAAGATCACTCGTGCAATTCGTCGGCTTGGCAACCGCGTTCTGATCTCATGCAGGCCATCACCCAGTGGCCTGACCAAGGGCATTCCGAGAGGCCAGCCGAACTCGACTGCCCTGATATTGTCGCCGATGGTTTTGCGGTCTGGAACCGGAAGCGTCTTCAGCCACTCTCTGACTACTTCGCGCCCTGTCGCCGTTCGAAAGAAAGTCGCCGGCGCCCGCTTCAGGGTACTCATCCTGTCGACTTGTACCGTATACGGTACGATAGGTCAATCGAAACAGCAGCTTCAGAGAGCCGTAGCTCCAGCATCCCATAACTGCGTCCCGCAACGACCATCTCCCGTGATGGGACCGCAAGAGCGGTTCCATCACGCCGATGCCGGCCTAGTCGCGGAACGCCGCGAGATGGAAGGGCCGCTTGGCCGGCTTGCCCGCGGCGTCGTAGGTCCGCACCCGCATCTTCATCGGATCGGCCAGCAGGCCGACGGTGCACAGGCCGGGCTCGACGTCCTCGTAGGCTACGCTGCCGATGACGCAGGAGAAGTTGGTCTTGGCCTCCTTCTGCAGCGGCACCTTCCAGGTGATGACGTATTCGTTGGCGCCGACCAGCTCGCAGCTCTCGATCATGAAGCCTCGGGCAATAGACCCGTCGGCCGCAATCACGCAGGCCAACCGCTTCTCGAACTCCGCCATTGTCTTTCCTTCCCTTTGTTGATGCAGTCTCGCGGTCACGGTCTTGCGGACCGCAGGCGCCCGCCCTGGGCATGCCGAAGGGCCTCGTCCGCGCGTCAGCATGAGCTGGGCGAGACCCTTCGGCATGCTCATGGCAGGCGCCCCGCGGTCCAGAGGAGAATGATCGGTGCTCAGCTCTTCTGCTCGTCCTGGCCCCAGCCCTTCTTCTCGGCGTCGAGGAAGGAGGCGAACACCTTGCGGATCGTGCTCTCGGCGATGTCGCGGGTGATGAACACGACGCGGCTCTTGCGGTCGTCGCCCTCGGGCCAGGCATCGAGCGTGGCCGGCGGATGGAAGACATGCTGCACGCCGTGGATCACCACCGGCTTGTCGGTGTCGCGCACGTTCAGGATGCCCTTCATGCGCAGGAGGTCGGGGCCGCGATAGGTCACCAGCGCGTCGAACGCCGCCGCCACCGTCGACCAGCTCATCGGCTCGTCGAAGGTCATGCAGAAGGCGCGGATGCGATCGTCGTGCCGGTTGACGTTGTGCGGATCCTGCTCGGCAGGGCCGTGATCGTGGCCATGGTCGTCGCCGTGAGCGTGAGCTTCATGGCCGTGGTCGTGATGATGGTGATGGCCGCCGCCGTGCCCATGCCCGTAGGCTTCCTCGTGCAGCCAGCGCTTGACGTCGGCGCTCTTGGTCTCGGGATTGTAGAGGCCGGCGTTCAGGATCTCGTTGGGGTCGATCTCGCCGCCGGTGATCGAGTGGAACGGCGCGCCGGGATTGAGCTGGTGCAGGCGGCCCTTGAGCTCGGCGAGCCTGGGTGCATCGGCAATGTCGGCCTTGGTCAGCAGCAGCCGGTCGGCGACCGCGGCCTGCTTGACCGCCTCCTCGTGGTTGTCGAGCGTGCTGGCGCCGTTGACGCCGTCGACCGTGGTGACCACGCCGTCGAGGCGATAGCGCGAGGCGAGCAGCGGGTCGGTCATCAGGGTGTGCAGGATCGGCGCCGGGTCGGCCAGCCCGGTGGTCTCGACCACCATGCGCTTGAACGGTGTCACCTCGCCCTTGCTGCGCTTGAGGAACAGCTCGCTCATGGTGCGCACCAGGTCGCCGCGCACCGTGCAGCACAGGCAGCCCGAGTTGAGCGTCACCATGCCCTCGTCGTCCGACTTCTCGACCAGCAGGTGGTCGAGGCCGATCTCGCCGAACTCGTTGATGATCACCGCCGTGTCGGAGAGTTCCGGCCGGCGCAGCAACTTGTTCAGCAAGGTAGTCTTGCCGCTGCCCAGGAAGCCCGTCAGCACGGTGACGGGGATGCGCTGCTCGGCGGCGTTCTGCGTGTCGCTCATTCCTCGATCCTTCGTAGCCTGGCCGCCCCTGGTGCATCTGGGGTCGCGTCGCTGCCGCTCGACGGCGGCGGCGGGACCCGCGGGGCGGCCGGTGCCGGCGCCTGCCAGAAGCGCTCGGCCTTGCTGAACGAGGTCCACGCCTCGCCGAGCTTGCGGCGGCGGCGCTTGTCGCCGCCGGATGCCTGCCGGGAGAGGGCCTCGAGGGCCGCTGCGACGTCCTCGCTGGGACGCGCCGCGGTGGCGAGGTCGGCCAGCATGTGCTCGGCCATCGTGCGATCGTTCAGGGCGCCGAGCGCGCCCTGCAGGCGCGTCGTCGCCTCGATATAGGCCTTTGCGCGGGGGCGTGCCAAGGCCGACGGCGCGAAAGCCGGCTTCAGGAAGTCGGCGGCATAGCGCAGCTTCTTCACGGCGATGCGCAGGCGGTGCAGGCGTTCGGCGTCGAGCGCGTGGAGCTTGCGGCCGCGCCGCTCGACCTTGGCGTGGCGGTCTTGCAGCACGCGGCGGGCGAAGCGGTCGAGCCGCTTGCCGGTGTCGGCCGGCGGCAGGGCGATGAACGCCCCGAGCTGGGCGTCGAAGCCATCGAAGCGGGCGCCGGCCAGGGCTGCCCGGGCGCGCTCGAAATGGATCTGCAGCAGCCGGTTGGCGATGCGCTTGATCGTCGGCGGCACGTCCTCGACCGATTCGGTCATGAATACGTGAAGGTCGCGGGCGGGCCCGCATTCGCCGGCCAGCCACCTCGCCTCGGCCGAGAGGGCGCGCACGACCGGGCCATCGACCGCGCTCTTGAACAGGCCGAAGGCGGCGCGCAGCCGGCGCAGCGACACGCGGGTCTGGTGGATGCCGATCGGGCGGCGGCTGGCGAGCACGACGGCGCGGTATTTCTGCAGGTCCTCGCGGCAGCGGGCCACGATATGGCGCAACGCGACATCGGGAGCGGTGTCCGGCGCGAGGCCGGTGTCAGTCGAAGCCATGCAGCGCCAGACGGTAGCGCCCCGTGGCGGCCGGGCAACCGCAATCTGCGACGGTTCCGCAAAGCTCCCTGTCGTCATGCCGGCTGCGAATTGATGGCCTCAAGGCCGATTTCGCTGCCCGGCCGGCCGGTTGGGCCATGGCCTTCAGCCATCGTTTCCGGTGGCGGCCGATGGCCAGCCTGCCCTAAAGTCGCACCCATGAGCATCGATCCGACAGCCTTCAAGAAAGGCATGCGGCATCTCGCGGCGAGCGTCACCCTGATCACGACCCGCCATCGCGAGCTGCGCGGCGGCCTCACCGCCACCGCGGTCTGCTCGGTATCGGCCGAGCCGCCGCAGATCCTGGTGTGCGTCAACAAGACGGCGAGCGCCCACGACCCGATCGGCGAGGCCGGATTCTTCTGCGTCAACATCCTGGCGCCGTGCCATCGCAAGCTCGCCGAGCGCTTCGCCGGCATGGACGGCGTCGAGGGCGACGAGCGCTTCCACGACATGGGCGAATGGTCGACGCTCAGCACCGGCGCGCCGGTGCTGAAGGGCTGCCCGGTGTCGTTCGACTGCAAGCTGGTGACCCGCGTCGCCGCCGGCACCCACACCATTTACATCGGCGAGATCGTCGACGTCTGCCTCGACCCTGCGGCGATGCCGCTGCTCTATGCCGACGGCACCTTCGTGCACGGCGAGCACCTGAAGAAGGCGGCGGGCCAAGCCGCCTGACGGCGACCGCGAAGAGGGGCGAAGCAGGGTTGCGCGTTCGTGCCAACCCATTATGTTCGCGACCCATCCCGACCGGGGCCCTGCTGGGGCGTAGCCAAGCGGTAAGGCAGTGGATTTTGATTCCACCATTCGGAGGTTCGATCCCTCCCGCCCCAGCCAGTCATCCAGGAAAATGCCAGCGACTCGGAAGACGGCAGAACATTCCAAGGCTCGCTACAGATTGGGCGGGGCTCGCCGTCGGCTCAGGCTGAAGCCTGTCCGACAATCGCCGGAAAGGCACGCCGTCTCATTCGATCATCTCGTCAGCGCTGGCGAGCAATGTCTGTGGCATCTCAGCGATGTCGGTCGAGGCGGTCCCGCAACTCCTCGGCGTGAGCGGCCTTGTAGCGCGCGCGCTCCTCGGCGGAACTGTAGGGCAGGCGGATCCACCGGCCGACCCCGGCGCTGGCGCCCGGTACCGCGATTGCCCAGCCATCCATGAAGACCTCCCAGCCCTGCTGGCGGAGGATCTTCTTGCTGTGGTGCAGCTTCGGCGCTTCGAATATCAACGTGGAGCCGGATTTTACGCCGTTCACGCTGATGCATCCGCCCGGGCCGGCGAAGTCCTCGATGTCCACATAGCCGAACGCCGCCGGGATCTCCACGTCGGTGTAGCTGCTGTCGGCCGGGCTGACGCCGACCGGGATCGGGATGGGCAGAGCCACGCCGACATTGCCGCCGACATAGGAGTAGAAAGCCGACTTGCCCATGGCCGGATTGCGAATCTCGAGTTCCTGGCCCTCCACGCCCAACAGCTTGATTCCGAAAGACACGCCGCCCCAGCCCTTGAACTGCAGCTTGCGCGTCAGCGGGCCGGCATACTCCAGGGTGAACATGGTCGGCTCGCCGCTGAAATCCTGCTGCTGTGTCGCGACGGTCGACCGGAGCACGATGTCCACCCGGCGGTCGAAGCGCTGATGGCCGGAGGCGCCGGTCTCGCCCATGCTGGTGACCTTGGCACTGTAGCGGACCATGTTCAGAACGAGATCCTCGCCGCTGTAGCGGCGAATGCCACCCTCGACATAGGTCGCGACCTGCTGGGCGCGCTTCAGCGCCAGCTTCTCGTTGAAGGCGGCCGCGCCGCGCGCGTCGGCATGGCCGATGAACTCGAGCTTCACGCTCTTCGTGCCCGTCAGGCGGAGATAGCCGAGAACGTCGCCGATCAACCCATCGAGCGCCCGGCGGTCGGACGCGTTGTCGATCGTCGCGTCGGCGGTCGGGAAGAAGATCATGCCGATCAGCGGGTTGCCCTCGGCGTCCGGCGTGCCGTCCTGATAGACTAGGCGGCTGTCGAGCGAGGACCAGCTGCGGCCCTGGCTCGACTCCGTCGGGCGGATCGGCCGGAGCGAGGGCGGCATGCCGCGGCCGTGCGGGGAATGCGCCCCGATGGTGACCAGATGCCCCATCACCTGGCCGCCGTGCGGACCGCGACCCCAAAACTCATACACCTGTGCGCCCATTCCGGTCTCCCTGGACCATGGTTGCGGATTCCGATGACGCGCGCCATCGATTCCGAACGAGGGCGACACCGACACCGATTGATGGGCGGCCAAGTGTTCTCATGATCCCGGCCAGCGCCCTCCGTCGTTGGCATTGTGATGCGTCAGGTGACAGAGCTTGGGTCAGGCGGGCGTTTGATTTGCGGAATTGCGCGCGCGACCTCGATGGCCACGCCCTCTTGTTAAGGCCCATGCTGGGCTTAGAATTCACGCCGCATGACAGATCAGGCCGTCACCAACTTTCGGCGATAGCTCTCGGGGCTGTCGTTCGATGCGAATATCCGTACGAGGCAGGACACCGATGCGGTTCGACCTGGAAGGTTTCGTCGAGAAATGCCGGAAGGCTGTCGAGGCAAGCGACAGTCATGTCGCCGTGCGCGAACTCGTCGCCGAGGCGGTTTCCGACCCGGCAAGCATCATCGAGGCACTCGGCGAGCCGAAGCGGAGCGGCATCAACCAGCTTTACCGGTCAGAGACGTTGACGATCCTGAACATCGCGTGGCCGCCGTTCATGACCGTGTATCCGCACAATCACGGCATGTGGGCCGTCATCGGCGTCTATTCCGGCTGCGAGGACAATATTTTCTGGCGACGGCACGGCGACGTCATCGAGGCTGCCGGCGCCAAGTCGCTGCGGGTCGGCGACGCCGCACCGCTGGGTCGTGATATCATTCATACGGTCACCAATCCCATCGGCAGGGTTTCGTCGGCGCTGCAGGTCTACGGCGGCGATTTCTTTGCCGCTCCGCGCAGCGAGTGGGACCCCGAGACCTTGCGGGAGCAGCCCTTCGACATGGCGAGAACCAACCAGTCGTTCCGCGACGCTGCCGCCCGTTTCGGGTTGGACGGTCAGGGCTCGTGACGGGTCGAGGTTTCAACTCTGTGGTGCCACCAAGCGCCGTCGCCGCGCGCTGCCTGATGGCCCTCCGAGCAAACGCCGTCAGCCGACGGCAACCGCGACGGCGAGAAACTGCTGCGATATCTCTCTCGCGGTGAGCTCGCGCAGGCGCTGGTTTTCCGGCCAGGGATCCAGGATGACGATCTTGTTGAGGCCGATCGGGCCGCTCTGGAAGAGTTCGTTCTGCTGATAGGTCGCGCCGACGATGACGGTGGCATGGCCGGCGGCCAGGTTGATGAGGGGGCGGCCATTCTCGAGCTCGTGAATGAGCTCGCGCGCGCCGCCGGAGCTTGCCCACATCCGGTCGATGTAGCCGGGCGGCCGGTTGGCGTCGCTGCCCGACGATATCGCGATCGCCATGCCGGCCTTGGGCAAGGTGCGCGCAGAGGCGCGAAACGGCACGCCGCGCCAATCGCGCCATTCGCCGGTGATGGTCTGCACGATCTGAACGACGTTCGCCCCTTCGCATTTGTAGGAGTTGAACAGCCGCTTAACGGCGGCCTCTTGCGGCACGCCTTTGCCGAGGGTCGAGAAGACCATCTGGATGCACGCCGCCCAGCACCAGCTGTCGCAGTTCTGCGTTGCCGCCACCCCGGCCTGATACGGAAGCGATACCTCGCACGTGCGAATCCCGAAGTTGGGCTGCAGGCACCTGGACCCCGCGAGCGCGCCTGTCGGGGAGATTGCCGCGAGGGCGGACATGCCGCCAAAGAGCTTTCGACGTGAGATCATGGTTCTCACCATATGTGTGACTCATGGGACAAGCACCACTATTCCGGGCAGCCCGGTGCCGGTCAATGGAAAGCCTGGGAGAGGGATTGTCACCGCCTGCGCCGAGGCGGTAACCAAGCCTTACAGCCAACCTCTTTCCCTGAAAGCCGAAAGGTCGACGCCCGGGGGGCATACCAGCCGTCGCTGACGTAGCGCGCGCCGAGCTTCCGGGCGACCTCCATGCTGCCGTAGGGAATCCCGAGCGGCGTCTTGCCGCCGGCATCCTGCGCGGGAACGCTGGATGAAGCCTCGGCCGGAGCGCCGACGATCCGCTTGCTTGACCAAGCTCGCTACTTGACCCCGAATGCAAGCTTCCCGCATCGGCTCTTGGGGAGAACAGCATGGCGAACGAGAACTGGATCGATATCGGTGCAGCGAGCGAGCTGTCTCGAGTTCCCCTCCGCAGCATCGCCATCGCAAACCACAAGCTGGCTCTCTCGTTCAAGGACGACCAGTTCGGCGTCGTCGCCAACGCCTGCAATCACGCCGGTGGGCCGCTGGGCGAGGGCTCGCTTTCCGGCGACTACATCAGTTGCCCCTGGCACAACTGGAAATTCAACCACCGCACCGGCAAGGGCGAGCCGGGCTTCGAGGAAGACGCGGTGCCGGCCTATGCGGTGAAGGTCGAGAACGGCCGCGTGCTCGTCGACCTGGCGTCGGCGACCAGGCGCACGCGCAAGCCCCATGCTCCCCATCCGTTGGCGCGAAAGATCGAGCGCGCTGCTGGGCCAATCCGCGTTGCCGGCATCTCGACCTCCGTGATGGACGAGGTCCATCCGCGCTTCTCCGGCTCGGAGCATCTCCTGCACCACGCACTCGAAAGCTGCGCCGCGTACGGCGCCGAAAGCAGGATGATCCGCCTGAGCGAGCTGAATTTCCGTGCCTGCGAGGGTTACTATTCGAAGTCTGCCCGTGCCTGCACCTGGCCGTGCTCGATCACGCAGATGGACGATAGCGACCAGATGGAACGCGTCTACGAGGCTCTGGTGCATTGGGCAGACGCCGTCATCGTCGCGTCGCCGATCCGCTGGGGCGCAGCTTCGTCGCTCTATTTCAAGATGGCTGAACGACTGAACTGCGTGCAGAACGCCATCACCATCCGCGACCAGGTTCTGATCCGCAACAAGGTCGCTGGCTTCATCATCGTCGGCGGCCAGGACAATATCCAAGGCGTCGCCGGCCAGATGCTGGGGTTCTTCGCCGAGCTTGGCTTCATCTTCCCGCAGTTTCCCTACGTAGCCCATTCGCGCGGCTGGTCGAGAGAGGATATGGAGCGTAATGTCGAGATCGTCCGCTCTTCCACGGAGCTGGCCGAGGGCGCGGCGATGCTGGCAAAACGCTGCATCGATCTGGCTTCTCACTTGATTGCGCAAGATCACGCGCCAACCTCGATCGAACGCGGCGGCCGCAAGGCGCATACTTTGGCGACGGACAAGCCGGCCGCAGCCAGCGCGTGACCTCTGCGGCCCGTCTGTGAATCGGCGCCAACGTGACAATGCCGTTGCATGACCATCCGCTCCAATGGTCGACGGTGACACCTCTTCCTCGTTCCGGTAGGGCATGAGCGTCACTGTTGCATGACACCTGCTCCAAAGGCCGACGGCATCACCGAGCGCCACCACGACAATCAGCTGTTACAGCCAACCTCTTTCCCTGAAAGCGGAAAGATCGACGCCCGGCGGTGCAAACCAGCCGTCGCTGCCGTAGCGCGCGCCGAGCCTCTGGGCGACTTCCTTGTTGCCGTAGGGAATCCTGAGCGGCGTCTTTGCGCCGGCATCCTGCGCGGGAACGCTGGAGGAAGCCTCGGCCGGAGCGCCGGCGATCCGTCTCTTCCCGCGGCGCGCCGCCGGCTTGGGCGAGGTGGGCTTGGCAGCCTTTGCGCCCGTGCCGCGTCGTCGCTTCCTCCGCTGTGAGCCGGGTTGGTCCGGCGACGGCTGTTGCTGGTCCGCGACTGTCGCCGTGCGGCCGATGGCCGGGCCGCTTGCCGACCTGCCCGGCGCGTGCTGATCCAGGAACGCCCGGCAGATCGCGCCCGACGTGGCGTAGCCCGCGGGCGGCGTGATCTGCTTCTGCCGGGCCAGGCTCTCGGCATAGCGCTTCATCGCCGGTGTCGGCGGCCGTGCGCTGCCGTCGCTTCCGCGCGCGGCGCCGGGAGGACCGAGGTCGCCCGCCGACGGGCTGTGCGCCAGCTTGCCGATGATGCGCTGCGCGACATCGCAGACGGCATCGATGGCGGCCATCATCTCCTGCTTGCCGACGACCACATCGTCGAGCAGGCACTCCATCTGCGCCGTCTGTCCGGGATCGACCAGGGTCGGGTCGGCCTCCTTCAACACGCCGAACAGCTTCAGCCCGGTGTCGGTGGGCACGATGGTCTTGCCCTGGAGGGTCAGGAACTCCTGCTTCTTCAAGCCGCCGATGATCTCGGCGCGCGTCGCCGGCGTGCCGATCCCTTTGGCCTCCTTCAGGCGATCGCGCAGGACCTCGTCGTCGACGAAGCGCCACGCGTTCTGCATCGCCTCGATCAGGGTGCCCTCGTTGTAGCGCGGCGGCGGCTTGGTCTCCTTGGTCTCGACGGTCGGGTCGTGCAGCCGGGCCGGCTCGCCGTTGCGCATAGGCGGAAGCAGCGCCGCGCCGTCGCCCTTCTCGTCGGCCGGCTGCCACTCCGGGAAGGCCGCACGCCAGCCGAGCTCGATGGGCTGCCGGCCGGTTGCCTTGAACGCGAATCCTTTGACGTCGAGTGTCGCTGTCGTCTGCCGATAGCGGAAGTCGGGCATGAGCGCGGCCAGGTAGGCGCGGGCGATGACGTCGAACAGTTTCTTCTCGTCGAGCGACAAGCGCGGCCAGACCTCGCGCAGCATGTCGACCGTGTTGACGTTCGGGATGACCGCGTGGTGGCTCGCCCCCTCGAGCCCCTTGTCATGGAACGTGCCGCTTGCGCCGCGGCGAATCACGGGCGGGGTGGGAACCGGAATGTCCCTGAAGGATTGACCGACCTGAAGGCCGGCCACGATCCGGGGCACGTCCGCGATCAGGCTTTCCGGCAGGTAGCGGACCTCGGCGCGCGGATAGGTGATGATCTTCTTGCCCTGCCCGTCATAGAGTTCCTGGGCAACCTCCAGGGTCCTTGCTGCGGTCCAGCCGAACCGCGCCGCGCAGAGCTTCTGCAGGGACGGAAGATCGTGCAGCCTGGGCGGGCCCTGCCGCTTGTCCTCGACGCGCACGCCGAGCGGGCCTTCGAAGCCCTTGGCGGCAGCGGCGACGGTCTCGGCGACCTCGCGGCGGAGAATTCGCTCCTGCGGCGCATGCCGCATCTTGAATTCGCCGCCAGCGACCTTCGCCGTCGCGACGACCTCGAAGTATGTGACGGGAACGAAATTCCTGATCTCCAGCTCGCGCTTGCAGACAATGGCGAGCGTCGGCGTCTTGACGCGGCCGACGCCGATGACGCCGCGGCCGCTGCGGCCCAGGATCACGGTGGCGGTGCGGGTGAGGGAGAGATTGTAGATCTGGTCGGCCTGCCGGCGCGCCACGGCGGCGGCATAGAGGCGGGCAAACTCGCCGTTGGGCCTCGCCTGGCTGAACGCATTGCGGATCGTCTGGGAATCCTGGGCTGTGAAGAGGACCCGCATGACCTTGCCGCGGTATTCGTAGTGCTCGAGGATCTCCTGGCCGATCAGCTGGCCTTCACGATCGCAGTCGGTCGCCAGCCAGACGCACGTCGCGCTGCGCAGCGCTTCGTGAATGGCTTTCAGCTTGGCGGCCTTGTTGCCGCCCATCGCCGGGCGCGTGCCATAGAGCCCGTCCGGCTTCAGCAGGATCGGCGACCAGCGCTTCCATTCGGGGACCACTTCCTCCGGCTCGAGGAGATCGATCAGATGCCCCTCGGCCGGAAGGACGACGCCATAGCGCGAGCCGATCGCGGCGCGGACGTCCTTCGCCTGGCTGGACTTCTCGGTGATGACGATCTGGTCGGCCATGGTCGGGTCGTTGGCGAGATTGGAATGCCGCGGGACCAGATGGAACATATACGGAACAATCGAAAGCCACAAGGCACGAGGTGACCCGACAGGCCGAGACGGCCGGGCGCGTGTTCCCGGCGGATTCTGTATCGTGTCGGGGCATGACACTACTCGCGATCTTCATCGTTCTCGTTCTTGCCTATGGCCTGGTGTCGCGGAAGCTGGAAGGGACAGTTCTGACCGGGCCGATCGTGTTCACGGTAGCGGGAATTCTTGCCGGGATCGTGGCTCCCGGGCAGCTCGCCGCGGCCATCGGCTCCCAGTTCTTTCTCCACCTCGCAGAGGTCGGCCTGGTGCTGCTGTTGTTCACAGATGCCGGCCGCACCGACCTGACGCTGCTGTGGAACATTCGCGACCTGCCGGGACGCCTGCTCGCCCTCGGCCTGCCGTTGACCATCCTGCTGGGCGCCGTGGCGGCGCATCTGGTGTTTCCCGGTCTCAGCCTGTGGGAGGCGGCGATCCTGGCCGCGATCCTGGCGCCGACCGATGCCGGCCTCGGGCAGATCGTCGTGACCAGCCCGCGCGCGCCGCCGCGCATACGCCAGGCCTTGAACGTCGAGGCCGGTCTGAACGACGGCTTGTCGGTGCCGTTCATGTTGTTCTTCATCGCATTGGCGGCCGCCGCCGAGGAGGGCGTGCGCGCGAGCTTCGCCCAGTTCGTCGTCGAGCAGCTGGGCTATGGCTTGGCGGTCGGTGTTGCGATCGGCCTGGCCGGCGGCTGGCTGCTGGGATGGGCGGCGCGCCGCGACTGGATCACCGATCCGTTCAAGCAGTGCGGCGTGGTCGCGCTGCCGCTGCTCTGCCTGCTGATCTCCGAGGCCGTGGCCGCCAGCATGTTCATTGCCGCCTTCGTCGCCGGCATGGCGGTTCAGAAGGGATTTGCCGATGCCAGTCGCCACAGCCTGGAATTCGGCGAAATCTGGGGCCAGATCATCAACCTGTCGGTGTTCTTCCTGTTCGGCATGGTGGTCGCGCGCAACTGGCACGCCATCGACCTGCGCATCGCCTTCTATGCCGTGCTGAGCCTCACCGTCGTCCGCATGGTCCCGGTTGCGGTGTCGCTGATCGGCAGCGGCCTCGCGCGCTCGACGGTGCTGTTCATGGGATGGTTCGGGCCGCGCGGGCTGGCGTCCATCGTGCTGGGTCTGGTCTATCTCGAGCGTGAGATCGGGCTGCCGGGAGAGTCGACCATCCGGCTCGCCGTCATCGCCACCGTGCTGCTCAGTATCATTGCGCACGGGCTGAGCGCGCAACCCGGCATCGCTCTCTACGCCCGCCGGGTGGCCGGAATCGCCGCCGATGCGCCGGAGCGGCGCGACGCCAAGTAAACGGAGCCTGGCATGCTCCCTCTGACAGATCGGCCGCCGACATGGACCTCGCGCAAGCGCCGGCCTATGGCTGTTGACAAGATAAAGTACCGTCATCCCGAGCGGAGCCGCCCATAGGGCGGCGCAGTCGAGGGACCTCTCTTGCGGTCTCGCGAGAAGAGAGATCCCTCCACTACACCTCGCTGCGCTCGGCTTCGGTCGGGATGACGGTTTTCGCCTTAGTGCGAATGCCCTGCCCGTCTTCGGGCGTCGCGCGGCAGAGGCGGCCTCATCCGTTGACCTCCGGATTCCGTCCGGTTGGTGTTTTGCCGCCGCGGTCTTTGCGTCATGCTCGGCGGTGCCGATCTTGCTCGCGATCCCGCGCTGGCGATAGACCGGAGGCGGGGACGTCGAATGGCAGACCAGCAGAAAGCACCACCGGAGCCTTCGGGGTCACGACTCAAGGCGATACTCGTGGCCACGGCCCTGGGTGGGCTGCTGCTGGCGGTCGTGGGGACGATGCCGGCGGCGACGGCCCTGGAAGGCGTGCCCGCAAGGCTGGTCGTCGAGCTTCCGCCGTGGCTCGGCATTCCGTTCCTCGTCCTGATGTGCCTGGTCGCGCTCTTCATCTTGCTGGTGATGCTTCCGGGGACGCACCGGCGACCGCGCAAGTTGATGGAAGAGCAGCGCTCGCTCACCCGCATGGCGCTGCTGCTGCTGCTCCTGGCGCCATTGTGGGCCGGCGTTAGCGAACATCTTCCTGCCGATCTCGCCAGCCTGCTGAGCGGCTTCGGGACTCAACCGCCGCCGCTCGCTGGCCCGGAGGTGGACGCGCCGCCCGCCGTTCGTTCAGCCGTGGTCGAGGGCATCCTGGAGACGTTGCTGCTGGCCCTCGGGCTGATCGGCTTCGGCGTCGTGGCGTGGCTCTATCTCGCCCTCCTGCCCGAGCGCGGCCAGGGGACGCTGCCGCCTGCCACCTCGGCCGAGCTGCACGGCGCGGTCGAGGACAGTCTCGACGACCTGCGCACCTTGCCCGACGCCCGCCTGGCGATCATCCGATGCTACGACCGCTTCGAGAGGGTGCTCGCCGGCGCCGACGTCCGCCGCCCGCCCTGGCAGACCGCAACCGAGTTCATGCGCATCGCGCTGGCGCAACCCCGGCTGCCGGCCGATGGCGTGCGCGAGCTGACTTCGCTGTTCGAGGTTGCACGATTCAGCCGGCACGAGATCGGCCCCATGCATCGCGAGCGCGCCTGGCGCGCCCTGATGGCGGTGAAGGCGGCACTCGAAAGCGAGGACGCTCATGCCACCCGGCCGTGAGCGCATCTGGCCCGGCCTGCTCGCCCGCTATTTCGTGCTGGTCGTCGTGCTGGGCCTGGTCGCGACGTCGGCCTATGCGGCCTTCGATGCCGAGGACAGGCCCGCCGTCGTGCGGCTCGCGGTGGCCGCCTTCGTCATGGTCGTCCTGATCCACATCCACAGCCATTGGCGACGCGCGCTCGAGTGGGCGCCGCCCTCGGCCTTCGACCAGGCGCGGCGGGCGGAACCCGCCGAGCCCAAGGTGGCGCCCGTCCTCGTCCGCCTGCAGCGCCAGGTGGAGCACGGCGTCGCCAGCGGGCGTGTCTTCGAGAAGGTGCTGTGGCCGCGGCTCGTGCAGCTCGCCGAGGAGCGCGGCACGCGAGACCGGCTGCCCGACGACCCGCCGCGCGGCCGCTGGCGCAAGCGGGGACCTTCGCTGGCGGTCATCGCCGAGCTGGTGCGGCGCGTCGGGGGCGAACGATGAAGGTCGACGAGATCCAGCAGCGCTGCCAGGGCGTTCTCGACGCCGTGTCGCGCGTCGTCGTCGGCAAGGACGAGGTGCTGCGCCAGATCATGGCGGGCATCCTGGCCAACGGCCACATCCTGATCGAGGACTATCCCGGCCTCGCCAAGACGCTGATCGCCCGCCTGTTCAGCCAGGCGCTCGAGCTCGGCTTCAGCCGCATCCAGTTCACGCCCGACCTGCTGCCGGGCGACATCACGGGCAGCTCGATCTACGAGCAGCGCGAGGGCCGCTTCGAGTTCAGGCGCGGGCCGATCTTCACCCATCTGGTGCTGGCCGACGAGATCAACCGGGCCACGCCCAAGACGCAATCCGCCCTGCTCGAGGCGATGCAGGAGCGTCAGGTCACGGTCGACGGGCAATCCTATGTTCTCGACCCGCCGTTCCTGGTGATCGCGACCCAGAACCCGATCGAGCTCGAAGGCACCTATCCCTTGCCCGAAGCCCAGCTCGACCGCTTCATGATGCGCATCGCCGTCGGCTATCCGGGGCGCGACGAGGAACGCGAGATGCTGCGACGCCGGCGCGAGCGACGGCAGGAGCATGCGGAGGTGCCGAGGGTCGTGCCGCACGACGTCCTGCTCGCCATGCAGGCTGCGCTCGAGGACATCCATGTCGACGCGACCCTCGACGAGTACATCGTCGACCTGGTGCGGGCGACCCGCGACGACAACCGGGTCGCGCTCGGGGTCTCGCCGCGCGGCGCGCTGGCCTTGCAGGCCATCGTGCGGGCCGAGGCCGCCTTGCGCGGCCGCGACTACGTCACGCCGGACGACGTCAAGGCGATGGCCGTGCCGGTGCTGGCCCATCGCATCGTGCTGCGCCCCGAGCTGTGGGTCGCCCGGCTGTCGCCGGTCGAGATCGTCGCCGACGTGATGAAGCGGGTGCCGTCGCCCAAGGTCGAAGCCGGCTGAGCATGCGCCCCTCGCCGCTGCTCGCGCCTCTGTGCGTCCTCACGATCGTGGCCCTGGGGCTGGGGCTCGCACTCGGGCGACCAGAGCTCGTGCTCGTGGCCGTGCCGCTCGTGGTGGCCCTGCTGTCGGCGCGGCGCCTGGGGGCGGCGTCGGGCATCGCGGTGAGCGTGGTCCCGTCGGCGACGACCCTGGTCGAGGACGACTGCGTCGATCTCGTCCTGACCGTCGCCAGCCCCGCGACCGCGGCGCCGTCGATCGAGATTTTCCTCGCCCTGCCGGACAGCTTCGTCTTCGTCGACGGCGCACGCCATCTCGCGACCAGCCTGAATGCCGGCGACACGGTCGAGCGCAGGCTCGTCGTCCGCTCGACGGCGCGCGGCCGGGGCGTCGTCGGGCCCTTCACCCTGCGCCTGACGGACCATTCGGGCCTCTGGGTCGACGAGGCCATGGTCGCCTCGCCGGTGGTGATCGAGACCTACCCGCGGGTTCCCGAGATCCGGCACCTGCCGCGGCCGGCGCGTACGCGCTCCTCGTTCGGCAACGTCGCGTCCACCCGCCTGGGGACGGGCCTCGAGCCGGGCGACATCCGGGCCTTCGTGCCGGGCGATCGCGTGCGCCACATCAACTGGCCGGTGTCGCTGCGGCTGGGCAAGCTGCACGTCACCCAGTTCCATCGCGAGCAGAACGCCGACATCGTCCTGCTGCTCGACACGCTGGCGGAAACCGGCGCGCATCCCTATTCCAGCGTCGATGCCTGCGTGCGCGTGGTCACCGCGCTGTCCACCGGCTATCTGGCCCAGAAAGACAGGGTCGGGCTGGTCGAGTTCGGCGGCTATCTGCGCTGGCTGAAGCCGGCGACCGGCCAGCGCCAGCTGACCAGGCTGCTGCAGGCCGCGGTCTCGGCCGACCAGGTGTTCACCCATGCGGTGCGCGATCTCGACTACGTGCCGGCGACGGCATTGCCCCGGCAGGCCCTCGTGATCGCCATCAGCCCGGTGATCGACGAGCGCTTCGCCAACGCCCTGCTCGAGCTGTCGGGACGCGGCTACGACGTGGTGCTGCTCGCCGTTTCCGCCGTCGAGCTGACGCGCCGCGTGCTGCCCGACACCCCGCTCGACGACGTCGCGTGCGCGTTGTGGCAGCTCGAGCTCGGCAACCGCCTGCAGCATCTGAGGCAGAGCGGCATCGCGGTGGCCGAATGGCGACCCGAGGAACCGCTCGACGTCGCCCTGGCGTCGCTCAGCCGGCGCGTGCCCGCGCGGGCGGTCGTGCGATGAGACGTCTCGTGCCCGGTCTCGCCATCCCCGTTCTCGTGGGCGTGCCCCTCGCGATGGGAACCTCGTGGACCATCGATCTCGCCGCGGTAGCGGGCGGCGTTCTCTGCCTCCTCGCCGTGTTGCGGGCCAGCCTGTCGTGGGCCACCGCCGGGGCGGCGCTCGCCCTGCTGTCGCTCGCCGTGGCGCGGCCGGACGCGTCGTCGTCCACCGACGTCTTCATGCTGGTCGCCTTCGGCTCGGCTCTGGTGCTGCTGCTCGACGGGACCCATCTTTGCGACCGCTTCGACGGCGCCGAGGTGGCGCCCATCCTGTGGCGCCGTCACATCGGCTTGTGGATCGCCCGGGCGGCGACCTCGCTCGGGATTGGCCTCGCCATCGCTGCCCTGGCGCCGCTGATCGCGCTCGCGCTGCCGCAGACGTGGCTGCCCTTCGTCGCCGGCATCGGCATCCTGGCGGCGTTCGCCGCGGCGGTCGCGTGGGTCCGGCGCAGCATCGGCGGCTGAACGCGGGGACGCGACGGGATACGCTTCGGAAACCACGTGTGCACATGGTGTGACGGCGGGAAGCGGCGAGCGAGGGATCGTCGCCAGCCAATGGCGGGCTCATGTCGGGCTTATTGCGGCCACGATCGTCCTGTTGCATGCTATCCATTGGGATGAGGTCGCCGGGCTGGGGAGCCGGGCGGCCGGTCGTTGGGGTGATTTCATGGCAGCGTTCAACCGTCCGGTTGTCGCGCGCGTTCGATTCGAGCTGCTACAAAGCGTGAGCCGGGCGCAACTGCACTGCGGCATTCTCATTGCCAGTGCGTTCGCGCGTTTGCGTAACCTCAACAAGCGTGTCGCCACGTGTGATGACGCCGGAATCTCTCGTTTCCGCCTTCGCGCAAGCTTCCTTCCGGCGCTCTTCATCGTCCTGGCGATGGCGGGCCGGGCAAACATTTGCTCGGCCCAGGCTGCCCCGGACCGCCCGCCGTCGACAACATCGAGCGCGAAGCCGTCGCTTTCCGACAAGTATGCCGCCTACGACGCCGCCTTTCAGCAGACCCTGCTGAACCCGGCGGACCCCAAGGTATTGACGGCGTTCGCGGCGATTTCCGTCGAGATCGGCGACATCGAGGGGGCGATTTCCGCGCTCGAGCGGCTGCTCCTGATCAACGGCGATTTGCCCGACGTGAGGCTCGAGCTGGGCGTTCTCTATTTCCGCCTGGGCGCCTTCGCGGCCGCCGACATGTACCTGAGAAGCGCCATCGCGTCGCCCAATGCGATGCCGCAGGTGAAGGCACGGGCGGATCGCTTCCTCAAGGCGAAGCGCAAGTCGTGAGGATCGCCACATCCGCCGCCGCACGGCAGCTCGGCACGCCGGCCGCCTCGCTGGCGTTGGCGGGTCGCGTGGCATCCGCCTGCCTGGGGCTCGTCGCCCTCGCCGTGGCGTTAGCGACCCAGACGCCGCGAGCCTTGGCCGACATCGGCAAGGCCTCGGTCGTCCATGGCGAGCCGAAAGGCAAGCCTCCCGAGCAGGCCGAGCGCATACTGAAGATCGGCAACGATCTGCGCGCGAACGAACGCGTCACGACCACGGCCAAGGACCGGGCGCACGTCGTCTTCCTCGACGGGACATCGCTCACCGTGGGACCAAACAGCGTGGTCGTGCTCGACAAGTTCGTGTTCGATCCGAACCGCGGCGTGGGTGAGATGGGCCTGTCGACCCTGAAAGGCAGCATGCGCCTCGTCGGTGGGCTCGTCAGCAAGACATCGACGATCACCGTGACGACGGCGACGTCGACAATGGGCATTCGAGGCGGCATCGCCATCGTCACCATCGGCCCCTCGGGCGTGACGACCGCAGCCCTGCTCTTCGGCGTGTCGCTCACGGTGACCAGCGAAGGCGTCACCCAGACCGCCACGTCGAACTTCCAGATCACGGTCGAGCCCGGAAAGCCGCCGTCACCCCCGGTTCCAATCCCGCCGACCGGCCCGATCGTCCTGGCTGCCCTCGATCTGGTCGCCCCGTCGTCGGCCGGCGCGGCTGGCGATGCCCAGGCTGCGGCGCAGGGCGCTGCCATCGCGCTCGCTCTGGCCAGTTCCGGGCTGCCTTTGGTGAACTCCGGCATCAGTCCCGAGCGCGCGATCGCCAGCCTGGTCGCGCAGCAACAGGCTCAATGGTCGTTCGGCATCGGCGTCCGGCTGATTTCCGCGGCTGGCCCGACCCAGAGCACGAGTCCCTTGGCCTCCTCGGGCCCCTTGCAGGGTGGCGATCCGCTGACAGACAGCGGGCCGTTGCACACGGCAGGACCCTTGCAGGCCTCCGGACCCTTGCAGGGCATGGGGCCTCTGATCTCTGCCTTGCCTCTGCAGGACGTGGGGCCAGTGCCGATCCCCGATCTTCCCGGAACATTTCCGGGTCTGTTCGGGCCACTCGTCAGCCTGGCGCCCTCCGACTATCAGCCGCCTCCTCTCACGCCGGAGCAAGTCTCCACGCTCGCCAGCGGCAATGTCCCGGCAATCAACCGGCTGGTGGCGCAACTCCTGGCGAACGGGCAGGCGAACCCGCAGACCATTCAGCAGATCGTCGATATCGTCTCGTCGTCTCCCGTTGCCGCGTTTCCATCGGCCATCAGTCAACCGACCGGCCCGACCGGTGTGCTGCCGCCCGCCGTGTACCAGCCGACCACGTTCGTGAGCGGCTCGTAAGGGGCGCAAACGCGCTATCGAGGGTCGCCGCACGATCGTCGGCGCCCCCGCCAGCGAGACGACTGTCGAGAGTCGGTGAAGGTTGACCTGGGTCAAGGCGTCATGGAGGCAGCCCGGCTATTGGTTGGCGCGATGGTGGACTGAGGTTCGAGACGTGGACACGCTGCTTGCTTCGCCGCCGCTGGTCGAACAGCTCACAAGACGCCTCGACGCGGTTTGTCGACTGCGCTCCGGGACGACGAGCCGCCGACGAGGCCAAGTGAAGCGAAGATATCTCGACGAGGTCGTGGGCCAAGCGCGGGCTGCCATCACGAGCGGCGAGAGAGCGGCCGTCGAGACGGCGCTGGCGTCGGTCGACCTGCTGTCCCTCGAGCTTTGCGACGACTAGAGCATGGTTTTGCTTGATCGCGGCATCAGGGAATGTTCCGATCGATGGATCGGTTGGTGCACAGGGCTCGAAGCGCAGCTCCAGCTGGCGCAAGAGTGTCGACAACAGCCCCCCTGGCGGGGCAATAGACTCGCGGGCGCGAGAATATTCAATGGACGCAAAGGCTCACGAATCGGCGGTCGAGGCCATTCCCTACAAGTCGGCGGACGAGCGCCGGGACGAAGGCAAGGAACTGCGGCAGGCGGTTCCGCGCGCGGCGCATCACGAGTGGAAGCCGCACAGGAACAGACGCGATCCGATCGACATCCTGAACGAGTCCAACCAGGGGCGGCTTGCCGACCTCGTGCCGATCCGCTTCGGCCGCATGATGCAGTCGCCGTTCGCGTTCTATCGCGGGTCGGCCGCGGTGATGGCCGCGGACCTGGCGACGACCCCGAGCTCCGGCATTCGGGTGCAGGCCTGCGGCGATGCCCACTTGTCCAACTTCGGGGGCTTCGCCACGCCGGAACGGCGGGTGATCTTCGACATCAACGACTTCGACGAGACGCTGCCGGGCCCGTGGGAGTGGGATCTCAAGCGGCTGGTCGCCAGCATCGTGCTGGCGGGCCGCCATATCGGCCTGTCCGAGACCGACGGCGCCAGAGCCGTCGCGGCCACGGCGCGGTCCTACCGCGAGCGCATGTCGGACTACTCGGGGATGCGGACCCTCGATGTGTGGTACGATGCCGTCGACGTGGATCGTTTTCTCGGGGAGATGGAAACCGACGAGTCTCGCGAACGCATCGAGCAGCGCCTCGTGAAGATTCGGTCGAAGAACACGCCGGAGTTCCTCTTCCCGAAGCTCGTCGAGCATGTCGGCCAGGCCCCTCGCATCATCGAGGACTCGCCGCTCATCTTCCATCCGACGGCCGAGCAGCTGCCCGGCATCAGCACGGGCTACAGGGAGGCCATCAGCCGCTATCGGGATTCGCTCGGCGAGCACGTGCGGGTCCTGTTCGATCGCTTCCACTTCTGCGATCTGGCGGTCAAGGTCGTGGGCGTGGGCAGCGTCGGCACGATGTGCCTGATCGCCCTCTTCCTGGCGGCGGAGAACGATCCCATCTTCCTGCAGATCAAGGAGGCGAGCGCCTCGGTTCTCGAGCCTCATGCGGGGGCAAGCGCGCATGCCAATCACGGCCAGCGGGTCGTGGTCGGACAACGGCTGATGCAGTCGGCGAGCGACATGTTCCTCGGTTGGGGCGTCGGCCTGAACGGGCGGCATTTCTATGTCCGCCAGCTGCGCGACATGAAGACCAGCGCCATCATCGAGGATTTCGACGCCGCCGACCTGCGGGCCTACGGGCGGGTTTGCGGCTGGGCGCTGGCTCGTGCCCATGCCCGCTCCGGCGATCCGGCGATGATCGCGGGATACCTGGGGTCGAGCGAGGTCTTCGACGATGCCATGCGCGACTTCGCGGTGGCCTACGCCGACCAGGCGCAGCGCGATCATCGCGCCTTCGTGAGGGCGGTGCGCCAGGGCAGGGTCGAAGCGCTCGTCGAGGGAGCCTGAGGCGTCGATCGAGGTGAGCGGACGCCGGCCCTGGCAACAGCATGCATTCGCACATAACGAGACTATCGCCATCCCGGGCGGAGCCGCCCGATCAGGCGCTGCTTACAACGCCATTGATGGCGTAGTCGACGGACCTTTCTTGCCGATGCTGCAACCAGGAAGGTCCCTCCACTCCACCTCCCTCCGGCTGCGCTCAGGGCAGGCGCCAAGCTCGGCTCCGGTCGGGATGACGGGTATGCTGGTCATATGCGAATGCCGCTGGCACAAGGGAGTACGATGAGCCGACTGCACCGATGCCTTTTGCTTGGCGCGCTGGCGATGCTGAGCGCCGCCGCATTGGGCGCCTGCAGCAGCATTGGCCCCGGGTCGGTGGTCCGCGACCGCTCCGATTATGCGGCGGCGATCGGTGACTCCTGGAAGCAGCAGACCCTGCTGAACATCGTCAAGCTGCGTTACGGCGACTTCCCGGTCTTCATGGAAATCGCCCAGGTGGTCGCGGGGTACCAGCTGCAGACCGCGGTGTCCGGCGGCTTCACCGCGCAAAACTACATCACGGCCGCCGTCGGCGGCCCCGCCGCGATCGGCGGCACCGCCACTGTCGGCGCAACCTACACAGACCGGCCGACCATCATCTATGCGCCGCTCACCGGAAACGACTTCATCAGGAAGCTGATGTCGCCGGTGCCGCCCAGCGCCGTCCTGTTCCTTCTGCAATCGGGATATTCCGCGCTGGTCGTGATGCCCCTCACGGTCGACTCCATCAACGGTGTGGCAAACGAGTCGCGGCGCTCGGGCATGTCGCGACCGGCGGATCCGCAGTTTGTCCGGCTGACCCAGCTGCTTTACGAGCTGCAGCAGGCCAACGCGCTCCAGGTCCGCGTCGAGCGCACGAAGGATGGCGACACGACCGGCATCGGGTTCCCGCCGACCGGAGTTCCGCCCGACGTGGCAGCCAGGATCGCCGAGGTGCGCAGCATTCTCCAGCTGACACGCCCGGCGAGCGGCTATGCCGTGCGGTATGGCGGCTACTCGGGCAGGGGCGACGAGATAGCCCTCGCGACTCGCTCGATGCTCCAGGTCATGCTGGAACTCGGGGTCGTGGCGCAAATCCCGGAAGCCGATGTCGCGTCCGGGCGCGCCACGCCCGGCTCGACGACGGCACAGCCTCCGGGCGGATCGACGTCCTCGCCTCTCGTCATCTCGAGCGGGCCGTCGCCGCCGCCCGATTCGTTCGTCGCCGTGCCCTACAAGGGCAAATGGTTCTGGATTGCCGACACCGACGTGCGATCGAAGCTGGTCTTCGGCGGCGTGATGCTGCTCTTCTCGATATCGGAAGTCGGCGTGCGATCGCCGCCGCCGGTCGTGACCGTGCCGGCCAACTAACTACCTGCGGTCGGCCTGGCCGCGCTACTGCATGGAGTAGACGAAGGGCGAGGGCAGCTCGCGGGTCCTGGGTTCCTGGCGTGCCTTGACGGCGATCTCGGCGACGGCCGCCCGGTTGTCGGTCAGGTAGCGTGCGGCGTTGTCGAAGCCGCCTGCCTTGAACTCGGCGATCAGGCGGTCGATCTCCTTGTGCACGTCGGCGCGCAGAGCGGCGATGTCGGTCATGGATGAATTCCGGTTGTCAGAGCTCGACGCGACTGGAGACGACCGTGCGGCCGAGCACGAGATAGTCGATGCCGCTGATGCTGAAGGTCCTGATGGCATCGCGCGGCGAATCCACCATCGGCTCGCCGCGCAGGTTGAAGGAGGTGTTCATGAGGATCGGCACGCCCTTGCGCCGCTCGAAAGCCTTCAGCAGGGCATGGAACGTCGGGTTCGACGCGGCCGTCACGATCTGGACGCGGGCCGTGCCGTCGGCATGGGTGATCGCCGGGATGACGGACTTCTTCTCGGCGCGCACCGGATGCACCGCCAGCATGTAGTACTCCGGCGCGCCGGTCGCGAGGTTCGGCTCGAAATCGAAATACTGGCTGGCGGCCTCCGCGGTGACGGCCGGGGCGAACGGGCGGAACAGCTCGCGGAACTTCACGCGCTCGTTGACGATGCGCTTCATCGCCGGGTTGGTGGCGTCGGCCAGGATGCTGCGGGCGCCGAGCGCTCGCGGTCCCCATTCGGCTTGGCCCTGCACCCAGCCGACGACCGCGCCGCCGGCGAGAACCTCGGAAACGTGCTCGACCAGCGCCTCGTCGCTGGCATGCGTCGTGATCTCCTCGAAACCGCTCACGGCAACGGCCGCCTTTACGTCCACCGGGTCGAGCGGCGTGCCGAGATAGGGCGAGGCGAAGCCCTGCATGCGTGGCTTGTTGGCGACGCGATGGTAGTAGCTCGCGGCGGCACCGATCGCGTTGCCGGCATCGCCGGCCGCCGGATGGACGAAGAGGTTGTAGCCGCATTCGCGGATCAGGCGGCCGTTGGCCAGCGAGTTCAGGGCGACGCCGCCGGCGAGGCAGACGTTGCGCGTGCCCGCGATCGCCGACGCCTTGGCGACGACATGGAGCATCAGCTCCTCGGTGCAGCGCTGCACGCTCGCTGCCAGGTCGGCGTAGTGTCTGCTGCTGCGCAGGATCTCCGCGGCCTCGGCGTCGGTGAGATTGTCCGGCAGGTCGGAGCGTTGCACGGCGAAGTCGGCTTCCGGCTCGCGCGGCGCGCCGAAGCGGCGCAGGAACTCGTCGGTGTAGGGCAGCAGGCTCGGGGTGAGGAACTCGAAACAGGACTGCTCGATCTCGAAACCGCCGTCGTCGCGCAAGGTGATGAGCTTGCGTACCGCATCATAGTACCGTGGCTCGCCGAACGCGGCCATCCCCATGACCTTGTACTCGCCTTCGTTGACCTCGAAGCCCAGGAAGGCCGTGAAGGCGCTGTAGAGCAGGCCGATCGAATGGGGCAGGCTGATCGCCAGCCGGCGCTCGATCGCGGCGCCGCGGCCGACGGCGATGACGGCCGTCTCGTACTCGCCGACGCCATCCATGGTGACGACGGCGGCATGGTCGAACGGCGAGGTATAGAACGCCGCCGCCAGGTGGGAATCGTGATGGTCGACGAAAGTGACCTTGTCCCGCGGCACGGCGAGCTCGCTGCTGATCCTGCCGATGGCATCGAACTTGTCCAGCTTGAACCACGAATGCGTCACCGCCTCGAGATAGGGCGGCACGTCCTTCGTGCTCGTGGCAGCCTTCCACAGGGTGCGCGCCCTGCCCATCAGGCCGCCGTTCGCTCTCTGCTGCTCGCGCACGTTGGTCGCCCAGACGATGCGATCGAACTTCTTCAGCGCATTCTCGTAGTAGACGATGCGATCGACGTCGGCGATCGCCACACCCGCCTGCGCGAGACAGAACGCGATGGCGCGGCGCGGGAACTCGGCATCGTGCTTGATCCGCGTGAAGCGCTCTTCCTGGCCGGCGGCGGCGATGCGGCCGTCGACCAGCAGGGCGGCCGCCGAATCGTGAAAGCCGAAGGAAATTCCCAGCACCTTCATTGCAGCGCCCCGCGCCAGCGGCCCTTGTCGATGTAGGCCTCGACGATGGCGTCGGCATAGAGCTCGGCCAGGAGGGCGTCCCCGGGCGGCATCAGGTGCACGTCGTCGCCGAACACCAGCTGGTCGGGCGCATGGGTCGACATCGCCGCGTCGCAGTCGACGAACGGGGTATCCTCGTCGAGCTTCAGGCTCTGTCGCAGGATCCGGAACATGCCCTCGACATTCTGGGCGAACGGCGCGACATCGTTGTTGCGATTGTGCCTGAGCAGGCCGGCCTCCACCGCCGATCGCTTCTTGCGGCTGGACGCCGCCGGCTGGAGCCCCCAGACGAACATCCCGCCATTGGCGCGGACGATCTGGGCGAACTGCCGCTTCCTCTTGGCGTAGGCTTTCAGCACCCGCACCGGCTGGTTGATGGCGCGGTATGGCAGCGAGCTCTGGGTGCGGGGAATGTCGGCGGTCTGGTGCAGGATCTGCGACCAGCCTTCGAGGTTCTCCTGGTAGATCACGTCCCAGTCGCCGAGCACGCGGGCGTCGCAGAGCTGTCCGTACACGGCGTCGTTGTAGCCGTCGTGGGCGACGACGATGTCCGGCTTCAGGTCCCAGCAGAAATTGGTGTAGCTCGTCATCTCGTTCATCACGACATGGCCGTGCTGGCCGAAATTGAGCACCGTGAACCGCAGATCGAGCTTGCGCTCCGCGCAGCAGGCGTTGAGGCGCTGCTGCAGGAGCTCGGTGTACATCTGGTGATGCAGGCAGAACATGCTCCAGCCCGCCGAGCCGCCGAAGCATGCCACGACCTTGTGGTTCGCCTCGCGCCGGGCGAGCTCGGGTAGCGAGTGCGTGATGCGGCAGCCGAAGGAGTTGATCGGCCCGATGCCGAGAAAGCGGAACAGGTAGCCGAAGGGAAAGTAGTAGAAGCCCCAGGGCTCGCGCGGCGAGAGCTGGTTGAAGACGTTGGCGTCCATGTTCTGCAGCTCGGCGGGCGACCAGTCGCGCCTGTAGGGCACGACCCGCCCGCTGAACTTGACGCTGGACGTCGTCGCGCCGGCCTGGTGGGCTCGGTCGCCGGATTCCCAGTGGGCGTTGTAGCCCGCCTTGTCGTCGTAGCTCTCGAGCAGCACGACAGGCTCGTCGGCCGCGAACCGGCGCGGGACGGGGGCGACGTTCAGGTCGGGGAACAGGGAGCGATATCTCGGCAGGACCGCATCGGGAGCGACAAAGGAAAGGCCGGCATCGACGCCCGCGAAGTGTGTCCTGACGCCTTCGACTTCCTGTCGCAGGATCTCGATCGGGGTCGATACCTCCAGGGGGAAAACCGCTCTGACAGTCATCTCGCTGAGACTCTTTGCATCTGATCTAGGTCGCCGACGGCGGGATGCCGCATGCTAGATCACGTTCGGGCCGGTGTCCGTGGGCGTCACTCGGATTCATGCCGGATCTCGCGCAGGAGGAAGTCGGCGACGAGACGGTTGGCCCGTGCGTTGGGGTGAAAGTCGGTCGGCGCCAGGATGTAATCGCCCTGCGCGAAGCGGTAGCGCGGGATGATCGCCTCCAGCGGCAGCGGCATGAGGCCCGCCTGCTGCAGGTCGTACTCGAAGGCCACCATGTGCTCGGGGGTGAAGTCGTCGTCGCTCCACGACACGACGCGATAGGAGATGACGTGCAGGCGGATGCCAGGATAGAGCCGCTCGAGCTCGCGCTTGGCCTCGACCAGCAAGGCTGTGGCCATTTGCGATGCATCCGCCCGGCTGACCGCGTTCAGGCCGAGCCAGCGCCGCCAGTTCCACGGATCGGGATCCCCGAGGGTGCCGGCGCGGACAGGTCGTCCCGTAGCGTCGAGCAGGTAGCGCGGCCCGTTGGTGCCCCACGGGCTCACCACGCCGACCGCCCGCCAGATGTGCGAGGGGATCATCAGGTAGACTGCATCGGTCGGCTTGCAGCGCACGGCGCGCGGGAAGCGGCCCGATTGAAGCCCGGCCAGGAACTGGTGCGGACCCCATCCCGACACGGCGAAATTGTGGGCCGCGACCTTGCCTGCGCTTCGCTGCACGATCTGTGCGGCAAAGGTCTCGCTATCGCCCACGCCCGCGCCGAAGGTGAAGGAATCGCCGAACAGCAGGATGCAGGCGTCGGGGTTGGCGCCCGCCTCGGGGACGATCCGGAAGTGGTCGGCCCCGGTGGTGTAGACCGTATCGTAGATGGTGCGTCCGTCGACCTCGGCGCGGGCCTTCATCTGGACATTGGCCCGCGGGATGTAGCCGACATCGTCGGCCAGCTCGTAGAAGCCTCCGCCGTCGTGCCAGGCGACCTGGACATGGGGCGACTTCGATCGATTCCACGCCGCGAAGGCCAGGACGGCCGCGACGATGGCGGCCACGTTCACGGCAACCAGCACACCCCAGTGCTTCCAGCTCTTCCTGCTCCTCACGGCGCGGACACTAGCCATCCCGGCAGCGGGTGAAAAGCGAACGGTAGGCACTGCTCTTGGCTCATGACCCCTCCGCCCCCTCCGGGGGCACCTCCCCGCGCTGCGCGCAGGGAGGGGCGTCGAGGAACGAAGTCGGCCTGCCAGTCCAGCACCTTCGCGCCGAGGGCCTGAAGATGGACCTTGACCTCGGCGGCAATGCCGCTCGAGGTGCTGTGTCTCGCCTTGAATATCTGACTGAGACATCTACCCCGTGCGGATCGGCCGGATGTTTCGCGGCACGACCTTGGTTCACGGTCCATCGGCGTCGAACACGTACTCGCGGCGCACCACCTCCGCGCCGCGCGAGCGGTACAAGCGGGAGCGGTCCGCGACGTGACGGAAACCGAGCCGCAGAAGAATGCGGCCCGAGGCGGGATTGTCGGCGGCGTGGCCGGCCACCAGCCGGCGGAGGCCGAGAGTCGAGGTCGCGAAATCGTGCACTGCGCCGGCGGCTTCGCTGGCCAGGCCGCGACCCCAGTAGTCCCGCTCGAGCCAGTAACCGAGCTCACCGCACCCGTCCTGGATCTCGTCGACATCGGCGCAGCCGATGACCCGGCCGTCGGCCACGACCGCGAAACGATAGGCCGTGCCTGCCCGCCATTCGATCGCGTGCTCTCTCAGCCAGGCGGCGACGTGCTCCAGCACTGGCGGGTAGGCCGGGAACACCAGCATGCGCGTGACCTCGAAATCCGACCGGATCTCGAAGACGCGCAGGGCGTCCTGCGGCGTGAAGGCGCGCAGCAGGAGGCGTGGCGTCCGCAGCGTGAGATCGGGCAGGATGCTCATGGTGCGGCATCCTACGCCGTCCGGCCGATTGCGCGTATTGCAGCCTCGAGCCCCGCGGGAGTGGGACGTCGGAGAGGTACGCTGCCGGTCGACTTGCCGGCCTTCCGCCGGTGCGCGATAGTTTCGCGACAAAGGGGGGGCCGCCATGAAGCTTGGACGTTGGGCCATGTTGTTGCTGGTCGCCTGCGCCATGCCGGCGTCGGCGCAGATCAGCATCCCTCTGCCGGGAACCGGCGGCTCCATCCAGATCAACCCGCAGCCGGACCAGCGCTACCAGGATCCCAACCGGCCGTACTACGGCACGGCCAGCTCGATCCGCGTGCTGGGCGCGGTCTACGGTCGCAATTGCCGCGGCCAGCGCGGCGCCAACGTGACCGACGACCTGGTGCGCTATTGCCAGGGCCGCGACTACTGCGTCTACCGCATCGACTATCGCCAGATCGGCGATCCGAGCCCGGGCTGCGGCAAGGACTATCACGCGCGCTACATCTGCCGTGACGGCGACGTCGAGCGCTACGCCTCGGCGGGCGCGGAGGCCTCCGGCCAGTCGGTCATCCTGGATTGTCGTCGCCGCTAGGACCACGCGGCGACGTGCGGCGATGACCGGCAACGCCACGGGCTCAGCCCTGCTCGACGTCGCCCGATCGTGGCGGCCGCGCCTGCTCGCCGAGCGCGACCGCATCGAGGCGCAGCGCCGGCTGCCGGACGCTCTCGCACGCGATCTCGCCGAGGCGGGCTTCTTTCGCATCTTCCTGCCGGCGGCCTATGGCGGCCTCGATCTCACGCCGATGCAGGCGATGGCGGTGTTCGAGGAGCTGGCGCGCGCCGACGCCTCGGTCGCCTGGTGCGTGTGGAACGGCAACACCCATTGGGTGACGGCGCAGCTGCCGGCGGAGACGGTGCGCGCGATTCATGCCTCGCCGGCGGTCATCACGGCCAACAGCACGCGCGCCTCGGGGCGGGCGCGCGTCGTCGAGGGCGGCTACCGGCTGAGCGGCCGCTGGGCGCTGGTGAGCGGCTGCGAGCTGGCGTCGTGGCTGGTGCTGCTCGCCGTCGTCCACGAGGGCGAGCGCCCGCGCCTCGCCGCGAGCGGCGCCCCCGAGACCCGGTTCATGCTCGTGCCAGCGAGCGATTGCACGATCGTCGATACATGGACCGTCGGTGGGCTGCGCGGCACCGGCAGCCACGACGTCGTGGTGGACGACCGCTTCGTGGCGCAGAGCCACACCGCGTCGCTCGCCGACCCCCATGTCCTGGCCGATCCGCGCTGTCGCATCCCGCCGTTCTCCAAGGTCATTCCCGGCCTCGGCGCGATGGCGCTCGGCATCGCCTGCAATGCCATCGAGACGCTGATCGAGATCGCGAGCGAGAAGGTGCCGCAGCGGACCAGCCAGTCCCTGCGCGAGAATCATGGCGCCCAGCTGCGGGTCTCGCAGGCCGAGGCGCTGGTGCGCTCGGCGCGTCTCTATCTGCTCGACAGCCTGCAGCAGCTCTGGGGTGCGCTGCTCGACGGCCGCGGCGTCACGATCGAGGCGCGCGCCCAGGCCCGGCTGGCGGCATCCCACGCCGTCGCCAATGCAGCCCAGGCGGTCGACCTGATGTACGGCGCCGCCGGCGCGACGGCGCTCTACGCGTCCTGCCCTCTCGAGCGCGCCTTCCGCGACGTGCACGCCATCACCCAGCATATCGGCGTCAATCCGCGCATCATGGAATCGACGGGCCGGGTGCTGTTCGGGCTCGAGCCCGACACGCCGTTGCTGTGATGGTGCGCTGGGACCGCGGTCCGGAAGACCATGACCCCTCCGCCCCGTAAGACGGGGCACCTCCCCAGCTTCGCTGCTACGGAGTGGACAGATCTCGGATGGTCCCAGAGTCATCTCGGTCATCTCGTCCCCTCTGGGAACAGGCGTGAAGATTCGGCCCGGAATCTTGCGTCATTTGCGTCACAGCGTCATTATCCTTTGATTTCAACGACTTGCCCGTGACGCAACAGAGAGCGCTGCGTCATCGGGAATGGATTTGTGCCGGCGCTGACAGTCATGGGGGTGTCCTTCACGTCGTACGGAGCCTTACCGCCACGCACTATCACACCACCGCAGGAATTGGTCGGCTGGGCAACCGGGTTGGTTCGCTCCTGCGGCCACGACCGCGTGCCATCGAGGGCACTTGTCCCCGATCGGCGCAGAAGTGCCTCGATCCGAGATGTGTCCCCTCCATAGCAGCTTCGCTGGGGAGGAGAAGGAAGGCTACAACCCCTGCGCGCCGGCCACCGCGATCGCCTGCCCGGTCACCCAGGACGCGAACGGCGAGGCCAGGAACAGCGCGACGTTGGCGACCTCCTCGGCGTAGCCCATGCGGCCGAACGGGATCGATGCCAGGGTGGCGTTGTACAGCGTGGGATTCTCCGTCTTGCGCCGGTCCCAGACGCCGCCGGGGAACTCGATCGAGCCGGGCGCGATGCAGTTCACCCGCACGCGATCCTTGGCGTACATCGCGGCCTGCGTGGTGGTGTAATGGATCACCGCCGCCTTGATGGCGCCGTAGGGCGGCTGGCGCGCCGCCGGATGAAGCGCCGCGATCGACGAGATGTTGATCACGTTGCCCTGGCTCTGCCTGAGCGCCGGGAGCGCTTCCTGCGTGGCATGCACGATCGCCATCATGTCGATCGCCAGGCTGCTGCTCCAGCCCTTGTCGTCGTCCGACCCGCCGAAGGCCGAGGCGTTGTTGACCAGCAGATCGACGCCGCCCAGCGCCGCCACGGCATCGCGCACGTAGCCGCGCACGGCGTCGCCCTTGGCAAGGTCGGCACTGGCGGCATGCGCCTTGTGGCCATGCTTCGCGATCTCCGCCCGGGTCTCCTCGAGCACCCTGGAATCGCGGGCGCAGATCGAGACGTCGCCGCCACAGGCCGCGAAGCCCACGGCGATCGCCTTGCCGATGCCGCGGCTGCCGCCGCAGACGATGGCCTTCTTGCCGGTGAAGTCTATTTTCATCGCTTCCTCTTCGTTCGGGCGGCTCCGCAGAGGCCGCCATCGCGCTTGCAGGTCTCTTCGCCCCCGGCCACGCCCGCCGGCCGACGTCCGCCTCGACGTCTCTCGACCTCGCTGACGATGAGGTGTGGCCGCGACGGGCGTGTCACGAACGGCGAGAAGTCAGCGTGGCGCAATCGACGGCCGGCAACAATGGTGCCCTGGGATTTCCTGCCTGATCTGCGAAATGACGTGCGCGACTGGGTCCGTCTGTTTGTTCGCGGAACCGCGAATGGTAAATCCGCGGGACAGCAATCATGACAGGCCGAGGATGTCGAGCTCGCAGCAGGATCGTCCCAACGCACAAACCCACGCGGCCTCCGCCGCCGGGCCCCTGGCCGGGATCAGGGTCATCGACCTGTCGCACGTCTACAACGGTCCCTACGCGACCTTCCTGATGGCGATGGCCGGCGCCGACGTGATCAAGGTCGAGCCGCCGGGCGGCGAGCATCTGCGCAGCCGCGGCGATCTCGGCGGCGCCGATCTGCCGTTCGCCATGCTGAACTCGAACAAGCGGTGCGTGACGCTGAACCTGAAGGACGCGGCCGGGCGGGCGCTTCTGCTCGAGATGGTCGCGCGCGCCGACGTCGTGGTCGAGAACTTCGCGCCTGGGGTCACCGACCGGCTGGGCATCGGTCCCGCCGCGCTGCAGGCGATCAACCCGCGCCTGATCTACGGCTCGAGCTCGGGCTACGGCAAGTCCGGACCCTATCGCGACTATCCGGCGATGGATCTCGTGGTCCAGGCCATGGCGGGCATCATCGGCACGACCGGGCATGCCGACCAGCCGCCGGTCAAGGCGGGCGCGGCGGTGTGCGATTTCAGCGCCGGCGTCCATCTCTACGGCGCCGTCGTGACGGCGCTGTTCGAGCGCGAGCGCACGGGCGTCGGGCGCGTCGTCGAGGTGTCGATGCAGGATGCGATCTACGCGTCGCTGGCGTCGAACCTCGGCATGCTGCACGCGCGCGGCAGCGCCGCGCCGGCTCGCACCGGGAACCGCCACGGCGGGCTGGGCGTGGCGCCCTACAACGCCTTCCAGGCGCGCGACGGCTATGTGGTTATCAATGCGCCGGGCGACCGGCACTTCCGCGCCATCCTCGAGGTGATCGGGCGGCCCGAGCTGGCGGACGACCAGCGCTTCGCGACGCGCGGGGCGCGCGTCGCCAACATGGCGGCTGTCGACGCGCTGGTCGAGAGCTGGACCCGGACGCAGACCCGCGCCGAGGCGGCCGCGAAGCTTCTGGCATTGGCGGTTCCCTGCGCGCCGGTGCGCGAGCTGTCGGAGGTGATCCTCGACCGGAACATGCACGCCCGCGGCAGCCTGCAATGGGTCGACCACCCCGGGCTCGGCCGCGTGGTGCTGCCACATTCGCCGCTGGTGTTCGAAGGCGCCGGGCGGCTGCCGTTGCAACCCAGCGACCGCCTCGGCGCCAGCAACAAGGCGGTGCTCGGCGAGTGGCTCGGCCACTCCGATGCCGAGCTCGAGGAGTGGGCACGTGACGGTGTCATCTGAGGCGTGGGCACGTTTCATTGCCATCGCGGGCGCAGCGACGCAGCACCAGGGCGAGCCCTGGCGAGCTGAAGAGGAGGGCGGCTAGGTGAGACTGTGATCCGAACCTTGTCGACGGACATTCGGGGCAGGGGCGTCGAGGTTCTTCGCTCCGCTCGGGACGACACTGGAAATGGGGGACATCCGTGAGCGATACGGCCGCACTCAAGACCATGGCGCAGCAGGCGATCGACGATGCTGCGGCGACCCTGGTCGACATCAGCAACCGCATGCATGCCGAGGTCGAGCTCGCCTTCGAGGAGGCGAAGGCGCAGACGTGGCAGTGCGCCGCGCTCGACGCCGCGGGCCTGTCGGTCGAGCGGGGGCTGGGCTCGCTCGCGACGGCCTTCCGGGCCACCCGGCGTGCCGGCCGGGCCGGCCCGCGCATTGCCTTTCTCTGCGAGTACGACGGGCTGCCGGTCTACGGCCAGAGCTGCGGGCACAACGTCGTGGCGGCGGCGGGCGTCGGCGCGGCGATCGGGCTCGCCCGCGTGATCGACCGTATCGGCGGCGAGGCGGTGGCGCTCGGCACGCCGGGCGAGGAGGGCGGCGGCGGCAAGAACATCCTGCACCGCGAAGGATTCTTCGACGGCATCGACGCCATGATGCTGATCTATCCCGGCATGGACGACATCGCCCATTCGCGCACCGTCGGCGCGACCCGCGTGCAGGTGGCCTATCACGGCAAGGCTGCCCATGCGGCGGCGCGCCCCGAGCTCGGCATCAACGCCCTCGACGCCCTGCTGGCCGCCTTCAACGGGATCAACGCGCTGCGCCAGCAGCTTCCCTCCGACGTCCGCGTGCATGGCATCATCACCAAGGGCGGAACCCTGCCCCAGGTCATTCCCGATCACACGTCGGCGGTGATCACCGTGCGCGCCAACGATGCCGCCACCCTGGCGCGCGTCGTCCCGCGCATCGACGCCTGCCTGGTCGGCGCGGCCGAGATGACGGGCGCGCGGCTGGAGCGGACGTGGCCGGAGCGGCCAGGCCGCGAGCTGCTGAGCAATGCCGCGCTGGCTGGAAGCTTCGAGCGCAACCTGCGGGCGCTCGGCCGGACGACCCGGCCGCGTGACGAGCTGTCGGGCGCGTGGTCGGGCGATACCGGCAATGTCAGCTGGTTCGTGCCGACCATCCAGCCGCAGATGGCGATGACCGGCCGCGATGTGCCGCCACACAGCCACGAGTTCCACGCCGCCTCGATCGGCCCGGCCGCCGAGCGCTGCATCCTCGATGCGGCCAAGGCGATGGCGATGACCGCGATCGACCTGATCGTCGATCCGGGCTTGCTGGAGAGTGTCAGGAAGGAGTTTGCCGAGAGGAGCGGCGATCGGAGCGCGTGAGGGTTTCTTGCGGATCGCGAGCGTCCCGCTCGCTCATGACTTGTGGGCGAGCAGGACGCTCGAACAAGATGAGCGGCGGAGAATCTCCCAGCCGATCGAACAGGTCGCTGCCGCGCCCGCACCAGGTCGTAGGGCGCATGCATAATTGCAAATGACAAGCGTTCGCATATAAACTATCGTCCGCTCATGCCCGACAGTTTCCAAGCCCGCGATTCGCGCCTTGTTGCGCTCGACCACCTGCTAACCCGCCGGTCGGTAGGCCTCCTGCAGGACCCGGCTCCGCAAGGCGCCGATCTCGACCTGATTCTCGAGGCCGGCCTGCGCGCGCCCGATCATGGCCGCCTGCGGCCCTGGCGATTCGTCACCATCCGTGGCGAAGCCCGCATCGCCTTCGGTGAACGCCTGGCCGCCGCAGCGGCCAGACGCGACCCCGAGGCGGCCGCTGCCCTGGGTGAGCGGGCGCGTGCCTGGGTACGTCGCACCCCGCTGTTGATTGCCGTCGGCGCGGTCGTCAAGAACGGCAAGATTCCCGAGATCGAGCAGGTGCTGTCGGCCGGTGCCGCCGCAATGAACATGCTGAATGCCGCCCATCTCCTGGGCTTCAGCGCCATGTGGGTGACCGGCCCCAATGCGTACGACGCCAACGTCAACAGGCTGCTCGGCTTCGAGCCGCCGTCCCGGCTCGTCGGGTTCCTGACCCTGGGGACGCCCGCTGCGGCGCGGCCAGAAGCGCCGCTGCGGCCAGAGCGCGCCGCTCACGTGGTCGACTGGCAACCGCCCACCGACTAGCGTGGATTCCCACGGAGGCCTCTGGCTCCGTGGAAATCCAGGCCAGCGGGCTGCGGCTTCAAGTCTTCGCATCGAGAAGACGGACCCCGGTGCAACTGGGCTCGGGCCGTCATCGTTTCTCGCGGCATGTGTACGAAGCCAGATCTGCAAACGGTCGTCACGTGCCTGGCCGAGCTCGAGGTACGGATTGGGCAGCAGAGGCTGTTGGTGGACGTTCTGCGCGAGCTGGGAGACGCGGCGGAGGCGAACAAAGCTGCACTGCGGCTCGAGCATCTCGTGGAGTCGCATGGTGCGGTGGTTCTCTATCGAGATCTGCTGCAGGAAGAGCTGAGCGGGAAGCGCTGCGTCGACTAGAGCGTGACCTTCATTGATCCACCAAAGAGTGATCTCACCCTGAGGAGCCACGCGAAGCTTGGCGTCTCGAAGGGTCGTCACCCGCCGGGTGGCGACAGGCAGTCGAGGTTGGCGTCAGCATCCGATGCCGGGTTCGCAGCTCGCACCCGCGACGGAGACGCGACTGTCAGCGGTCATCGAGAGCCGCGGCAGCGACACGTCGCCGGTGCGCTGGGCGATGGCCATGATGATGACGACCGCTGCAGCGACGACAAGCACCGGCACGTACCAGCGGCCGTGCCATTTGTCTGGAGGGATATCCATACCCTGGCGAGAACGAGGCAATCGAGGAAGCGTTCCCATGCCCCTGCCGCGGCGGCGCCCATGGGCGCCAACTTTGGTCGAAGACCCAACCAATCCTCATCGCGAGGAGGCCGCGTAGCGGCCGTAGGCAACCCGGCGCTTGCTGCACCGTTCCGGCGCAGGGGCATCGGACATTCCATGCCCGGCATTCAAGGAGGTTCGCCTTGGCCAAAGCACGCCACGACGATCGCCGGCCCGACACGCAAGGGCGCGCTCGCCCGCCGAGCCGATCGCATCAGGGACGGTATGGCGGCATGGCGCCCTACTCGAAGCATGCCAACGAGCACAACTACCGGGCCGGCTACGACGAGGATCACGCCTCCCAACCGGGAAAGGCCCCAGAAGAGAGCGCGCAGTCCGATGAGCGCATCAAGGAGCACGTCTGCGCCGTCCTGTCGGAGGACGCGCACGTGGATGCCCGTGAGATCGCAGTGCAGGTAGAGAACGGCGAAGCGACGTTGAGCGGCACCGTCGACGATCGTTCGACCAGCCAGCGCGTGGAGGATCTGGTGGCAGAGATCGGCGGCGTCGACGCCGTCAGGAACAACTTGCGCTTCAAGGAACGAGAGTGACGCGGTCGCTGTCGGGCTGTTCGGGGCGCGCAGCGCGGAGGCGACCCTAGTTCAAGACGCGAGACTGGTCGGCGAAGGCGGCGTCGCCGGATTCCAGCCACGCACGCCGCTGCAATGGGGCGTCCGCTTGCGCAGGCAGCGGCGGCCCGAGATGAAACCCCATCCTGCTAAGGATCTCGATCGCTTCGGAACTGTCGGCTGGAACGATGTTCTCCAATTCCCCGAACTCGGTCAGCATTTCGTCCACGACGAGACGTGAGGAATCCGCCAGATCCTGGCGATCCTGCTCGTCGGACTCGACGAGCATCATCCAGAGGCGCCCCGTTTCAGGCTGGTCAGGAGCGGGTACGACACCCCACAGGGCGGCTGGCGTACCGTCGAGGTCCCGTGCCGCCCAGAGCTGCCGGCTGAAGGCGCAGCTGCGCAAGAGATGGTTGACGGCTGCTGACGCGGACGAGCCGCCGTTCTCCGACATCTTGCTGGCAATGTGGGCGACGTCGGATGCCGTCGCCGCCTGCACCGTGTAGCGCATCGTTCGCTCGCTTCCTGAGTCCCGCACCTTGGGCTCGAATGTTCAATGGACGGGACGCCGCGAGGTTGCGATGGCGGCCGATGACTCGAGGCGTGAGTTGCCGCTGGAAGCCCGTATTCTCAATGACTTGCGCGAAAGTAGTTACCTCGTCTGGTTGCGGGATCGGATGATCGATGGCGGGAAGCAACTCTCACGCGGGTCGCCGCCGCCCGAACTCCGAGCCGGGCGGAAGGTTGCGCTGTCATTCCCGCAGCCACCGTTTTGTTGCAACCAAGTCACACCTTGCGGCGTTAGTAAGGCATGAAAATCCCCGGACCCCGCGTGTTGCTGGCCAAGCAGAGAACCATCACGGAGTTGGCCGCGCTCAAGGAGCTGGCACTGAGCCGACGTGCCGCCTCCCTGAAGCAACAAATGCAGAAGCTCGCCCAGTTGCGTGAGATCGAAGGCGATATCAGCGACCTGCGCCGACAGGCCATCACGAAGCGGGTCGCTCAGCTGGCCGACTGATGGGCACTCGCGGGCCGGACGCCACCCCGGCTGGCCATGGTTCGCTACCTACGCACCGTGAGGTCATGGCCGCTAGCTGACGGTGTCCTCCCTGCCCCGGCTCCCGTGCGTGAGCTGCGTGTCTGCGTTCCACGCCGCCGCGAGAACTTTCATTTAACACTATGAATGTGGACTGTTGCGTGTGGAAAACAGGGCCAAAGCGCGACGCCCGCAAAGCTCCTTGAGCGTCATTCCGGCCTGCAGAGCGACTGGCTGAAAATCCTCCAGGACGTTGAAGAGTGGCGTCGATGGCAGGTCCACGCATACGGATGGCCATTCGAGCTCGAGGTCCGGGCCTGTCGCGCCGACCTGCAGCCGGCTCGGCAGGCGTGGAACGATCGCCAGGACAAACTCCCCGTTCAGTCGCCGGCGGAAGGCGAGCGCGGTTTCCGGCGCCTCGCCCCTCAGGCGCACCGGCTCGTAGGTCCCATGAACGAACGGATCGGGCCAAGCGCGGCGAAGGGACAAGGTGCGGACGATCAGATCCTGCTTGATGGCCCCGCTGCGCCACGACGCCGGTGAGTCTTCCTCGATCGATCGAAGGCGGGCCGCATAGTCGACCGGCCGGCGATTGTCCGGATCGACCAGGCTGAAATCCCAGAACTCGGTGCCCTGGTAGAAATCCGCAACGCCCGGCTGTTGACGGCGCCTGCCGGCGCGATCGATTGCGCGAAGGCAAAAATCTCCTCGAGCAACGGACTTGGATGAGCCTCACCGACCAGGCGCAGGGTCAGGCTTCGCGCCGCCGCCTCGTAGGGCTGGTTCGGCGTGCTCCAGTCGCTCGCGAGCTTGGCCTCGCGCAACGCCTTCTCCTGCCACGCGGCGAGGCGGCGCGCGAAGCCATCGCGTCCACTCGTGTCGGCCAGCGCCAGATCGAGCGGCCAGGCGCCGACCACAGTCTGCAGCAGCATCGCGATGTCGCCGGCGGCCGGCATGCCATCGCGCCGGAGCGGCTCGAGCGCGGCGATCCATCGCGCCAGCAAGCGCGTCCATTCCGCGGCTCGTTCGCTCAGCACCGCGAGGCGCGCCCGGACATCCTCTCCGCGCTTGTGGTCGTGCGTCGCCGTCGCCAGCAGGCCAGTCGGACGGCGCGCCATCATGTGGCGATGGAAATCGTCCGGCGACAGGCTGAACCGGCGAATGTCGAAGCCGACATCGTTGCGCGAGAGCAGGGGCCCGTGTCGATAGAACGCGGTATCCTCGACCGCCTTTGCGGCGACCGGCGCGCTCAGTTGCTGGAAGCGGCGCAACGGGCCGATCATCGGTCCGGGATCGCGGAACCACTTCTCGAGAGTGGCGAGAGTGAAGACGTCGTTCGGCAGGATGGACCGCCGTGCTCCGGCGAACGCCGCATCGAGCGCCGGACCATCCTCCGGCGTCCCGTAGCTGCGATAGACCGGAAAGCTTATCAGCAGAAGCTCGAGCACCCGACGCAGCGACGAACGAGGGAGATCGGTCAGGCCGGCGGCGCGCTCGAACGCCGCGGCGCAAGCCTCGAGCGGCGCGGCGAAGCTGCGCGCGATGATCTCTCGCCGGGCGATCTTCTCCTCGGTGTCGAAATCGGGCGGGCGATGGCTGAGCGCCGCCCAGGCATTCTGGAGGATGGCCTCGCCGGCGGCGTCGTGCTGCAGCGCATTGACATGGTCCATGAACTCGTAGCCGGTCGTCCCGTCGCAGCCCCATGACGACGGCAGGGCTTCGCCGCGCATCAGGATCTTCTCGACCACGACATAGGGGCGCGGTGGATCGAGGGCATCGAGGCGTCGGCGCAATCGATGGCAATAGTCGGCGGGGTCTCCCAGGCCGTCGACATGGTCGACCCTGACGCCATCGATCAACCCCTGGTCGTAGAGGCGCGCCGGCAATGCATGGACGCGCTCGAAGGTCTCGGGGTCCTCCATGCGCAGGCAGACCAATTCGTTGATGTCGAAGAAGCGCCGCCAGTTGATGCGATCGCTCGCGGTCCGCCACCAGGCGAGCCGGTACGGCTGCCGCTCGAGCAGCGCCATCGACAGGGCACCGTCGCCCTGCAACGGCAGCATCGTCGTGCCGTAGCGCAGTGCGCGATTTCCATCCTCTCGTGTCACGATCTCGAGCGCACCCGTGGACAGCGCTTCGGACAGCGGTTGCGTCAGCAGGGGGAGAAGGACCCTGCCGCGCAGCTGCGGGTCCTCGGCTTCCCAGTCGATGTCGAAGGCATTCGCGTAACGGCTGTCGTAGCCATGGGTCAGGACATCGAGCCACCACGGATTGTCGAGGCTCGCGGCCATGTGGTTGGGCACGATGTCGATGATCACGCCGAGGCCATGACGTTGCGCCGTGCCGGCAAGGCGCTCGAAGCCGGCTTCGCCGCCGAGCTCCGGGTTGATCCGCGACGGATCGATGCCGTCGTAGCCGTGGGTCGAGCCCGGCCGCGCCATCGCGATCGGCGAGGTGTAGAGATGGCTGATGCCCAGCCTGGCGAGGTAAGGGACGATCGCCTGGGCATCGGCGAAGGTGAAGCCCTTGTGCAGCTGGAGGCGCACGGTCGCCCGCGGGGTCACGCGCGATGCTCCGCGATGAGGGCGAGGCGGCGCCGCGCCGCCGGGTCGTCCAGCAGATCGGTGGCCGGGACCGCAAATCGCCGCCGCCAGTTGGGATGCTCGTCGATCGTGCCCGGCAGATTGGGTTGGTCGGCCAGTCCCAGCACATCCTCCAGTGGCACCAGCGCGAGCGCATCGGTCGCTTCGGCGACGAATCCGACAGCCGCGTCGACGACCGGGCCGGCGTCGAGCGGGATCTCCGGCGACTGCGCGACGCCCGCGCTCTCGAAGGCCTGCCACAGGGACGTGCGGTCTGCGTTGCGCCGGCTCGCCTCGTCCTCCGCGACGCCGCCCAGGTCGCGCCGCAACTCGAGGTCGGCGCCGCGCCACCAGCCGGCGACGGTCGGCAGGTCGTGCGTCGTGGTCATGGCAACGGCTTCGGGACGCCACTCTCGTGGCGCGAGGAAGCGCTCGCCGTCGCGTTGGAACCACAGGACATCCATGCCAGCGATGCCGGCGGCGCGGCAGCGTCGGCGAAACGACGGCGGCACGGTGCCGAGATCCTCGCCGATGACGATGGCGCCGTGGCGATGCGATTCGAGGGCCACGAGGCGCAACAGATCGTCGAGCGGATAGGTGAGGTAGGCGCCTTCGGTCGGCGAAGCGCCGTCGGGCACGAGCCACAGGCGCATCAGGCCCATGGCGTGGTCGATTCGCACGCCGCCCGCGTGGCGCAGCGCTGCGCGCAGCGTTGCCAGGAAGGGGGCGTAGCCTGCCGTGCGCAACGCCTCGGGCGAGAAGGTCGTCAGCCCCCAATCCTGGCCCCGCAGGTTGAACGGGTCGGGCGGCGCGCCAATCCGCAGGCCGGCGAGATAGTCCCGTGGTCGCGCCGCGACGTCGCTGCCGGCTGGATCGAGGCCGATCGCCAGGTCGCTGATCAGGCCGATCCGCATGCCGGCGTCGCGACAGGTTCTTTGCGCGATGGCGAAGGCGCCTGCCGCGAGCCATTGCAGGAACAAGGGAAACTGCGGCGACGTCGGCTGCCGCGCGCGCGCCGCCTCGAGCTCGGCATGCCGGTGCAGCGGGTCGCCACCCTCCTGCACGAAGCGCTGGAAGTCGTGGGCGAGCGCCGAGGCCTGGCCCAGGTCGTTGTGCGCAAAGTCCTCGAACAGGCGGCGCAGCAGCCGATACTTTGCCTGGCTTGCCGTCGGCCAATCGATCAGGCCATCGGCCGTCGCGGCGGCCGTCCCGGCGGTGGCCTTGCTTACGCGCTCGATGCCCAGCACCGCTGCGGGATCGGCGAGCAGCGGATTGAGGAACAGCCTCGACGACGGCGAGTATGGGCCGAAGCGGGTCGGATTCTCGGGAAAGAGACTGTGCGTCGGGCTCAGCGCCACGGCGTCGGCGCCGTGGCGGGCGGCCGATGTCGCCAGGTCGGCGAGTGCGGTCGTATCGCCGATGCCGCAATCGCCGTTGCGCCTCAGGCTGTAGAGCTGGACCGCCAGGCCCCACAGCCGGCGATCGCGAGCGAGATCGCCGACCGTCACGCAGCGCCGCGGGGCGACGGCGATCGGCTGCTCGCGATCGTCGACGAGCAGCCGATGATAGCCCGGCTTGTCCAGCGCCGGCAGGCGGCCGCCGTCGAGGCGCAGGCTCTCGCCCGAGCCGTCTTCGTAGACCAGCTCGGCTGCCCCATCCCGGCACACGTTCGGCACGGCCAGCCGCATGCCGGCAGTGGCTGTCAGCAGGCCCGTTGCGGCGCGTTGCTGGTTCAACCGCTCGAAGCTCTCGCGGAGCTGGCCTGCCGACGCACAGGGCAGGCCGAGGGCCGACAGGATGTGACGCAGCGTCCCGACGCCGACATGGCGGCGGCGCGATTCGATGTCGGTCCAGGTGACGGAAAGACCCGCGCGGCGGGCGAGATCGCGAACCGGCGCGTCGGTCATGGCGGTGCCAGGAGGAAAGCCACGGTGCTGCGGCCCTGCAACGTGTGCCGAGACAGGGCGCCGGCTCGCGACGCGTAAAATGGTGCAGCCTCGGGGCTGGTGAATGGACACCCCTCCGCCGCGAGATTGACGGCAATCGTGAGCATCGATCCATCACCCAGTCGCCATCGTGCCGAGACGGCACCCGGGCCGATGATCTCGCCGTCGATCGCGCGTGCCCCATCCAGCCGCGGCACCACGATGCGACGACGCAACGCCAGCAGCGTGCGGTAGAAGCCGGCGTCGCCGGTCGATGCCAGGCGACAGCAATCGAAGCTTTCCAATGCGTTGGGGTCGCTGATCTTCTCGCTCGCAAAGCTGGCAAAGTGGCGGAACTCGCGGCGCCGGCCCTCGCGCACGGCCGTCGCCAGCTCGCCATGAAAGTCGGTGAAGAAGAGGAAGGGGCGCTCGTCGAACGTTTCCTCGCCCATGAAGATCAGGGGAATGCTGGGCGCCAGGAGCTGCAGCGCCACCGCTGCCTCGAGAGCCTCGCGGTCGACAAGGCTCGCCAGCCGTTCGCCGAAGGGACGATTGCCGATCTGGTCGTGGTTCTGCAGGAACACGACGAACTTCGTGGGGGCCAAGTCGGCGCTCGGCGTGCCGCGCGGCCGGCCGTCGCGATGGACCGACGGGTCGCCCTGATAGGCGAATCCTTCCACGAGGCAGCGCGCGAGCTGGCGCGTGGCGTCGATATAGTCCCGGTAATAGCCTTCGCGCTCGCCGGTCAGCAGGACGTGCAGCGCGTGATGGGCGTCGTCGTTCCATTGCGCCGTGAAACCGCGGCGCAAATGGCTCGCCTCGTTGCCGTCGTGCTCGAGCACCAGGTGTACGTGGCGCCCGGGCCCGATTGTCGACCGCACCTCGGCGGCCATCTCGTCCAGCCAGGCGGGATCGCCGATGGCATGAACGGCGTCCAGCCGCAGGCCGTCGAAGCGGTACTCCTGCAGCCAGTAGAGGGCGTTCTCGGTGAAGTAGCGCCGAACCTGCGGCCGGCGGAAATCGATTGCCGGGCCCCACGGCGTGTCCAGATCGTCGCGGAAGAAGTGCGGCGCGTAGCTCGCGAGGTAGTTCCCGTCCGGCCCGAAGTGATTGTAGACGACGTCGAGGAACATCATCAGGTTCAAGTCGTGAGCGGCATCGACCAGCGCCTTGAGCTGGTCCGGCGACCCGTAGGCGCGATCGGGCGCGTAGGGCAGGACGCCGTCGTATCCCCAGTTGCGGCTGCCGGAGAAATCGCCGACCGGCATGAGCTCGACGGCGGTGACGCCGAGCTCGGCGAGTCGCGGGAGCGCCGCCTTCACCCCGTCGAAGCCGCCGAACAGGCCGGCATGCAGCTCGTAGAGCACGCAGTCGCGCCATGGCCGGCCGCGCCATCCGGCATTGCGCCAGGGATATCGATGCGGGTCGACGACCAGGCTCGGCCCATGGACATCGTCGGCCTGGGCGCGCGAGGCCGGATCAGGCACGGCAAGACCGCCGGGAAGGCGGTAGCGGTAGCGCGCGCCCGGCCCGCAGGCTGCCTCGATCTCGAACCAGCCGTCGCCGCGCGCCATCATGGCAATCGCCGGCCGCCCGTCGATCTCGAGGCTGACCTCGCCGAGCGCCGGCGCCCACAGACGGAAGCGGGTGTGGCTGGCATCGAGCACGGTTGCTCCGAACGACAGCGCCGTCATGCGCCTTCGGCTCCGACGATGCTGCGCACCAGCAGGACGCTGCGCGCCTTGACCGTGACGCGGTCGCCGGCGAGATCGCGTTCGGGTTCCTGTGGCGCCGCGCTGTCGATAAGCAACCGGACAGGCAGTGGCCCGGGGATGCGGAACTCGCGATCCTCCGCGTCGGAATTGAAGAAGCAGGTCAGGACGGTCACGCCACCATCGCCGTCAGGCCCGGCACGGCGCAATGTCAGCAAGTGCGCGAGGGGATTGTTCCAGGCGTCGGGCGACAACGGCGCGGCATCCTCGTCGAACCAGTCGATGTCGCGGATGCCCGGCACCACCTCTTCCTTGCCGTGCAGGTAGTGGTTGCAGCGCAGCACGGCGTGGCGGTGGCGCAGCGCGACGAGGCGGGCGACGAAGTCGGTGAGGGCGCGTCCTTCGGGCGACGTCGCCTTCGCCCAGTCGATCCACGACGTCTCGTTGTCCTGGCAGTAGGCGTTGTTGTTGCCGTGCTGGGTACGGCCGAACTCGTCGCCGGCCAGCAGCATCGGTGTGCCCTGCGACAGCAGGACTGTGGCGAGCATGGCGTGCTGCAGGCGACGACGGAGGGCCACGATGGCAGCATCGTCGGTCGGGCCCTCGATTCCCCAGTTGGCCGAGAAGTTCTCGCTGTGGCCGTCGTTGTTGTCCTCGCCGTTGGCCTCGTTGTGGCGTTCGGCATAGCTCACCGTGTCGAGCAGGGTGAAGCCGTCGTGCGAGGCGACGTAGTTGATCGAGGCGTACGGTCGGCGGCCGCGATGCTCGAAGATCTGGCTGGAACCGGCGACGCAGTCCGCCAGCGCGGCCCGATGGCCGTCGTCGCCGCGCCAGAAGCGGCGGACGCCGTCGCGAAACTTGTCGTTCCACTCGGAGAAGCCTGGCGGAAGCTGGCCGAGCTGGTAGCCGCCCGGCCCGGTATCCCAAGGCTCGGCGATCAGCTTGACCCGCGACAGCACGGGGTCCTGCCGCACGGCATCGAAGAATCCCGAGCCCGGATCGAAGCCATTGCCTTCGCGGCCCAGCGTCACGCCGAGATCGAAGCGGAATCCGTCGATGTGGTAGGAGGTCACCCAGTAGCGCAACGAGTCCATGACCATTTGCAACACCCGCGGATGCGAAAGGCTCAGGGTGTTGCCGGTGCCCGTGTCGTTGATGCAATGGCGTGGATTGTCGGGCAGCAGGCGGTAGTAGCTGGCGTTGTCGAGGCCGCGGAACGACAGGGTGGGCCCGAGCTCGCTGCCCTCGGCGGTGTGGTTGTAGACGACATCCAGGATCACCTCGATGCCGGCGGCATGCAGGCGGCGCACCGCCACGCGCATCTCGTCGGTCGCGCCATTGGACAGGTATCGCGGCTCGATGGCGAAGAAGCCCAGCGTGTTGTAGCCCCAGTAGTTGCGCAGGCCTTTCTCCAGCAGATGGCTGTCCTGCACGAAGGCCTGCACCGGCATCAGCTCGACCGTGGTGACGCCGAGACGGCGCAGATGGTCGATGACGGCGGGCTCGCCGAGGGCGGCGAAGGTGCCGCGCTCGCGCGGCCGCAGGTTGGGGAACTGGATGCTGAGGCCTCGGAGGTGGGCCTCGTAGACGACAGTGTCCGAGAACGGGACGTTGGGCGGCCGATCGTCCGCCCAGTCGAACAGCTCGGAGGTGACAACGCCTCTAAGCATGGCGGGGGCGCTGTCGCGCCGGTCGAACGACAGGTCGCTGCGGGCAGAGGCGACCCGGTAGCCGTAGAGCGCGTCGACCGCCTTGAGGGAGCCCGCCAATCGCCTTGCATAGGGATCGAGCAGGAGCTTGTGCGGGTTGAAGCGATGGCCCCGCTGCGGGTCGTAGGGACCGTGGGCGCGGTAGCCGTAGATCAATCCGGCGGCGCTGTCCGGCAGGTAGCCGTGCCACACCTCGTCGGTATGCTCCGGCATCGGCAACCGGGCAATCTCGCGCCGGCCCTGCTGGTCGAACAGGCAGAGATCGATGCCGCTGGCGTTGGCGGAGAACACGGCGAAGTTGGTGCCGAGGCCATCGTATGTGGCGCCCAACGGATAGGGTGAGCCCGGCAGCAGCCGGTCGGGGCGGGCCGCCATCGCGCTCAGCCCGGGGCCCGCAGCGCGATCGTCGACAGTGGCGGCAGGACCAGATCCAGCGACTGGCTCTCGCCATGCGCCGCGATCGGTGCGGTGCTCGCGCTGCCGCCATTGCCCAGGTCGCTGCCACCGTAGAAGCGCGAGTCGGTGTTGAGGATCTCCTGCCAGCTGCCGGCGCGCGGCACGCCGATGCGATAGCCGCGGCGCGGCGCCGGGGTCATGTTGCAGACCACGAGCACCGGTTCGGTGCCGTCCATCCCCTGGCGCAGGAAGGTGAACACCGAGTTGGCGCGATCGTCGCCGATCAGCCAGCGGAAGCCCGCCGCCTCGCAATCGCGCTGGTGCAGCGCAGGCTCGCGCCGGTAGAGACGATTGAGGTCGCGCACCAGGCGCTGGATTCCGGCATGCGCCGGGTCGGCGAGCAGGAACCAGTCGAGCTCGCGATCGTGGTTCCACTCCCGCTCCTGGGCGATCTCGCCGCCCATGAACAGCAGCTTCTTGCCGGGATGGGTCCACATGAAACCGAGATAGGCGCGCAGGTTGGCGAACTTCTGCCAGCGGTCGCCCGGCATCTTGCCGATCAGCGAGCCTTTGCCGTGCACCACCTCGTCGTGCGACAGCGGCAGCATGAAGCGCTCGGAGAAGGCGTAGAGCAGGCCGAAGGTGATGTCGTCGTGATGATAGGCGCGATGGACCGGGTCGCGCGCCATGTAGCGCAGCGTGTCGTGCATCCAGCCCATGTTCCACTTGTAGCCGAAGCCCAGCCCGGCATCGGCGACCGGCCGCGTCACGCCCGGCCATGCCGTCGACTCCTCGGCGATCATCACGACACCGGCGCAACGCTCGGCAACGACGCTGTTCAGATGGCGCAGGAAGTCGACCGCCTCGAGATGTTCGCGTCCGCCGAACGCGTTGGGAACCCATTCGCCGGCATTGCGGCTGTAGTCGCGATAGAGCATGGAGGCCACGGCATCGACGCGCAGCGCGTCGACATGGAAGCGCTCGAGCCAGTGCAGCGCGCTCGCTATCAGGAAGCCCTGCACCTCGCGGCGCCCGAAATTGTAGATGTAGGTGTTCCAGTCGCGATGGAAGCCCTCGCGCGGATCGAGATGCTCGTAGAGCGCCGTGCCGTCGAAGCGCGCCAGGCCATGTGGATCGGTCGGGAAGTGAGCCGGCACCCAATCGAGGATCAGGCCAATGCCGGCGCGATGCAGGCGATCGACGAAGCCGGCGAGCTCGAGCGGCGAGCCGAAGCGGCCGCTCGGCGAGAACAGGCCGAGCGGCTGGTAGCCCCACGAGCCGCCGAACGGATACTCGGCTATGGGCAGCAGCTCGAGGTGCGTGAAGCCCATGTCGTGGACATACGGGATCAGTCGCTCGGCGGCGGCGTCCCAGCCGGGCAACCCGCCGCCGTGCATCCACGAAGGCAGATGGACCTCGTAGATCGAGATCGGCTGATCGGCTGCCTGGCGCCGGCTTCGCTCGGCCATCCAGGCGCCGTCCTGCCAGGCCCTATCCCTCGGCACGCGGACGATCGAGGCGGTGCGGGGCGGCGCTTCGCTCTGCTGGGCCAGGGGATCGGCCTTCTGCGGCAGCGGGATTGCGCCGGCGCCGATGATATCGAACTTGTAGCGCGCGCCGGGAGAGACTCGCGGCACGAAAAGCTCCCACACGCCGGCCGGATAGCGCAGCCGCATCGGATGGCGGCGGGAGTCCCAGCTGTTGAAATCGCCGACCACGGCGACGCGCTGTGCGTTGGGCGCCCAGACGGCGAAGCCGACGCCGGCCACGCCTTCGAGGGTGACGGCATTGGCGCCGAAGGCGTCGGCCAGGCGGTAGTGCCGTCCATCGTTGAACAGGTGCAGGTCGAGCTCTCCGAGCAGCGGCCCGAACGAATAGGGATCCTCCGCTTCCTGGATCGTCTCGGGCCAGGTGACGCGCAGCAGATAGGGTGTGCGATCGCTGACGCTTCCCTCGAACAGGCCTTCTCCCGTCACCTGCTCGAGACGTCCAAGCACGACGCCGTCGGCGCGCCGCACGACCTCGACCTGCCGCGCGCCGGGCAGGAAGGCACGCACGATCGGGCCGCCGGCCGTGTCGTGCGGGCCAAGGACCTTGAAAGGGTCGCCATGGCGGGCCTCCGTGATGGCCTGGATTTCGGCCGCGGCGAGCTCGGCCCCCATCACGTGTTCTCGGCGCCGAGGAGCCCCGCCGCCAGCCGGCCCAGGCCTTGCAGGGGGATGGTCAGCCAGGTCGGCCGATTGGCCGCCTCGTAGATGATCTCGTAGGCGGCCTTGTTGATCATGAAGCAGGTCAGCAGGTCGCGATTGGCGAGCCCCAGCTCGTCCTTGAGGCCGGCGTAGTAGGCGTCGAGGAAGGCCTTCTCGGCGCCGTCACGCAGCCGCGACACGAAGTCTGCGCGCTCGCTCTCCGGCAGCGGCGCCGCGGCCAGCTTCATGGGATCGAGCGTGGTGGCAACGGCGTAGTCGAGCGATCGAAGGAAGCCCGCCACGTCGAGAAGCGGGCTCATCTTGGCCCGTCGTTCCGCCAGGGGCCGACCGGGCTCGCCCTCGAAGTCGATGATGTAGGCGTCGCCTGTTGCCACCAGGATCTGGCCGAGATGGAAATCGCCATGAATACGACAGACGACGCTGCCTTCGCCGCTCCGCATGCACTTGGCGAGAGCGTCGCGGAGCGGCATCGTCGGCCGGGCTCTCGCCACTTTTGCGTTGGGCGATCGCGTCGAAGGCGGCGTCGAGACGGGCTTCGGCCTCGGCGATCCAGCCCGCCACGTCCCCGGCCGTGGCCTTCGCCGGCGCGAAGGCCTCGTCCTCCGTCGGCTGCGCCAGCAGCGCATGCATCTGGGCAAGCCGCATGCCGACCATGCCGGCGAAGGCGAGGTAGTCCTCGATGTCGTCGCGGCGGGCTTGCGGCGCTTCGCCATGGGTGGCGAAATCGACCAGGGCGCGCTTGAACTGGTCGAGTGTCCAGGACCAGCCGTCGCCCTGGTTGCGCACGAAGCTCTGGGCCACGGCGAGCGACCGGCTGTTGCCGTCCTCATCGATGCGCCGCACCTCGCCCAGCATGAGCGGCGAGTTGGTGAATCCGTGCGCCGTCAGGTAGCGCCCCATCTCGGCCTCGGGATGGGCACCCGGGGCGACGCGCCGGAAGATCTTGAGCATGACCGCGTCGTCGACGATCATCGAGCTGTTGGATTGCTCGGCAGTGAGCCACAGGACGGCCGCATCGGCCTTGCAGCGCAGGGCGTCGGTGGTCGCGGCCGCCGGCTCGAAGACGATCCGGCCTTCGGGCGTCTCGACCGACTGGCGGTCGGCCAGCGCGCACAGCATCTGCTGGCCGAACTCCTGCAGGGTGAAGGCATCGGTCAAGAGCCCGATGCGCCGGCCGCGCCGGACGCGCGAGAGGGCGAGCTGGGAGGGCAAGGCTGCCTGTGGCTCGTCCTCCCAGATCGTCGACATCGGCAGCAGCCAGCGGTTGGTCACCCCATCGGTTACGGTCTCGATCTCGCTCAAGACGATCTCGCGGCTGTTTCCCGGCAGGCGCACCGCATAGGCGATCCGCACCGACGACAGCGACTGCCCCTTGGCCGAGAACCATCGCCTCTTGGTGAGATAGGCGGGCAGCGTCTCGCGTTCGAGGAGCTGCATGGCGACCGTCTGGCTGATCGCTTCGAGGAAGCGGTCGCGCATCACGATGGTGACGTACTCGGGCAGCGGCTCGGGCGCCGGCGTATGCCAGTGCGGGTCCTCGCTCGCCTCGGCCAGGATGAACCAGTAGAACCGATCGGCGGGAACAGCGAGCCGCCGTTGAGCTCGATCGGGACGCGTCCGGCAAACGTCGAAAGATCGAGCTCCACTGCCTGGGGCGTGCTCGCCACGTTGGCGACGCACAGGATCTTCTCGTTGTCGAGGTCGCGGAGGTAGGCCAGCACCTTGCGGTTCTTGGGGTAGAGGAAGTGCAGGCTGCCCCGGCCGAAGGCGCCATGCGAGCGGCGAACCGCCAGCATGCGGCGCACCCAGTGCAGAAGCGAATGGCGGTCGCGCAGCTGCGCCTCGACGTTGACCGCCTCGTAGCCGTAGAGCGTGTCCATGATCGCGGGCAGGGCGAGCGTCGCCGGCTCGGCACGGGAGAAGCCGCCGTTGCGGTCGGGCGACCATTGCATCGGCGTGCGCACGCCGTCGCGGTCGCCGAGACGTATGTTGTCGCCCATGCCGATCTCGTCGCCGTAGTAGATCACCGGGGTCCCGGGCATCGAGAACAGCAGGCTGTTCATCAGCTCGATGCGGCGGCGGTCGCGCTCCAGGAGCGGCGCCAGCCGGCGGCGGATGCCGAGATTGATGCGGGCGCGCCGGTCGGTGGCGTAGGTCTGCCACAGGTAGTCGCGCTCAGAATCGGTCACCATCTCGAGCGTCAGCTCGTCGTGGTTGCGCAGGAAGATCGCCCATTGGCAATTGTCGGGAATCTGCGGCGTCTGGCGCATGATATCGGTGATCGGGAAGCGGTCCTCGCGCGCCAGTGCCATGTACATGCGCGGCATCAGCGGGAAGTGGAACGCCATGTGGCATTCGTCGCCGGCGCCGAAATAGTCCTTGGTGTCCTCCGGCCACTGGTTGGCCTCAGCGAGCAGCAGGCGGTCGGGATAGGACTTGTCCATCTCTGCCCGGATGCGCTTCAGGACGGCGTGCGTCTCCGGCAGGTTCTCGTTGATGGTGCCTTCGCGCTCGACGAGATAAGGCACCGCGTCGAGCCGGAGCCCGTCGACGCCCATGTCGAGCCAGAAGCGCATGACGCGCAGCACCGCCTCGATGACGCGCTCGTTGTCGAAGTTGAGGTCGGGCTGGTGGGAATAGAAGCGGTGCCAGTAATAGGCATTGGCCACCGGATCCCAGGTCCAGTTCGAGCGCTCGCTGTCGACGAAGATGATGCGCGTGCCCTGGTAACCCTGGTCGTTGTCCGCCCAGACGTAGAAGTTGCGCGCCGACGAGCCGGGCTTGGCGCGGCGGGCGCGCTGGAACCACGGATGCTGGTCCGACGTGTGGTTGATGACCAGCTCGGTGATGATGCGCAGGCCGCGCCGATGGGCCTCCCACACGAACTTGCGGAAATCCGACATCCTGCCGTACTCGGGATGGATCGCACGATAGTCGGCGATGTCGTAGCCATCGTCGCGCCGCGGCGAGGGGTAGAACGGCAGCAGCCACAGCGTGTTGACGCCGAGATCGGCGATGTAGTCGAGCCTGGAGATCAGCCCGGGAAAGTCGCCGACGCCGTCGTTGTTCGAATCGAAGTACGACTTGACGTGCAGCTGATAGATGACCGCGTCCTTGTACCAGAGCGGATCCGACGCCTGGTGCAGCGTGCGCGCGAACTCGGGCGTGGGCGCGTTCATTGCGGCCAGATCCGCCACAGGGCGAAGGGCAGCGCCGACGGGTCGAGCTGCAGGCGCTGGTGCTTGCCGGCGAGCTCGAATCGCCGGCCGGTCATGAGGTCCTCCGCCTCGAGCACGCCATTGTCGGGCAGGCGCCATTCCCACAGCGGGATCTCGAAGCCGACCTCCTGCGCATGATGAGAATCTAGGCTGACGACGGCGAAGATCATGTCCTCGTGCGAGGGCAGGGCCTTGCCGTAGACGATCACCTGCTCGTTGTCGGTGTTGTAGAAGGCCAGACCGAGATGGCTGTGCAACGCAGGATGGGCGCGCCGGATGCGGTTGAGGCGAGCGATCTCGGAGACGATGTTGCCCGGCGCATCGAAGTCGCGGACGCGGACCTGGTACTTCTCCGAATCGAGGTACTCCTCGCGGCCCGGCAGCGGGGCCGCCTCGCATATCTCGAAGCCCGAGTACATGCCCCATAGGCCGGACAGCGTGGAGGCGAGGGCGGCGCGGATCAGGAAGCCGGCGCGGCCGGAGGTCTGCAGGAAGATCGGGTTGATGTCGGGCGTGTTGACGAAGAAGTGGGG
>LNFM01003483.1_pt1 | contig 55723 bp, 57 predicted proteins | sample 596031 | NCBI WGS metagenome assembly LNFM01 (sample SAMN04254537, study PRJNA301005) | activated carbon metagenome | isolation source: dual media filters at the Ann Arbor, Michigan drinking water treatment plant | place: USA: Ann Arbor
GCTCGCGCACGCCATCGGCGGTCGGGACCAGCGGGCGGCTCTCGCCGAAGGCCTGGATGGCCATCGCGGCGCGCGGCACGCCACGGCGCTCGAGCTCGGCGGCCACGGCGGCAGCGCGGCGCTCGGACAGGCGCTGGTTGTACTGCGGCGAGCCGGAACGGTCGGCGTGGCCGGAGACCTCGATGCGGGTCGAGCCGACGCCCTGGCTGTTCGTCGCGGCCTCACCGATGATCTGGCGGGCACGGTCCGTCAGGTCAGCGCGGTCGAAGTCGAAGAACACCAGGTAGGTGCGGGCAACGGCCGGGGCGGCGGCAGGCGCCGGGGCCGGGGCGACGACCGGAGCCGGCGGCGTCACGCCGAAAGCGTAGCGCAGGCCGATCAGCAGGCTGTGGTTGTAGTTGTCCAGCTCCGCGCTGCCGGGTGCCGAGAAGTCGCGACGGGCGCCGACATCATTGTCGAGCGTGCCCATGAAGCGGTATTCCGTGGTCACGGCCAGACCCGGGATTTCCGCGACATTGAAGGCGATGCCGGCGATCGCCTGATAGGCGAAGCGGCCGTCGGTGCCGTTGATGCGGACGGTGCCGGGGGTGCCGACATTGCCGCGGATGTCGTTGTCGACCCACTGATAGCCGGCGCCGACGCCGACATAGGGGGTCAGCGGAATGGTCGGGCCCAGGTCGATGTCATACAGCGCGTTGGCCATGACGCCGTAGGTCGTGGCGCTGCCAATGACGCGGTTGCCGTTCGGCAGGCCGAAGCCGCTCACCTTGTCGACATCGTTGTTGCGGTAGGAGCCCTCGAGCTCGGCGCGAACACCGTTGCCGAAGCCGTAGCCGAGGCTGAGCGTGCCGACGAAGCCATACTTGAACTCGGTGGTGCCGCTGCGCGGGCCGAGCATGTTGTTGGACAGCGTGGCGTCCGAATTCTGACGCAGGTTGGCGCCGACGCCAGCACCGACATAGAGGCCGCTGATCGGCTGGGCGTTCGCGGCGACCGGCAGCGCCAGCACCGTGGCGGCCAGAAGGATCTTCCTCAGGCTCATGACAATCTCCTCAAAGACAAAACCGACGCCCTCTGGCGTGAGACTGAGCCGGGTTGGCTCACGCTCCGCAACGCCTAGTGCATAGCCAACACCTACACCAATTTGTGCGATCAAACAGCCTCAACTCGCCCACTTCCCAATACTGTGACCACAACAGCACATCGAGATGTGTCTTTCGTGTCACAGAGGCGAAAGGCGCTCGGCATCCGGTGTGGCGCGGAGGCTGCCGGCCGGCAGCAGCCGGGTCGCATGGCCCAGCTTGCGGCCGGCGCGCGCCTCCGCCTTGCCGTAAAGATGCAGCGCCACATCCGGCGCCGCGGCCAGGGTCGGCCATGCGGCAAAGCTGTCCGGACCAACCAGGTTCTTCATCACCGCATCGGCGTGCCGCCCGGGTTCCGGCAGCGGCAGCCCGGCCACCGCGCGGATATGCAGCTCGAACTGGCCGTGCTGGCAGGCATCCATGGTCCAATGGCCCGAATTATGTGGCCGCGGTGCCATCTCATTCGCCAGCAGCGTGCCATCCGGCAGCAGGAACAGCTCCAGCGCCAGCACGCCCACCAGTTCGAGCGCCGTGGCCAGCGCGGCGACATGCGCGCGTGCCTGCTGCGCCACCTGGTCCGGCACCATGGCGGGGGCGAAGCTCAGGTCCAGGATGTGGTGGGCGTGGCGGTTTTCCACCGCGTCGAAGGTCACCACCTGCCCATCCTCGCCGCGCGCGGCAATGGCCGAGACCTCCTTCGCGAAGGGGATGAAGCCCTCCAGGATCAGCGGGTGCGGGGCCAGGCGGGCGAAGGCCTCCGCCGCATCGCCGGGCGCGCGCAGCACCGCCTGGCCGCGGCCGTCATAGCCCATGCGGGTGGTCTTCAGGACCGCGGGCAGGCCGAGCGCGCCGATGCCGGCCTCCAGCTCCGCCAGGCTGTGAACGGCGCGCCAGGGGCCGACAGGGATGCCGGCCTGCTCGAAGAACCGCTTTTCGGCGATGCGGTCCTGGCCGATCCGCAGCGCCGCGACGCCGGGGCGGCAGGGCACCAGCGGCGCGATCGCATCCAGCGTGGCAGCCGGCACATTCTCGAATTCGAAGGTCACCACATCCACCGCCGCGGCGAATCGGGCCAGCGCGGCTTTGTCGGAATAGGCGGCGATGGTGCGGGCGGCCGCCACCTGCATGCCGGGGCTGTCATCTTCCGGCGCGAAGACGTGGCAGCGATAGCCGAGCGCCGCGGCGGCGAGCGCCGACATGCGGCCAAGCTGCCCACCACCGAGAATGCCGATGGTGGAGCCCGGCGGGAGCAGGACGGGGGGAAGGATCGGGTGGGTCAAATCGGCGACTCCGCCACCGAATCGGTTTGCGCCGCGCGAAAGGCGGCCAGTCGTCCGGCCAGAGCCGGGTCTTCCAGCGCCAGGATGGCGGCCGCCAGCAGCCCGGCATTGATGGCGCCGGCCTTGCCGATCGCCAGCGTACCCACCGGGATGCCGCCGGGCATCTGGACGATCGACATCAGGCTATCCATGCCCTTCAGCGCATGGCTTTCCACCGGAACGCCGAGGACGGGTAGCGCGGTGAGGGAGGCGACCATGCCGGGCAGCGCCGCGGCTCCGCCGGCGCCGGCGATCAGCACCTTCAGCCCACGCCCGGCAGCACCCTGGGCATAGTCATACATCCGGGTGGGGGTGCGGTGGGCGGAGACCACACGTGTCTCATGCGCCACACCCAGGCGGGCCAGGATCTCCGCCGCGTGGCGCATGGTTTCCCAGTCCGAGGTGCTGCCCATGATGACGCCCACGCGCGGTTGCGGGGAGTTCACTTCGTTCATCGGCACCTCGGCGGTCTTGCGGTCAGATCAAGTGGGGCGGCAGGCTCAGGCGATGATGTCGGGGACCAGCTGGCTTTCCAGCCAGGCGATCTCATCCTTCAGCTTGAGTTTGCGCTTTTTCAGGCGCTGCAGCTGCAGGGCATCGGTCCCGGCCTCATCGAGGCGGGCGATCACGGTATCCAGGTCCCGGTGCTCGCTGCGTAGTTCGTGCAGACGGCGGAGGAGGCTGTCGCGGTCGGCCTGCATGCGCCCCCGAAAATTACGGTTGGATGTCTAAAACTTGGCGCTGGAAAGCGCCGCCCATCCGCATAACATGATGTGTGCGGGCGCAGAAGGGACGGTTGCGCGCCCGGGGCTGGTTCCACCGCCTGAATTCCCCATGCGGTGCCCGCCCCTGGCGTGGATCGTGCCGCCGCTGCCCCGCAAGGCAACGGACAAGGATCATTTGCATGGCCGAGGCTGCCCGTATCCGCTCCCTTGAGGCGCGGCATGCCACGCTGGAAACGCGAATCGCGGAGGAAGGCGGACGACCCCGCCCCGATGATCTGGCGCTGATGCGCCTGAAGCGCGAAAAACTGCGCCTCAAGGAAGAAATGGAAAAGCTCAAGGGCGCCCTGGTCCACTAGAGCAATATCTGGTCTGCCTGAATCAGTCAGACCAGATTTCTTGTTCTGGATCCAATAGCGTCTAGAGCAAAAGATCGATCCGAGAGGATCGATCGTGCTCCAGGACCAAGGTGCACTCCCGCGGCCAGGACGGCCGCGGGAGCCTTACGTCATGCGGCCGCGTCGTCCAGTGGCTGCGGCGGGGCGACGGGGCCGCCAGCCCGGTCATTGGCGGTGCCGACCGCCTCATTCAACGAGGTCTGCGTGCAGAGGCCCAGCGTCACCGGGTCCCGCGGCTTGATATTCGCCGTGTTGGGGTGGGTCTTGTCCCGCACCTTGGCGATGGTTTCCTTGGTGGTGGCCAGCAACTTCACGATCTGCGGGTCGGATAGCTGCGGATAGTTCCGCAGCAGCCACGCGATCGCATCCGGCCGTTCCGTCCGCTTCGCCACAGGGATATAGCGCGCGCCCTTGTTGCGCTGCTTCGGCAGCGGCGTGGAGCGCTCGGTCAGCACCAGGCGCGCGGCCGGGTTGGCCTCGCAGCGGATGATCTCCTGCCGCGTCAGCTGGTCGTTCGCGACCGGGTCATAGCCGACGATGCCCTGCGCCACCTCGCCATCCGCGATGGCCTGGACTTCCAGCGGGTGCATGCCGACGAATTCCGCGATCTGCTCGAAGGAGAGCGACGTCTTCTCGATCAGCCACACCGCGGTGGCCTTCGGCATCAGGGGCGTCTTCATGATGGGACCCTTAGAGCCGCTCCACCGTGCGCGGGGCACGATGAACCGCCTACAGCTTGTTGTTTCGTCGCAGTTTTCGAGTCGTCCGGCAAAGCCGCCTGGCTGGAAAGTGCTTGGGTTGGTTGGGCCCGCGACCCGGGCAACCAACCATTCCGGCAGGGGCGCCCGCGCCTCGTTGCTTCGGATATAGAGAGCGGCCGGGGCCGGGTCAAAGCCTTGGGGACAGGAGAAAGGGTCAGAATGATGATGGAGGAGGAGGGGCCGCGCCCCACCACGCGCTTCACCAGGCCGGTGATGGATCGCTGGGACGTGGACGAGCTGCGCGCCTACATCGCCGAGCTGCAGGCCGAGATCGCCCGCGCCGAGGCCGAGATCGGCAAGCGCCAGGCCGGGCGCGCCGCAGCGGATCTGTTCTTCAAGCCGCCGAACTGAAAGCGAAGGGCCGGCGGATCGCTCCGCCGGCCCGGTCCACTCGACGCGAAAGGGCTGGCGGACTGCTCCGCCGGCCCGATCCTTTGAGGCGCAGAAGGGCCGGCGAAATGCTCCGCCGGCCCGATCCGGTTCAGGCCGCCTGGGCCTGCGGCGCCTCGTTCTCCAGCACGCGCTGCGTCTTCGGCGCCTGGATCTCGATGCGGCGTGGCTTCAGCGCCTCCGGCACCTGGCGCTTCAGCGCCACATGCAACAGGCCGTGCTCGAGCTGGGCACCCTCGATGACGATATGGTCGGCGAGGACGAAGCGACGCTCGAAGGCCCGGCCGGCGATGCCGCGGTACAGGACACGGCCGTTATCCTGGGCCGTGGCGGCCGGGGCGGCCTTGCCGGCGACGGTCAGCGTGTTGTCATGCGCCGTAACCTCGATGTCGTCCGGGCCGAAGCCGGCGACGGCCATGGTCAGGACGTAGCTGTCCTCACCGGTCTTTTCGATGTTGTAGGGGGGGTAGCTGGGCCCCTCCGCCGCCGCGCGGGCGTTTTCCACCAAGCGGGCCATGCGGTCGAAGCCGATGGCGGAACGGAACAGGGGAGAGAAATCGAGAGCGTTCACGGAAGACCTCCTGCGGTAGCAAGGTCGTTGCACGGCGGATCTTCGTTCATTGCCCCCGCCAGGCGGGCGGCATCGTCCGAGATCCGCGCCGTCGGCCCCGATCGGGCACCATCGGCAGCGCAGGAATTGGTGAAATGGCCGGCTGGGTTCAAGAGGGGGCCCGGACGCGAAAAAGCGCGCCCCGGAGGCCGGAGCGCGCTTTTCTGAACCTTGGAACCCGCGCCGGTTCAGGCCGTCTTGCGGACGCCCAGGCCAGCGAACTTCTTGTTGAACTTGGCGATCTGGCCGCCGGTGTCCATCACGCGCTGCTGACCGGTCCAGGCCGGGTGCGACTTCGGGTCAATGTCGAGGCGCATGGTGTCGCCTTCCTTGCCGTAGCAGGACCGGGTGGTGAAGGTCGAACCATCCGTCATGATGATGTTGATGGTGTGGTATTCGGGGTGGATGTCGGGCTTCATCGCATTGTGCTCGCGCATATGGCCCACCGACAGCGACCGGCAGGCGCGGGAAGGCGGGCTATAGAGGACGCCCCCCTCCGGCGCAACCGCATGGCGCTGCCATGCCGCTGCGTTACGACATAACCAAATGCGCGCTATTGTATAACCGAATGCAGCCTGGCCGCTTGCGGCGCCGCGGCACCGGGCGGACATGGGCGGCATGCCCCATGATGTCTGCGGCCACGACCACGTCTTCACCGGCAACGACCCGGCCTTCCGGCGCGTGCTCTGGTTCATCATCCTGCTGAATGGCGGGATGTTCGTGGTGGAGTTCGCGGCCGGCGCCATCGCCGGGTCGCTCGCCCTGCAGGCGGACAGTCTGGATTTCGCCATGGATACCGCGACCTATGGCCTTTCACTCGCCGTCATCGGCCTGGCGGCGGCGACGCGGGCGCGGGCGGCGCTGCTGAAGGCCGCCTCGCTCGGCCTGATCGCGGCCTGGGTGCTGGGGGCTGCGCTGTGGCGCGTGGTGGATGGCGGGGTGCCGGAGCCCTTCACCATGGGCGGCATCGCCATCGCTGCCTTCGCCGCCAATCTGCTGTCCGTGCTGCTGCTGTGGAAGTGGCGGGAGGGGGATGCGAATATCCGCTCCGTCTGCCTGTGCAGCCGCAACGATGCCTTCGGCAACCTGCTGGTACTGGCCGCCGCCGCCGGCGTCTTCGGCACGGGCACGCGGTGGCCGGACCTGGCGGTGGCGGCGGTGATGTCGGCGCTGTTCCTCCAGACCAGTATCCTGACGGCGCGCATGGCCCTGGCGGAGCTGCGTGGGGCGGCGACCGATACGCATGGCGACCATGCGGGCCATGCCCATTGAGGCACCGCGTCGTTTGGTGGACCCTGCCCTCAGCAGACTCCAGGGGATGATCGCATGCGCCTGCAGGGAAAATCCGCCATCGTCACCGGCGCCGCCTCCGGCTTCGGGGAGGGCATTGCCCGCCGCTTCGCCGCCGAGGGCGCCTGGGTGATCTGTGCCGACATCAACCTGGAGGGCGCCACCCGCATCGCGGAGGAGATCGGCGGCACGCCGATAGGCGGCGATGTGTCCAGCGAGGCCGATGTGCAGGCGCTGGTCGCCAAGGCGGTTGAGGAATTCGGCGGGCTCGACATCGTCGTCAACAACGCCGGCACCACGCATCGAAACAAGCCGATCCTGGAGGTGACGGAGGACGAGTTCGACCGGATCTACGCCGTGAACGTGAAGTCCGTCTTCTGGATGATCCGTGCCGCGGTGCCGGTGATGCAGAAGCAGGGCCGCGGCGGGTCGATCATCAACATCTCCTCCACCGCCGGCATCCGGCCGCGGCCAGGGCTGACCTGGTACAATTCCACCAAGGGGGCGCTCAACACGGCGACCCAGGCGATGGCCCAGGAATTCGCGCGCGACAACATCCGCGTCAACGCCGTCTGCCCGGTGATGGGCCCGACCGGCCTGCTGACCGAATTCATGGGACTGCCGGACACGCCGGAGAACCGCGCCAAATTCATCGCCGGGATCCCGATCGGCCGCATGTCCTCACCGGCCGATATCGCCAATGCCTGCGTCTGGCTCGGCGAGGATGCGTCGAGCTTTATCACCGGCGTGCTGCTGCCAGTGGATGGAGGGCGCTGCGCGTGAACCAGGCGGTTTCCCCGGCCGATGCGGGACGGCCGCTGAACATCATGTCGATCCAGTCCTGGGTCGCCTACGGCCATGTCGGCAACGCCTCCGCCGTGTTTCCGCTGCAAAGGCTGGGGGCGGAGGTCTGGGCGCTGAACACGGTGCAGTTCTCCAACCACACCGGCTACGGCGCCTGGCGCGGCCAGGTCTTCGGGGCCGATCTGATCCAGGAACTGGTGGAAGGCATCGCCGAACGCGGTGCCCTGCCGCGCTGCGATGCGGTGCTGTCCGGCTATATGGGCGATGCGGCGATCGGGCAGGCAATCCTGTCCGCCGCCAGCAAGGTGAAGGCGGCCAATCCGGCGGCGCTGTATTGCTGCGATCCGGTGATCGGCGATGTCGGCCGTGGCGTCTTCGTCCGTCCCGGCATCCCGGAATTCATGCGCGACCGCGCCGTGCCCGCCGCCGATATCCTGACGCCGAACCAGTTCGAGCTGGAATGGCTGACCGGGTTGACCATCACCACGCTGGACAGCGCCAAGGCCGCCATCGCCGCGCTCCAGGCCCGGGGCCCGCGCTGCGTGATGGTGACGTCGCTGAATGTCGAGGACACGCCGGCGGATGCGATGGACATGCTGGTGGGGGAGGGCGGGCGCTTCTTCCGCATCCGCACGCCGCTGCTGCCGATTTCCGTCAATGGCGCCGGGGATGCGATCGCGGCGCTGTTCCTGTTCCACCGGCTGCGCTGGGGCGAGCCCTCCGTCGCGCTGTCGGCCGCCGCATCCAGCATCCACGGCCTGTTGCGCCGCACGGCGGAGGCGGGGTCGCGGGAGATCCTGACGGTCGCGGCGCAGGAGGAATTCGTCACCCCCTCCCGCGTCTTTCGCGCCGAGGCCTGCTGACGCAACGAATCCCGCGCCGGCGCGTTGGGCTCCATCATCGGGAGAAACGCGCCATGAGTGAGACCCGCCACCCCCGCCGTGCCCTGTTCGCCTGGGGTGCCATGCTGGCGGCGGCGCCGGCCCTGGCTACCCCGGCGCAAGCCCAGGGCCAGGACATCATCGGCGACGTGCTGCGCCAGTTCCAGGGCGGCGACCAGGACGAGGGCCGCCGCCGCGAGGAAGAATCCCGCCGCGAACAGCGCGAACGGGAGCGCGAGGCCTATGAGCGCGGCCGGGAGCGTGAGCGGGAACGCTCCTCCCGCGGCAATGACGACCGCCGCCGGCGGGATGACGACCGCCGCGGCCGCGATGACCGCCAGCGCAATGCGCGCGAGCGGGACCGCCAGCTTGCGGAACAGCAGCGCCGGCTGGAGGAACAGCAGCGCCGCATCGAGGAAGAGCGCCGCCGCCTGCGCTGAGCCGTTACTCCGCCGCCGCGGCGAATTGCGCCGCGTGCAGGCGGCGATAGGGACCATCGGCAGCCAATAGCTCGGCGTGGCTGCCCTGCTCGGCGATGCCCTGCTCCGTCACCACAAGGATGCGGTCCGCGTCCCGGATGGTGGCGAGGCGATGGGCGATGACCAGTGTGGTACGACCCTTGGCGAGTTCGGCCAGCGCCTGCTGGATCGCACGCTCCGTCTCCGTATCCAGCGCGCTGGTGGCTTCGTCCAGAATCAGGATGGGCGGGTTCATCAGGAAGATGCGCGCGATCGCGAGCCGCTGCTTCTGGCCACCGGAGAGCTTGACGCCACGTTCCCCGATGATGGTGTCCAGCCCCTCCGGCAGATCGGCGATCAGCGCATCCAGCCGGGCGCGGCGGGCCGCCTGCAGGATGTCCGCGTCGCTGGCGCCGAGCCGGCCATAGGCGATGTTCTGCCGGATGCTGCCGGCGAACAGGAACACATCCTGCTGCACCAGCCCGATCTGCCCGCGCAGCGAGGCCAACGTCATCCGGCGGATGTCGATGCCGTCGATCAGGATGCGGCCGCCCAGCACCTCATAGAAGCGCGGCAGCAGGGAGCAGATGGTGGTCTTGCCGGCACCGGAGGGACCAACCAGCGCGACGGTCTGGCCAGGGGCCACTTCCAGGTCCAAGTCGCGCAGCACCAGTCGGTCCGGCGTGTAGCCGAAGGTCACGCGCTCGAACCGCACGGCGCCGCGCAGTGGCGGCGCGGGCTTGGCATCCGGCGCATCGGCGATATCCGGCTGCGTCGCCATCAGGTCCAGGTAGCTGCGGAAGCCGGCCAGGCCCTTGGGGTAGGTCTCGATCACCGCATTGATCTTCTCGAGCGGCCGGTAGAACACGTTCACCAGCAGCAGGAAGGCCACGAAATCGCCGATGGAGAGGGTGCCGGCGACGATGAAGGCGGCACCCGCCAGCATCACCACCAGCTGCACCAGCCGCATGCCGAGGTAGTTCAGCGTCATGCTGACGGCCATGATCCGGTAGGCATCCAGCTTGGTGCGCTGGTACTGCGCGTTGTCGGCGGCGAACAGCTTCTGTTCGTGCGCCTCGTTGGCGAAGGCCTTGACCACGCGGATGCCGCCGACCGCTTCCTCGATGCGGGCATTGAAGGCGCCGACACGGCCGAACTGCGCCTGCCAGTTCTGCGTCATCCGCCCGCCATAATGCGCGACCACCCAGGCCACCAGTGGCACGATGCCAGCCGTCAGCAGGGCCAGCGCCGGGCTGACCAGCAGCATCAGCGCGAAGGCGCCGAGGAAGGTCAGCACCGCGACCAGCAGATCCTCCGGCCCGTGATGCGCGACCTCCCCGATATCCTCCAGGTTCTTGGTGACGCGGCCGACCAGGTGGCCGGTCTTCTGGTTGTCGTAGAAGCGGAAGGACAGGCGCATCAGCTGGTCGAAGGCGTTGCGGCGCAGCTCCGTCTCGATGGCGATGCCAAGCACATGGCCCCAATAGGTGACCACCGCCATCAGCGCGGCATTGACCAGGTAGATCGCCAGCAGCACCGCCACGGCGAGGCCGATGATGCCCATATCCTGCTGCGGCAGCAGATGGTCGATGAAGGCGCGCACGGCCATGGGGAAGCCGAGCTCCAGCACGCCGGACAGCGCGGCGCAGCCGAAGGCGATCAGCGCCAGGCGAAGATGCGGGCGGTAGAATTGCAGGAATTGTCGGAGCATGGGGCGGCGATACACCACCCCATGCCACGGCTGCAAACGGTTCTCAGCTCGGCTCGATACCGGCGGCGCGAATCAGGCGCTGCCAGCGCTGGCTGTCCGCGGCGATCTGGGCGGCGAAATCGGCCTCGCTGGTCGGGCGCGGGGTCAGGCCGCGGCGGCCGAATTCCGTGACCACCTCCGGGTCCGCCAGCACCTCCCGCACCGCGTCGCCGAGGCGCGTGCGGATGGCGGTGGGCGTTGCCTTGGGCACCAGCGCGCCATCCCAGTTCAGCACCTCGAACTCGGCCAGGCCGGATTCGATCATGGTCGGCACATCGGGCAGGGACGGTGCGCGGCTGGTTGTGGCGACCGCCAGCGCACGCAGCGTGCCGGCCGCGACATGGGTGGTGACATTGCCGATGGGGGAGAAGGCGAAATCCTGTTCCCCCGCCAGCAGCCCCATCATCTGCGGCCCGCCGCCGCGATAGGGCACCGCCACCGTCCGCACACCCGCGATGCTGTCCAGCAGGATGCCGCAAAGGTGGCCCGGCGAGCCCACGCCACCGGTGCCGTAGGTCAGCGTATCCGGCCGCGCCTTCGCCGCGGCCAGGATTTCCGCCACGTTGCGGAAGGCCTTCGCCGCCGGCACCACCAGCACATTGGTCGCGTTGAAGATCATCGAAAGCGGGGCTAGGTCCGCGATCGGGTCGAAGGGCATGGACCGCATCAGGGCCGGGTTCACCGCCAGCGTGCCGATATTGGCGGAGACCATGGTGGTGCCGTCCGGCGCCGCCTTGGCCGCGGCATCCGCCGCCAGGTTGCCGCCGGCGCCGGCCCGGTTCTCGACCACCACGGCCTGGCCAAGCCGTGCCGCAAGCCTGGGCTGGATGATGCGCAAGGCGGCATCGGAGGCGCCGCCGGGCGGGAAGCCGATCAGCAGACGGATCGGCCGGTCCGGCGACCAGGGCTGGGCCCGCGCCAGGCTTGGCGCGGCCAGGGTCGTTGCATTCAGGGTTCCGGCCAGGGCAGCGAGCAGTGGGCGGCGGGCGAGCATGGGCGCAGGTCCTCGAATGGTCCCTGACGCCCATGCAATGATCACGCCATCAGGCGCGCCGCACGTTGATCGGCAGCGCCATGCCCTTCTGCGGGGTCGAGATGTCCCGCCGCCAGGCGCTGTCCACGAAATACTGGCCGAGCGGGATGAAGGGCACGTCTTGCCAGAACTGCGCCTGCAGTCGCCGGGCGATGCCCTTCTGGGCGTCGAGGTCCGGCGCCTCCAGCCATTCGTCGCGCAGGCCTTCGAGCGCCGGGCTGGTGGGCCAGCCGAACCAGGCCTGGCGGCCATTGGCGCGCAGCAGCGGATGCACGCCCGGATTGCCGAGATCGACGCCGCCGAACAGCACGATCAGCGCGTTCCAGCCGCCCTCGTTCGGCGGGGTCATCCGGCCGCGGCGCTGCAGTACCGTGCCCCAGTCGCTGGTGGCGCTTTCGGCATTGAGGCCGGAGCGCTTCAGCGCATCGGTCAGCACCGTCGTCATGGTGTTGTTGTTCACCACATCGGTCGGGTGCAGCACCGTCACCGGCTGGTTGGCGTAGCCGGCCTCCCGCAGCGCGGCCCGCGCCGCGTCGAAGCTGCGTGGGCCGGTCAGCGCGGTCAGGCCCTCATCATTCGCCAGCGGGGAGGTGCGCGGGAAGACCCCCATGCCATCCGACCACAGCGCCCGGTCGGTGCCCATGATCGAGGTCATGAAGTCGGCCTGGTTGATCGAGTGCAGCAGCGCGCGGCGTACCCGCACATCGTCGAAGGGTGCATGCAGGTGGTTGAAGCGGAGATGGGCCATCAGCCCGCCGAAATCCACGCGCTCCACCGTGATGTCCCGGTTGCGCGCCAGCACCGGGCGCAGATCGGGCGCCACCTGCTCATACCAGTCGATCTCGCCGGCCTGGATGGCGGCCGCCGCGGTGCCGGAATCCGGCATGATGGTGAACTCCACCCGCTCGAAATGTGCGTGCTTGGCGCCGCCGAGCAGGCTGGGCGGGTTCGGGTTCGGCACGTAGTCGGCGAAGCGCTGATAGACCACGCGGGCGCCGGACAGGCGCTCGCTTGCGACGAAGCGATAGGGGCCGCTGCCCACCACCTCGGTGAAGGGGGTGGCCGGATCCACGGTGGCGAAGCGTTCGGGGAAGATGAAGCAGGGGTAGGAGGAGGGCTTGCCCAGTGCCTCCAGCATCGGGCCGAACTTCTGCTTCAGGCGGATATCGAAGCGGCGATCGTCCAACGCCGTCATGGATTCGGTGCGCGCCCGCAGCGTCTGGCCCAGCGTGTCGCGCGCCGACCAGCGGGCGATGGAGGCGATGGCATCCTGTGCGCGGATCGGCGCGCCGTCATGGAATTTCGTGCCGGGGCGCAGGGTGAAGACCCAGCGTAGCCCGTCATCCTCCACGACATGGCCTTCGGCGAGCTGCGGGCGCATGACGAAGTTGGTGTCGGGGCCGTACAGCGTGTCCCAGCACATATGGCCGTGGTTGCGGACGCCGTAGCTGGTGGTGCTCATCGGGTCGAGGCTGGTGACATCCGCCTGCGGGATGAAGCGCAGCGTATGCGCCGCATTGCCTTGCGCCAGGGCAGGGGCGGACAATGACAGGGGGAGGGAGGCGGCTGCCAATCCGGTCAGCAAGCTGCGGCGATGCATGTTGGGTCTCCGTCACGGATAGTGCGCGGCATCCTGCAAGCGATTGCACCCGGGACGCAACTCGCCTTGAAGCGCCAGGGTCCAGGCGCCACATATGCGACAGGTCCGGGCCCCTCTGGCGCAGCCGCGTCATGTCGGACCTCCCTTTGTGGAGGTTTCAGCCCATGTCCCAGATCTTCGGTGATCTTTTCGCTTGGCTGTTCGCGGCCTTTCTGCTGAATCCGCTGACGGCGGAGGTGCAGTCCCGGCTGGCGGAGGCGAATGCGCCGCCTGCAGTCGTCGCCCAGGTCGCCGCCTGCGGCGCGGCGGCGGCCCCCGTGCTGCTGCAACGCGCGACGGAGGACCCGTGGTGGGCGATCCGCACCGGCTTCGCCACCTGGATCGGCACGATCCAGCCGGATGCGGTGCTGGGCGAGACTTCGCCCCGCTGCGGGCCGGCGATGCAGGCGGCGCGGCCCTTTCTGCAGCGAAGCTGAGCAGAAGCAGCCCGGAGGCTCGCGAAAGTCGCCTCCGTACCGGTTGCGTGCCTGGCAAGGCGTCGCGCATGATCCCCCCGCAAACAAACGGGGAGGCCCTCGATGGCCATCATGATTCCGCGCCGCAGCGCGCTGCTGCTCGGCGCCGCGGCGCTTTCCATGCCGGCAGTCCGCACCGCCCAGGCCCAGCAGACCTTCGAATGGGTCGCCGGCTCCGTCGGTGGCGGCTGGTACACCATGGCCGCCGGCCTTTCCTCCCTGATCGGGGAGGAGAACCCGAATATCCGCATCCGTGTGGTGCCCGGTGGCGGCCTGGCCAATTCCACCCGCGTGAACAACGGCCAGTCGCAGCTCGGCTGGGGCATCGATGCCTTCACCGCCGCGGCCGCCCGCGGCGAGGATCCCTATCGCGCCAAGCATGAGAACCTCCGCAGCCTTGGTTCCGGCTACAGCCCGACCGAGCACAACCTGGTCCGCGCCGTCGGCTCGGGGCCGGAGGGGATGCGGGAGATCCTGACCCAGCGCGGCCTCAAGATCGCCTGCCCGCAGCGGTCCTCCACGGATGAGATGACGCTGCAGCGGATTCTGCGCTTCCTCGGCACCAGCCCGGACAAGATCCGCAGCGAGGGCGGCCGCTACCTGAATGGCAGCTACGCCGATATCGGCGCGGCCTATGCCGATGGCCAGGTGGATTACATGTACGCCGCGCTCGCCAAGCCCGCCGCGATCCTGACCGAGATCGGCCAGGGCCGCCGCGAATCCCAGCTCGTCGGCTTCCCGGACGATGTCCGCAAGCACCTGATCGACACCTACGCCTATGCCGAGGGCGTGCTGCCGGCCGCCACCTATCCGCGGCTGCAGAGCGCGGACCTGAAGGTGACGACGATGGACAGCGTCATCCTGGCGCATGAATCGGTGCCGGATGAGGTCGCCTACGGCATCACCCGCACGCTGATCAAGAACCGCGGCACGCGGCTGACGCAGATCCATGCCAGCATGGGCGCCTTCGACCCGGCCGTGGCCTGGAAGTACAACGGCGTGCCGTTGCACCCGGGTGCCGCGCGCGCTTTCCGCGAAGCCGGCGTGATGCCGGCCTGATCTGGGACAGGGCTGGCGCGACAGAATGCGTGAACTCGCCGGCCCGCTGAAATGGGTCTGTTGGGGTTGGGCCGCGGCGGCTGCCGCGGTTCACCTCTATTTCGGCGGCACGGGCTTTCCCGAGCCGATCCAGATGCGCGGCTTCCACCTGCTGATCTTCACGCCGCTGCTGTTCATCCTGTACCCGGCCTTCAAGACGCGCTCACCGCGGAACCGGCCCTCCGTGCCGGACCTGGTCTGGGCGGTGGCGTCCGGCGTGCCGCATGCCTGGGTGATGTGGAACTGGATGGCGGTCGCCGACCGCATGGAATATGTCGATCCCTTCACGCCGACGATGATGGTGCTTGGCATCGTCGCGATCGTCACGCTGCTGGAGGCGATCCGCCGCGCGGTGGAGCCCGGCCTTGCGATCATGGTCGCCGTATCCCTGGCCTATATGCAGTTCGGCTGGCTGATCCCCGGCCTGATGAATGCGCGGCCCTTCTCGCCGGAGGAAATCGTCGAGGCTGCCTGGCTCGTGCCGACCGCCGGCGGTGTCTATGGCCCGCTGACCGGCATCGTCGCCACCATCATCGCCGTCTTCATCCTGTTCGGCAGCTTCATGCAGGGCAGTGGCACCGGGCGGCTGTTCTCCAATTTCGGCACCGCGGTGGCCGGGCGCTATTCCGGCGGGCCGGCCAAGGTGGCGGTGGTGACCTCCGGCCTGTTCGGCACGATGAGTGGGTCCTCCGTCTCCAACGTCATCACCACCGGGTCGATGACCATCCCGCTGATGATGCGCGTCGGCTACCGGCCGGCGGTGGCGGGCGGCATCGAGAGTGCGTCCTCCGTCGGCGGCGCGCTGATGCCGCCAGTGATGGGGGCGGCGGCCTTCGTCATGGCCGAGATCACTAATATTCCCTACGGCGACATCCTGGTCGCCGCGGCGGCGGGCGCGGTGCTTTACTACTTCGCCATCCTGTCCGCCGTGCATTTCGAGGCGAAGAAGCTCGGCCTGGAGCCGGTGCCGGCGAAGGACATCCCCGCCTGGCGGGAAGTGCTGGCCGACGCGCATCTGGTGATCCCGATCGGCATCCTGGTCTGGCTGATGGCGGAACGCTGGTCCGGCAACTTCGCGGCCTTCTGCGCCACGCTGTCCATGGTCGGCGTCGCCTTCCTGCGGCGGCGCACGCGGATGACGCCGATGCAGGTGCTGAACAGCCTGGCAAGTGCCGGCCTGACCATGGCGCCGCTGGCGGTGACCATCGCCGGCGCCGGCATCGTGGTTTCCGCGCTGACGGCGACAGGCATGGTCGTGGCCTTCGGCGGCATCATCAAGCAAATGGCCGGCGGCGACCTGGCGATGCTGCTGCTGCTGCTGGCGATTACGGTGCTGATCCTCGGCATGGGGATCCCCACCACGCCGAGCTACATCATCGCGGCGGCCATCGGCGTGCCGCAGGTGCTGGAACTCGGCGCCTATCTGGATGTGGACATGCTGCAGGCGCACATGTTCGTCTTCTATTTCGCGGTGCTGGCGGATACCACGCCGCCCGTGGCCGCGGCCGCCTTCGCCGCGGCGGCGATCGCGCGGGCCAGCCCGCTGATGACGGCGCTGCATTCCTCCCGCTACGCCATCGCCGGCTTCGCGGTCGGTTTTGCCTTCATCTACGATCCGGGGATCATGATGCGCGGTGGGCTGGTGCAGATCATGCTGTCGATCGCCATCATGGCCGGCGCGCTGGTGCTGTTCACCTCCGCCAATGCCGGCTTCCTGCTGGCGCCGATGGGCGTGCCGTTGCGCGTATTGCTGGGCGGGCTGGGGCTGGCGGTGGCCTTCCTGCACGCCATCCCGGATGCCGGGCGCTTCGCCCTCGCCTTCCTGTCGCTCGGCGTGGTCGCGGCCTGGCAGATGGCGGTGGCGCGCCGGGCGGCGGTGACGGACGGGTAGGGTTGCGCGGGTGATTCGCAGGAGGGGCAGAGCCCGCCCTGCAAACCACCCGCGCCAGCCTCCTACCCCCTCCGCATCCCCGTCGGGTACAGCCGGCCGCCGGTCTCCGCGCGCATCGCCTCCAGCACGAAGCCGCGCGGCATCTCGACCAGCTCCGGGATCGGCGCGGCGTCCCGCGCTTCATCCCAGGCGGCGGCCAGGGGGCGGCCCTCGCAGCCTTCGATGCCGAGGCCCAGCAGGTGCAGCACGGTCGGCGCGATGTCCGTCAAATCGGCCGGGGTTTGCGCCACGGCGCCGCGGCGGAAGGGGCCGCCCTGCATCACCAGCACGGTTGCGAGCTCCGCCCGGTGCAGCCCGCCATGCATGCCGCCGCCCTCCGGCACATCCGCCGCATCGAAGGGCGCATGGCCGGGCAGGCCCCATTCATCGGCCTCCGCGCTGCCGGCGAAGGTGGCGACCAGGTCGGCGCTGCGGCGATGGCCGCTGCCGAGCACGGACAGCGCCATGGCCTGGCCCGGCGGCAGGATGGTGGGGTCGCGCGCCAGCAGCGGCCCGGCCCAGGGCTGCGTCGCCAGGAACTCCGCCACCTGCGGCGCCAGCGCCGGGTCGCGGAACCACAGGCCGGGGGCGGCGGCCGGCGCCACCACCACATCCACATCGGAGGCCATGCCGGTGCCGGCGCGAAATCCGGCGCGGCGCAGTTCCGCGGCCAGGGATAGCTTGCCCCGCCCGGTGACATGGCCGTGGTCGGAGATGACGATGAGGCCGATCTCCGCCGCATCCGGCTGCGCATCCCGCCAGGCCATCACCTGGCCCACCACGGCATCCGAGGCATGCAGCCCGGCGCGCGCCTCCGCCGACAGCAGGCCGGCATAGTGGAAGGCGATATCCGGCTCCGACAGCCACAGCAGCGCCACATCCGGCCGCAGCTTCGGCAGCACATGCTCCAGCAGCACCCGCCCGGCATGGGCGATGCGGCCGAGATTGGGCACGGCATGGGGCGGCGTCTCGCCGATTTCGGCGCGGACCAGATCGGCAGTCGCACCCTGCGTATCCTCGACATTCCACCGAAAGCTGCCGAGCCGATCCGCCGCCGGGTGCAGCAGCCGCGCTGCGCCGGCGGTGCCGGCACTGACCAGGGCGAAGCTGCGGCCGGACCCGGCCAGGCGCTCGGCGAGGCTCGGCCGTTCCAGCGGGCTTTCGGCGCCCTGCGCCATGGCCAGCACATCCTCCACCAGCTTGGTCCGCAGCAGCCGGTCCGGCGCCACGGCGGCATCGAACAGCGTGTTCGCCACCATGCCGTGCCCGCCAGGCCGGCAGCCGGTGATGAGGGAAGGGGTGGCCACCCGCGTCTCGCTCGGGAAGACGCTGCGGGCATTGGCGAAGCGCGTGCCGGTGGCGGCCAGCGCCGCGAGGTTCGGCGTGGCCTCGGGCGAGACCATGTCCGGGCGCAACCCGTCGAGGGCGATCAGGACGAAACGGGGCATGCGGTCACAGTCTCCAATTTGTCATTGACCCCCTGGCGCAGGCCGGTGGAAGCTGCGGACAAGCGAGGGGGTTGTCGAGGATCTCCATGGCGGCACGAACCACCATCTACCGCGGCCACCGCATCCATTCCGCGCCGCATGGCCCGGGTTGGCGGCTCAGGATCGTGCTGCCGCGACGCGGCGGCAACACCGTGCTGCGGAACCGGGTGCCGCGCGGCCTGCCGGAATTGCTGGCCGAGGCGCGGCTGCATATCGACCGGCTGCTGGACGGGGCGGCTTGGCAGCACGCCCCGTAGCAGGGCTCAGCGCAGCGTCGGGTCCATCTTGTCGCGCAGCCAGTCGCCGATCAGGGAGACGGACAGCGTGGTCAGGATGATGGTGAAGGCCGGCGCCAGCAGGATCCACGGCGCCCGCGTCAGATATTCCCGCCCATAGCCCACCATGGAGCCCAGCGAAGTCTCCGGCGGCTGCACGCCGAGGCCGAGGAAGGACAGCCCCGACTCCAGCAGGATGATCTCGGGGAAGGCCAGGGTCATGGAGACGATCAGCGTCGAGGCGATGTTCGGCAGCACATGCCGCCCATAGATGCGCCAGGGCGAGGCGCCCAATTGCCGCACCGCCGCCGCATAGCCCTGGCCGCTGGCCGAGATCGCCAGGCCGCGCGCGATGCGGGCGTAGCGTTCCCAGGCGTGGAAGCCGAGCAGGCAGATGAACAGCACCATCGAATTGCCGAAGAAGGCCAGCACCGATAGCGCCAGGATCAGGAAGGGGAGGCTGGCGGAGAAATCGACCAGCGCCAGCACCACCTGTTCCACCAGGCCGCGGAAGTGGGCGGCCAGGAAGCCCAGCGTGGTGCCGATGACGGCGCCGATGATGGTGGCGCCGAAGGCGATCAGCAGGCTCATCCGGATGGAATAAATCAGCCGTGCCAGCACATCCCGCCCCAACTCATCCGTGCCCAGCGGATGCAGCCAGGTGCCGCCCATGCCGATCGGTGGCGACAGGCGGTTGCGGAGGTCGAGCGCGGTGTAGGCGTAGGGGCTGATCACATCGGCCAGCAGCGCGACGGCCAGCATGGCGGCCAGCCAGAACAGGCCGAACAGCACCATCGGCGGCGGCAAGGACCGCGCGCGGCGGGGCTGGGCGGTGGCGAGGGTGGCGGGGGCGGTGATGTCGGACATGGTCAGGCCACTCCCGCTGCGCGCTTGGGCTGGTTGCGAAGCCGCGGGTCCAGCAGGCCGTACAGCAGATCCACCACCAGGTTCGCGGTCACCATGGTGGCGGCGACCAGCAGCAGGATGCACTGCACCACCGCCAAATCCCGGTTCGCCACCGCCACCACCAGCAGGCGGCCGACGCCGGGCCAGGAGAAGACGCTCTCCACCACCACGGCGCCGGCGATCAGGCTGCCCACCATGAAGCCGATGATGGTGACGGTAGGGATGGCGGCATTCGGCAGCGCGTGGCCCCAGACCACGCGGCGCCACGGCACGCCCTTGGCGGAGGCCGTGCGGATATAGGGCTGGCCCAGCACCTCCAGCATGGCGCTGCGGGTGAAGCGGGCCAGCACGGCGGCACCGCCGACGCCCATGGTGATGATCGGCAGGATCGCATGCCGCCAGCTTTCCTGCCCGCCGGAGGGCAGCCAGCCGAGCTGCACGGCAAAGACCAGCACCAGCAGCAGGCCCAGCACGAAGGACGGCACGGTGAAGCCGGCCACCGCCAGCAGCATCACCGCCCGGTCGATGAAGGAATTGCGGTACAGCGCCGCCGTGATGCCAGCGGGAATGCCGATGCCCAGCTTGATGACCAGCGCCGGGATGGTGAGTGCCAGCGTCGCCGGAATGCGTTCCGCCACCAGCACGATGGCGTCGCGCCCATCGCGCATGGACCGCCCCAGGTCGCCCTGCATGATCGCGCCGAAGTAGTGAAAATATTGCAGAAGGACGGGCTGATCGAGGCCCCAGGCGGTGCGGAAGGCATCCACCGCCTCGGGCGGCGCATCGGCGCCCATGATGATCTGCGCCGGGTCACCGGACAGGCGCAGCACGATGAAGGCGAAGGTCACCACCATGATGATGGTGATGCCGGCGCGCAGCAGGCGGCTGCCGAGGAATCGGATCATCTCAGGCGGCTTCCTTCATCAGGCCATTGCCCGGGGCGACTTCGCCCTGCGCGACATGGCAGGCCACCATGCGGCCATCGCCACTGCGGGGCTTCAGCACCGGGGTTTCGCGCGCGCACAGGCCGGTGGCGAAGGCGCAGCGCGGGTGGAAGGCGCAGCCGGAGGGACGGTCCGCCGGATTGGGCGGGTCGCCCTGCAGCACGATGCCACGCCCGACCTTGCCGGGATGCGGAATGGCGGAGACCAGCGCCTGTGCGTAGGGGTGCGCCGGATCGTGCAGCACCTCATCCGGCTCGCCTTCCTCGACGATGCGGCCGAGATACATCACGGCGACGCGGTGGCTCACCTGCCGCACCGCGCGCAGGTCGTGGCTGATGAACAGGATGCCGAGGCCGAGGCTGGATTGCAGATCCACAAGCAGGTTCATCACCTGCGCCTGGATCGAGACATCGAGCGCGCTGATCGGCTCGTCGCAGACCAGCAAGGCGGGGTTGGTGGCGAGCGCACGCGCCAGCACCGCGCGCTGGCGCTGCCCGCCCGAGAGTTCATGCGGGTAGCGCGCGGCCTGGTCCGGCCGCAGCCCGACGCCGCGCAGCAATTCCGCCGTGCGCTCGGCACGCTCGGCCGGCGTGCCGATATTGTGGATGTCCAGCGGTTCCATCACCTGCGCGCCGATTGGCAGGCGCCGGTCCAGCGCGCCGAGCGGGTCCTGGAACACCATCTGCATGCGTGCGCGCGACTTGCGCCAGGCATCCGTGTTGGGCGCCGGCATCGCCTTGCCATCGAACTCGACGTGACCGTTGTCGGGCTTCTCCAGCCCCAGCACGAGGCGGCCGGTGGTGGATTTGCCGCAGCCGGATTCACCGACCAGCCCGAGCGTGCGGCCGCGTTCCACCTTCAGCGACACGCCGTCCACGGCGCGCACCTCGAGCGATTTGCCGAAGACGCCGCGGCGCATTGCGTAGCGTCGCGTGATGCCTTCGGCGACCAGCAGTTCCCCGTCGCGTCTCATACGTAGGCCACCTGGTCCTGGGGAACGGGAAGGGTTGCGCGGATGCAGGCGGCGCGGTGGCCGCGTGCCAGCCCCACCGGCTCCGGCACCGCGGCGTCGCAGGCCGAGACATGCATGGAACAACGCGGCGCGAAGGCGCAGCCGGGCGGCATCGCCCAGGGCTCCGGCACGCCACCCGGAATGGCGGAGAGCTTGCGGCGGGGGCCATGCAGCGGCGGCAGCGCGCCGAGCAGGCCGCGGGTGTAGGGATGCGCCGGCGCCTCGAACAACCGCGCGCTCGGCGCCTGCTCGACGATGCGGCCGGCATACATGACGCAGACGCGGTCACAGCTGTCGGCGACCACGCCGAGGTCGTGGGAAATCAGCACCAGCGCCATGCCCGTCTCCTTCCGCAGATCCTGCAGCAGGGTCAGGATCTGCGCCTGGATCGTCACGTCCAGCGCCGTGGTCGGTTCATCCGCCACCAGCAATTCCGGGCGGCCGGCGAGGGCGATCGCGATCATCACGCGCTGGTTCTGCCCGCCCGAAAGTTCATGCGGCCAGGCATCGAGGCGCCGCGCGGCGTCGGGGATGCCAACCTGGTCCAGCAAACGCTTCGCTTCCGCCCGAGCCTGCGGGCCATCCATGCCGCGATGCAGGCGCAGCGCCTCCGTGATCTGCTTGCCGATGCGGTGCACCGGGTTGAGGCTGCTGGCCGGGTCCTGGAAGATCATCGCGATACGGCCGCCGCGCACGCGGTCCAGCACATCCGGACGGGCATGCAGCAATTCCTGCCCGTCCAGCTTCACGCTGCCGGATACGCTGGCGCGGCCGGGCAGTAGGCCCAGCGCGGCAAGCCAAGTCACCGACTTGCCGCAGCCCGACTCGCCAACGAGACCAACGGATTCGCCCGGCGCTACATCGAGGTCGATGCCGCGCAGTGCGAGCTGTTCGTCGAAGGCGACGCGCAGCCCCTTGAGCGAGACGAGCGGCGCGGTCATGCACCCACCCGCAGGTTGCCCGGGCCGAAATTCATCGCCCAGCCCTTGGCGGCCTGCCAGCCGATATCCTTGCGCTTCGCGGTAAAGGCGGCCGCTTGGTGCAGCACGATATAGCCCGGGTCCTCGCGCTCCACGATGGTCAGCAGGCGGCGGAACAGGTCGCGCCGGCGGGCGATGTCCGTCTCCGTCTCCAGCGCGGCGGAGGTGCGGTTGAACGCCTCGTTCGACCATTCGCCGGTACGCTCGGCCTCCGTGCGCGGCCCGAAGCTGCGCAGGATGCCGGCGACCGGATCGCCGAAGATCGAGGTGTTGGACCAGTCGCGCACGCCGCGGCCCGGGGTGCGGGCGGTGACCTGCGCGAAGTTCTCCTGCATCGCGATCTGCACGTTGATGCCGACCGCACGCCACATCTCGATCATGATCTGCGCGTTGGAGACCTGGTTGGTGTAGTAGTTGTTGAGCAGGCGGTAGGGGATGGTCTCGCCCTGGTAGTTCGCCTCCCGCAGCAGGCGACGCGCCTCGGCCGGATCGAAGCGCGGGTTTTCCCAATCCGCCAGGTACATCGCGCCATAGCTCTCGAGCTGCATGCCGCGCGGGATCGCGGTGCGCCCGGCCCAGAGCGTATCGACCAGCACCTTCCGGTCGATCGCATGCGTCATGGCGCGGCGCACCCGCGCATCGGCCAGCACCGGGTTGGTCTTGTCGAAGGCCAGCTTGCGGATGTTGTTGATCGGGCTGCCCAGCACCTCGAACCGCGCATTGCCCTCGACGACGCTGATCTGGTCGGGCGGGATGTCGCAGGCGAAGTCGTACTCGCCGGAGAACAGGCCGTTCACGCGGCCGGAAACCTCCGGCACCTCGACGAAGCGCAGGCGCCGCGCGGGCGGGCGGCCGCCCCAGTAGTCGTCATGCGCTTCCATCACCAAGGAGGTGTCGGGGCGGAAATCGGCGATGCGGTAGGGGCCGGTGCCGATCGGGGCGCGGCCCCATTCCAGCCAGCTCGGCGCGGCGGCGAAGGCTTCGCGGGACAGGATGGCACCGACGCTCTGCGCGATGCGGCCTTCCAGCGTCACATCCGGCGTGCGGTTGATGAAACGCACCGTATGCCGGTCGACGATCTCGATCCGGTCGAGGCCCGGATAGGTGCGGCGGGCGACGGCGATGACCTCGGAAGGCGGCTCCTTCGTCGCGGTGCCGGCGAGCACGGTGGAGCGCCCCGCGCCGGTCGCGCCCTGCGTGCCGAACAGGCGCTCGGCGAAGGAGAAGGCGACATCCTCCGCCGTCATCTCGCGCCCGTCATGGAAGCGCACGCCGGGCCGCAGCGTCAGTTCCAGTGTCGAGGCATCCGGGCGGCGCCATGCAGTTGCCAGGCCAGGCACCAGTTCGGCATTGCCGAGCCAGTTCGTGCCCACGAGCTGTTCCGCATACAGTCCATGGATGCGGAAGCCGACGTTGGACTGCTCGCGCGGCGGCTCGAAGGTGTTGGAGTTCGACAGCTTTTGCACCGCGATCGTCAGCGTGGGCCGGTCATCGCTCTGCGCGATGGCCGGCATCGCCAGCAGCGTCGGTGCCGCGAACAGCGCGCGGCGGGACATGTTGATCATGCTCAGGCTCCCCAATTCCGGCCGCGGAAATCCATGCTGAAGGATTGTGCCGCGTTCCAGGCGATGTCGCGGCGCTTGGCTGTCAGGTTCACCGACTGGTGCAGCACGGTGTAGGCAGGGTCCTCACGCTCCGCGATTTCCAGCAGGCGACGGAACACGACGCGGCGGCGGGCATGGTCCGTGCTGGTTTCCAGCTCACCGGACAGGCGGCCGAATTCCTCGTTGCGCCACTCACCGATCTGCCACTGCTGGCCCTGCGGGCCGTGCTGGGAAGTGATCGAGGCGGTGGGGTCGTTGAAGCTTGCGCTGTTCGACCAGTCCCGAACGCCGCGCTGGCCTTCGCGCGACAACACCTGCGGGAAGTTCTCGCGCATCTCGATCTGCACGTTCAGCCCAACCTGGCGCCAGCCTTCCACCAGGATCTGCGCCGTCGGTGTCTGGTTGGTGTAGTAGTTGTTCAGCAGGCGATAGGGTATGGCCTCGCCGCGATAGTTGGCCTCGCGCAGCAGGCGGCGGGCTTCGGCCAGATCGTATTTCGGTGCTTCCCAGTCCTGATGGAACATCTCGCCATAGAAGGGGAACTGCAGCCCCTTTGGCACCGGCGCGCGGCCGTCCCACAGCGCCGTGGTGATGGCGTCGCGGTCGATGCTGTGGGTGAAGGCGCGGCGCACAAGCGGGTTGGCGAGAACCGGGTGGTTCTTGTCGAAGACCGTCAGGCGGTGGTTCATGATCGGGCCGCCGACCACCTGGTGGCGCGGGTTGCGCTCCACCGTGGCGATCTGGTCGGGGGGCATGTCACAGGCGAAATCCGCCTCGCCGGACAGCAGCATGTTGATGCGCGACGCAACCTCCGGCACCTCCATGAAGCGAAGCCGCGCGATCGGCGGGCGGCCGCCCCAATACTCGTCAAAGGCTTCCAGGGTCAGCGACTGGTCGGGGCGGAACTCCGCGACGCGATAGGGACCGGTGCCGATCGGGCGACGTGCCCAATCGAGCCAGGAGGCGGATTGTTCGAAGGCGTGGCGGGAGAAGATGGCGCCGACATTGCGGCTGATGCGGCCTTCCAGCGTGACATCCGGAACCTTGTTGACGAAACGGACCGTGTGGCTGTTTACGATCTCGATGCGCTCGAAGGCCGGGAAGGTCCGGCGCGCCACGGCGAGAACCTCGGGCGGCGGTGTGCGGCCGGGGTTCTGACCGGGGATCACAGCGAACAGGTTGCGGGCCTGCTCCACAGTCATGCCCCAGCCCATGCGTTCCGGGCTAAAGGAGAAGGCGACGTCCTCGGCCGTCATCTCCCGGCCGTCATGGAAGCGCACGCCGCGGCGCAGCGTCAGTTCAACCGTGCGGTCATCGATGCGGCGCCAAGATTCAGCGAGTGCTGGCTTCAGGCCGAGGTCGCCGGTCCAGCTCTGCTCGATCAGCGTCTCCGCGTAGCTGTGCCAGGTGCGGGTGCCGACATTGGATTGCTCGCGCAGAGGCTCCAGCGTGTTGGTGTTGGCCAGCTTCTGCACGGCGATGGTGATGGTCGGGCGCTGGTCAGATTGCGCGATGGCGAAGCGCGGCAGGATCAGCGCGGCACCGGCGAGGCCGAAGGCCCCGCGGCGGGTGAGGGTGGTCATATTCAGGCTCCCCAATTGCTCGCGCGGAAGTCCATCACGAAGGACTGCGCGGCGCGCCAGGCGATGTCGCGGCGCTTGGCGGTGAAGTTGGCGTTGCGGTGCAGGACGACGTAGCCCGGGTCCTCGCGCTCGATGATCTCGAGCATGCGGCGCCAGACGATGCGCCGCCGCGGGCGGTCCATGCTGGTTTCCAGCTCATCGGCCAGCGTGCCGAATTCCTCGTTGCGATACTGCTCGCGCAGCCAGGGCGCGCCGGCGCGGCCCCAGGTGCCGGACATCTGGATCGAGGGGTCGTTGACGGCGGCGGCAGCGGACCAGTCATGCACGCCGCGGCTCGTCTTGTCCCCGGCCTGGATCTGGCCCCAGTTTTCCACCATCTGCAGCTCGACATTCAGGCCGATGGCGCGCCAGCCCTCGACGTTGATCTGTGCCGTCGCGGTCTGGTTGGTGTAGTAATTGTTCAGGCAGCGATAGGGGATGGCTTCGCCACGGTAGCCGGCCTCGCGCATCAACCGGCGTGCCTCGGCCGGGTCGAATTTCGGCACCTCCACATCCGCAAGGTACATATCCGCGTAGAATTCCCACTGCAGGCCGCGCGGCACGGAGGTGCGGCCGCCCCACAGCGCGGCGACGATCGCCTCCCGGTCGATGCTGTGGCTCATCGCGCGGCGAATTAGCGGATTGGCCAGGACCGGGTGCGCCTGGTTGAAGACCAGGTAGCGGGTGTTGTTGATCGGCCCTCCCGCGACCTCGAAGCGCGGGTCGGCGGCGATGCGTTCGATCTGATCCGGCGGGATGTCGGATGCGAATTCAGCCTCGCCGGAGACCAGCATGTTCACCCGGCTCGCCACTTCCGGCACTTCCGCGAAGCGCAGCCGGCGGATCGGCGGGCGGCCTTGCCAATGCGCGTCGAAGGCATCCAGCGTCAGCATCTGGTCCGGACGATACTCAGCGATGCTATAGGGGCCGGTGCCGATGGGCTTGCGCGCCCAATCCATCCAGGATGGTGCCTCCATGAAGGCGCGGCGGTTGGCGATAACGGAAGCGGTACGCGCCATGCGGCCTTCCAGCACGATGTCCGGCACGTTGTTCACCACGCGCACGCGATGCGGACCCAGAACCTCGATCCGTTCAAAGCCCGGGAAGATGCGGCGCGCGCCCTGCACCACGGCCGTCGGCACCTCCCGCGCACCGCCGCCCCACATGCGGTCCGGGCCGAAGGAGAAAGCGACGTCGTCAGCGGTGAAGGCATCGCCATTGTGGAAACGCACGCCCTCGCGCAGCGTGAAGTCCACGGTGCGGTCATCGACGCGTTCCCAGGCCGTGGCGAGGCCGGGTTGTAGCGACATGTCGCCGACCCAGTCGGTATCGACCAGCGGCTCCACATAGTTGCGGAAGATCCGGGTGCCGACATTGGACTGCTCGCGCAGCATTTCCAGCGTGTTGGAGGTGCTGATGTTCTGCACCGCGACGGTGATGGTGCGGCGGCCATCGGCCTGCGCGATGGCGGGTGCGGGCAGGGCCAGGCTGGCGGCGCCGAGCTGCAGCGCGGTGCGACGGGACAACTTCATGGCTCAGGCTCCCCAGTTCTGGCGACGGAAATCCATCACGAAGGACTTCGCGGGGCGCCAGGTGATGTTGCGGCGTTTGGCGGTGAAGTTCGCGGTCTGGTGGATGACGTTCACCACCGGGTCCTCGCGCTCCATGATCTGGAGCATGCGCGCCCAGATGGCGGCGCGGCGCGTGCGGTCCGTGCCGGATTCGAGCTGCGGGACCAGCGCCATGAACTCCGCATTCTTCCACATGCCGTTGCGGCTGAGCGAGCCGCGCGGGCCATAGGTGGTCGGCACGAAGGAGACGGGGTCGTTGAAGAAGGCGGTGACGGAATGTTCGAACATGCCGCGGCCGGGACCTGCGGCCTGCACTTGGCCCCAATTCTCCACCATCTGCATTTCGACATTCAGCCCGGCCGCGCGCCACATCTCCATCATCACCTGGCCGGTGGAATTCTGGTTGGTGTAGTAGTTGTTGAGCATGCGGTACGGGATCGGGTCGCCGCGGTAGTTCGCCTCGCGCAGCAGGCGGCGGGCCTCGGCCACGTCGAAGCGCGGCACGGACCAATCCGGCGCGGTCATGGCTTCGAAGAAGGGGAATTGCAGGCCGTTCGGCACTTCCGTGCGGCCGGCCCACAGGCTGTCCACGATCGCCTTGCGGTCCACCGCATGGGTCATGGCGCGACGCACCAGGGGGTTTTCCAGGACCGGATGCGTCGTGTCGAAATGGGTGACGCGGTGGTTCATGATGACACCGCCCACCACCTCGAAGCGCGGATCACGCTCGATGGTCGCGATCTGGTCGGGCGTGATGTCGCAGGCGAAGTCGTATTCCCCGGCGAACATGCCGTTGATGCGCGATGCCAGTTCCGGCACTTCCAGGAAGCGGATCTGACGGATCGGCGGGCGGCCGCCCCAGTAGTCATCGAAGGCGTCCAGCACCAGGCGGCTGTCGATGCGCCATTCGGAAACGCGATAGGGGCCGGTGCCGATCGGCATCTGGAAGAACGGGCCCCAGCCGCCGGCGCGGGCGAAGGCCTCACCGGGGATGATGCTGCCGGCACGGTGGGACAGGCGCCCTTCCAGCGTGACGTCGCCGGTGCGGTTCACCCAGCGCAGGCGATGCGGGCCAAGGATTTCCACCTTCTCGAAACCCGGGAAGGTGCCGCGCGCGCCGGCGGAGACTTCCGGCGGCGGGGCGGCGGGGCCGGACAGGCCCTCGCGGCCGAACATGCGCTCCGCGCTGAAGGTGAAGGCGACATGCTCCGCCGTCAGCCTCGTGCCGTCGTGGAAGCGCACATCTTCACGCAGGTCGAGCTCGACGGTGCGCTCATCGATACGGCGCCAGGCGGTGGCGAGGCCGGGGCGCAGCGCGAGATCGCCGGTCCAGTCCGTGTCGATCAACGGTTCCTTGTACAGGTTATACCAGCGCGTGCCGACATTGCTGGCCTCCCGCAGGATATCCAGCGTACCGTTGTTGCCGATCTTCTGCACGGCAATGGTGATGACGGGCCGTTGATCCGCCTGGGCAATGGCGAAGCGCGGCAGCGTGGCCACCGCCGCACCGATGGGTGCGGCGGCCAGCAGGTTGCGGCGGCGGATCATGGCTCAGGCCCCCCAATTGCTCGCGCGGAAATCCATCGCGAAGGCCGGGCTGGCCTTCCAGCGGATGTTCTTGCGCTTCGCCGTGAAGGTCGCGTTCTGGTGGATCACGGTGTAGGCGGGGTCCTCGCGCTCCGTGATCTCCAGCATGCGGCGGAAGATGGCGCGGCGGCGCGGGCGATCCGTGCTGGTTTCCAGCTCGACGGACAGGCGGTTCATCTCCTCATTCGTCCATTCGCCGACCTGCTGCTGCTGGCCGTTCGGGCCGTGCTGGTTGACGATGGAGGAGACCGGGTCGTTGAAGGGCGCGCTGTTGGACCAGTCGCGAATGGCGCGCGTCGGGCTGCGCTCCAGGATCTGGGACCAGTTCTCCTTCATCTCGATCTGCACGTTCAGGCCGACCTGTCGCCACATCTCGACCAGCACCTGCGCCGTCGCATTCTGGTTGGTGTAGTAGTTGTTCAGCAGGCGATAGGGGATCGGCTCGCCGCGATAATTGGCTTCCCGCAGCAGCCGCCGCGCCAGCGCCGGGTCGAAGGCGGGCACAGACCAGTCGGCGTGGAACATCTGGTCGTAGTAGGGCCACTGAAGGCCCTTCGGCACTTCCGTGCGTCCGGCCCAGAGGCTGTCCACGATCGCCTGGCGATCCATCGCATGCGTCAGCGCACGCCGCACCCGCGCATCGCGCAGCGCCGGGAAATTCTTGTCGAAGCAGATCAGGCGGTGGTTCAGGATGGTGCCGCCCTGGACTTCGAAGGCAGCGTTGGATTCAATGCCCGGGATCTGGTCCGGCGGCAGGTCACAGGCGAAGTCATATTCGCCGGAGAGCAGGCCGTTGATGCGGGAGGACACCTCCGGCACCTCGACGAAGCGGATCTGGCGCAGCGGCGGGCGACCGCCCCAGTAGCCGTCATGCGCCACCAGCGTCAGCGACACGTCCGGGCGATACTCGGCCACCATGTAGGGGCCGGTGGTGATCGGCTTGCGCGCCCAATCCATCCAGCTCGCCGCTTCCTCGAAGCCGCGGCGGCTCATGATCTCGCTGCCGTAGCGGGACAGGCGGCCTTCCAGCGTCACGTCCGGCGTCGCGTTGTGGAAGCGCACCGTGTATTTGTCCACGGCCTCCACACGCTCCAGCGCCGGCCAGGAACGGCGTGCGACGGCGGGCACCTCGGGCGGCAATTCCTTGCCGGCGCGCGGCGCGGGCATGCCCTCGCCGATCGGGATGGTGCGGCCCTGCGCGGTGGCCAGCGTGGTGCCGAACATGCGGTCGCGGGAGAAGGAGAACACGACGTCCTCCGCCGTCATCTCATCGCCATTGTGGAAGCGCACGCCTTCGCGCAGCTTCAGCTCCACAACCTGGTCGGAGATGCGGCGCCACTCAGTGGCCAGCCCCGGCACGGCACCAAGCTGGCCGAGCCAGTCGCGGCTGATCAGCCCTTCCCAAAGCGAAGAGAAGAACACGCGCTCCCCAACATTGGACTGCTCGCGCAGCACTTCGAGCGTGTTGCTGTTCACCACCTTCTGTACGGCGATGGTGATGGAGGGGCGGTCGTTGCCCTGTGCAATGGCGAAGCGCGGCAGTGCCAGCGCGGCGGGCGCAGCAAGGATCAGGCGGCGGGAGATCTGCATCGGAATTCTCCTTATTCGGCGGCGGCGCGCAGGGCGGGCGGCGCCGGGCGGCGCTCCTCCAGACCCTGCGGCGTGGCGCGGAAATGGGTGAGGGTGCGGTCGGCGTGGCGCAGGCGCAGCGACAGGGCGCGCTGCGCGTAATCCTTCACACGGGCGGCGTAGTCGGGGTCTTCGGCGCGGTTCTCGAACTGGTTCGGGTCGCGCTTCAGGTCGAAGAACAGCGGCGGCAGGGCTGCGAAGTGGACGTATTTGTAATCCGCATCCTGCACGACACACAGGCTGGAGCTGTCCATCGTGAGCCCCAGCGCGGTCTCGGGCTGGGAGTAGTGGATGTCGCGGAAGTCGTATTCGTAGTGGTGCAGCTCGCGCCAATCGGCGGGCTTGTTGCCGGCGATTACCGGCAGCAGCGAACGCCCGTCGCAGGCGCGTGGCACTTCGCCGCCGAGCAGGTCGAGGATGGTCGGCATCACGTCCACGCTTTCCGTCAGCGTGTCGTCGATCAGCCCGGGCTGCGCGCCGGCGCCCTTGATCACCAGCGGGATGCGGAAGCTCTCGTCGAAATAGCCGAGCTTGCCGAGCAGCCAGTGGTCGCCAAGCTGCTCGCCATGGTCGGAGGTGAAGATGATGGTCGTGTCATCCCACTGCCCGGTCTGTTCGAGATAGGCGAAGACGCGGCCGAGCGCGTCGTGCGCATCTGGCGGATGCTGGCCTCATCCAGCCCAGCGCCGGCACCCTGGCCGCCGCGAAAGAAACTCGCCTGGCCGATGGCGCGCAGGTAGTGGCGCAGCAGCGGGTGTTGTTCCGCTTCTTCCTCCCACCGCGGCGCGCGGATGGGGGCGGGCATGTCGGCCGGGTCGTACATGGTGTTGTAGGGCGCGGGCGCGATGAAAGGCGGGTGCGGGCGGTAATAGCCGAGATGCAGGAACCAGGGCTTTTCGCCCTTGCCCTTCAGATAGGTCAGCGCCTTTTCCGTGAAGAAGCTGGTGTCCGACAGCTCCGACGGAATGCGCGAGGGCCGGTTGGTCGCGCCCGGCACGGCATTCTCGCCTTCCGGCAGCCAGATATCCTCGCGCTTGGCGGGCAATTCGTAACGCTGGTGGGCGAGCCAGCCGAAATAGCCATCCATGTTCGGCTCGAAGGCGCCGACACTCCGAAAACCGTCCATCAGGTCGCCGAGCGTGGTGAAGCGCGGATCCTTCGGGCCGGTCGTGCGCGGGTCCGGCGTGGTGGTGGTGTAGCCGATCAGCGCCGGGTCGTAGCCGATCAGGCGCAGCTGCTTGCCGAGGTTGGTGTGGCGCGCATCCAGCGGCACCGTGTTCTGCACGGCGCGATGGTTCATCAGATATAGCCCGGTCAGCAGGCTGGCGCGGGCGGGGCCGCAGGGCACCGTGTTGGTGACGTGGTTGCGGAAGGTCACGCCCTCGCGGCACAGCCGGTCCAGGTTCGGCGTGCGCAGGAAATCCGCGCCGAGGGCCGGCACGAAATCCGCCCGCCACTGATCCACCACGATGAGAAGAACGTTCTTCCGCTTTGCCATGCCGCGCCACTCCATTTGTTGGAGCGGGGCTTAGCCGCCGAGCCGCGACCGTCTTGTGACGGAGACGCTTAGTCTTTGTGACAGAAGGCGGGACCGTACTTCTCGCAGAAGGATTCGGCGGACATGTTCCGCATGTCATCCAGACCCTTCGCCAATTCCTCTCGACACCAATCCCACCAGGCGATCCGATGCAGGCTTTCGCGGACGGCTTCGCTGAAGCGGAAGCGCAGCACCCGTGCCGGATTCCCGACCGCCACGGCGAAGGGCGGGATGTTCTTCGTCACCACCGCCCCGGCGCCGATGGCGGCCCCGGTGCCGATCGAAACGCCCGGCAGCACGATGGCGCCGTGGCCCAGCCACACATCGTGGCCCAGCGTCACATGTGCGCCGCGCCGCCAATCGAAGAAGGCGGCGTCGTCGGGCCCGAGGCCATAGGCGCTGGCGCGATAGGTGAAATGGTTCAGCGCCACGCGGTCCAGCGGGTGGTTGCCGGGGTTGATCCGCGTGTGGCTGGCGATGGAGCAGAATTTTCCCACGGTCGCGTAGATGATCTGGCTGTCGTGCACGACGTAGGAGTAGTCGCCGAACTCCGTCTCCGCGATCGAGGTGCGGGCGCCGACCTCGGTGTAGATGCCGAAGCGGGTGTCCCGCACGCTGGCGGTGGGGTCGATGCAGGGCTGCAGCCCCAGCGTCTTCTTGGCGGTGGCTGGGTCGCGATACAGGGTCATGTCCGGTCCATCCTGAGGATGGCGGCTGCCTTAGCCCGCGCCGTGTTGCGCCGGCTTGACGGTTTCATGACCATGCCGTGCCGCGGCAGGCGTCTCGGCAGGCGGAATTGTTATGCTATACAACAATCACACGGCGCCCAATTGCCAGGCACGCCCGCCGCAGCACATGGGATGGCAGGACGAAGGAGAACCCCGCGATGCGAACCCAGGTCGGCATCATCGGCGCAGGCCCCGCCGGGCTGCTGCTGTCCCATCTGCTGCACCTGGCGGGTATCGACAGCGTGGTGCTGGAGGCGCGGTCCCGCGCCTATGTCGAGGAACGGGTCCGCGCCGGGCTGCTGGAACAGGGCAGCGTCGATACGCTGACGCAGGCCGGCGTGGCGGACCGCCTGCATCGCCAGGGCCTGGCGCATCACGGCATCGAGCTGCGCTTCGACGGCGCCAGCCACCGCATTCCCCTGACCGACCTGACCGGCAAGGTTGTCACCATCTATGGGCAGCAGGAGGTGGTGAAGGACCTCATCGCCGCCCGCCTGGAAGCCGGCACGCAGTCCGGCAACCCGGCGATCCTGTTCGAGGTGTCCGACGTCGCGGTGCATGACGTCACCAGCGACAGCCCCCGCATCAGCTTCACCCATGCTGGCCAGGCTCAGGTGCTGGATTGCGCCTTCATCGGCGGCTGCGACGGCTTCCACGGCATCTGCCGCGGCGCGATCCCGGAGGACATCATCCGGGTCTATGACCGCATCTACCCCTTCGCGTGGCTCGGCATCCTGGCGCATTCGAAGCCGGTGTCGGAGGAACTGATCTACGCCCGCCACCAGGACGGTTTTGCCTTGGCCACCATGCGATCGGAGACGGTAACGCGCCTTTACCTGCAATGCGCGCCAGATGAAGACCTGGCGCTGTGGCCCGATGACCGCATCTGGACGGAACTGCACAAGCGCCTCGGCTGTGGCGATGAATTGCAGGAAGGCCCGATTTTCCAGAAGGGCGTCACCGCCATGCGGAGCTATGTGGTGGAGCCGATGCGCCATGGACGGCTGTTCCTGGCCGGCGATGCCGCCCATATCGTGCCGCCCACCGGCGCCAAGGGCATGAACCTGGCCATCGCCGATATCCGCGTGCTGGCCCGCGGGCTGGAGCGGTTTTTCGCAAAGAACGACGCGACGCTGCTGGAGCAGTACTCGGAAATCTGCCTGCGCCGCATCTGGAAGGGCCAGCGCTTTTCCTGGTGGATGACCTCCATGCTGCATCGCTTCGACGGCGCCGACCCCTTCGAGCATCGGGTCCAGGTGGCGGAGCTGGATTACGTCTCCACCAGCCGCGCCGCGATGACGACGCTGGCGGAGAACTACGTCGGCCTGCCCTACGAGGTATAGCTACTTCAGCATCCGCACCGCGACCTGTTGGTCCGACGGCACCAGCCCGACATATTCATAGGCGCGGCCGCCGGCGGTGAACTCGCGGAAGGCGCGGAACTCGTGCTGCTGCCAGCCCGGATAATTGAAGTACTCGTCGAAGACCAGGATGGTGCCGGCCACGATGCGGTCCCGCAGCTGCGCCAGCACGGTCTGGGTCGAGGAGTACAGATCGCAATCCACATGCACCAGCGCCGCCGGACCGGGGTGCTGATCCAGAAAGCCGGGCAGGGTGCGATCGAACCAGCCCACCACCAGTTCCACCCCCGGCCGCACTTCCGGCGGGCCGGGCAGGGCGAAGGCGCCGGGGCCGAAGCCGGGGCGCCAGCCCTCGGGCAAGCCCTCGAAGGAATCGAAGCCGTGGATCGTGCGGCCGGGCATCGCCTCCGCCATCATGTTGATGGTGTGGCCGGCGAAGACGCCGAATTCCAGCACCAGCCCCTCCGCCGGGGCCAGGCCGGCGGCGTGGCGTAGCAGGGCGTCCTTGTCCGGGAAGCGCGGCACCTCGACCATATGCGCCTGGGCGTATTCCGCCGAGGACAGTGCCGCAGCCAAGCCCTGGACCTGGTCGATGTCGAAGATCCGGCCCGGTTCATCGAGCCAGCCGGCCTGCGGCGACATGTTGCTGTCCATCTCGCTCTTCCTTCATCTCGCGTTGCGTCGGCAGGCGCGGGGCGGGCGGTCAGGTGCCGCGCAGGCGGATCGTCATTTCCAGTCGCGTGCCGGTTTCGCTGGAGGACCAATGCACCGCGGAGCCCAGCTGGCGCCCGAAGTTCTCGATCATCCGCATGCCGGTGCCGTGCTTCGGTCGTGGCACCGGAAGCCCCTGCCCATCATCCCACAGCCGCAGCAAGGCCCGCTGCCCCGGGTGGCGCGCCAGGATCAGGCCGATGCGGCCGTTACGGTCGCCGAAGGCGTGCTTCAGGCTGTTGGTGATGAACTCATTCACCGCGAGGCCAAGCGGCGCTGCCTGGTCGGGTGAGACCAGCAGGCCGCGTTCCACCTCCAGCGCCAGTTGCACCCGGGTGGTTCCGCCCTCGTGGAAGCTCAGGAGGCCGGCGCTGAGCTGGGCGAGGTATTCGCCGAGATCCAGCTCATCCACCTCGCCCGACAGATGCAGCTTGTCGTGCAGCAGGCGCAGTGCCTCCACCCGCCTGGCGATGCCCCGCATGGCGGCCCGGCTGTCGGGGGAGTGCAGCTGGCGCGATTGCAGGTCGATGATCGCCACGATCACCTGGAGGTTGTTCTTCACCCGGTGCTGCAACTCCCGCAGCAGCCTTTCATTGTCGTCGGCCTTGCGCCGCAGCCGCGCATTGGCGCGCAGCCGGCCGACGGCGGATGCAAGCAGATTGGCGTAGGTGCGGAGGAAGACGACATCCTGCGGGCCGAAGGCCTCCGGCCGCCGGCTGTCCACCTGGAGCACGCCATAGGGCTGCGCGCCATCCACGCCGACGATGATGACGCAGATGCTCGCCTGGCAGCCATTCGCGCGCATGAAATCCGGCACCTCGAAGCGGGTCTCCCGCGCGAGGTCGTTCGACACCACCGCCTCGCTACTCCGCAGCGCCAGGCCCTCCGGGCCGCAGCTGATGTCGGTCTTGGTGCCCACGACGCCTGGGTCCCAGCCGACGCCGGCGCGCACCGTGAGGGTGGCGCCATCCGGGCCGAGGGCGACCACCTTGGCCAGTTCCGTCTCCAGCGCCTCCGCCACCAGCCGGCAGGCTTCCTGCAGAATCAGGTCGAGATCGTCGGAGCGCAGCGCATACTCGCCGAAACGGGCCAGCGCGGCCTGTTGCGCTAGAATTTCGCCGGGGTCAGCACGTGCCGTGATGGACATGCGTGCCCAAGCGTCGGGCGGGCTTCCGGTTGCGTCCGCCGCAGCCTCAGAACTTCGTCATCCAGCAATCAACCGCATTCGTGGAACCCACCGCCCGGCAGCGGTACCGGATCCAGTATGCCCAGCACATCGAAGGCATCCCCGCGTGGCGCCAGCACCAGCGCCGCGCCCTCCGGAAAGGCACGGCCGCCGACGGCAACGCCCGCGACCATGATCGCCGGGGTGCGATGGCCGACCAGGACGCGGTTGGCGTCGGGCGGCACCGGGGCGGAGAACAGGCGGCGATGTTCCGCCAGCACCCAGCCGAGCCGGCCGCCGGCATAGTCATCCGCCAGCAGGCTGTCCGTGATCTCTGCCGTGCCGAAGGCCAGCTCCGCCGTGTCCCGTGCCCGGAACACCGGCCCGGCCAGCACCGGCCGCGCCACCGGGATGCCGAGCTCCGCCAGGCGCGGCCCGATGCGTGCCGCCTGCGCGCGGCCTTCGGGGGAAAGGTTGCGCTGGCCGGGGCGGTCGCCGATGCGGTAGCTGCGGTCGCAATTCTCGCCGCGCGTATCGGCATGGCGGAAGAACATCACCAACCCGCCCTGGCGCAGCCGCGCCACCAGCGCGGCGCCTTCCGGGCTCCCCGCCGGATGGGGCACCAGCCGGGCCTGGGCGGCGGCAGGGCTGGCGGCCAGCAGGGCAAGCAGAAGGCTGCGGCGGTCAGGCACCGAGGATGCCCTCCACCACCTCCTGCACCTCCAGCGCCTCCCGCAAGGTCGCAAGGTCCTGGGGTTCGCCGCGGGTCAGGGCGGCGAGTTTGGAAAGCTGGCCGCGCAGCACCATCGGGCGCATCATCTCATTCGGCAGGGCGTCCGGCGCGGGGTGGAACTGGCCATCTTCCTCCAGCCGCTCGGCGAGCGACCAGTCGCGCAGGCGGATGCTGCCGGACTCGGCGTCGAGCCGCCATTCATTGCTCTCGTCACGGTCGGTGCCGCCGACCTGGCCGGAGAGCGTCACGGTGGTATCGCCCGCCAGCAGCCGGGCCTGCACCGCCGTTTCCGCCCCATCCCCCGGCGGGAACTCCGCCGACCGTTCCAGCAGTACCAGCTTGCCGAGCTGCCGGCGCGTCAGGAACAGGAAGTGGGACAGTACCTCCCGCGTGAAGCCACCCTCCGCGCGCTTCGCCAGCCAGCCGGCGGCGGCGTGCTGCCAGCCGCGCGGCCAGGTGGCAAATTCGGCGCGGATGGTGAGCGAGACCGGCGCGCCGAGATCGGCCCGCCAGGCGCGCAGCTGCGCCACGGCGGGGGAGGAGGCCATCGGGAAGTTCACCGCCGCGCGGGCGTAGCTGGCCTCCGCCGCATCGACGAAGCGGTGCGCCGCGGCCAGGTCCGCGGCCAGCGGCTTCTCCAGGAAGGCGGATTTGCCGGCGGCGAAGGCGGCGTCCGCATGCTCCAGGTGGGAGCTGGGCGGGGAGGCGATGTAGAGCGCATCGCAGGCCGCGATCACCGCCGCCGGGCTGTCCAGCATCGGCAGGCCGGGCGCGATGCCGGCTAGGCGCGCGGCGGCCTCGGGGCTGGGGTCCCAGACCGCCACGGGGCGGATCTCGTCCGCATCATGCGCCAGCGCCGCGCGCAGCAGGCGCTCGCCCATGATGCCGAAGCCGACGATGCCCAAAGCGACGGTCATGCGGAAATCCCCTTTGCGTTCGCCGCGGATTTAGCCCCTGTCCGGATCACGTCCAGCCCGCAGGGCCAGTACCAGCAGGGACACCGCCGTCAGCAAACCGCAGAAGAAGAAATAGGGCAGGGTCCAGCTGCCGGTGCTGGTGACCGCCCAGGCGAAGGCGCTGGGCGCCACCAGGTAGCCCAGGAAGCACAGCATGATGGCGCCGGAGGACGCCTCCGCCACCCGGTCCGGCGGCGAGACGCGGGCGACCTCGGCCAGGAAGATCCCGTTCCAGCTGGCCGCGCTGAAGCCGGCGCCGATCGCGAGCGTGAGCGCCAGCGCCCAATGCGCGCCCGGCCCGAAGCCGACCCACAGCGCCGAGAGCGCCGCTGCCACCAGCCCATGCACGGCCAGGCTGCGCGTGGCGTCACCGATGCGGTCCGCTGCCCAGCCGAGCGCCAGCCGCCCGACCACGCCGGCCAGCTGCATGGCGGCGAACAGGCTGCCGGCGGCGGTCAGGGTGAAGCCGTGCTCCTGCACCAGCCAGGTGACGGTGAAGGCGAACAGGCTGCCTTGCAGCGCGGCGAAGGCGAAGGCCTGCAAGGTCAGCGGCGGCAGCACGCGGTGCATCCGCAGCGCATTCACTGGCGCGGCAAGCTGGCGAAGCGTGAAGGCCCCGCGCAGCGACCGCTGCGGATCGCGCTCCGCATCCAGTTGGGGGCGCAGCGGCTGGATCAGCACGGCGCAGACCAGTGCCACGCCGATGCCCACCAGCAGCGCCACCTGCCAGCCATAGACGGCCGCGATCGGCGCGGCCACCAGCCCGGCCAGCGCACCGCCGGCCGGTGCGCCCGCCTGCTTGATGGAAAAGATCAGCACCCGGTGCCGCGGCGGCGCCGTCGCCTGCAGGATGCGGCTGCCGGCCGGGCCGGCCGGGCCGTAGCCGATGCCCATCAGCAGCGCTGCGAAGGGCAGCAGCCAGACGATGCCCGCCGCCGCCGTCAGCAACGCCAGGCTGCCGACCAGCGCGCCCACCTGCAGCATTCGCAGCGGCCCGAAGCGGGCGACCAGCGGCGTGCCGAACAGCAGGAACAGGATGGCGCCGAAGATGTTGATGCTGGAGAAGTTGCCCACGCTCTCCGGCCGCAGCCCCAGATCCGCCGTCATCAGCGGCGCCACCACCGGTATCGCCTGACCGAGGAAGGTGCCGACGGTCTGCATCAGCAGCGTGGCGGACAGCGCGGCAACCCAGGGCTTGAACATCCGGAAGTTTAGCGCCGCAGCCGCAGGTCCAGCCCCTTGGCCATCCAGCGCGCCTCGATGGTGTCGAGGTCGACCAGCCCGGCCGGCCGGGCGCGGGAGGGTTGGTCGCGCAGCCCCGGCGCACGTTCGCGCAGCCACACCCCGTACAGCCGGCGCAGCTCCACCAGCGGCAGCGGGTGGTCATCGACGCGCAGCGACAGGTCGGGGAAATCCTCCGTCGTGGTCAGCACCATCGCGGCGGATTGCCGGCCGCGACGATCCCCGCCCGCAGCCTCCCCGGCATCGAGCGCGGCCAGCAGCCGCTCGGCCAGCTTCAGGTCGGGGTTGGTGACGAAGGCGGCGTAGGTATCGGCCAGCACCGCCGGGCCGGCCAGCATGTTGCCGGCGAAGGAGACATGGGCGGAGGTGACGTCGCCGCACCATTCGACGCAGTTTCCGCCGGTATAGGCGGCGCTGCGGCCATGCCGGTCCACCGCATGGATCTGGCGCAGGCCGCGGCCTTCGTCGCCCACCAGGGCGCTCTCGATCGCGGTGGCCGGCGACAGGCCGCGCGCCAGGCCGTCCAGCACCACCGGTCCGAGATAGCGGTTGGTCATGGACTGGGTGGAGACGGCACCGACGCCGGACCGCACGAAGGGGCAGGAGGCGCCGACGGCGAAGGCGCATGTGGTCACGGCCACGGCGAAGGCGCCGGTTTCCGGATCATGGGCGACGATGGACCAGGTCATGGACGGTATCCAAGCAAAGATGCACGCGACACTACAGGCGCTTCCGCGATTGCGCGCCAGTCCATGGTGGGTCATTTTGGCTGCAACGTCTCACGGGAGGAATTAAATATGTCGACCAAGCTATTGCGCCGCCACGTCCTGGCAGGTGTCGGGGCTGGAATCGGGCTGCTTGCCGCGCCCTCCATCGCGCGCGCCCAGTCAGGCTGGCCGGACCGGCCCATCCGCCTGATGGTGCCCTTCGGCGCCGGCGGGGCGATCGACACGCTGTCCCGCACCATCGCCTCGAAGTTTCCCGAAGTGACCAACGGTCAGAACCTGGTGGTGGAGAATCGCCCCGGCGCCGGCGGCACCATCTGCGGCGCCGCCGTGGCGCGGGAACGGCCGGACGGGCTGACGCTGATGATGGCCGATGTCGGCGCCAATGCCATCGGCAAGGAACTGATCCCGAGCCTGACCTATGATCCGCCGACCGCATTTACGCCCATCATCCACCTGGTGAACCTGCCGGCGGTGCTGATGGCGCATCCCTCCGTCACCGCCACGACCATCCAGCAGGTAATCGACCAGGCGAAGGCGCGGCCGGATGGCTTCACCTATTCCTCGGCCGGCAACGGCAATGGCAGCCACCTGTTCATGGCGCTGTTCCTGAAGGAAGCCGGCATCCGCATGGTGCATGTGCCCTACCGTTCGGGCGCGGAGATGGTGACCTCCCTGATGCGCGGCGACGCGCAATTCGGCTTCCCCACCGTGTCTTCCGGCATCGGCCAGATCCGTGCGGGCAATGCGCGGGCGATCGCGGTGGGCAATGCCGCGGGCACGCCGCTGCTGCCCGATGCGCCCGCCATCTCCACCGTTCTGCCGGGCTTCGAGGTGGCGGTCTGGCATGGCATCGTCGCCCCCGCGGGCATGGATGCCGGACTGGCGCGCGAGATCAACCAGGTCTTCGGCCGCATCGCCGAGATGCCGGACATTAAGCAGCGCATCTTCGACGCGCAGGCCGGCACGGTGGTGGGCGGTTCGCCCGCGGATTTCGCCGGGCATATCGCGCGGGAGGTGGCGCGCTGGACGCCGATCATCCGTGAGGGCGGCATCGCCAGCGGTTGATCTCACGCACCCCGCCGCGATGCGCGGCGGGGCTTCCACACCGCCTTGTTTCATGTGAATGAGAATCACTCGCATAAAATAAGGCCACGCATGACCGCCATCCCGCACCCCCGCGCCCGCTGGATGGACCCCGGCACGGGCGCGCTGCTCGACGCGCCGGCGTTGATGCGAAGCCTGGCCATGCGCCAGGCCGTGCTGCTCGGCGAGACCCATGACGTGGCGGAAATCCATCGCTGGCAGTTGCAGGTCACCACCTGCCTGCATCTGCTGCGCCCCGATCTGGCAGTGGGGTTCGAGATGTTTCCCCGCCGGGTGCAACCGGTGCTGGACCGCTGGGTCGCCGGCGACCTCCGCACCGACGCCTTCCTGCGGGAGGTGGAATGGGAGGTGGTCTGGGGCTTCCCGCCTGAGATCTACCTGCCGCTGTTCCATTTCTGCCGCCAGCAGGCGGTGCCGATGCTGGCGCTGAACTGCAACCGCCCCCTGGTCACGCGTGTCGGGAAGGAGGGATGGGACGCCGTGCCGGAAGATGAGCGTGACGGCCTGACCCCCGCGGCGGCGCCGAGCGCGGGCCATCGCGGCTACATCGCCAGGCTGACCGGCCGGGCGGAGGCTGATATCACAGAGCGCTTCCTGCGCGCCCAGCAGGTCTGGGACCGCGCCTTCGCCTGCAATATCGCCCGCCACATCGCGGCGGCGGAGGGTCCGCCGCCGCTGGTGGTCGGCATCATCGGCCGCGGCCACCTCGATTACGGCCATGGCACGCCACACCAGCTTCGCGACCTGGGCATCCCCGATGTCGCGGTGCTGGCACCCACCGAGGCCGCGGCGCTGGACCCGGCGGAGATGGCCGGGATCGCGGAGGCGGTGTTCCGGCTGGACCGTCCTGAGGAGCCGGTGGCGCGGGCGGCGAAGGGCTAGCCCTTCCGCGCCAGCAACACGAAGGCAAGAGATTCCTCCGGCCCGGCGCGGCGGCCGAGGCGGCGGGCGGCCTCGATGAATTCCGGATCCTCCTCCAGCGCCGCGAGGCCCGGCGCGGCGCCGGGCAGGGACCAGCCGGGGGACAGGAAGCAGCCATCGCTGCGGGTCACTACCAGTCCGGCGGCGCGCAGCATTCCCGTGACCTCCGCCAGCGTGAAGCCCAGCGGCGCCACCTCCGCCCCCATCCGGCGCAGCGCGCGGAGCGCCAGGCTGTCGCGGTTCATGGCAGAGAGCATCAGGCGGCCGCCCTGCGGCAGCATGCGGGCGGCTTCGGCCAGGGCGGCGTCGGGGTCGGCCAGCATCTCCAGGCTGTCCAGCAACAGGGCGGTGTCGAAGCTGGCATCCGGGAAACTCAGCCGGGCGGCGTCCATCCGGGCGAAGTCGAAGCGCGCATCGCCACCATGGCGGATGGTCGCCGCATCCAGCGCGGCCTGCGACAGGTCGATGCCGGTGATGCGCGCCGCACCCGGCAGCAGCCCGCCGAGGCGGCCGGCACCGCAGGCGATATCCAGCACCACTTCATCCCGCGCATCGCCGAGATACTCCGCCACCAGCCGGTCCAGTTCAGCCTGGAAGGCCGCTTCCCGCGCCAGGCCGGGGCTGCCGCCGGGCAGCAGCCAGGGGCGCGGCGGCCAGTCGCTGCGGCGCGGCGGGGTGCGGCCCGGCCGCGGGAGGGCAGGGGGAATGGCGGCGGGCAGGGGGCCGGGCGGCGGGTGGGCGGCCGCCGAGGGCGGGGGTTCCGCCTCGGTCTCGGCTTCCGGCTCCGGCTCCGGCTCCGGCGGCAGGGCCAGGCGATTCACCTCGAAGGCGCGGACATGGTCCGTCTCGGTCAGATCCGGCAGGTCCGGGCTGGCGGTCGGGGCGAAGACGACGAAGACCGGGTTGGCGAAGACCGGCACCGCCTCCCGCGCCAACGCATCGAGGAAGCCGCGGGGCATGCGCTCCAGCTCGCCCTTATGCGCCACCACCCAGGCGAAATCGGCCGGCGCCCGGCCCGCGGCGGCGGCGAAGGGCTCGGCGCGGGGGATCGCCCAGCGGAACGGGTCGGGCGCCACCACCCGGTCCGCCGGCGCCAGGCGGCCGCGCAGGAACTGGGCCGTCTCGGCCCAGGCGGTGTCGTCATGCGGAAAGGACATGCGGTCTGGGGCGCCTGCTGCGATGCGCTTGCAGTTAAGCGGGCTGCCTCACGCGGGGCAACTGAGCTGGTCGGCCAGCGCCGGGAAGCTCGGCGCGACGAAGTCCCAATCCTGCTCCGCCGCCAGGTCCTTCGCCTGCTCCGGCCCGTATTCGGTGGGGCGGGCGATGAAGGCGGTGCGGAAGCCGCAGCGCCTCGCGGCCGCCAGGTCGCCATTATGGGCGGCGACCAGCATGCAGGCCTCCGGCGCCAGGCCGAGGATGTCCGCCGTCCGCAGATAGGCCTCCGGATTCGGCTTGTAGGCCTGCGAGGCCTCGGCGCCGAGGATCGCATCCCAGGGCAGCCCCGCGCGCTTGGCCATGTTCAGCAGCAGCGCAATGTTGCCGTTGGACAGGGGCGCGATGATGAAGCGGGACTTCAGCCGGTGCAGCCCGGCCACGCTGTCCGGCCAGGGGTCCAGCCGGTGCCACAGGCGGTTCAGCCCATCCAGCTCCGCCTCCCCCAGGCTTGCCGGGTCCAACCCGTGGTCGCGCAGCACGCCCTCCAGGTTTTCCCGGTGCAGGATGTCGAGTTTCGTGAAGGGCCGCGCGCCTTTCCGCACAGCCTCCATCGCCGGCTGGTAGCGCCGGCGCCAGGCATCGGCGAAGGCCGCGCCATCCAGGCCCGGCAGGTGTTGCGCCAGGAAGGGCGCGGCGTCGCGGGCGATGGAGGACCGCCAGTCCACGACGGTGCCGAAGACGTCGAACAGCAGCGCCTGGATCGGCGGCATCATTCGGCGGCCTTGGGCAGGTTGCCGGCTTCCGCCGCCCATTTCCTGTCGAAGTCCCAGACATCCGGGAAGCCCATCAGCTCGCACATCCGGGCGAAGCTGTAGGCGTCGTTGACGCCCATGTTGTTGGAATGCCCATCCGCCTTGAGCTGGCCATAGGCCTTGGTCAGCGCCGCCGCGACGGTCAGGAAGCCCACCGCGGGGTAGATCGCGATGCGGTAGCCCATGGCGTGCAGCCGGTCCGCCGGGACGATCGGCGTGCGGCCGCCTTCGACCATATTGGCAAACAGCGGCTTCTTGATCTGGCGGCCGACCTCGGCCATCTCGGCCTCGCTCTCCGGGCTTTCGATGAAGATGACGTCGGCGCCGGCCTCGGCGAACATCTTGCCGCGGCGGATCGCCTCATCCAGCCCAAGGCTGGTGCGGCTGTCGGTGCGGGCAATAATCAGGAAGTCCTCGCTGCGGCGCGTTTCCGCCGCGACGCGGATCTTCAGCGCCATCTCCTCGGCCGGGATCACCTTGCGGCCCGGCGTGTGGCCGCACTTCTTCGGCACTTCCTGGTCTTCCATCTGGATGGCGGTGACGCCCGCATCCTCGTAGCCGCGCACCGTGTGGCGCACGTTCAGCAGGCCGCCATAGCCGGTATCGGCATCCGCGATCACCGGCGTGGCGCAGCCGCGCGCGATGGTGCCCATGCGGCTGACCATGTCCGTGTAGGTCGCGATCCCTGCATCCGGCAGGCCGAGATGGGACGCGGTGACGCCGAAGCCGGTGGCGTAGAGCGCCTTGAACCCCATGCCATCCGCCACCTTGGCGGAGATCATGTCGAACACGCCCGGGGCGAGGACGAACTCATCGGCGGCGAGCGCCTGGCGGAGCGAGGGATGCGGCATGGTCGGAGTCCTTCAGGCTTCGGTCAGCAGGTACGGCACATTGGCACGTTCCGCGATGCCGCGGATCTGCGCCTCCAGCGCGGCTGGAATCGGAATGCCATGGGCGCTGCGCTCGGCATGTTCGGCGCGTTCCGGGTCGCCGGGCACCAGCACCGGCTGGGCCGGGTCGGCCGGCGGGGTGGCGCGCAGGACATCCACGGCCTGGTCCAGATCCTGCTCGAAATCGCCCTCCGGCCGGAAGGCGCTGGGGTCGATCGCCAGCATGAAGTGGCCGATATCGTCGGGGTCCTCCGGCCGCTGCGTCTTCACCCGGATCGGGGAGAAGGAGGCACCGGAGAGCGTGGCGCCCAGGATATGCGCCATCAGCGCCAGGCCGTAGCCCTTGTGGCTGGCCATGTCCGGCGTGCCGCCGACCGGGGAAAGGCCCCCTTCCGGCTTCTCGAACACCTGTGCCACGGCGGCGGCACCCTCCGTCACCGGGTTGCCGGCGCCATCCATCACCCAGCCGGCCGGGATCGGCTTGTTGCGCAGCGCCTTGGCGCGAACCTTGTTGGCGGCCGCTGTGGTGGTCGCCATGTCCAGCACCACCGGCGGCTGGCGCTGGCCGGGCGCGGCGAATGCGATGGGGTTGGTGCCGAGCACCGGCACGGCGCCATGCGTCGGCACCATCGCCATGGTGCGCGTGCCGCTGGTGACCAGGCCGATGCAGCCGGATTTCGCGGCGAGCTTCACATACCAGCCGGCGGCGCCGAAATGGTGGCTGTTGCGGACGGCGACGGCGCCGATGCCGTGCTGCTTCGCGCGCTGGATCGCCAGCCGCATGGCGTAGCCCGCCGCCGGGTGGCCCAGCCCTGCGCCGCCATCCACCAGGGCCACGGCGCCGGTCTCGCTCTGGATGCGTGGCCGGGCGTTCAGCTTCACCTGGCCGACCTGGCGCATGCCCTCATAGCTCGCCAGCATGCCGATGCCGTGGCTGTCCACGCCGGCGAGGTCGGTATCCAGCATCACCTCCGCGGTTTCGGCTGCCAGATCCCCCGGCATGCCCCAGGCCTCCAGAATGGCCAGGATCTGTGCCCGCACGCTGTCCGCACTTGCCCGCATGTCTTTGTCGTTTCCACGTCACGTGTTTCGCAAGGGGTGCACCGGGCCGGGCGAGGCGTCAATCAGGGGTCCGGCCCTACAGGGAAAGTTGCATTAGAATCAATGTGATTGTGCCCGTCCGGTTAGCACTGGTAACCTCCGCCCGGTATGCGGACTTCCCCTCGAACGACTGTGGAGGCACCCGACATGTCCGGACGAAATGTCACGGAATCCGCGCGCGGCGCGCCGCACCAGGCCGCATCCCGCCACGATCCCGCCGGGCCGCGCCTGGCTGAATTTTCCGCGCCGCTGCCCAACGATTTGCCCGCACCGCGGCGCAGGGACCCCTTTGCCCATGGTGCCTTGCCGCAGCGCCCGAACTACCTGCCCGAGGAAGCCGAGACGGCGGGAAGTCGATCGGAAATCTGGGCCAGCCTGAAGGGGCTGATACTCGCGGCCGTGGCGATTCTTTTTCTGGGCTGGCTGCTGACGGCGGGCTGATTGGCGCGTTGACCTTGGCGCCGGGTATTGCCCCGGATTGGAGCCAGGTGATGACCGACCAGTCCTACCCGCTGAATGCCAGCGGCAACGCGGGCCTTGCCACGACAGGGAGGATTTCCCCGCCACGCCGCGACCCCTTTACGCCACGTGAGCCCATGCCGCCTTCGCGCCCCATCGCGAAGCCTGAGGAAGGCGCGCAAAGGGGCGAGGGGCTCGCGGCCCTCGGTTCCGGCCTTCTGGTGCTGGCGGTGGCGGCGGCGGTGTCCTGGGTTCTGTACCTGGCCCTCGCCTGACGCGCTTGGCCGGTGGGCATCGCTGGCTGGATGATGCGGTCCCGGCGTCCGGCCGCGGCACTGTCTCGTTCACGATTTACAGGAATTGGCGTTAAGCCTTGCCACGGAATGACTGAAACCAACGCGGTGTTTGCAACCCGGGCCCCGCTTCGGTATTTCAGACCCATGCAGATCGAACGCCGGCCGCTCCTCGCCGCAGCTCTCGCCCTGGTCGCAGCCCCGGCGTCAGCCCAGCGCGCCCAGCCCGTGAACCTGCCTGTCGCCATGCCGACCAACGCGTCACCCGGTTTCGCGCCCTTGCCGGCGACGGATGCGCTGCTGCGCCTCGTGGACCGCCTGCTGCGGCTGGAGGAGGACGGGCTGGACCCGCGGCACTACGCCATTCCGGACAGCACCCTCGCCGCCAGCGACCCGGCCGGCTACCGGACGGCGCTGCATGCATCCTCCGCCGCCGCGCTCTCGGACCTGCTGTTGGGCCGCGTGCGCAGCCTGCCCGACCGGGCGGATCTGGGGCGGGACCATGCGGCGGTCGGCCTTCCGGCCTGGCTGGCGGAACTTGCCGGCACGCCGGACCCGGCGGCACTGATCGACCGTGCGGCGCTGCGGCCGGCGGGGGCGGCGGCGCTGAAGGCGGAACTGGCGCGCCAGCGACAGATCGCGGCGACGCCCTTCACGCAGATTCCCGGGGAGACCACGATTGACCCGGGTCTGGTCGATCCGGTCCGTGTGCCGCTGCTGCGCGCCCGGCTGGCGATCGAGGATCCGGTCCTGGCCGCGGCGCCCGACGCCGGCGAATTGTACGATTCGGTGCTGGAGGAGGCGGTGCGCCGCTGGCAGGCCGACAATGGGCTTCAGGTGGATGGCCGCGTGGGGCGCATCACGCTCGGCCTGCTGAACCGCCCGCTGACCGCGCGAGTGGACCAGCTGCGCGTGGCGCTGGACATGCGCCGCGCCGCCGCGCCGCCACCGGCGGAACGGCGTGTGGAGGTGAACGTGCCCGACTACCGTCTCCAGGTCATGGAGGGGGGCCGGGAGCTACTCGGCATGAACGTCATCGTCGGCCGGCCGGACCGTGCCACGCCGATGATGGCCGTGCGGCTGACCGCCATCCAGTTCAACCCGCCCTGGGGCGTGCCGGAGCGCAATGCGCGGGAAGACCTGCTGCCGCGCTTCCGCCGCGACCCGCAGGCGATGATGGAGCGCGGCTTTCGCGTGTTCACCGTCGTGGGGGGCGAACGCATGGAGATCGACCCGCGCACCATCGACTGGTCCAGCATCAACGGCCGGCGCTTCCCCTATTTCGTGCGGCAGGATGCGGGCGATAGCTCGGCCCTCGGCCGGCTGAAGTTCATCATGCCGAACAACGAGGACATCTTCCTGCACGACACGCCGGATCGCCACCTGTTCCGCCGGCCGGACCGCGCCTTCTCCTCCGGCTGCATCCGGCTGGCGGACCCGAACGCGCTGATGGCGGTGCTGCTGGAGGGGACTTCCGGCTGGAACCTGGCGCGTGCCGAACGTGCGCTCGCCAGCCGCGGCACCAGCGCGGTGACGCTGGGCCGCAGCCTGCCGGTGCGGCTGCACTATGATACCGTCATCGTGGAAGCCGGTGGCCGCGTGCGGATCCGCCCGGACATTTACCGCCTGGATGCCGCCTATGCGCGCGCGATGGCAGCGGCGTCCCGGCCGCTGGTGGCGGGGCTGGTGCGCCCGTGATGCGGAAGCCGTTCGGCCATGGCGGCCTGTGGTCCGGCGCCTGTCCCTGCTGTGGGCCGGAAGCGCTGGTCCCGGTCGAGGCCGTGCCGCGCCGTGGCGTGCTGGCGGCGGTATTGGCCGGCGTCGGCGTCGCAGCCGCCGGGCCCGTGCTGGCGCAGGGCGCCACGCGCAGCCTGCGGGTGCGGCGGCAAGTGACGCATGACAGCTTCTCCGGCGTTTATTTCCGCGATGGCCGCTACGACCGGGAGGCGCTGCGCCGGCTGGACTACGTGTTCCGCGACTTGTCGCGGGCCGAAACCACGCCGATGGACCCGCGGCTGTTCGATGTGATGTCCACCGTCGCCCGCCAGATGGACAGCGACGATCATTTCGAGGTGGTCAGCGGCTACCGCACGCCGGAGACCAATGCCGGCAATGCCCGCCGCAGCGGGCGCGTGTCCCGCGTTTCCCTGCATATGTCCGGCATGGCCGCCGATTGCCGGTTGCCGGGGCGGAGCGCCGTGCAGCTCGCTCGGCTGGCCTCCGAGATGCGGCTGGGCGGGGTTGGCCTCTATACGCGCGATGGCTTCGTCCATCTGGATTGCGGACCGGTCCGGCGCTGGTAGCGGCGCGCCGGCACAGGCTCAGGCGGCGATCGCGCCGGACAGCGCGCCGTCGCTGGCGCGCAGGAAGCCCTCGGTGATGTGCTCCGCCAGCGTGTCCACCGCAGGCACGCCACGGGCCGCGGGCTGGCGCAGCAGCAGGATGCCCATATCGGGCAGGGGCGGCAGGCCCTCGGCCTCCCCCATCCAGGCGAGGCCGAGCGGCAGGGTGGTGGGCGTGCTGACGGTCAGCGCGAGGCCTGCCAGCGCGACGGTGAAGCAGCCGGTCTGCGTCGCGGAATTGTAGGTGACGCGTGCCGGCCGCCCGGCCGCCTGCAAGGCCTCCAGCGCCGCGCTGCGCCAGGCACAGGCATGGTCTGGGCGGGCGGGGTTGTCGTTCGGCCGGGACAGTGCCAGCGGCAAGGGGTCCCGCCGATGCAGGCCGTGGGTCGGGCTGCCGACCCAGCGCAGCGGTCCGCGCCAGATGCGTTGCGCCTGCACGCCGGGCGGTTCCTGCCCCTCGCTGACCAGGGTCAGGTCGAGCTGCCCGTCGCGAAACTTGTCCACCAGCGTGTCCGAGTTCAGGCAGGTGACATCCAACTCCACCGCCGGATGCGCCTCCGCGAAGCGGGCCAGGATATTGGGCAGCCAGTTCAGCGCATAGTCATCCGGCGTGCCGAGCCGGACGGTACCGACCATCGGCGGCGCGCGGAAATTGCCAATGATCTCGTCATTCAGCGCCAGCAGGTCGCGGGCGCGGTCCAGCAGCCAGGCGCCCTGCGGCGTGGCCTGCACGCCACGCGGCGTGCGGACCAGCAGCGGGTGGCCGAGCAGCTCCTCCAGCCGCCGGATCTGCATGGAGACGGCGGACTGGGTGCGGCCGAGACGGTCCGCCGCACGGGTGAAGGATCCGCCCTCGGCGATCAGCACGAAGGCGCGCAGCAGATCGGGGTCGAGGCCGAGGGTCCGGGGGGCGATGGGTGCCATCCGCAGAGCATCAAGGATCTTGATGTCCTGCGTCAATATAACTCGTTTTACTGATGCTGAGCGGCGTCCGATGCTGGCGCCGGATCGATCATCAGAAGGAATGCTCCCCATGTCCGGCTTCTTGCTCTCGCCCGATGGCGTGCGGCGAAGTCCCGGCCCGTTCGCACGGACCGCAGTGGCGACGCGTGGCTGGCTCGGCTGGCTGGCGATGACGCTGCGCACCGTCAGCACCCGCCGCTATCTGGCGGAGATGGATGACCGGATGCTGAAGGATATCGGAATCAGCCGCGGCGAAGCGCTGAGCGAGGCGTCGCGCGCGCCATGGGATATCGGCCCGCAGGATGATGCGCGCCGGCGCGGCGGGTAGAATGGCCTGGGGCGCTCGGCCCCAGGGCCTCAATCCATCTGTTCGGCGAGTTCGACCATGGGCTGGCGGCTGTTATAGGCCTCCATCAGGCGGTCGGCTTCGCTGATCGGCCGCACTTCAACCCTGGCAATCCCGGCGTTTCGCATGCCGAGCTCCTCCGCGATGCGGGGCGACAGGTCGATGATCCGGCCGGCGATGAACGGGCCGCGATCCTCGATCACGACGGTGCGGGTCCGGCCATTCCGCAGGTTCGTCACCTCGACCACGGTGCCGAAGGGCAGGGTGCGGTGCGCGGCGGAATTGGAATTGGGATCGAAGCGGTCACCATTGGCCATGGGCCGGCCGGTGAAATAGGTCGGGTGGTAATAGGAAGCGATGCCGCGTTGCGGTGAGAAGTCGCTCGCTTCCGTCGGCAGCGGGGCAGCAGCGGCAAGGGCCAGGCAGGCCAGCAGCGCGAGGCGCCGCATCGGCAGATATGGCAATCCAGATCCTCCTTCACGCCACCCAGTAAAGGAGCGGCCTCGGTGGCACGCGGTTCGTGTTGGCCGCAATGCGGCCGAACCACTGGCACCTCGGGCTGAAGCCGAGGTTGCGTGTGCCTTTTGGCAACGAGGCGGCGCGCCGGGGGGTGCGTCGCGTTGGTGATGCCGCCAGGTTGGGGACGGCCCACTGTAAGGGCCGCAGGAGAGCCATCGGGTCAAGCACGGACTGCGCCAGGGTCACTCCACAGGGGCGATCCGGTCAGATTCGTGCAACGCGGCGCCGATGGATAGGACGAAAACCTCACGTTCGCCACGCGAATGTGAGAAGGCGCCCGGGTCCATTCCCGTCAGGGCGGTCAGCGCAGGCGCCATGCCGCCGCCCAGCAGGGCCGTGACCAGGCCCCGCAACCGTCCCCTTTCATCCAGTGCCGGGCCGCCGGAGTATCCCATCAGGGCACCAATCCGGGCCGTGAAGCCGGGACCGCGGCTGGCCAGTGCGGTGTCGGCGCGCTCCACCCGACCGCTGGCCAGTGCCGGCCCGGCGGAGGGAGCGCCAAGCGCCCAGATGCGCTGGCCCGGATCGGGCGCGGCCGTATCCAGCGGCACCGGTTCGAAGATGCCGGGCGGAACCTGCAGCACGGCCAGATCCAACACCGCGCTGCGGGCCACCACCACGGCCGGCACCGTCATCGCGGCATCGCCGCGCTGCGCGCGCAGATGGATCAGCCCCTCCGGCAGCACATGGGCGTTGGTCAGCAGCCTTCCGGGCGCGACCGCCACGGCGGAGCCGAGCGTGATGCCGTGGCTGGACAAGGCGGCAAAGCCGAAGCTGGCGGCCGCGGCGGCCGGCCCGCCGCGCGCTTCCTCGGCGGGCAGCCGGGTACAGGCGCCGAGGATCAGGGCCAGGGCGAGCCCTGCCAGCAGGAAGCCGAGAAGCCGCGCGGCCTCGGCACAAACGCCCGGCAGGCGCTGGAGGCGCGGCAGGCTCGGCAGGCGTGTGGATCGCATGGGAACATCCTGGACCGCATGTCGCCCGAGGCTGCGCCGGCAAGGGTTTCCACTTCCTGAATCAAGCGTGCTCGCTGTAGTGTTTGCGAATGGCTCGCAACTGCGGTAGCGATGACCCATCAGGCAGGAGCGACTCCATGGCGACAACCGGCCTCCCCAACTGGCCCTGGACTGGCGCGGAAGCCGATGCGCTGCCGATCGCAGAGCGGATGCTGATCGATGCCGCCCGCGCATGGGCCGCGGCCGCGCGCCGTGGCCAGCCGGCCCTGCTGGCCATCCGGCGGCTGCTGGCGACGGAGGATGCGATGGGCGCGGCCGAACCGCTGGATGCGCTGCTGCGGACCCTGGCGCAGCATCCGCTGACGCTCGGCTGTCCGCTCTGCCCGCGCCTGGTGGGGGAGGAGCCGGCGTTGCTGCTGGCCGTATCCTGTGCCCAGCGCGGACCGCGGCGGGAAGCTCTGGCCTGCCTGCTCCGGCGGCTGCCGCCCTACCAGGCCTATGCCGCCACGGCGGCCGCCATTGCGCTGGGCTGCGCCTTTCGCCGAGCCGGGCTGAAGCTGGGCGATCCCTGGTCCGCCTGAGCCACCCCTGACGCCGCGACCGCCGCACATATATAGGTGGCCGGGCAGGAGTGAGCATGGATCGCCGGGTCTGGTTGCTGACGGGCGCGCAATTCGCGGCAGCGACCGGGGCCTATGCCTTCACCGGCCTGATTGCCCGCATGGCGGAGGATCTTGGGGTCAGCCTGGCCACCGCCGGGCAGCTGGCCGCGATCTATGCGCTGACCTTCGCAATTGCCGGCCCGCCGATTGCGGCGCTGACCGCGCGGGTGGAGCGGCGCCTGTTGCTGACCCTCGGCCTCGGGCTGATCGCGCTGCTCAACCTTGCCACCGCGCTTGTGCCGGATTTCGCGACGGCGCTGGCGCTGCGGGTGGTGACGGCGCTGGCAGCGGCGCTGGTGCTGCCGGCGGTCGCGGCCTCGATGCTGGTGCCGGCGGCGCAGCGCGGGCGGGCGATCGCCACGGTGATGGCCGGGCTGACGCTGGCCTTTTCCTTCGGGATTCCGCTCGGCACCGCGATCGGCGGGGCGCTGGGGTGGCGGGCCACCTTCGTCTTCGCCGGCAGCCTGGCGGGCGTGGCGGCGCTGGCCGTCTGGATCGGGCTGCCGCGCCTGCCGAGCACGGATCGCGGCGGCGCGGCTTCACTGCGCATGGCGCTGCGGCCGGACATCCTCGCGGTACTGGGCACCAGCCTTCTGGCTTTCGCGGGGTTGTTCTGCATCGCCGCCTATCTCGGACCGATCGTGACCGCGACGACGCGGATCGAGGGGTCCGGGATCGGGGCGGTGCAGGTCTTCGTCGGCCTGGGCAGCCTGCTGGGGATCGGCCTGGGCGGCCGGCTGGCGGATGGCGGCGGCGCGCGGGTGCCGGTGGCGCTGTTCCTGGTGCTGACGGTGGCGCTGCTCGGCTATTCCCTGCTGCTGACGCAGCCGCCGGCCTTCTGGCATGTGGCGCCGCTGAGCCTGCTGGTCTTCGCCGGCAGTGCCTCCCTCTTTGCCCTGGCGCCGCTGGTGCAGGCGCGGCTGATGGGGCTGGCGCCGCAGGACCGATCGGTGGCGCTGGCGCTGAATGGCGGCTTCATCCTGGCCGGGCAGGGCGTCGGCGCCGCCTATGGCGGGGTGGTGATCGCGGCCGCGGGCCTGGCCTGGACCGGGCTGGCCGGCGCCGTGCTGGCGCTCGCCGGGGCGGTATTGGCGCTGCGGGCCTATCGCCCCCTGCCTTAGGCAAAGTGCTGCGCCGTGCCATAGGCATTGGCTATCGCCGCCATGTGGATCAACGCTTGATCGTTGCGCGCGGGCATGCGGCTATGCGCAGAGGGAAACGGAGATGATACGCGATGCAACGTCGCACTCTGCTGGCCGTACCGACCGCCGCGCTGCTCGCCACACCCTGGATCGCCCGCGCCCAGGGCGCCTGGCCGGACCGGCCGGTGCGGATCATCGTGCCCTTTCCGCCGGGGGGCTCGAACGACACGGTGGCGCGGATCCTGCAGCCCAAGCTGACCGAACTGCTCGGCCGGCCGGTGGTGGTGGAGAATCGGGCTGGCGCCTCCGGCTCGGTCGGGTCTTCGGAGACCGCGCGGGCAGCGCCGGACGGCCATACCTGGCTGCTGGCCAATGATACGCTGGCCACCAATGAGACGCTGATGAGCCTGCCCTACCGGGTGATGCAGGCATTCTCCTTCTGCACCCTGGTCGGCACCTGCCCCTATGCGCTGGTGACGCACCCTTCCACGCCGTTTCAGGACTTCGCCCAGATGGTGGAGGCCGCGAAGGCACGGCCGCAGACGCTGAACTACGCGACAACCGGCGTCGGCAGCGGGGCCCATATCGCCACCGTGCTGTTGCAGCAGCGCGGCGGCTTCCAGCTGGAACACGTGCCCTATCGAGGCGGTGGCCCCGCCCTGCAGGACTCGCTGGCGGGCCATGTGCCGCTGTTCATGTCGAATATCGTGATCATCCTGTCGCATATCCGCGCCGGCGCCTTGCGGCCGCTGGGCCTGACGCAGCAGACCGACAGCCAATACCTGCCCGGCGTGGTGCCCTTCACCCGGCAGGGCTTCCCGGGCTTCGAGGCGCTGACCTACTGGCAGCTGGTCGGCCCGGCCGGCATTCCGCAGCCGATCCTCGAGCGCATGCAGCAGGCCGTGAAACGCGTGCTGGCGGAGCCGAATGTGCAGGCGCGCATGGCCGAGCAGGGCGCCGACATCGTCGGCTCCACCCCGGCCGAGACCGAGGCTTTCGTCCGGGCCGAGATCGAGAAATGGGGCGCCGTGATCCGCGAGAACAACATCCGCGTCGACAGCTGACGAACGGCTACGTGGCGCGGCGGACATCAAGGGCTTGGCGAAGCCGGCTCCCCGGCCCTAGTTTGAGCAAGAAACGTACAAAGGGAGGAGTCTGCGCATGATGCAGCGCCGCAATCTGTTGACACTGGCGGCCCTGGGCCTGGCTGCGCCCGCCGTGGCGCGCGCCCAGGGTAGCTGGCCACAAAGGCCGATCCGGCTGATCGTGCCCTGGGCGCCGGGCGGTTCCACCGACACGGTCGCCCGCCTGTTCCAACCGCGGCTCGCCGCCGTGCTCGGGCAGCCGGTGGTGATCGAAAACCGCGGCGGTGCCTCGGGCTCGATCGGTGCCACGGAAATGGCCCGCGCGCCGGCTGATGGCAGCGCCTGGATGCTCGCCTATGACAATGAAGCCCCAAACCAGACACTGCTGCGGCTGAACTACAAGACCATGGATGATCTGATCCCGGTCAGCCTGGTGGCGACCGGACCGTTGGTGATGACCGCGCACAAGGACACGCCGTTCCAGAACTTCCAGGAGGTGATGGCGGCCGCAAAGCAGGACCCGGACCGGCTGAACTACGCGACCTCCGGTGTGGGCGGGCTGGCGCATATCTCGACCACTTTGCTGCAGCAGCAGAACAACTTCCGGATGACGCATGTGCCCTATCGTGGGGGCGGCCCCGCCGTGCTGGCGGCCATCGCGGGCGAGATTCCGCTGTTCATGACCAATGTGGTCATCGTTTCCCAGCATATCCGGGAGGGCACGCTGCGGCCGCTGGGCGTGACGACGCGCGGTGAGACGCGGCATGTGCCCGGCGCGCGGAGCTTCGCGCAGCAGGGTTTCGGGGACTTCGAGGCGCCGACCTGGTGGGCCTTCTTCGGCCGCACCGGCACGCCGCAGCCGATCGTGGACCGGATGCATGCGGCCTTGACCCAGGTTTTGAACGAGCCGGAGGTGAAGGCGCGCATCGAGGAACAGGGCTGCGACATCGTCGCCTCCACCCCCGCGGTGGCCAGCACCTTCGTGGCGTCCGAGATCGAGCGCTGGGGCAAGGTGATCCGCGACAACAACATCCGCCTGGACAGCTGAAACTTTTTCCGCGGAAAAAATGCAGGCTGATGACAGGGGCGGCCCGCCGGGGCCGCCCCTTTTTCATGCCGGAGCAAGGGAAAGCCTGGGGTTTTGGGGCGGGAAGGGGGGCTGGAGGGTCCATTTGACAGGAGGCCACCCCGCCATTAGAAAGCGCCCACCGACGACGAGGCAGCCACTTGAACCCGAGCGAGACACTCGCTAAGTTCATCGGCCCGCTGAGGCGGAGGTAAACGGGACAGAGAAGCTGGCATCCTACGGGATGCTGGCCCATCGGTTCCACTGCTCATTCAAACTGTATATCTGTTGAGGGAAGAGTATTTGGTTTGCTCTTTGGCTCTTGCGCTGTGACCTGCTTTTGTTGGGTTGCGATGGTGCGGGGGGAAGGGTGGCCGGATGGAAGTTGAGTTTGGTGTTTGATGGGTTGGGATGGGTTTATGTGTGTCTGTCTGAAGCCAGCGATGGTGGGGATGGATGCTATGATGAACCTGAGAGTTTGATCCTGGCTC
>LNFM01001699.1_pt1 | contig 55679 bp, 40 predicted proteins | sample 596031 | NCBI WGS metagenome assembly LNFM01 (sample SAMN04254537, study PRJNA301005) | activated carbon metagenome | isolation source: dual media filters at the Ann Arbor, Michigan drinking water treatment plant | place: USA: Ann Arbor
ATGCGAACCCTTTCGTGCAAACGCCCAGCCAACATCGGAACCGGATAGCAGTACAAGTCATGCTCTGGTAGTTGGAGGACGGGTCCGCTCCAGCCCAGCCCTTCATCTGTGAGCCAAACCCAAACCATACCGGTTTCGGCTGCAATTAAGTCACCAATAGCCATGCCCATGCCTACGACCGGGCCAACCTCTTCAAGCTTGTCCGGACCAATTTCCCAGCCCTTCTCTAAACACCAGTTGTAAACCGCCTGTATTTCGGGCGCTTCCATGACGGTCTCATCCCCAAGCATGCGACGCAAAACCTCAAGTCCGCTGTTCCGGTACTGGAGGTTTGCAGCTGTCAGCGCGCGCGTGTGGAAGGCATGACCGCCGCCGTCAGATAGCCAGCTTCTGAACGCCATTTGAAATGCTCCCGGCAATCCTTCTGGCAACTCAGCGCATGTCGCTCTCAGTTTGGCAAGTTTGTCCGCGGCCCCCGTCCGCAATCCCCCACCTTGACGCGAAGGCCCCTGCCCGGTCACATCCCCCGGAAACCCCAAGGGACCCACATGACCACCCCCGAAACCCGGTCCCTTGAACACCGCATGGGCGAATGGGCCCGTTCCCGGTTGCCCTTCGCCATCGCCGAGTTCGTCATGTTCGTCCTGAAACAGGGCTGGGCCTGCCTCTTCGGCGGCCTTCTCCTCCTTGCCATCATCGGCACCAAGCTGATCTGGCAGCCCGACTGGCCGCTCCACCGCTACGACGCACTGTTCGTCTTCGCCATCGCCACGCAGGCGATCTTCCTGGCGACGAAACTCGAAACCTGGGAAGAAGCCCGCGTCATCCTTCTCTTCCACCTCACCGGCACGGCGATGGAGTGGTTCAAGGTCCATGCCGGCTCCTGGGCCTACCCCGAGCCGGGGATCTTCAAGCTGATGGGTGTGCCCCTGTTTTCAGGCTTCATGTATGCCGCCGTCGGCAGCTACATGGCCCGCGTCATCCGGGTCTTCGACATGAAGTTTGCCCCCTACCCCAGCTTTCCGCTGACCGTGCTTCTGGCCGCAGGGATCTACGTCAACTTCTTCGCCCACCATTTCCTGCCCGACATCCGGCTGGTGCTCTTCGCGGCCACCATCGCGCTCTACTGGCGCACCCGGATCTGGTTCCGCATCCATGACCGCCACTGGTGGATGCCCCTGCCCGTCGCGGCCCTCCTGTCGGCCTTCGCCCTTTGGGTGGCCGAAAACGTCGGCACCGCCACCGGGACCTGGATCTACTCGGGCCAGATCAGGGGCGAGCTGGTCAGCTTTGCCAAGCTCGGCTCGTGGTATCTCTTGCTGTACGTGGCCTTCGTGACCGTGACGCTGGTCACCCGCCGGGCCTTGTCGGCCGAACCGGTTCAGCCCGGTCCATCCCCGGCCGGGGAAAAGCTTGCCAAACTGTAAACGTCCACAGCCAAGTCATTGAATTTAAACGGGCGGGGCAGACTGTCCTGCGTGGACAGGATCAGAAATACCCGCGCCAGGCCAAAAGCGCCCCGACAGCGATCACCAGTGCCAGGATCCCGAACCCGACCGACCCGACCATTCCGGCGAAATAGTCCCGCTTGCGGTCCACCGGGTCGATGGCGATCAGATGCTTCAGGCAGACATCATAGGCATCGGTTACCTCGCCCATGTCGATCTGCCCCAGAAGCTTCGGGTTCTGCGCCTTCTGCGCGGCGGCCGCCAACAGCTTGCCCGAATCCCGCACCTTGCGCGGCAGCGTCCGTCCGGCGCGCTTCACCTTGGCGGCAAGCCCCTTGCCCCCAAGTCCAAGCCGTTCTTCCAAAAGCTGAGCCACCCGATCCGCCATCTGCTGGATCGTCACCGCACTCATGTCGCCACCCTCCACCACACCGCCCGAACCTACTGGCGATTGCAGGCATGTTCAACCGCGCACGGCTGACGGGACTGGCCTGAAGCGCTCGTTTTCGCTAAGGAAACCCATGCTTGCCACGATCCGCCATCCTGCCACCGCCACCCCCGACGCGCCGGTCCTTGTCATCGCCCACGGCCTCTACGGCTCGGGCCGGAACTGGGGCGTGATCGCCCGCCGCCTGGCCGACCACCGCGACGTGGTGGCCGTGGACATGAGGAACCACGGCGAAAGCCCCCGGTTCCCGACACAGAGCTATCCCGACATGGCCGCCGACCTTGCCGAAGTGATCGAAAGCACTGGGTCGCAGCCCGTGGACCTTCTCGGCCATTCGATGGGCGGCAAGGCCGCAATGCAGCTGGCTCTGACCCGGCCCGACCTCATCCGCCGCCTGATCGTGGCCGACATCGCCCCCGTCGCCTACAGCCACGATCAGACCCGCAACGCCCAGGCGATGGCCTCGCTTGACCTGTCGCAGATCACCACCCGCGCCGATGCGGACACAGCCCTCGCCCAGCACATCGACGATCCGGCTCTGCGCGCCTTCTTCCTGCAGTCGCTGGACGTGCGCCAGCACCCGCCGCGCTGGAAACTGAACCTGACCGTCCTCGAAGCCGAGATGCCGAAGGTCGTCGGCTGGCCCGGAACCGAAGGCACGTTCGACCACCCCACCCTGTTCCTGACCGGGGCCGATAGCAGCTATGTCCGCCCCGAACACCGCGAGGTGATCCGGTCGCTCTTCCCTAAAGCACGCTTTGCGAAAATCCCCGGCGCAGGCCACTGGCTCCACGCCGAGAAACCGCGCGAGTTCGAGGAAACCGTGCGCGTCTTCCTCGAAGCCTAGTCGATCTGCCGCGCCACCGCCCAAGAGACGGGCAAGGCCAGCGCTGCACCCGCAGCGGCGGCGATCACGATCGGCCACAGTGTCCCGTATCCCATAGTCAGCACCGCGATCACTCCGGTCCCGGCCATGGCGGTCGCGATCATCGAGTAGAGAACCAACATCAGGCGCATGGGACGTCCCTCCTTCGCAAACGATGCGGGAGGTCTAGCCATTCCGCGCCCGGTCCGCCTTGATCCGCGTCAAGAAAGCGCGGGGAAGACCAATCTAGATTGCCGAGCGCCTACGCCTGCGCCAGAATTTCGTGCAAGGCGGCATCGGACAACTGGACCGGATTACCCTTCATCGACGAAGCACCCTTCGCGGCTGCGACAATCTCGGCGTGCTGGTGCTCGCCCACGCCCAAGGCCGCGAGTCCCGGCAGCCCTTCAGCCCAGGCCCAGGCCTGCAGCGTGGAAGGGGCTTTGGCCGCACTGACCCCCAGCGCATTTGCGAGCAGCGCGCAAACCTCGTCCAGTCGAGACCGTGCCGCACCCGTCGCAGCCTCCCGGTTCGCCGCCAGCACCGGCCCGAGCAGTGCTCCGCAGATTGCCCCATGCGCCGCCCCGGTCACGCCGCCGATCACCCCCGCAAACCCGTGCACCGCGCCGAGGCCGGCATTGGCCAGCGCCAACCCGCCGCAAACGCTGACCCAGGCCATCTGGTCGCGCGCCTCGGCCTCTTCGCCGCGCATCAGCCGGATCAGCGCGGACAGGCCCACCGGGATCGCTGGGCGAGTCAGGGCATCGGTATAGGACGTGGCCTTGACCGACACGAACGGCTCGATCACCTGGGTGACCGCGTCAAGGCCCGAGGCCAGCGTCACCGCCTTTGGGCAGCCGTCGGTCAAGGCCGGGTCCACGATGGCCAGCCGCGCCACCATCCGGTCGTCCCTCAGACTGACCTTGCGGCCGTCCGCCGCGATGACGGCGTTCTTCGTCACTTCCGCACCCGTCCCCGCCGTCGTGGGGATCGCGATGAAGGGCAAAGGGTCCACCGTCAGCGCCCGGCCCTTGCCGACCACTTCCAGATGCTCCATCGGCCCGTCAGGGGCCGGGATCAGTGCGGCCAGCGCCTTGCCCAGGTCCAGTGCTGCGCCCCCCCCCAGCGCCGCAATCCAGCTTGGCTGGTGGCGACGGACGATGGCCAGCGTCATTTCCAGATCGGCCAGGCTCGGCTCGCCCGTGCAGGCCACGGCCATGACCTCTGGCCCCAGGGCCTCGACCAACCAGGCCGCGCGTGCCGGGTTGGCGCCGTGCACCAGAATGCCGCGCGCCCCAAAGGCGCGGATCAGCGCCGGGGCCTTTGCGGCCTCGCCCCGGCCAAAGAGGATGCGGCCCGGCGAGGTGATCCCAAAGGGCGTCATACAGACATCGTGGCGGCGATGGCCTTGCCCCAGCGGGCGTATTTCGCGTCTCGGGTGGCCGCATCCATCTGCGGGGTGAAGCGGCGGTCAAGCGCCCAGGACTTCGCAAACTCCTCTGGGCCGCCGATCACGCCGGCCTGCATCGCGGCCAGGTAAGCCGCGCCAAGGGCCGTCGTCTCGGTCACCTTCGGACGGTCGACCGGGGCGCCGAGGATGTCGGCCAGAAACTGCATGGTCCAGTCACTGGCGGTCATCCCGCCGTCGACGCGCAGCACTCCTTGCGCTTCAGTTCCCCAATCGGCCCGCATCGCCTCCAAGAGGTCGCGGGTCTGGTAGCCGACGCTTTCCAAGGCGGCGCGGGCGAACTCGGCGGGGCCGGAGTTGCGGGTCAGGCCGAAGACCGCGCCCCGGCTGTCTGGCCGCCAGTACGGCGCACCCAGGCCGGTGAAGGCGGGGACAAGGATCACGCCTTGGGCTTCCTCGGCTGTCTCGGCCAGGGGCTGGGTCTCCTTCGCCTCGCGGATGATCTTGAGGCCGTCGCGCAGCCATTGGACCACGGCGCCCGCGATGAAGATCGACCCTTCGAGGGCGTAGGTGGGTTGCCCTTTCAGCTGGTAGGCGATGGTGGTCAGCAGGCGGTTCTTCGACGGGACCATGTCCTTGCCGGTATTGAGAAGAGCAAAGCAGCCGGTCCCGTAGGTCGACTTCATCATGCCGGGGGCAAAGCAGGCCTGGCCGACAGTCGCGGCCTGCTGGTCGCCTGCGACGCCGAGGATCGGGATCTCGCGGCCGAAGAGGTCGGGGCGGGTCATGCCGAAGTTGGCCGCGCAATCGCGGACTTCGGGGAGGAGGGACATCGGGATGTCGAGAAGCTTGCAGATGTCGGCGTCCCAGCTGCCTTTGGCGATGTTGTAAAGCAGGGTGCGGGAGGCGTTGGTGGCGTCGGTGGCGTGGACCTTGCCGCCGGTGAGGTTCCAGATCAGCCAGGTGTCGACCGTGCCGAAGGCGAGCTCGCCGGCTTCGGCCTTTGCCCGTGCGCCTTCGACGTGGTCGAGGAGCCACTTGACCTTGGTGCCCGAGAAGTAGGGGTCGAGGAGGAGGCCGGTTCTTGCGGTGATCATTGGCTCGTGGCCCGCGGCCTTCAGGGCGGCGCAGATGTCCGCCGTGCGCCGGTCCTGCCAGACGATGGCGGGGTGGATCGGTTGGCCGGTCTTGCGGTCCCAGATCAGCGTCGTCTCGCGCTGGTTGGTGATGCCGATGGCGGCGATTTCGGTGGCCTTGACCCCCGACTTCTCGATCGCGGCCCGTGCTGTTCCGGCGACGGTGGACCAGAGATCGGCGGGGTCGTGTTCGACCCAGCCAGGGCGGGGGTAGTGTTGGGGAAACTCTTCCTGGGCTGACGCGACGGGGCGGAGGGCCGCGTCGAACAGGATCGCGCGGGAGGAGGTGGTGCCCTGGTCGATGGCGAGGATATGGGTCATTTGATCGGGCCTGCGGGTGATGTGTCCACGGTGGACAAACGCGGGAGGTCTAGCGATTTCAAAGGGTTGGTCGCGGGCGTTAGGAAAAACTTAACACCTGCATTTGTGCATGACGGCAGCCTCGGGAGACAAGAATTTTGCGTAAAATTCTTGCCAAATCTCTTTCTCAAGAAACTTGAGGGAAGGCGGCCCCCCTTTCGGAGGGCCGCCCAAGTTCGATCAGTTCTGCCAGGACTTGATCAGCTCGTCATAGGCGATCGTCTCGCCCATCGGCTTTTCGTTCTCAAGCTTGGCAACCGGAGCACCCGGCTGGTCGATCCAGTACTGGGCGTCCATCACTTCGCCCATCTTCGGACCGATGTCGCCCTGAACGCCCGACTTCTCGATGCGCTCAAGCACTTTTTCCTGCTCTTCGCACAGGGCATCGAGCGCTTCCTGCGGGGTCTTGTCACCCGACATGGCGTCGCCGATGTTCTGCCACCACAGCTGCGCCATCTTCGGATAGTCCGGGATGTTGGTGCCGGTGGGCGACCACTGAACGCGGGTTCGGAGCGCGTTCGGTGAACGATGCGTGCTGGATCGTCGACTCGCGGATGAAGGTCAGGCCGACATGGGCCTTCTTCACGTCCACGGTCTTCGAAGTCACGAACTGTGCGTAAAGCCAGGCGGCCTGCGCACGGTCAACCGGGGTCGACTGCATCAGCGTCCAGGAGCCAGCGTCCTGGTAGCCGATCTTCTGGCCTTCCTGCCAGTAAACCCCGTGCGGCGAAGGCGCCATGCGCCACTTGGGCGTGCCGTCTTCGTTCATCACGGGCGTGCCTTCGACGACCGAAGCCGCGGTGAAGGCGGTGTACCAGAACATCTGCTGGGCAATCGCACCCTGGGCAGGAACCGGGCCAGCTTCACCGAAGGTCATGCCTTGCGCTTCCGGCGGCGAGTACTTCTGCAGCCACTCGATCGCCTTGGTCACGGCATAGACCGCCGCCGCGTCGTTGGTCGAGCCACCGCGCGTCACGCAGGAGCCGACAGGACGCGAGTTTTCGTCCACGCGGACGCCCCATTCGTCGACCGGCAGGCCGTTCGGCTCGCCCACGTCGCCCATACCGGCCATGGACATCCACGCGTCGGTGTAGCGCCAGCCAAGCGAGGGGTCCTTCTTGCCGTAGTCCATGTTGCCATAGACGCCGGTTGCCGGGCCGCCCGCATAGGACATGTCACGACCGGTGAAGAACTCGGCGATGTCTTCGTAGGCCGACCAGTTGACCGGAACGCCAAGGTCATAGCCGTATTTGGCCTTGAAGTCGTCCTTGGTCTTCTGGTCGTTGAACCAGTCGTAGCGGAACCAGTAGAGGTTCGCGAACTGCTGGTCGGGAAGCTGGTACAGCTTGCCATCCGGGCCGGTGGTGAACGACAGGCCGATGAAGTCGGCCAGGTCGAGGCCCGGGTTGGTCACGGCAGCGCCGTCGCCTGCCATCCAGTCGGTCAGGTTGCGGGCCTGCTGATAGCGCCAGTGGGTGCCGATCAGGTCCGAGTCGTTGATGTAGGCGTCGTAGATGTTCTCGCCGGTCTGCATCTGCGTCTGCAGCTTTTCGACCACGTCGCCTTCGCCGATCAGGTCATGGGTGACCTTGATGCCGGTGATGGCTTCGAATGCCGGAGCAAGCACCTTGGCTTCGTATTCGTGCGTGCCGATGGTTTCCGACACGACCTTGATTTCCATGCCGGCATAGGGCTTGGCGGCGTCGATGAACCATTGCAGTTCGGCCTCTTGGCCGGCACGGTCCAGCGTCGAGAGATCGCCGATCTCGGCATCAAGGAAGGCTTTCGCCGCCTCGATGTCGGCCCAGGCGGGGGCCTGCATGGCGATCAGCGCAAGCGCCATCGCCGTTGCGGTTGAGCGTAGTCTCATGTGATTCCTCCCAGAATGTTGAGACGTTTCAGGTTCTTCTATTCCCCGGGCCGGGTCTCCTTCCCCGCCCCGGGGCCGTCATTGCCCCCTTACACCCAGCGGAAGACCGCGAAGGCATAGGCGAGGGAGAGGAGAAGCGCGCCCCAGAGGATGTCGGGGCCCGCAAAGAAGAGCCAGCCCAAGTGGATGAAGGCCGAGCCCAGAAGGGTGATGAAGAGCCGGTCGCCGCGCGTCGTCTCGATCCGAAGGATGCCGACGCGGGGGGTTTCAGGGAACCGGATGGCGAGTAGCGTCATGAAGATGAGAAGCGCCGCGATGCACCAGAAGAAAAGCGCGACCGGGAAGGTCCAGGCCATCCAGAAGCCGGGGATCAGCTGCCCGGTCCATTCGCGGACGCCGTCGTCATCAAAGGGCACGGCCCAGAGGAGGAGGGCAAGGATGCCGCCCATGATCAGGGCGAGAGTGAGGTAGATCGGGGTCCAGCGGGTTTGTGACATCACACCCTTCCCAGGGCGAAGCCCTTGGCGATGTAGTTGCGGACGAAGTAGATCACCAAGGCTCCCGGCACGATGGTCAGGACGCCTGCAGCGGCAAGGACGCCCCAGTCCATGCCCGAGGCAGACACGGTGCGGGTCATCGTCGCGGCGATGGATTTCGCGTTCACGGTGGCCAGCGTGCGGGAGAGCAGAAGCTCTACCCAGGAGAACATGAAGCAGAAGAAGGCGGCGACGCCGATGCCCGAGGCGATCAGGGGCATGAAGATCTTGATGAAGAACTTCGGGAAGGAGTAGCCGTCGATGTAGGCGGTTTCGTCGATTTCCTTGGGCACGCCGCGCATGAAGCCTTCCAGGATCCAGACCGCGAGGGGGACGTTGAAGAGGCAATGCGCCAGCGCGATGGCGATGTGGGTGTCGAAGAGGCCGACCGAGGAGTAAAGCTGGAAGAACGGCAGGGCAAAGACGGCGGGCGGGGCCATGCGGTTCGTCAGCAGCCAGAAGAACAGGTGCTTGTCGCCCATGAAGTTGTAGCGGCTGAAGGCATAGGCGGCGGGCAGCGCCACGGTCAGCGAGATGACCACGTTCATCGTCACGTAGATCAGCGAGTTGACATAGCCCATGTACCAGCTGGGATCGGTCAGGATGGTCACATAGTTCTGCAGTGTGAAGGTCTGCGGCCAGAGCGAGAAGGTCGAGGTGATCTCGGTGTTGGTCTTCAGGCTCATGTTGATCAGCCAGTAGATCGGGATCAGCAGGAACAGGAGGTAGACCGTCATGACGATGGCAGAGGAGCGGATACGCATCAGCGGTTCTCCTCACGGTCGAGGTTGGTCATGACGGTGTAGAAGACCCATGAGATCAGGAGGATGACGAGGAAGTACATGATCGAGAAGGCGGCGGCGGGGCCGAGGTCGAATTGGCCGGTGGCCATCTTCGCGAGGTCGATGGAGAGGAAGGTGGTGGAGTTGCCGGGTCCGCCGCCGGTGACGACGAAGGGCTCGGTGTAGATCATGAAGCTGTCCATGAAGCGCAGGAGCACGGCGATCAGCAGGACGCCCTTCATCTTCGGCAGCTCGATGTAGCGGAAGACGGACCAGCGGGTGGCCTGGTCGATCTTGGCGGCCTGGTAGTAGGCCTGCGGGATCGACTGGAGACCGGCGTAGCACAGAAGGGCGACCAGCGAGGTCCAGTGCCAGACGTCCATCACGACGACGGTGATCCAGGCGTCGAGGGGGTCGTTGGTGTAGTTGTAGTCGATCCCCATGGCTGCCAGCGTATGGCCCAGAAGCCCGATGTCGACGCGGCCGAAGATCTGCCAGATCGTGCCAACGACGTTGAACGGGATGAGGAGGGGCAGTGCCATCAGGATCAGGCAGAACGAGGCCCAGAAGCCCGATTTCGGCATGTTAAGCGCGATGAAGATGCCGAGTGGCACCTCGATCGCCAGGATGATCAGGGAGAACAGGATCTGACGGCCAAGCGCTTCGTGCAGGCGGTCGGAGGTGAGCATTTCCTCGAACCAGCCGATGCCCTCCCAGAAGAATTCGTTCTGGCCGAAGGTGTCGTTGAAGGCGTAGTTGACCACGGTCATCAAGGGCAGGACGGCCGAGAAGGCGACCAGCACGAGGACAGGCAGGACGAGGAACCAGGCCTTGTTGTTCTGGGTCTTTTCCATCGGTCAGGCCCCCATCGGTGAGACACGCCAGTCATTGGCGTAGACGTTGATCTTGCCGTCCGCGAAGGCGACGCGGGGGTCGGCGGGGACGGACATCCCCTCGGGCAGGATCGCGTTCAGGGGCTGGCCCTGGAACTCGGCCCGGACGATGCGGTGGCGGCCCACGTCCTCGACCCGTTTGACGGTCACGGGCAGGCCCTGGTCCGACACGGTTACGTAATCCGGGCGGATGCCGATCTGGGTGCGGCCCGTTGTTGGCCCATAGGCCGCACCCAGTGGCACCGAGACGCCCCCCAGACGCGCCTCGGATCCCGAAATCTCGGCATCGAACAGGTTCATCCCCGGCGAGCCGATGAAGTAGCCGACAAAGGTATGCGCGGGGGTCTCGAACAGCTCTTCCGGCGTGCCCATCTGGACGACGCGGCCATCGTACATGACCACGACCTTGTCGGCGAAGGTCAGCGCCTCGGTCTGGTCGTGGGTCACGTAGATCATCGTGTGGCCAAACTCGCGGTGCAGCGATTTCAGCTGGGTCCGCAGCTCCCATTTCATGTGCGGGTCGATCACGGTCAGCGGCTCGTCGAAGAGGATCGCGTTCACGTCTTCGCGCACCATGCCGCGGCCAAGGCTGATCTTCTGCTTTGCGTCGGCGGTCAACCCGCGGGCCTTTTTCGAGAGGATGTCCTCCATCCCGATCATCTGCGCGATCTGGTTCACCCGCTTGGCGATGTAACCTGCGTCCATGCCCCGGTTGCGCAAGGGGAAGGCCAGGTTGTCGCGCACGGTCATCGTGTCGTAGACGACCGGGAACTGGAACACCTGGGCGATGTTGCGTTCGGTCGTCGCGGCATCGGTCACGTCGCGGTCACCGAACAGGACCCGGCCCTGTGAGGGGCGCACCAGACCCGAGATGATGTTCAGAAGCGTGGTCTTGCCACAGCCCGAGGCGCCGAGGAGCGCATAGGCCCCGCCGTCCTGCCAGACGTGGTCCATTTCCTTCAGCGCATAGTCGGCATCGCTGGTCGGATTGGCCAGGTAGCTATGGGCGAGTTTTGAAAGCGTGATCCGGGACATTCAGGCCGCCATCGCGTAAGGGGCGGGCGCGGCGAGGCGGCCCGTGGTGTCGAACAGGTAGACATGGGCCGGATCGACGAAGACCGAGGCCTGCGTGCCCGCCGTGATCGGGTGGACACCATGGACCAGCCCGACCCAGCGGTCGTCACCATGCGTGAGGTGAACAAAGGTCTCCGACCCGGTGATCTCGGTCGCGCCGACGGTGCAGCGGAATTCGACCGCGTCGCCGTTGTGGCGGTTCAGCGTGATGTGGTTCGCGCGGAACCCGGCCATGTAGCTGCCGTCCGGCAGGTTCGCCGTCGCGCCATGGGCGGGGGCATGGGCCTCTTCGCCGAAGGTCAGGCGCTGGGCTTCCTTGCGGCAGGGGACGAAGTTCATCGGCGGGTCAGAAAAGACTCGGGCGGTCGTCGCATCCTCGGGCAGGCGGTAGACTTGCGGCGTCGGGCCGAACTGGGTGACACGGCCCTCCCAGAGGGTCGCGGTGTTACCGCCGAGGAGAAGCGCCTCTTCGGGTTCCGTGGTGGCATAGACGAAGATCGCGCCCGAGGCCTCGAAGATGCGGGGAATTTCGATCCGCAGCTCTTCGCGCAGCTTGTAGTCGAGGTTGGCAAGGGGTTCGTCCAGAAGCACAAGGCCCGCGCCTTTGACCAGCGCCCGCGCAAGGGCACAGCGCTGCTGCTGGCCGCCCGAAAGCTCCAGCGGCTTGCGAGTCAGCATTGGGGTCAGGCGCAGCATTTCGGCGGTCTGGCGGACGGCCTTGTCAATGTCGGCCTCGGACCGGCCCATCAGGCGCAGGGGCGAAGCGATGTTCTCGTAGACCGTCAGGCCCGGGTAGTTGATGAACTGCTGGTAGACCATCGCGACCTTGCGGTCCTGGACCTTGACGCCGGTCACGTCGCGACCTTCCCACATGATGCGGCCCGTGGTGGGCTTGTCGAGCCCCGCCATCAGCCGCATCAGGCTGGTCTTGCCCGACAGGGTGGGGCCGAGCAGCACGTTCATCGTGCCGTTCTGCAGGGTCAGATTGGTGGGATGGATATGCATCCGTCCCCCGACCGACCGTGACACCCCGTGAAGTTCCAGCGTCATCCCGTTCCCCCTATTCCGCCGCCGGGCTGTCGACCCGGACAGCGTTCGCCCCGACTTCATGGGTCATGAAGCGGTCGAGTGTTTCGATCTGGTTCGCCGTCATCCGCAGACCCAGTTTCGAGCGCCGCCAGACCACGTCGGCAGCCGATCCGGCGAACTCATGCGCCATAAGCCAGCGCACCTCTGCCTCGGTCAGGGTAGCACCGAAATCCTGTCCCAGGGCATCGGGCGTGGTGGCATTGCCGAGGATGCGTTCCGCCTCGGTGCCATAGGCGCGGATCAGGCGGGCGGCCCAGTAATCGGTCAGGAACGGGTGCCGGGTCTTCAGCTTGGCTTTCAGCGCGGCCACGCCGTCATGCGGAAAGTCGCCGCCTGGAAGCGCCACGCGGGCGGTCCAGGCGGCAGTTGCCTTCGGGAAGAAGGGCACAAGTTTGGCCAGCGCGGATTCTGCGAGGCGGCGATAAGTGGTGATCTTGCCGCCGAAGACGTTCAAGAGCGGCGGGCCGTTTTCGTCGAGCTTCAGGACATAGTCCCGTGTCGCCGCCGTCGCCGACTTGGCTCCGTCGTTGTACAGGGGCCGGACCCCGGAATAGGTCCAGACCACGTCGTCCCTGGTGACAGGCTTGGCGAAATACTGGCTGGCGAAGGCCAGAAGATAGTCGCGCTCTTCCTCGGTGCAGTGGGCATCCTTCGGAGCGCCCTTGTGGTCCTTGTCGGTGGTGCCGATCAGGGTGAAGTCCTGCTCGTACGGGATCGCAAAGATGATGCGGCCATCGGCGCCCTGGAAGAAGTAGCAGCGGTCGTGGTCGAAGAGGCGCTTGGTCACGATATGGCTACCACGCACCAGGCGAACGCCCTCGGATGAGTTGATGCGGGCGACGTTGCGGATCACGTCCTCGACCCAGGGACCGCCGGCATTGACCAGGGCCCGGGCGCGGTGGAGCTGTTTGCCGTGCGGGCCTTCGGTGGTGACGTGCCACAGCCCGTCGCGGCGTTCGGCGGATGTGACGCGGGTCCGGGTCAGGATCCGCGCGCCACGCTGGGCAGCATCGCGGGCGTTCAGCGCGACCAGGCGCGAATCCTCGACCCAGCAGTCGGAATATTCAAAGGCCTTGCGGTAGTTCGGCTTCAGGGGCTTGCCTGCCGGGTCCTTGGTGAGGTCCACGGTCCGGGTCGCGGGCAGAATCTTTCGGCCGCCCATCGTGTCGTACATGTAGAGGCCCAGACGGATCAGCCAGTCCGGCCGCCGCCCCCGCGCCCAGGGCATCACCCAGCGCAGAAGCCGCGAAGTGGGGGTGTCGGTTTCAAACCGCATGTCTGGCGACAGCGGCAGGACAAAGCGCATCGGCCAGGAGATGTGCGGCATGGCGACAAGGAGGGTCTCGCGCTCCTCCAGTGCCTCGCGGACCAGCCGGAACTCGAAGTACTCCAGATAGCGCAGGCCGCCGTGGAACAGCTTGGTCGAAGCCGAGGAGGTGCCCTGCGCCAGGTCGCCCTGTTCGGCAAGCGTCACGGACAGGCCACGACCGGTGGCGTCGCGGGCAATGCCGCAGCCGTTGATGCCGCCTCCGATGATGAAGAGATCGCTAACGACCCCTGCGCTGCCGTCCGTCACGCCTTGGTTCCTCCCCCGCGGCATAGCTGCGCCGATTGTCACGGCTTCGTCAACGACATTTTTTCGTTTGCGCGCGGTTTTCGGAAAAGCGAACATCCTCGCACAAAGCCCTTACGTCATTGCTGCGCGCGCATGATCGTCTTGCTGCATTCGCAAGCAAACGAAACTGGACGCGTGATCGCAAATATCCGCTGACAGACGGGGGGCTTCATGGCAGAAGACGCGGGACGGCAGGGGCGAAAGGGGCCGACGTGGCGCTGAATTTCCGGCAGACCGAAATCCTGGAACTGGCCCGCGCCGAGGGCCGGGTGATGGTCGAGGACCTGGCGCAGCGCTTTGACGTGACGCTGCAGACCATCCGCCGCGACCTGTCGGATCTGGCCGATGCGGGACATCTGGACCGGGTGCATGGCGGGGCGATGCTGCGGACGGGGGTGGCCAACATCGGCTATGAGGCGCGCCGCCGCATGAACGAAGGCGCGAAGACGGCCATTGCCCGGGCCTGTGCGGCGTCGATCCCGGACAATTGCAGCCTGATCATGAACCTTGGCACCACGACAGAGGCGGTGGCGCGGGAACTGCTGACCCACCGCAACATCACGGTCATCACCAACAACATGAACGTGGCGAACATCCTGGTGGCGAACCCCGGCTGCGAGATCGTCGTCGCGGGCGGTGCGCTGCGGCGGACGGACGGGGGGCTGGTGGGCGAGCTGACCACCCAGTTCTTCGAGCAGTTCAAGGTCGACTATGCGGTGATCGGGGTTTCGGCGCTGGACCGGGACGGGGACCTTCTGGACTTTGACCTGGCCGAAGTGCGGGTGTCGAAGGCGATCATCCACCAGTCGCGCAAGGTGCAATTGGTGGCCGACCATTCCAAGATCGACCGCTCTGCCCCCGCGCGGTTGGCGTCCCTGTCCGAGATCACCACGCTGTTCACCGACCTGCCCTTGCCCGAGGACCTGATGCAGAAGTGCCGGGACTGGGGGACCGAAGTGCAGGTGGTGGGATAGGGTGCGCGAGGGGCCTCACGCCGCCAGCAGCGGGGCCATGCGGCGGGCGAAGTGGTCGGAGCTGAGCCATTTGCGAAGCGTGTTGAAGGCCTGAGTGGTGATCCTCGCGCGCAGGGGCTCGTCGCCGAGAAGCCGGTGCAGGACATCCGGAAAGTCGGACAGGTCCCAGGCCACGGGGGCGTAGGTTTCCCAGGGAATGAAGATGTCGGGGTCGGTGGCGACATGGCTCATGTCGGGCTTGATCAGGACCGCGCCGCTCAGCACGGCCTCGTAGTCGCGCCAGCAGACCTCGCCATAACCGAAGGGGCTTAGGCAGGTTTTGCAGTGCCGCAACTCGGCCAGGAACTGCGCCTGGTGAACGCCGTTGCCGCGGACGACACTGACGCCTGTCAGCGCGGTGACGGCGGCGTCGGCTTCGGCGCGCATGCCGCGGTACCACGGGGTGCCACCAAGTTCGAACCGGGCGTGCAGGTCATGCGGTCTGCGTTCGGCTTTGGGCGGGTGGCCCAGAAGCACCGGCAAGACGGTCGGCGCCGTGGAAAAGGACGGGCCGATCACCAGCTTGTCCAGAAAGCCGGGCGGGATGGGGAACTGACGCTCCGGTTCGTCCAGCTGCAGTCGGCGGGCGTAGTAGTCGGTCAGGTTGGTGTCCCCCAGAGTGGGCCGACCGTAGTAGTCCAGGTCACGCAGGACATGCTTCTTGATGTAGAGATGAATGCGGTCATTCATCCGTGCGGCGTTGCGCAGGTCGGTGGGGGCGAACCAGTCGAGGCAAGCTACCCGCGCGCCGGGGTGGTCCGCGTCGATCCGGGCGAACAGCCGGGCGAGGTCCTCGTCCGTGACATCATAGGGCGTCTGGAACGCCACCACTGTCGCGCCCTGCGCGGCTACCGGACGGCCGCCGACAAAGTCCCACAGATCGGCTTCGCGCAGTTCGGTCCCGTACAGCCTTTGCAGGTCGGCGGCGTAGTGGTGGAAGGGGTAGATCTGGCTTTGCGGCAGGCGTTCGGATTGCGTCACCAGAAGGAGCCGGGACTTGGCCCCCGGTGAGAAGGGCACCATGGCACGCGCGCGCAGCCGGTCCGCCTTGCGCAGGTTGAGGTACTTCCGGACCCGGATGATCTGCGACTCAACCAGGAATGACATCACTGACCACTCCCTGTCCCTTGGGCGCTGCATGGTAGAGGCGGGCTTCCAGTGCGATCAGGCGGCGCGCCTCGGCGGCGGTCATCCCTGCGGTCAAGTGCGCGTGCAGCCGGTAGATGTCGGCCGGCCCCCGGCGCAAGGGCTGGTTGGTCACGGCCTGCCGCATCGCGGTGAGGGCGCGGCCGGGTTCCGCCATCGCCGAGACCCGCAGGCTGTCCACAAGGTTCGCGACCCGCGCCCAGCGCAGGCGCGGCACGGGCTGGCTGCGGAAACCGGCTTCGTAGGGGATGTCGGCGTAGTCGGGGTAGGCCTGCGCGATGGCATCGTCGTGCAGCCGCTGGTCGCGGGTGACCGAGAACGGCAGCGACAGTGCCAGTTCGACGAATTCGGGCGACAGGAAAGGGCAGGCGACCATGGCCGCGCCGCCCAGGATGCCGGTGGAGACAAAGGAGATCTCGCGCCGGGTCCGGTTCCAGAACCAGAAGGCCTGGTAGGGATCGGGCGCGTCCTGAAAGACCCGGATGCCTTGCGCAATCCGGTCGATCGCGGCTTCGTCCAGGTCGGGCGAATAGATCGCCCCTGCCCCGCCGGGATTGCCGGTCCGGCTGATCACGCGGCCATGTCCGGCGGCAAGGTTGCGGGCGATGCCGTCGAAATCCCCGGCCCGGGCGCGGTCGAAGAAACCCGCGGCGTCATCATCGGGGTTGGTGAGGATGTCGCCGCCGATCCCATCCAGCGCCGCCGCCGCCGTTTCGCCGCGCAGGAAGTCGTGCATGGGCATCATCTGCGCATGTTCGTCGGCGCAAAGCTGGGTCAAGAGCAGTGCCCGCAGCGCATCGCGCAGGCGGGGGCGGGTATGGCCCAGAAGGGTGTGGGTGACGCGGGCCCGGCTGGCCAGCGCCCGCGCCGCCTGAACCTCGCGGTCGAAGGCGCGGCCGCCCTGGTGGAAGGTGGCCACCGTGTCGGGCTTGCGCCCCTGGTGCACGAGTTCCAGAAGGATATGGCGCGAGTCGCGACCTCCCGACAGCGGCAGAACGACCGGCCCGTCCCAGGCGTCAACAAAGCGCCGGATCGCCGCGCGGGGCAGTTCGATGAACGCCTCGACCGCCTGCGCCCGGCTGAGGGCCTGCTCCCGCGGGATGGGTGCGCCGCCAGTGACTTTCGCAACCCCGTCGCGCCAGACCAGTCGGCCACCGGGCGGCAGAACCTTGATGTGCCGGAACGGCGTATCCTCGCCCAGGAAATGACCGATCCGGTGAAAGACCGCCAGCGCCACAGGGTCCGGCTCGGCATCGGCGCCAAGGGCCAGGAGCTGCAGGATCGAGGGCGACACCGCGATCTCGGGACCCTTGCAGTAGACGAAGAGGCTGAAATAGCCGAGAGGGTCGACCTCGGCCGTCAGGGTGGTGCCGTCCCAGTCCCAGCCACCGTAGAGACCCAGCGAGGAATCCGGCCGGTCGCTGCGGTGCCCGATGAAGGCCTGCGCGGGTCCGGTGACAGTTGTCCGCCCGTCGGCATGGCGCAGCTGGACGACCGGGCTTTGGGCAGCGCCGGGCATGACCGGAGAATGCCGCAGAAGAACGCGGTCAGAGGGAACCGAGGCAGAGGGAACGAAGCTGAAGGTCAACCGCGCGTCCCCGGTCGGGGATGGCCGACACCGCAAGTGCAAAGGATCAGAGGCATCAGTTCGAAACTTCCATGCAAAACAATATCAAAGCATACGCGCCACGAAAATGGCGGCTGAACGGTATCCCTAAATGTCCGTCAACTGGGGTGCGAAAGTCTCACCCGAGACTGCCTACGGATCAAGCGTTTTGTGCACAACCGACCGGTGAACCTCGGCCCTCATCGCCCGAGATCCGCAACTGGAAGTCGTGGGTGTCGCTGCGGGTGGGGGGTGCTGTGCCTAGGGTTGCCCAAGGCGCCGGGCCGCCAGCCAGCTTGCCAGCGCCATCAGGCCGGCGGTGGCAAGGCAGAGCGGCAGCCCGCCGATCTGGTAGCTGAGGCCCGAGAGGAGCGTCCCCGTCAGCCGCCCGGCGGCGTTGGCCATGTAGTAGAACCCGACGTCCCGAGTGATCCGGTCGGCCGATCCGAAGGCGAGGATCAGGTAGGAATGGACCGAGGAATTGATCGCGAAGACAAAGCCGAAGAGGAGAAGGCCCAGGATCAGTGTCGCTGTCAGCCAGGGTTGCGGCCCGTGGGCGGCCCAGGCGGCCCCGGCCAGAAGGAAGGGGATCGGCACCAGAAGCCCGGCCCAGAGAATCGCCTTGCGGGTCGTCTCCGCCTCGGGCTGGCCCTTCGCGCCAAGAAGCCGGGGGGCGAAGGCCTGCACGGCGCCATAGGCGATGATCCAGAGCGCCAGGAAGCCGCCGATCAGGAAGAAAGCTTCGCGGCGGCCTTCCGGGGTGCCATCGGACAGGACCGACTGGAAGTAGACCGGAATACCGACGACGAACCAGACATCGCGGGCGCCGAACAGGAACAGGCGGGCAAGGCTGAGCTTGTTCACGCGTGGGTCCTGCGACCGCCAGCCGCCCCAGGCCTCGTCCGCCTTCATCCGCCCTGGCAGGCCTGCGGGCAGGAACAGGACCACGGCGATCAGGATCACCGCCAGCACCCCGGCCATACCCCAGACTGCCGCCTGAAACCCTGCCAGCGCCAGAAGTGCTGCGCCAAGGAAGAAGCCAAGGCCCTTCACCGCGTTCTTCGACCCGGTCAGCAGGGCAACCCAGCGGAACAGGCCTCCGGCTTCGGTCGGGGCCAAAAGCTTGACGGCAGATTTCGAGGACATCTTGGCCAGGTCCTTGGCCACGCCCGAGACCCCCTGCACCGCCATCACGAAGGCGACCGAGGCGGCGACGCTCCACGCCGGGTCCAGCTGTGCCAGGGCCACCAGCGCGCCGATCTGCAGCGCGAGCCCGCCATAGAGCGTGGCCGCCAGACCGAACCGCGCGGCCAGCCAGCCGGCCGCAAGGTTGGTGACGATCCCGGCGACTTCGTACAAGAGGAACAGCCATGCCAGCTGCACGGGCGAAAAGCCCAAGCTGTTGAAGTGCAACAGCACCAGCATCCGCAGCGCGCCGTCTGACAGCATGAAGGCCCAGTAGGCCGCCGTAACCGCCGCATAGGCCCGCAAGGGGTTTGGCGCCGTCACAGCGACCCCGCGACCATCCGCCCGATGTCGGCCAGCCGGCAGGAATAGCCCCATTCGTTGTCATACCAGGCGTAGATCTTCACCTGGGTCCCGTTGATGACCATCGTGGACTGCGCGTCGATGATCGACGACCGGGGATCGTTGGTGAAATCGCAGGACACAAGCGGGCGTGTCTCGAACCCCAGAATGCGGTTCAGAGGTCCTTCGGCGGCGGCCTTGAACAGGGCGTTCACCTCTTCTGCCGTGGTGGGTCGTTCAACCTCGAACACGCAGTCGGTCAGGGAGGCGTTCAAGAGTGGCACGCGTACCGCATGGCCATTCAGGCGGCCCTTGAGCTCCGGATAGATCAGCGTGATCGCGGTGGCTGACCCGGTGGTGGTAGGGATCAGGTTCAACAAAGCCGACCGTGCGCGGCGCATGTCCTTGGCGGGGCGGTCGACGATGGTCTGGGTGTTCGTCACATCGTGGATCGTGGTGATCGAGCCGTGGCGGATGCCAAGGCTTTCATGGACCACCTTCACCACGGGGGCGAGGCAGTTCGTCGTGCAGGAGGCCGCCGTCACCAGCGCCTGCGACCCGTCATAAAGGTGATGGTTCACCCCATAGACCAGGTTCAGCGCGCCGCCATCCTTGACCGGGGCCGAGACGACGACCTTCTTCACCCCCGCAGCATAATAGGGCGCGACTTTCGCTGCCGTCTTGAAGACGCCGGTGCAGTCGATGACCAGATCGACACCCAGTTCCGCCAAGGGGAGCGCCTCGATGGTCTTTTCATGGCAAAGCCGGATCCTTTGGCCGTTCAGCACCAGAGCGTCCGGCTGGTGCGCCACCGGGGTGCGCCAGCGACCATGGACCGAGTCGAACTCCATCAGCAGGGCATGCTGTTCGGCATCGCCCACGGGATCGTTCAAGAGCACGATCTCGCCCCCGGCACCGCTGTCGATCAGATCGCGAAGCACAAGTTTTCCGATGCGGCCAAGGCCGTTCAGCGCAATGCGGGTCATCGGATCAGGCCTTTGCCTTGGAGTCCGCGCCGATCGCATCGACACGCGACTGCAGCGACAGGCGGCTTAGGCTTTCGAACGGCAGTTCGACAAAGGCCGCGATGCGACGGCGGAGCGCCGCATAGGTCTGGGCAAAGACCAGGGCTTTTTCGGCGTCCGTGCCCGAAGCCTTGACCGGGTCAGGCAGGCCCCAATGGCCGGTGATCGGCTGACCGGGCCAGGGCGGGCATTCTTCCGCCGCCGCCGTGTCGCAGACGGTGAAGACGAAATCCATCACGATCGAGCCAGGGCGCTGGAACTCGGACACATGCTTGGACCGCAGGCTTGCGATGTCGTGTCCGTTGCGCTGCAGGATATCCAGCGCAAAGGGGTTCAGCAGGCTGTTCGGGCTGTAGCCGGCCGAGAAGGCCTGGAACTTGCCCTTCCCGAGGTCGCGCAGCAGCGCCTCGGCAAAGATCGACCGGGCCGAGTTGCCCGAGCAGATGAAAAGCACGTCGAAATCGGTATCGCGGTGGGGGCTGGTCATCGGGGTGTCCTTTTGCGCGGTAAGCAAGGGGGCCAGGAGATCGGGACGGGCGCGACCGACGTCGAGCGCGAGATAGCCGATCAGGCCTTCAGTCGCGTCGAGGTCGACGGTGTAGAACAGCGACCGGCCCTGCCGCGCAGCCCGGACCAGCCCAGAGGCCGTCAGGTCTGCCAGGTGATGCGACAGAGTGTTCTGCTTCAGGCCCAGCGCGGCGGCGATCTCGGTCGGTCGCGCGCCTTGGGGGGCGAAACGCATCAAGAGGCGGAACACAGCCAGCCGGTCGGGGTGACCGAGGGTCGCGAAGGCATGGGTGGCGGATATCTTTTCCATATTTCCCGATTAATGGAAATGATGGCCTGCGTCCAATGAAGGTTTCATGACAGACAGGGCTGGCAAGCGCGGATGGACCGGACGACCTCAAGTGCCGAGGATCAATTATCGGCGAGCATCCGGCGGAGGACGGGGATCATTTCGGGGACCAGCCTCGTCGCAAGGAACGTGGCACATTTGAGCCGGGCGCAGGTCAGAAACCACAAATAGTCCGGGCTGGCTTGTTGCCGAACAAGGTGAATTGCGCCTTCGGCCGCGGGCTGATGCATCTGACCGAGCAGTCTCGCCAGGGTTATCCGGGCTTCCAGCGAGGCAAGGTCGTAGTTCGGGTCGCCAAGCGCCAGGCTGTCCATGTCGATCAGACAGGTCTCGCGGCCGCTGAGAATGGCATGTTCAAGCTTCATGTCGGCATGGATCGGCCGCATGCGGACCGGCACGCGCCAGTCTTCGAGCCTTGCCACGAGATCGGCGGCGAGGTGGCCGGCCTTTTTGTCAAAGAAGGCGATCATGCGCTGGGCCCGGGATGCCCGGGCAAGAAGGGCTTGGCGGTCGAGCATCCTTTCGGGCACCACAGGCAGGGACCAGAGGGTCCTCAGGGCGCCAAGGACCTGGGTCACGTCCCTGTCGCAAGGGGCTTCCGACAGCGGCACGCCCGGAACGGCGGCATAGGCGATCAGGCCAAGTTCGGGCACGATGCCCGCAACCGCGGAAAAGCCGAGGCCCCGGCCGCGTGTCTCATCGGCAAGGTTGCGGAGGGTCTGAGCCTGGTTCGCCACCTCGGTCTCCACGGTATGCTTCACGAAGAAGACGGCTCCGTCGGCCCGGGTCCACCGGAAGGTGGCGGAAAGCCCGGGCCGATAGCGCACCAGCACCGGGGCAGCGAGGGCCGCCCCCCCAAGCAGGCGGGTTGCAAAGTCATTCGCCGCAAGAACGAAGGAGGCCAGGTCTGGCAGGCGGTGGTCATGCGGAAAGGTCTGGAATAGCGCGCCCGTGGCGGGGTCGAACCGGGCATGCTGCAGCTTTCCAGCCAGGCTTTCGGCCTTGCGGCCCGCGTAGAACCAGATCGACCCTTCCAAAGCATCGGCGCCGGTGCCAAGGGCAACATGCAGGATGGCGCGCGCTTCGGGCTGGTAGCGCAAGCGCAAGAGGCGGGTTCCCTCATGCCCGGTGATCCGGCTGAGGTTGGCCTGCCTGAGTGCGGCGAACGTCGGAACCTCCGCTGCTCGCTTGTCGTCCAGCATCACGCTGCCTCGTCGATCAGGCCGGTGATCACCTGTGTCGGAGTGCTGCTGAAGGCGTAGATCATGGCAAGGCGCAGTAGGGCCGCCCGGCGCCAGATCCCGATGCGCTTCAGCGACAGATGGGGCACCGCCGTGTTCATTGCCGTCAGGAAGGCGCGGTTGGACCGGCCCGCGATCAGGCCCGACAGTACGAGATGTGCCTGCAGGTTGCCGACATCAAGCGCCGGGTCACCCAGGCGCAGGGTATCGAAATCCAACAGCCCGACGCCGGTGTCGTGCAAAAGGATCTGGCCCTCATGCAGGTCGCGGTGGCAAAGAACCGGGTCCAGCGTCGCAAGCGCAAGCAGGTCCTCGGCAAGGCGTGATAGGGGGTCACGCATCCGACGGGCCACGTCGGGGAAAACGCTTTTCGTCCGGTCGGCCCAGGCGTCAAGGATCGCAAGCTCGTCCGCGACGCTATGCTGATCTGTGTCGATGGCAAGTCCCTGGAGGACCTGCAGTGCCGCCATGACAGCCCGGGTGGCGCGATAGCCCGGGACGCCCCGAAACACCGGCGGCGCGCCGGGAAGGGCTGCGAAAAGCGCAAGGCCCCATTCGGCGACAAAACCAAGCGGGCGCGGGGCGGTCAGCCCCGACGTTATGTCAAGCGCGGACCAGAGGGCGACGTGCCGCTGGTAGGCCGCCTCTCCCGAACCGGAGGTCACGGGCCTGAGGCGGGCGTATTGCGTGCCGGTCCGGCCGGTGATCCGCAGGACGGCGCGCTTGCCCAGGCGGTGACTGACCAGCTGGACTTCCGCGGCCGGATCAAGCCCCGCCATCCCAAGCTGTTCGGTGGCCCATACGGGATCGTGCAAAAGACGCAGGCCGGGCAGTTTCGCGTCAAACCCGGGTCGGCGCAGGACAAGACCGCTGCAGGGGTCGGCCACGATTGCAGCCCCGTCACCGCCGACCGACTGGCCGCGCCTCGGTTTCGCCAGGCGGGCACATTCCGACTTGGCTCGTGCAGTGGCAGAGGGACCGACCCATTCGCCGATCAGGATGCCGGTGTCGCCTTCGACCCGCAGCATCATCTGCATCGGTTTGGTCGCCGGGAAATGCACCCGCACGACCTCGACGTTCATGGGGGTCCGCCCCGCAGCCAGCGCGGCGGTGGCGGCCGGAGAGGGCCCCTCGGCGATCAGGGCGCGCAGGGTCTGCGGATCGGGACAGAGTTGCGGCGAGATTTCCATCCTGGTCATGCCCGTTGCTCCAGTTTGACGGATTGGACCGGCGTCAGCTTGCCGGAGCGGAGGTGAACCACGCGGTTGGCGAGGGAAAGCGACACGGCGTCATGCGCGATCAGCAGGGTCGTGCGGCCTCTGGCGACGGCGCGCAGTGTGCCGACCAGATCGCGGGCGGTGGCTTCGTCCAGGCCGGTCAGCGGCTCGTCAAGGATGAGGATCGGCGCATTGCGCAGAAGGGCTCGCGCAATCGCGATCCGCTGTCGTTGCCCACCGGAAAGGGTCTCTCCCCTTTCGCCGACGATCGTGTCGTAGCCATCGGGCAATCGGCGGATGAAGCTGTCTGCACCAGCGTCTCTGGCGGCGGCAAGGATCTCGTCCTCGGTTGCGTCGAGGCGACCATAGGCGATGTTTTCGCGGACCGTTGTGGCAAACAGGACCGACTCTTGCAGGACGACCGAAATCTGGTCGCGCAACGAGACCAGCGAGACACTGCGCAAGTCATGGCCATCAAGGGTGATGCGCCCCCCTTGCGGATCATAAAAGCGCAGAAGGAGCTTGCCGATGGAGGATTTACCAGCCCCGCTTTCGCCGACGAGGGCGACGACTTCCCCCGGCTTGATCTCTAGCGATGTCTCTTGCAGGATGGGCGGCTGGCCCGGATAGGCGAAGGTCACGCCCTCCAGCGCGAGATGGCCGGTGACATAATGCGGGATGGTCTTTCCGGGCGGGTCAGCGATGTCGGGGCGGATGTCGAGGATTTCCAAGAGCCGCTCGCCACTTGCCGTGGCTTTCGCGATGCGCGAGGTCATGGAACTCATCTTGCGGATCGGCTTGTAGAGGGTGGTCAGGTAGGCAGTGAAGATCAGCAGATCGCCCGGACTGACCGCGCCACTGCGCACCCGTGCGACGCCATACCAAAGGACGATGCAGGTGCCCAAGGCCAAAAGCACCTGGACGACACGATCCATCCGCGCGGCCAGGCGCGTGGACACGACGCCCGCTTCGGCGGAAGAGCTGTTCTGGCGGGCGAAGCGATCCTCTTCATGCGCTTCGCGGGCAAAGCCCTTGACCACCGAAATGGCCGAGATGCCTTCGGTCATCACCACCGCGATCTTGCCTTCCTTGCGGCGTTGCCTGCGGGCGGCATCCCGGATCTTCGCGCTATAGGCCTGGGTGATCCAGACAAGCCCAGGCAACACGACGAGGGCGGCAAGGGTCAGACGCCAGTCCATCAGGAACATGATTGCAACCGTGCCGACCATCACGAAGCTGCGGGCCGCAAAGAACACGGCGGCGTCGATCAGAAGGTCACGCATCATCCGCACGTCGCCGGTCAGGCGCGAGACGATCTCGGCGCTTGAAACGGTATCGTGGAACGAATGCGACAGCCGCTGGACATGGCGGTAAAGATCAAGCCGGATGTCGGCCACGACCATCTGCCCGACCGTGGCGATCATCGTGGCCTGCACATAGGCCATCACCCCGCCGATCACCGCCACGCCCAGGATGGTCAGCGCCGCCGCCGCCAGCAGCCCATCGCCCGCCCCGAACCAGGACAGAAGGACGGTCATCACCGCATCGGGGTTTTCCTGCGGGATCAGAATGCCGTCGAAGACCACTTTCAGGGGCCAGGGGCGGATGATCTCGGCCAGGGCCACGACCAGCATGGCGAGGGTTCCCAGAAAGAGCTTGCGCCGATGCGGGCGGGCGTGGGGGCCCATCCGGCGAAACAGGCGCCAGAGGGCGCGCGGCTCGATCCTCGCGTCGCTCATGCCACGGCTCCTTCCCGGACCAGGGTCAGAACCTTGCGGGCGTTGTCGGTCCAGTCGTGGCGTCGCCCCGCCACGGCGGCGTTTGCGGCCAGCCTTGCCGCAAGGGGCGCGTCGGTGGCCAGCCGCAGCAGGGCATCCGTCAGACCGACCACATCGCCGGGCGCAACCATAAGTGCGGCGCCGGTTCCCTGCAGGACCTGCTCGGTCTGGCCGATCCGGCTGGCGACGACGGGCCGTCCCACGGCGAGGTATTCGTACAGCTTGAGGGGCGAGAAGTAGTGCCCTTCCGACGCAGGGTAAGGGGCGGTTGCCACGTCCATCCGGGCGATCAGGCCGGGCAGATCCTGGTGCCGGACCCAGCCGGTCAGGGTGACGGCAGCGGCTAGGTCGGCTCCGGCGGCATAGCCCTCGACCCAGGGTTTGCGGGGGCCATCGCCGACGACCAGCAGATGCGCCGAGGGTAGGCGGTCGCGCAGCGCGCGGAAGGCTGGCAACAGCGTGTCGAGCCCGTGCCAGGACTTGAGCGAGCCGGAGAAGCCCACAACGAAGGCTTCGTCCGGGACCCCCGGGATCGCGGCCTTCGCGACGTTCGGCTGGAACAGCCGGGTGTCCACCGCATTGCAGATGACATGCACGCGCGCCCGGGCCGCACCGCGTGCGGTGACATAGGGGACCAGTTCGTCCGACACGACGGCCAGGGCATCGGCGTTGCGGAAGACTTCGGACTCGACGGCGCGCGCCTCGTCCGCCAGCACCAAAGTGCGGAATTCGGCCTGTTCCGCGACGAGGGGGGCGTTCACCTCGACCACCACCGGAACCTCCAGCCGCCGCGCGGCGCGGACACCGGCGGTGGACCAGAGCGAGTAGCGTTCGTAGATCAGGTCGAAGGTCCAGCTGCGGTGCAGCCGGATCAGGCAGTCCTCGATGGCGGCGGCGGTCGCGAGGTGGCTGCGTTCCTTGCCGGCGCGATCCTGAGGCGGGCCGCAATCGACCGACACCTGGTCGACTTCGTAGTCCGCCGAGCCGGTGCCACGCTTGGCACAAAGCACCCGCACCTCATGGCCGGTGCGGCAGAAGGCGTCGGCCATCGCGTTGATATGGACCGAGGCGCCCTTCTCGCCGAACACCGCGATACCACCATCGGCGCAGACATAGGCAATGCGCATCACGCTGCCCCTCTGGATGACCGCGGTGGCGCAACCCGGGAGAAGTGGCCGGTCAGTTGGGCCACGTTGGTGGTCAGGTCGAACAGACGCTCGGCCCGGAGCCGACCTGCCCTCCCCATAGCGCGGGCGCGGTGCGGGTCCCGCAGCAGGGTTTCCAGCGCATCGGCCAGGCCGACCGGATCGCCGGGATCGCACAGGAGGCCGGTTTCGCCTTCGGCCACGATCTCGGGACCGCCGGTGACGGTCGTGGTCACCACGGGAATGGCCTTGCCCATCGCCTCCAGCAGCACGGTCGGCAGACCGTCGCGGTCGCCATCGGGCGTGATGACGCAAGGCAGGACCGCGATTGCGGCGGTGCCAAGTTCGGCCGCCAGCTGTTCCTGCGGCATGGGTCCGACCAGCGTCACCCGCCCGGCAAGGTCAAGCGCGTCGATCTGCGCCTGAAGCGCCCCCTGCAGCGGGCCGTCGCCGATGATCCGGCAGTCGAAATCCAGCCCCCGATCCCGCAGCAGGGCGCAGGCGTCGACCAGCACGGCAAAGCCCTTCTTTTCCACCAGCCTGCCGACCGCGAGGATCCGCCCCGGCGCAGCCTCTTCCGCAGGGCTGAACAGCAACAGGTCGATCCCGTTGTAGACGCGGTGAATCCGGTCGGCCGCCTCGGGGCAAAGCTCGGTGAGGTGACCCGCGTTGCAATCCGACACCGTCACCGTGAAGGCCGCTTCGCTGAGTTTGGCGCGGCGTTTGGCGGCGTCGATCTCGGGCGTGACATAGGTGTGATAGATGTCGCGGGCATGCGCGGTGTAGGAGAAGGTCCCGCCCAGTTCCCGCGCAGCCAAAAGCGCCACCGTTGTCGGGTCCGACCCGAAATGCGCGTGCAGATGCGTGATGCCCGCCTTCCGTGCCAACCGCGCCACTTCGGCGGCCTTCCCCTGTAGTGTCGCCACGCTTCTTGGGTCGTTGCCGGCAAAGAGCACGGCATCGTCCGGATCGGCGACAAGCGAGAGACCAGGGGCCTTGGAGAGATAGGTCACCGGACAGCGCAGTTCGGCCAGCCGGGCATGGCGCGGCTCGTCCGGTGGGGCAAGCAGCGAGAAGATGTGGCATTCGATCCCCAGCGCCTGCAGCGCCAGAAGCTCGTTCAGGATGAAGGTTTCCGAAAACCGCGGGAAGCGTTTCAGCACATAGCCGACACGGACGGGGGGTTCGTTAGCCATTCGCGGTCACCTCTGCAGAAGATTGGGCCGCATCGGTCAGGATGGCGGCGATGTGGTCGGCGGCAAGCCTCGCGCCGTCGAAGGTAAGGCCCGGCATCGCGGACTGCCGCGGCGGGCGAGCGGTCAGCGCCTTGGCCATGCGCGCGGGCGTCAGCTCATCGCGCCAGACGACCGTCGCCATGCCCAGCGCCTGCAGCCGCTCAGCACGGATGCGCTGCTCGCCCGAGGGACCGACCCGTGGCACGACGACGGTGGGGCAAGCGGTGACCAGGGCTTCGGCGACCGAGTTGTAGCCGCCCATGGTGATGAAGAGATCGGAGCGCGCCAGCATCTCTGGCAGATCGGGCGTCGTGTCGCGGAAGATCGCCCCGGCCTGGGTCGCGCAGTGGCGGAGCGCGTCCGACAGCTCGGCATCCATCAGAGGGCCTGCGACAAGCGTCAGTTCCGGTCGCCGGTGCGGTGCCAGAGCCACGAACCCGGCCAGCACGGTATCGAGAAGCCCGTAGGCGTCGCGTCCCCCCCCGCCCGAGACCAGCACCCGCCGAGGCGGTCCGTCCCAGCGAATGCGCTCGCCATGGTGGGCAGCGGTCACCGTACCGCAATAGCGCACACGACCGGGAAGCAAGGATTCAAGCCCGTAAGCGGTGCTGGAAGGGTAAAAGCGCTCGCTGCCGTAGATGAAGATGTCGTCATAGAGGTCCGAGACTGTCCGGTTGGTGCCCGCACCCTGCCAGGCCTGGGCGACGCGGTCGGGGTCGTCCAGAATGTCGCGCAGTCCCAGAATGACGCGAGTGCGTCCCTTTGCCCTCAGCGCCCGGATCGGCTGGACCAGCTCCTCCCAGACGCCGGCCGGTTCGTGGTCGACCAGAAGGACATCGGGGGCAAAGGTCTCGATGGCCCGCTCCAGAATGCCCGACCGCAGGGCCCGCGTGGTCGCGGCGTCGATCCGCAGGCTGCCTGCCTGCCAGCGACCGCGCCCAAGCTTGGTCAGCGACGGAAGCTTGATGTAGTCGATCCCCGGGTGGGGCTCGAACACCATGCCGGCGGGGCAGCCCACCAGCATCAGGATCGAGGCGCCGGGAACCCGGTCGACCAGCTCTTTCGCGATGGCCGTGTTGCGCCGCATGTGACCGAGACCGATGGTGTCGTGCGAATACATCATGACCGAAGGCCCACGCCGCTGGCCCGCCTGCTTGCCCGTCTCGGCCAGCAAGGCGCCGGTCAGTTCTGCGAGCCGCGACATCGCAAAGGGCTTGGACAGGAAGGCCGAGACCGCCAGACCTTCGGCCCGCAGCCGGTTGCCCACGGTGTCCTGCCCCGACATGATGACGATCGGGACATCCTGGATCGAGGCCGATGCGGCGGACAGCAGGCTGATCCCGTCCCCGTCGCCAAGGTTTATGTCGGCCAGCACGAGGTCATAACGCGCCGCTTCAAGCTGTTTCCGGCCTTCACGGGCGGATGCGGCATGCGTCACCGTATGCCCGCCCCGCCCCAGCGCCCGGCAGATGTTGCGGGCGATGATCGGCTCGTCTTCCAGAAGCAGGATGCCTGACATGATGTCCTCCGGCGTGGCCCAACCCTGTCGACCGATCCTGACCTGTCCGCCTGCCCCGGCTTGCCGGATGACGACCCGGATACCCCGGGACCAGGGTCGACGACCCGAATCGAGCTGGCGATCCGGACCATTCCGTTGTGCGCCGGACCAGGCGGATTGCCGACCGCTGCGACCGGCGAAAGTGGGGGATATCGCCCAGTCTGCCACTTTTGCGCCGCATTTCTAACCTGCGACCGAGGCCCATAAACTTTGGGTCAATATGCGCTTACGGGATCGCTGCATGAGGATGGAGGCCAGTCACCGTAATCAGTGAGCGGGCCATGACCATTCTTCCAAGAACCATGCTGCTGCGCGATTCACCGCATCATCTGAGAATGGTGATCGCGTTCCTTCTGATCAGTTTCGTCCTGGTGTTCTCGACGGCGCTCGTCGTGTCGACCACCCTGTCGCGCTACATCGTTGCGCAGATGATGCTGCGGGACGCCACGGTTTCGACCGAGTTCCTGAATTCGGTCGTGCATGTCGAGAATGCCACCAGCTACTTTCTGCACAACGCGTCGCCCTCGACCGATCAGGACATCGAAGAGCTGCTGACCCACGTCGGTCGCCTGCCCGATGTGTTCCGCGCGAATGTCTATTCGGGTGACGGGACCATCCTGTGGTCCAGCGATGCCGAGATGATCGGGAAAAGCTTTCCGGACAATGACGAGTTGGCCGGGGCGATGCGCGGCGAACTTGACCCCGAGCTGAACATTGTCGAACGCGGCGTGAAGGATGAGCATGTCGGCTTTCCCCCCGGGATTACCGAATTCATCGAATACTACATCCCGATCCGATCAACCGATGGTGCGGTGGTCGTGGGCGCGGTCGAAGTCTACAAGGCTCCGGGGGCGCTGCTGACGTCGATGCAGCGCGTGCGGAGTTATGCCTGGCTGGGTGCGCTTGCCGCCGCGGCGGCTCTGTTCGGCGGGCTGGCGGTGGTCGTGACCTATGCCAGCCGGGTGCTGATCCGGCAGGAAGCGCGCACCGTCGAAACCGAGCGACTGGCCGTGGTCGGCGAAATGGCCTCGGCCGTGGCGCACGGGTTGCGCAATCCCCTGGCCTCGATCCGGTCCTGTGCCGAACTGGCGCTGGACGACGACATTCCCGAGACCAGCCGCGAGACCCTGACCGACATCACCGACCAGGTCGACCGGCTGGAAGGCTGGATCCGGTCGTTCCTGATCCGCAGCCGCCGCGATCCGGGCAGCCTGTCGGACCAGGCGCAGATTGATCAGGTCATCGCGCAATGCGTCGACGGCGTTCAGCCGCAACTGACCCGGCGGGGGATCAGCGTCGCGGTCACGCCGGGGACCGGCAGCCCGATGGTGCTGGGACGGCCGGCGGAACTGGAGCAAGTGCTGAACACGATCATCTCGAACGGGATCGAGGCGATGGTGGACGGGGGCGTGCTGGGCGTGACCTGGACCAACCGGGCGGACGGCATGGTCGAAGTGCGGGTCACCGATACGGGACCCGGCATTCCGGACGAAATGCTGCACAAGGCGTTCGAGCCGTTCCAGACCGGAAAAGCGGCGGGGCTTGGGGTCGGTCTTGCCTTGGGGCGGCGCATTGCCGAACGCATGGGCGGCTCGCTGGATCTTGCAAACGGGGCTTTCCATGGCGCGGTGGTGACCTTGCGTCTGCCGGCGATGGTTTAGGGGGGAACGATGTCGGATATTCTGGTTGTGGATGATGAAGAGGTGCTGGCACGCTCTATCGTGTCCTTCATGGAGCGGCGGGGGTTTTCAGCCGGTTATGCCGTCGACAGTCGAGGCGCGAAGGCGATGGCCGAACGCGACAGCCCGCGTCTGGTTCTGCTGGATGTCCGGCTTGGGCGGGACAACGGGCTGGACCTTCTTGGCTGGTTCCAGGCCAAGGCACCGGAAACCCAGATCGTCGTGATGACCGGCCATGGCGAGATCGGCATCGCGGTCGAAGCCATGAAGCGCGGCGCCCGCGATTTCCTGACCAAGCCCGCCCCGTTGGCCACCATCGCCGGGATCGCCGGGAACCTGATGCTGAACGACTTCACGCGCCCCGGTGAGGCGCGGGGGGTGGACCGGATTCTGGGGCGGTCCTCAGCCGCGGTCGACCTTCGCGCTCAGGTCCGACGTCTTGCGCCCCAGTCCGACGCGGCCCTTCCGGCAGCGGTGCTGGTCAGCGGCCCGCGCGGTGCGGGCAAGGCGACTGTGGCCCGGGCCATCTACGAGACTGCCAGGGGTGATCACGGCCCGTTGACGGACATTGACTGCAGCCTCGACGATGCGGCACGGGACACGGTCCTTGGGCAATCTGGCGGCACGCTGCTGTTGCGCCATGTCGACACGCTTCCGCTGCCGCTGCAGGAACGCCTTGTCGCCCGGATGTCCGCCCCCGATGCCCCCTGGGTTCTGGCCACCACGACCGCAAGTCTTCCAAGGCTGGAACGCGAGGGGTCCTTCCGTGCCGACCTTCTGTATCGCATCCAGGTCGGCTGGATCGAAGTTCCGGCTCTGGCCGAGAGGAACTCGGACATCCTGCCGATCGCCGAGGTCTTCGCGCGTCAGTCAGCGCAGCGCCTTGGCCTGGATCGCCCGCGCCTGACCGGCGAAGCGCGGGTGCGGCTTGTCGATCATCATTGGCCAGGCAACCTGACCGAAGTGCAGAACTGCATGGAACGGGCGGTGCTGCTGGCACGGAACGCCCCGATCACCGACCAGGATATCCGCATCCTCTCGGTTGATGCGGCGTCCGAGGTGCCCAATCTTGCGAAGATGGAGGAAATGGCGCTGTCCAAGGCGCTGGCAGCGACGCAGGGCAACAAGACCCGAGCCGCGGCGCTGCTGGGCATCAGCCGCGACACCCTGCGCTACCGTATCGAAAAGTACGATATCTCAGGCACTTGAGGACAACTGGGCGAGAGCCCAGGGCCGCCCCTTCTCGGCAAGCTTCAAGGCGCGGCGGAGCGTTGCGATCTGGCAGAAGTGCTGGATCAACGCAGGATCGGCCTGTGGGGACAGGGCTTGCAGCTTCACCATCGCGACGCGGGTCTGCGCTTCCAGGTGACCCTCGACGCTGGTCGCGATCCAGGCCGCCAGGTTGCCAACGTCGGCCTCGGGCGGGCCAAGGGCAAGATCATCAAGATCGACCAGCCAGACCTTGCCCGTCCCGTCCTGCAGGCACTGGCCTGGGTGCAAATCGCCATGGATGACGGTCAGAGCGGGCCAGTCCAAGGCTGCGTCGCGGTCCACAAGGTCTCCACAGAGGCGACGGATGTGTGTCGGGGCTGCTTCCAGGCGCGGGCGAATGCGCAGGAAGGGGTCGAACCGGGTCAGCCCGTCAGTCGGCATGCCTGCCAGCCGCTGCACGGCGTCGATCACGCGCGCAAGCGATGGGGCGACCCCGGTGTCGATCCGGTCGAAAAGCAGACTGGTCGGCCCGCCCCCGGGCAGGACCGCAGGGGTGGGAACGCCTGCCCTGATGGCCGCAAGACTTCGGGCCCGGGCGATCCGTGCGTGCGCGACCGTGGGATAGGACTTCTCGAACGGCGCTGTGCCGATCCAGTTCGGGCGACCGGTCATCCAAGCGCCAGGATCGCGCGTGCGGCCCGGTCCTCGCCACTGGGGCCAAGCTCGACTGGCGGACGCCGACGGCGGTCGACGATGGCCTGTCCCAGCCAAGCGGCAGCAGTGCCGGGCGACGCCGGATCAAGCCACATGCCCAGGTGCTTTGCCCAAGCCCTTGCCCGGCTTTCCTGATCGTCGATGCTGCGTGGGATCGGGACCAGCAAGGTCGGGGTGTCGGTCGTCGCCAGTTCCAGCACCGAATTGTATCCGGCTGTCGAGATCACCACGTCGGCATCGCAGAAAAACTCGTTCAACGCGCCGCCGGGGTCCACCGTGCGATCCACCTGCGCCAGCCGACCGAAGCGTCGCGCGCGCGGTCCGATGGCCTGCACCACTTCGAAGGGCGCACCCTTCTGTCGCGTGGCTGCAATGACGGCGTCGATCGTTTCATAAAGCCTCTGCGAAGTCTCGGTCGTGCCGCCGCCGCCAGTTGCGACTAGAACCCTTGGCACGCTGCGTTCGGCGGCTGGCCGCGTCAGGGTTGACCGGTAGATCCAGCCTGTCGCAACCATGGACCGGGCGGCCAGGTCCTGTGGCCCCGGCATCCAGTGCGCAGCCGGATTGGCAATCAGGACAAGATCCCATGGCTTGACATCGGCTAGGCGAAAGCGCGCCAACTGGTCATCCGGGGCTTCGCGAAGCACCAGCGCCAGCGGCAGCCCGGTGCGCTCGATCCCGGGCACCGTGATGGTGTCGAGAACCAGAACCCCGGCCCGGGTGTTCAGCGCGGCATTAGCCATCTGATCACGGTCCTGGACTTGCACCGTGTCGAAGGACCGAAGTTCGTCGATCAGCATCCCGTCCGGCGGCGCATTGCTGATGAGGTGCAGCTTCCGGGCGGGAGAGATGGCCCGCAGGCGCATGGCGATCGTCACCGACCGGCGCAGATGACCCAATCCAGACTTGCTGGTTGCAAGGAAGCAGATGTCGGCACCGGGCAAGGCGACACTCCGGGGAAGGGCTTGATGCTGGCATCGTGATCCAGCATCAGCCGCGTTCCAAGGTCACCGGATTGGCAGATCGGGTGATATGCCCCGACGCCCAGTGTCACTCCTCGCGGAGCGCGCGTTCGTACTGGTCCACCAGCGGGCGCACGAAGTAGGCCAAGGCCGTCTGCTCTTGCGTCGTGAGGTAAACCTCCACCGGCATTCCGGGCATCAAGTCCAGCCCTGCAAGCTTTTCCAGCTCGCCATCCGCAAGTTTGACATTCCCGCTGTAGAACGGCGGCATGTCCGGAGCGGCAGAACTTGTCGCGGGCGAGATGTAGCTGACAGTTGCCTGCAGCTCCGGCGTCGTCCGGTGATTGAACGCCGAGAAACGGACCCGGGCCGTCTGGCCAAGGTAGATCTGGTCGATCGCGGTCAGGGGCAGCTGGACCTCGATGCTAAGCTTGGCGCTTTCCGGAACGATGGTTGCCAGAACCTCGGCCGGGGTGATGACCCCGCCAACCGTGTAGACCGAAAGCTCGTTGATGCGCCCGGAGATCGGGGCCTTGATGTCGGTGCGCTGCAGCCGGTCCTCGACCGCGGTGAGGCGGTCGGTCAGTTCCTGGATGCGCGAGTCGACCACCACCAGCTCTTTCTGCGCCTCGGTCCGGGCGACTTCGTCGATCGCAAGGATGCGCATCTGCACTTCGCTGATCCGCGACCGGGACCGGGCGATGTTCGCGTCGATCTCGCCAAGGCGGCCGCGAAGCTGGGTGATCTCGCGCGCAACCTCATCGACCCGCGCGGTCTCGATCAACCGCTTTGCTTCAAGATCCTGCACGCGCTTCTGCGTGGCCTCGACCAGTGCCACCTCTTCGACCAAGGCGGCCCGTTGCGCGTTCAGGGCGGTGATCTCTTCCTCGATCTGCAGCACGCCCTGTTCAAGCTGCTGGCGATTGTTCCGGCGGTTGGCCAGGTTTCCCGCGTGAAGACGCAGTTCACCGTTGGTGATGTCGGCGAAATCCGCCTCGTCAATCTTCAGCCGATCCGGAAAGACGATTTCGGACAGGCCGTCCCGGTCGGCGACAAGCCGTGCGCGCCGCGCCTCGGCATCGACAAGCTGAGCCTGCAGGATCGAAAGCTCGGCCCTGGACTGGGCGTCATCAAGCCGGAACATGGTCTGGCCCGCGGCGACGACATCGCCCTTCCTGACCAGGATATCGGCAATGATGCCGCCGTCGCGGTGCTGGACCTCCTTCAGGTTTTCGTCAACCTGCACGGTCCCGGTGGCGATCACCGCGCCCGAAAGCTGCGCCGTGACAGCCCAGCTTCCGACCCCGCCCAGAAGACCGACCGCAAGGACCAGGCCAAAGAGAACACGGCCGCCAAGCCTGTCGAAGGCTTTCGTCGGCTTTTCGGCCTGATCGGGGAACTGAGTGTCATGCATGGTCTTTTCCTTGGTCAGGTCGCAAGCGTGGAGAAGTCGAATTCGTGGCCGCCTTCCAGCGTCAGCACGAGGTCGACGGATTGGTCACGATCGAAGTCGACTTCGACGATCGTCCGCTGGTAGGTTTCCTGCCATTCATGAAAGTACCGCAGGCGCGGCACGTCGGCATCAAAGCGTTCGGTGAACTCGGTGAAGAATTCCTCGATCCTGTCCTCGATGCTGCGCTGAGCCTTTCGCATGCTGAGGCCGGCCATCTGATTGCTGAAGGTCAAGGTGTCGTCCGTCGAGAAATCGGTAAGGCCGTAAGACGATTGGGGACTGCCCAGCCGGTCGCCCTGGACGAAGGCAAAAAGGTCGGCTCCTTCGTTGCCGGTCAGGGTCGCCTCGCCTTCGCCGATCAGGAATACGTCGTCACCCGAGCTGCCGACAAAGGCTTCGAAACCCGAAATCGTGTCCGCCGGGCCTTCGTCGCTGGTCACGGTCCCCTGGATCAGGTCGAACAGGACGTCGCCGCTTTCGGGAGCCGCGACAAGCTGGTCAAAGCCTTCGCCCCCGTCCAGAAGATCGGCGGCAAGGTCGATGTCGATCACCACCACGTCGTCGCCGTAGCCGGCCGCGATCGTGTCCGCCCCGTCGCCGCCCATGAGAAGGTCATTCCCGGCCTCGCCGGTCAGGTGGTCCGACCCGGCCCCGCCCTCGATCCGGTCGTCACCGTCGCCCCCGGCGGCAAGGTCATTGCCGCTGCCGGCCTTGAGAAGGTCGTCGCCGTCGCCTCCGGACAGCACGTCATCGTCCGCGCCGCCGTCAAGGCTGTCGTCGCCCTGGCCCCCGAACAGAAGGTCTGCACCCGCTTCGCCCAGAAGCGCGTCATTGCCGTCATCGCCGAAGATCACATCGAGGCCGGACCCGCCTTGCGCGAGATCGTCCCCCTCGCCCCCCGCAAGGACGTCATCTCCATCTCCACCCAACAGGCTGTCGTCGCCTGCGTCACCCGTCAGCGTGTCCGCACCCTCGCCGCCGTCGACCAGGTCATTGCCCGCATCGCCGTGAACCTCGTCATCCCCCGCCTCGCCATACAGCCGGTCGGCGCCGTCGCCACCGAAGATCAGGTCGGCATCTGCGCCGCCTGCTATGAGATCATCCCCCTCTTCACCGAAAAGGCTGTCGCGACCCGCGCCACCGGAGATGTTGTCGCTGCCCTTGCCGCCGAAGACCACGTCGCGCCCGGAGAAGGTCGCGATGTTGTCGTCACCGTCATGGGCCAGCACCCGGTCGCGCCCTTCGGTCCCCAGGATCAGATCGGCATCGGCCGTGCCCTCGTGCAGGTTCTCGATCACCGTCAGGGTGGCGGATTGCAGGACACTGTGCTGCCCGTCCGACACCTGGTAGCTTATCTCGACCTCGCCCAGGTGGTCCGCGTCGGCCAGATAGCGCCATCCGGCATTGTGCGGCTGCACCGAGCCGGACGAGGTGTTGGCAACCGCAACCGACAACGCGTCGCCGTCCTCGTCCGAGGTGTTGGAAAGAAGATGCGACAGGGCGATGGCCAGGGTGGCACCACTACCGACATCGCCAAGATACACCGGCCCGCTGCTGCGCGGGGCGCGGTTGCGTTGAGTGACTTCGGGGTTTGTCACATCGGTGTCGTCCGCGTCTTCTTCGTCCGGCACATCAAAGGGTACGTCGGACGCGAGAAGACTGCCAAAGTCGGACAGTCCGGGAAACTGGAGGGGGATCGGCGTCTCGGCCGCATCCGGCGAGTGCGGACGTTCCGGGCGGTTGAAGGGCGGCAGCGGCGTGTTGGCCGCGAAATGCCGCACAAAGCCCGGGACCATCGCCGGCGTGATCAGCACCGGGATGCCAAGGTCAATGGGGCCGAAGAAGACCGGCAGGGTCTGGGTATCCGCAGCGGCGGCGTCCGATGCTGTGGGCTCATCCTCTTGCGGTTGCTCATTTGCAGCCAGTTTCAGCGAAGGTCGCGAGGCCGGGCGCGCGGAACTCCCCTCATCGGCTGGCGGCTTCGCTTCCGGCTCCAATGCGGGCTGCGCCTGCACCGGCTCGGCCCAGAGGAACGAGCGCAGGTAGACGGCAAGACCCAGAAGTCCGACCACCATCCCGGAGATCACACCCGTCCCGGCATCCACGGGCTTTCGCAGGCCAAGCGGATCCGTCGGGTCGGCTGCGGGCGGGGCAGAGCGGGTTCCCTTGACCTCGATCATGATGCGCTTGCCCCATTACCAGTGCCGCCACCGGCCTGCTTCAACCGGCGCGAGGAGTTCGCCTTGCGGCGCGGGGCGGTAGCTGTCATCGGGACCGGTGCAGGAGCGGGGGCAGCAGCCACCGGGCGCGGGTTCATCACCTGCTCACGCGGGCCGAAGTTCGTGAGCTTGCCGCGCTGCACGACGCCGATCAGGTCGCAGGACTGCAGGACCGACGGGCGGTGTGCGATGACCACGACTATCCCGCCACGGGCCTTGACGCTTTCGATGGCCGCGGTCAGCGCCGCTTCGCCTTCCGGGTCGAGGTTGGCGTTCGGTTCGTCCAGGACAACGATGAACGGATTGCCATAAAGCGCCCGCGCCAGGCCCAGTCGCTGCCGCTGCCCGCCAGAAAGCGCCGTGCCCATCGGCCCCAGATGCGTGCGATAGCCTTCGGGCAGGCGAACGATCATCTCGTGGACCGCTGCGGCGCGGGAGGCCTCGACCACCAGGTTCGGGTTCGCTGCCGGATCAAGCCGGGCGATGTTTTCCTCAACCGTCGCGTCCAGCAGCGCCACGTCCTGCGGCAGATAGCCGACCGAGGCCCCGCGGTCGGCATCGCTCCACTGGGTCAGTTCGGCATCGTCCAGCCGGATCGCGCCGCGCAAGGTCGGCCAGACCCCGGTCAGCGCACGAGCCAGCGTCGACTTGCCGCCGCCGCTGGGTCCGATGATGCCGATGACCTGACCCGCCGTGGCCTCGAAGGTCACGTCGCTCAGCAGCACGCGCCCATTGCCGGGCGCCGCTACGGTGATCCCTTCGATCTTCAGCGACCGCACCGGCGCAGGCAGCTTCATCGGGACGGGCTGGCGGTCGAGCACTTCGACCGTTTCGGTGACCCGCTTCCAGGCCCCACGTGCCGCGACGATCTGCTTCCAGTTGCCGATGGCCAGATCGATCGGCGCCATGGCGCGGGATGAGGCGATGGTCGCCGCGATGATCGCACCGGCCGAAAGCTCGCCCTGGATGGTCAGATAGGCGGCAAGGCCCAGGACGGCGGATTGCAACAGCATCCGCAGCACCCGCGACACCGCGCCATAGGTGCCCGAGATGTCGCTGGTCCGGGTCTGGATTTCCAGGTGCCGTTCGTTTGCCACCGCAAAGCGCGAGATGGCGCGTCCGGCAAAGCCCATCGCCTTCAGCACCTCGGCGTTGCGGGCGTTGGAATCGGCGATGGCGTTGCGCTGGATCGTCGCGGCGACGGTGGCCTGGCTCCACTTCCGGGTCCGAAGTTCGGCGAGGATCGCCAGTAGCGTCAGGACGATGGCGCCGCCCAGCGTCAATGCACCAAGCGTCGGGTGCAGGACGTAGACGAAAACCAGGAACAACGGCATCCAGGGCAGATCGAAGATCGCCGCCGGTCCCTGCGACCCGCAGAAGCCGCGGATCGTGTCGACGTCACGGCCACGCTCCAGCGCCTCGGAGGTGGAATAGCCCAGGCGCGGCATGTCGACCGCAACCTGATGCGCGACGGGGGCAAGCCTGCGGTCCAGGCGCGCGCCGATCCGCACCAGGATCTGCGAGCGCAGGATGTCGAAGATGCCCTGGAAGAGGTACAACCCGATGGCCAGGGCCGAAATCGCGATCAGCGTCGGGACCGAGCCGCTGATCAGCGCCCGGTCGTAGACCTGCAGCATGTAGAAGGACCCGGTCAGCGCCAGGATGCTGATGATCGCCGAGACGAACACCAGAAACAGCACCAGCCCCCGGATCTGTCCGACCGCCTCTTTTGCCGCGCCTTTGGTCTTCCTGTTGCGAGCCGTCATTGTCTGCCCTCACGTCCTGCAATGAATTCCGGGAGAAATGGGACTGGCCCGGGGCAAGCTTTCGCCTGTCCCCGGGCCAGCTGTCTCGCTACAGCTGGAAGTCGTCGGCCGTCAGGTTCTGATGACCGCGCAGCTTGATCGCGAAGTCGGCCGTGGCGTCGCCCGAGGTGTTCCCCTCGATCAGGGTGTAGTCGTCGCCGCAATCCGACACGTGGCGGATCGTCAGCTGGCCGACTTCGGTGAAGGCACCCGAGACCAGCGCAAAGGTCCCGTTGCCTGCCCCGCCACCGTTCGCATCGATCCCGGACAGGTCGATCCTGTCGCCCGGCTCGAAGCTGGCGATGGTGTCGCCGTCGGCATCCTGCGCGGTGAGGAAGCGGTAGGTGTCCTCGCCCGCGCCGCCATCCATCACGTTCGCCTTGCGGCCTGCGGTGATGACGTCGTCCCCTGCCCCGCCGACGAAGTTCTCGATGTTCCAAAGGACGTCGCTGCCCGAGGTGGCGCTTTCCGCCATCCCGCGCCCGGCATGGCCGGTGCCCAGGTCCACCGTGATGTTCGACAGGATCGCCGACATGTCGAGCGTATCCGTGCTCCACCCGCCCGAGACATCGTCGCCGTAGTAGGCGTCGTTGCCATCGTTCACCGTGGCGCGGAAGGTATCATCGCCCTCGCCACCGACCGCGAAGTCGTTGCCGGCGCCGCCTTCGATGAAGTCGTCGCCTTCCTCGCCAAAGAGCCGGTCGTCGCCATCCTCGCCGAACAGCATGTCGTTGCCCGCGCCACCCAGCACGTTGTCGTGCCCGGCCCCGGCAAAGATCATGTCGCGCCCGGCAAGGCCCATCATGTTCTCGGCCGCGGCGGCCCCGAACAGCGCCTCTCCGGCTGCGGTGCCGATGATGGCACCCGAGGCGGCAATCGGCGGAACGGTGACACCATCGTCATCCTCGTCGTCGTCGCTGTCGTCGTCGCCCCCGCCGGACTCGCCATCGCTGTCGTCGTCCGTATCGTCTTCGCCGTCGTCAGGATCGCCGTCCTCATCGCCGTCCTGGCCACCGTCGTCTTCGTCAGTGTCGCCGTCGTCTTCATCGGCGTCACCGTCATCTTCGCCGGTCTCGCCGTCACCGTCTTCGCCGGTCTCACCGTCGTTGTCTTCGTCGGTGTCGCCGCCTCCGTTGTCGGTGTCGCCACCGCCTTCATCCTCGTCGCCGTCGGTGTCACCGTCGCCCTCATCCTCATCGGTCTGATCGTTCGTGGCGTCGAAGATCGAGCCGTCGAGGCCGGTCAGGCTGGTATTGCGGGCGATGATATTGGCAAACGTAGTGTCTTCGCCGAAGGACTGGTAGAAGTCGAAGTTCTCGAACCGGTCGAGGTAGTAGAACCGGTCGCCTTCCTGCAGCCGGTCGAACTGTTCGTGCAGGACGACCCAGAAGGTCTGACCGACCATGCCGCCGTTGATGTGGGTTTCGGCCAGCCCGCCGACCCAGAGGTCAACCCGGTCGATGCCCTGAACGATCTTCTCGCCGTTCGGCCCGTCCAGAAGCGTGATGTCCGGGTTCGCCGCGACGAAGGCCGCGATGTCTTCGGGCGTCGACAGGACCAGGTCGGGATAGGCCGCCTGGAACTGCGCGATCACCGCATCGCTAAGGCCGTTGCGCGCCTGGAAGTCCGCCCAGCTGGTATAGGGCGACAGGTCCCCGGCAAAGCCCACCGCTTGCGCGATATAGGGATTGTCGGACCCCGAAAGGCTGGCCCGGACCTGGTTCAGCGTGCCAAGGCCCACATCCCAACCCCGCGCCACGTTGAAGGCGAAGAGGTCGGCGTTGATGCGCACGAGGTCATTGCGGACCGCATCGACGATGTTGAAGTCGACCTCCTCGGCCACCTGCGTCGCCGTCCCCGCAATGATCGCGGCCGTGCCATGCTGGGCATAGCCCGGCTGCGGCACATATCCGGGAGGCAGCGGGCCCGTGAACGCCGCCGGATCGTTGGTCGGGTTCAGGAAGGCGTCGAACAGCGGCACGTCCATCGGCTGCCCGTCCGGCCCGATCACTGTCAGCGTCTGGCCGATCAGCGAATGGCCTACCCGGTAGACCGCCGAGGCGAACTCGTGGCTGATCCGGGCGTCGGCCTGATCGTTGTAGCCGTCCCAGCCGTGGTTGCCGAACCCGCCGTCCGTGGCTCGGAGGCCGCCCAGCAGCTTGTCGGCAAACTCCTGGAACACCACGCGCTGGTAGTCGCTTTCGTTCAGCATCTTCGCGGCCTGGAAGATCTCCTCCGCCGTGCCGGTGAAGCCCTGGTCGATCAGGTTCTCGACGTGGAAGTTGTGGTTCCGCGCCCAGATCGTGTGGATCGAGGTCAGGGCGAAGTTTTCATTCGCCCGGCCGTCGCCAGCAACCCGGTGGTCAAGCAGGCTGATGAAGGGGTTCGCATCCAGAAGCAGCGGCTGACCCGAGCCAAGAAAGTTGCCTGCAAGTCCCGCAACCATGGCGCTGTTGATGACCCCGCTGTCGCTGACCAGCCCGGCATAGGCCGTGCGGAAGGCAACCGAACCACCCGGCAGACCTGGGTCGGTGAAGACCGTATCGGCCTCCCAGTGGTGCAGGATCAGGTCGCGCAGGGTGGGGAGCAGCGTGAAGCCCGGATCGGACGGGTCCGCTTCGCCCTGCAAGAGCCGCATCCCGAAGCCCTGGTCCCCGTTGCTTTCGCGCAGGAACTGGCCGACCAGCTCATGGCTGCCATAGGCCTGGTTCTGGTCGACGAAGGGCGAGGTCATGTTGACATGCTGCGGCACGCCATTCGCGTCGATATTGTCGACCACCGCCCGCGTCAGGTCTGCCGGGTTGTCCGAGGTCGGGCCACGTTCCATCCCCGGGCCACCGATCTCGATTGTGCCGAAGGCCGCGTTCTTGGGGATGAAGTCCAGCCCGTGGTCGAAGTACTGACCGAAGGCCATGAACAGGATGTTGGCGTTCGCCGCACTTGGGGCGAGGCCCGCTTCCTGGGTGCCCAGGATGTTCGAGATCTCGCGCGGGTCGAGGCCGTCGAAGATCGGGTTGACGGCGCGGTTGCCGGTCGCCGGATCATACTCGCCGTAGCGGGCGTCGGTCAGCCGGATGAAGGGCTCGCCTGCCGTCCCGTACAGCGGATTGTCGAGGTTGTTGCCCTCGCCGCTCAGCGTCCGGATGCCGGTCGCCCCCGCGGTATCGTCGTCCCCGTCATAGGCCGGGCGACCCTGGACCAGGTTCCTCAGGCCCTCCATGTCGCGGGCGGTCAGCGTGAACCCGCCGTTCGCCACATCGTCATCGGGTCCGACGCCGCCGACATCGGGCATCCCGCCCGAGCTGTCGAAGGTGACCGAGGCCCCGCCACGGCTGACGGTGACCATGCCGTTTGCGCCTTGGGTCATCGTGGCCGGACCGGTTCCGGGCAGATCGATCACGTCCTGCGGCCGGATGTTGCCGATGATGGTGTCATTGCCCCCGGCACTGCGGAAGACGATGCGATGGGCCGAACCGAAGTCCGAGATGTCCACGGTGTCGTCAGCGTCCGACCCGTTGATCCGGATCGTGCTGTAGCTGAGCGAGGTCGCCGAGAAATCGCCGATGATGGTGATCGTGTCGCCACCGTTCAGCCCGCCATCGCCGTCATTCGCGGTCACGTCGGTCGTGTTGATGACGATCTCTTCGATCGTCGCGATCTCGGCGATGACCGAAGCCTGGTCAAGACCGTTGCGGGTGATGACGATCTCGCTCGTCTCCTCCAGGACCGTGATCCCGCGCAGTTCGGCTTCGGCCCGGGTCAGGATGGTGAAAGTCGACCCAAGCGCGGTATCGGTGACGATCAGGGTGTCGGTGCCGAGGTCGCCCTCGATGATGTCCTGCCCGCCAGCCCCGGTTGCGAAGTTGACGACCAGCACGTCATCACCGTCGCCGGCGATCACCCGGTCCTCGCCGTCGCCGCCGTCCAGCGTGTCGTTGCCCACGCCGCCCAGCACCCGGTCGTCGCCCGCCGCGCCCGACAGGTTGTCGGCGCCGCCATTGCCTTCCAGATCGTCGCGATCCTCGGCGCCGACCGCGATGTCATCGCCTTCGGTGCCCGAGAAATCGTTCCGGTCGCCCGGCAGACCCGTCCAGTCCCAGCCGACCGGAGCGGTTGCGAAGGACGCAGCCTGCTGCGGCTGACCAAGCCCGTTGGTGAAGCTTGCGACCACCCGCAGAAACAGCCCCGTCTGCGCCCCGATCTGCACATCGGCAAGGTTCTCGGGCGTGAAGGTCGGGTCGGTAGCCCCGGCGACATTGGTCCAGGTCGTGCCGTCTTCGGACGCCTGCCACTGCAGGCTGACCGGACCGACGATGCCCGAGGGGTCGGTGACCAGCGACAGATCGACGCCTACCGCCTGACCTTCCAGCGGGGTGATGTCGCTGATGATCGGGCGGCCTGCAACCGCCGTGGCGCCAAAGGCAACCTCGCCGTTGCGGAAGCGCAGGATCTCGACGTTGCGCACCGTGTCGGTGCCGTCGTTCACCAGAACATCGGTATTGCCAAAGCCGGTGTGCGCGATCCGGGCCGAGCCATCGGGCAGATAGGTGATCGTGTACTGTTCAAAGTCGTCGTTGAAGACCGCCACATCCTGATCGGCAGCAGCGCCGCCATCCAGGATTTCGCGGACGATGTGCATCTGGGACGGTACGATCGTCCGGTCGACCATCAGCTCGAACAGGCTGCGCCCGACCCAGGACGCGTCGACTCCGTCCGAAATGGTGAAGATGTGCTTCAGGCTGTCGACCGTCGCGATCTCGTTCGCGGCCGAATTCGCATCGCCAGGGGCACCGGTGATCCGGATGCGGACGTTCAGCCAGTGGTCGCCGTCCAGGATGTCGTCCCCGCCATTGCCGGACATCACGTCGGACCCGCCGCCGCCGAGGATGATGTTGCCCTCCTCCCAGGTGGTCTGACCGGCCCCGATCGACACCAGGTCCTGCAGGCCGGTGATCCGGTCGATGCCTGCCTGATCCAGGCCGTCGTTGAAGAAGATGCCCTCGACGCCAGCGTCAACCTCGATGTCCCCCAGAAGGGCCGAAGAGATGCGGTCGTCACCGGTCAGCGTGTCGTTCAGATTCCAGCCTGACAGGGCCTCGACCTTGTCAAAGCGGTTGCGCAAGATGTCCTGCTCGTCCGTCGTGAAGATGCGGATGCGCATGTCGGCATTGGCCGCAACCGACACACCCTTGTAGGTGACCCAGTCAAAGCCGAACATGCCTTCGTTCCGCATGACGCTTTCGCCCTGGACCATGATGTCGTCGCCGGATTCCGCATCGAAATCATGCTCGTCCGATCCGGCAAACATCACGTCATGGCCGACGATCCGGCTGTTGAAGAACAGTTCGGTGTTGTCCCCGGCCGAAGTGTCAAAGCCGTCGCCGCTTTCGATCCAGTCGTTGCCTTCGTTGCCCATCAGGAAGTCATGGCCGTCACCGCCCATGATGAAGTCGTCGCCCTCGCCGCCGAAGATTTCGGCGCTGTCCGTGCCGAGGAACAGCACGTCCCGTCCGCTACCGCCCATCAGGATGTCGAGACCGCCCGCGGTGGCGATGACGTCGTCGCCCTCTTCACCCTTCAGGAAGTCGCCTTCGTCGCCGCGGTCGGTGATGATGTCGTTGCCGGCACCGCCGTTTACGAGGTCAACGCCGAAGCCGGACTCGATCCGGTCATCGCCCGCGCCGCCCCAGATGCCATCGTCGCCGTCGTCGGTGATGATCGTGTCATTGCCTTCGGTGCCGCCGACGACAATGTGCTCACCCCCGGTAAAGCGGATGTAGTTGGTCTCGACCGCAGCCGTCGTCGGATCGTCCCGCACAACCTTGCCCAGACCCAAGGCCTCCAGCACCGGATCATTGCCGGTCGGATCTGGTTCGGCCTGGTTGGCCTGGTTCACTTCCAGCACGAAGTCGTAGTTCGCGAAGGAGTCCACCCCAATGTGGCGTGCGATGATGTCGTCCGAGGTCCCGCGGATTCCGTCCGCGCCGGGCTGAGCCAGCGCAGTATTGGCCAGCAGCATCTTCGAGAACGAGTTCTGTTCCAGTTCGTTCAGGAAGTTCTGACCCTGCGTCCGGCTGAGGTAGTAGAACCGGTCGCCGAACTGCAGCGCCTCCAGTTGCGCCTCGAAGATCGCGGTGAAGGTCGATCCCAGCATGCCGCCGAAAGGCATGATCCGCTCGGCCAGGCCGCCGACCCAAAGGTCGATGTCGTTCAGGCCGTTGTTGTCCGCCGTCCAGGCGCCACGGCCCAAAAGGAAGTCCAGCCGTTCGGCATCGGACACCGCGCCGCCACCGAACACAAGATCGGCCGCCGCCGCGCGCTTTTCATCCAGCGTCACTGCCCCGACGACCGAGGCATGGGTGCCGTAGGCGGCGATCAGGTTGACCACCGTCATCGGGTTCTTCAGGTTCGCTGCAAGCTCGGCCCAGTTGGCGTAGGGACGCAGCCAGGTCGAACCGGTCTGCGCGAAAAGCTCTGCCCGGGCGTCGTTGAAGCTGGGCATCCCCGTGTCCCGGCCCCGCGCGATGTTCAGCGCGGCCAGGTCAAGCGGCAGACCGACCAGGTTGTTGCGCAACGATCCGACGACGAACTCGTCGATCGCATTGCCGCGTTCGATGGTCATGCCGCGGATGACGGCGGCCGCCGCTTCGTCGGCGCTGATGCCACCGTCATTGTCATAGGCGACCGGGTTCAGGAACGACACGATCAGGCCCATGTCGTCCGACGATCCGTCGGCAAAGACGCGGGGCATCGAGTCGGTCAGCATCGAATGGCCAAAGCGGTAGACCACGTTGGCGAACTCGGCAAAGATCGCCGGGTTGATGTCGGTGACCGCGTTGAATACGAAGGGTTCGATGTTCGGATGGATCTTCCGGGCGAACTCTTCGAAGACCAGGTGCTGGTACTGCATCTCGGTCGCAAAGCGGGCGGACTGGAACAGCCGCTCGCCGTTCCAGTCGAGCCCGTCAAAGAAGGTTGACCCGGCCAGGAAGGCGGCCTTGTCGACCGCCGCGTTGAAATCCGACACGAAGGTCGCCAGCGCACCCGCATCGACCGGGGCATCCAGCCATTCGTTGACGAAGGCCGCATCGCCTGTGGTCAGCACGGTCAGCTTGTGCGCCTCGACCTGGCGGTTGTGTTCCGAGTGGAAGACATGGTGGACAGCGGTCAGGCCGATGTTTTCGTTGCCGCGCCCGTCGCCGGTGATGAAGTGACGGTCCAGAAGCTCGTTGTCGTAGCGGCCGGTGGTGGTTTCGCTGTCGGCAAGGCCGAGGTCCGCATCGTCATCGGCAGTTTTCAGCCCGCCGGTCTGGCTGTTGAACGGGTTGGCGGCATGGGCGATGTCGTCCAGGAAGGCGTGGCCGATGCGGACTGCGCCTGCAGTGAAAGTGTTGACCGGCGTGGCGGTGTTGCCCTCGACCACGATGTCGTCCGCGGTGTTGGGCACACCATCCGGCCCGACCCCCGTCACGATCTGCGGCAGCCCGTTCGGGCCGCGGATGAAGGCGCCATAGGGGTCGGTGCGGAGCAGCGGCACGTTCAGCACGTCGCCGTCCGTCAATTCGATCCCCAGCAGGTCGCGCGCCTGCGCCTTGATGTCGGCCCAAGTCGCAAGCCCGCCGTTCGCGCCTTCCAGCAGATGCCCGGTGGCAACGGGCCGCCCTGCCCCATCCAGCACATATTCGCGCAGGAACACCTGATGCGAGGCATGCGAGGTGTAGGTCTGGTTCTGATCGACAAAGGGCGTGGTCGAGTTGTTGCCTTCATGCTGCGTATCGTCAGCAGTGCCAAGAATGCCGTCGGCCCCCGGTCCGGCGGTCGGCGTGGCGCGGGTCAGCGCCATGAAGCGAAGATGGTTCGGCAGGTCGTCGTTGAGACCGGTCTCAGGGTTCACGCCGGCAATGCCATCTGCACCGAGGACAAGCGGGTCATCGGCCTGCAGCGGGATGAACACCGTGCCATTGCCGCCCTTGCCAATCAGGTCCAGGCCGTGATCGAAGAACTGGCCGAAGAAGGTCATCCAGGCGTTGAACGGGGCCGAAATGCCGTCATCGGGCGCAAGGTTCGGCAGGCTGGCCAGATCGACATTGTCAATCTCGATCAGATTGCCCAGTGAAGAGGTTACTTCGATGTCGTCGATCAGCACCTGACTACCGCCGGTCTGCTGGATCTCGATCCTAAGCGAATATCCTGCCAACGAAGCCGGGATCGCTGCCGCCGTAAGCGAAACATCGGCCCATCCTCCGTCGGCAGGGGTCGGCAGGGTCGCTTGCGCCAGGAAGACGGTCGTCAGTCCATCCGGCGAAACGGCAAGCATCCGCGCCGAACCGCCGCTCCAGGCCTGGTCAGTCCGATCTCCGGCCCGGAACGACAGGGTATAAGTGGCGCCCTCGACCAACGGCCCGGATTGTTGCGAAAGCGTGGCTCCGCCCGTGATCCAGGCGACGTTCGTGGTGTCGATCCCGCTTTGGTCGATCACAGAGGCTGCCGGAGCAAAAATGCCACCCGTTCCACCGGTTAGCGTCCATCCGGTTGGAGCGCCAAACGCGTAGTTGCCACGCGGGTCAGAAATTACGCCAGGCTCTCCGTCGGTCAGCGCCTGGGCTTCGAAGCTCTGGTTCGCGAAAGCCAGCTGCGGGGCACCCTCACCTGGCCGCACCGGGATGGCATCGTCGCCATGGCGAAGGTGGAAGGCCGCCAGGGCCGCATCGTTGGCAAACCAGGCCGCAACCGCTGCCGGGTTGGAGACCGACTGGTCGATCACCAGGTTCGAAATGATCCGCGGGTCAGCATCGGCCACATTGCCGGTGTGTCCACCGTTCACCAGGGGCGAGGTCGGCGTGCCGATGACCCCGTAGTCGTTGTTCGTCACCAAGGGGCCGCCCGGAGCGCCAAGCGGCATGACATCGCCATCGGCGTCGACCCGCCAGAGCGGGCTGAGAAGGCGCGGCATCGGCTGGTCCGAGGCACCCCAGGTCTCGCGCCCCTCTACCAGGTTGTTCAAGGTGCCGTCGACCGTGCGCAGGCCGAAGGGGACCAGGGGATGAGAAAGCGCCAGCAGCGCGCCGGGGGTCCCTTCGGGAACGACATTCCCGTTCGCATCGACCCAGATCGATGTCAGCGCCGTGCCCGAGGCATGGGCCTCGCTGATCTTGATCTGACGCAGGATGAAGGACAGGTCGGCGACGTTAAGTTTGACGGCCATGGCAAGCGCTCCCTGTTTCCCAAAAGCGATGACGCCCGGGACTTGATTGTTTTCAATGTTTTGTCTGACTTCTTATGGCCCCGGGGCCGTGGTTCCGGCCATCAGGGAAAGTCTGGCTACCCTTTGGTCAATCTTGTCACAAATGCGGCGAAGTCGTTAGCTGCGAAGGTCCAAGTGGTGATTTGGTACCAATGTCGCAGGGAATTCTTGGACCAAAGTCCTATGGATGAATTGGACCAAGGTCTTGGTCAATTTCCCCTGCATGCGGGCAACTCTCATCTAACCACTTGTTGTGATTTCGGATGTGCGATTTTATGCCGTGACCGCATGCTGCCGTTATGCCAGTTTCAGCCGTTCAACTCTTGCGTGAACCGTTCAAAGCCAGGGTCCGAATGCCCGAGCCAGTCCGCCGGTCAGATAACGAATCAAGCGTGACTGGCCTTGGGGACGGTGCTGGCATCCGTTACGTCCGCTTTCGACCGTTTCCGGTCGTCCTGACCCTGATCACCATTTCGCTGATGTTCATCCTTGCGCATCACATCATCGAGCGCTTTCGCGCAACCCAGTTGGCGTCGCAAAGCCATCTTGCCGAGGTCTACATCAGCCGGTTTCTGGCGCCCTATGCGCTGGACCTCAGCCGTGGCGAAACCAGGGATGCGACACAGCTTGCCGAGATCGTCGCTCTGCTTGACCCTGGGCAGAGCAGAGGCAGCCGGATGGCGATGCACCTTTGGGGCGTTGACGGAAGCCTGCTGTTCACCAGCACACCTGCCGCAGACATTTCACAGCACGATGATGCGGACCTGAAGCTTGCGATATCTGGTCAAGTTGTTGAAATGGCCGAAGAAGATTCCGGGGAGGACGCTGGCGCACCACTGCCGACGCCCTACCTTGAAATCTACATGCCGATCCGGTCCCCAGAGGGGGGTCAGGTGGTCGCCGTGGGAGAAATCTATTTCGATGCGACTACCATCATCGCCGACATCAAGAGCTTTGAACGGACCGTCATGCTGGCAACGGCCTTGGCAACGATCGCTGTTCTTTTCATGCTTGCGGCCAGCGCGCATCAAAGCGAGCAGTTGCGCGCGCGCCTGGATGCCGAACGGCTGCTTGCCCTTCAGAACGAGGCCCTGCGCAAGGCCGCAGAACAGGCGCGACTGGATGCAAGCCGGGCCAACGAGGAAACCCTGAACCTTGTCGGTGCCGAACTCCACGACGGCCCGGTGCAGTTGCTGACGCTTGCCGCGCTGATTCCGTCCGCCGCGGACACCCCTGCCACGGCCTCCGGCGTGTCGCAATCCACCCTGATCCGGCAGGCGGTCGACCAGCTTCGCGGACTGGCCGCCGGCCTGATCCTGCCCGAGATCGAAGGCCTGAACCTGAACGAGTTGGTCACCCTTGCGACGGACAGGTTCCGCGCACTTTCGGAAACGCCACTTCGTGTCAACTGCCCGCCCACCGAGGTCCGGATCGACATGCCCCGACGCATCTGCATCTATCGCGTCATCCAGGAGGGCCTGTCCAATGCCAGTCGCCATGGTGGCGGCGGCGAGGTGGCGCTTGATATCCAGGTCCGGGGCGGGGTGATCGGCATCAGGATCGTAAGCCCGTCCGGAGGGGCCGTCCTGACCGAGAAGAGCAGGATCCCGACACAACAGCTTGGTCTGCAAGCCATGCGCCGACGTCTGGCAACCTTTGGCGGCAGCGCAGTCCTGCGCGACGGCGGAAACGCAACGACGCTACAGGTAGAGCTGCCCATCTGAACGGACGTTCCCTGCCCGGAGCTGCCTGAACGGCATTCTCTAGTCGCATCCTCGGGCTTGTGATTGCACAACACGAGCGACGGCTACCGACTGATTCTATTCGGGCTTGCCGGGTCGGCGACAATTCCTTTCATCAACCTTTATTGTTGCCTCACTCTTGGCCTTGAAAGTCCGTCCGAGGAAATCAGTTGTTCCACAGGGCAAATGGCGCTTCACTCATGCCACAATGGTTTTGATGCAGAAGATTTCCGTAGCGTTCTTGGACGATCACCCAGTTCTCTTGGCAGGACTCTGCCAGGTTTTTTCTGCATCCCAGAACGTGTCCGTCATTGCCACCGGCAAGACCGCAGACGACATCCTGGATATCGCGATGCACATGCGGCCAGAGGTTATGGTCGTCGACATCAACATGCCGGGCAACGTCCTGACAGCGATTGCGAAGGCCACCACCATGGGCCTTCCGACCCGGTTCCTGGCGTTCACGGCATCCGAGTCCGTCGATACGGCAATCGCGGTCCTTGAGGCAGGCGCGCTTGGCTTTCTGTTGAAAGGGGCATCGCTCGACGAACTCAGCGAGGCAATCCGGCGCATTCACAATGGCGAAACCTACATCGCCCCTGCCTTCGCCTCTCGTGTCGTGACGGCCCTGCGCCGGGCGCACCATCAGCAAAGCGTGCCGCGCGTCAGGTTCAGCCCCCGGGAGGAAGAAGTGCTGCGCCTCCTTCTGCGCGGCGGAACCAACAAGGAAATCGCCGACGCTCTGAAGATCAGCGAGAAGACGGTGAAGCACTACATGACGATGCTGATCCAGAAGCTGAACGTCCGGAACCGCGTCGAAGTCATCCTCGCTGCCCAGATCCTTGCTGAAAGCGGCGGCCTCGCGCAAGCGCCCGGCGAAGGCATGCGGCCACATTGATACAGCCAACGATTGGGGGGCGGATTTTCGGTGTGGCAAGCCGGCGGTCGCCACATGTAGACCGAATGTCCGGCGCCCCCGGCTGCACGGCGATAGCGCGGGCGAGGGCCAGGCGCTATTGCGGGACGTCCGAAAGCTTGTCTGGGTCGTAATCCGCGCAGTGGCCCGCCTGCACCCGGGCTAGGAAAGCGCAGGCCTGATCGCGGGCGGCTTCGCGGGTGTCCAAAGCGGTCATTCATTGACGTCGGTACAAGAGGCCACTTCCGCTTCACGCCCGGAATCATTGGGACTTGAGAGATAGCCCCTTCGTTCAATCATCCATGACGGCTGAGCCCTATGCATCTGGCGAGTTGTTCGACCACGATGATGGAGATCAGAATGAAGGCAATGACCTATCGCAGCTATGGCGGCCCCGAGGTCGTGACCATGAGCGACGTCCCGACGCCGTCCATGAAGCCGAATGATGTCCTGATCCGCATCCACGCCACGACCGTGACCACTGCCGACTGGCGGGCCCGCAGCTTGAGAATGCCGGGGGGGTTCGGTCTGTTTGGCCGCCTCGTGTTCGGTCTGGTCCGACCGAGGCAGCCGATACTGGGGACCGAACTGGCGGGGATCATCGACGCCGTCGGCACTGCGGTAAAGGGCTTCCGTCCGGGGGACGAGGTGATCGCGTTTGCCGGTGGCCGGTTTGGCTGCCATGCCGAATATCGCGCGATGGCGGAAGACGGGATGATCGCCCTCAAGCCGGCGAACCTGAGCTTTGAAGAGGCCGCGTCGCTGTCGTTCGGTGCAATGAATGCGCTGCCCTTCCTGCGCGACAAGGCGAAGATCAGGCGCGGGGATCATGTGCTGGTGGTCGGCGCTTCGGGTGCCGTCGGGACCGCAGCCGTTCAGATTGCCAAGCATTTCGGCGCGGTCGTGACGGGTGTCACCAGCACGGGGAATGCCGCATTGGTCCAGTCGATCGGGGCAGATCGGGTGATCGACTATACCAAGGTGGACTTCGCGACGACTGGAGACAGCTGGGACATCATCTTCGACACAACGGGAACCGTTCCGTTCAAGAGGTGCGAGATGTCGCTCAGGCCCGGGGGGCGACTGGTCGCGGTGCAGGGATCGTTGGGCCTGTGGCTTGGGTTGGGCAGGCCGTCACGGAAGAGCGGCAAGCGCGTGATCACCGGTGTTGCCGCGCCCGCCCCCGATGACCTTCGCACCATTGGTGACCTTGCGGCAAAGGGTGAGCTGAAGCCGGTGATCGACCGGGTCTATCCTCTGGAGGATGCAGCCAAAGCCCATGCCTACGTCGATACCGGCCGCAAGCGCGGCAGCGTCGTGCTTCGGGTGCCGGGTTGATAAGCGGGGTCGGAAGCGCCGCCGGCTTTCCCCGTCCCAAGCGTCGGTGTAGCTGGATGCTTCGGATATTGAAGGGCACAACCCTTGCCGTGGCGGCCCTATCCTCTGCCGGTGCGGTGTATGAGGTGCTTGCAGAGGTCGGGGATGCGCAGCGCTATCCCGTGCTCGGTGCGTATGTGGATATCGCCGGCCATAGCCTGCATATCTCTTGCTTGGGCAAGGGGCGTCCGACAGTCATTCTGGACGCCGGACTTGGAGGCACCTCGCGGGACTGGGTGCTGGTCCAGGCCCGGCTTGCGGCCCACGCACGGGTCTGCGCCTACGACAGGGCGGGCATGGGTCACAGCGATCCGGGGCCGGAGCCACGCTCACCCGCCCGGATTGCGGACGAACTGCAGAGGCTTCTGAAGACCGCTGACATTCCTGGCCCCTACGTCCTTGTAGCGCACTCTTTGTCCGGCAAGAGCGCACGCCTGTTTGCCGCCGAACATCCCGACGATGTGGCGGGCATGGTTCTGGTGGATACGCGAAGCGAGAACATCGACGCAGCGACGCCACCAGACGAGGCCGAGGCATTTGCCATGGCCCTCAAGCGGCAGGCCGTGGCGCTGACGCTGGCGCGCAAGGTGGGGCTCGTCCGCCTCATGGGGTCAATGGTCGGAGACGCGCCAGGCTTGCCACCGGGCGTTGCGACGGAAATGGCGCTGTTGCAGACCCAGCCGCAATCTCTGCGGGCAACCACGTCCGAAGGGCTGGCGCGATCAATGGACGATGCGGCGCTCAACAGCGTTTCCCTGGGAGCAATCCCGCTGGTCGTGATCGCGGCGGGAGACAGCATGGCGAGCATTCCAGGCTGGGCCGAAGCGCAGGCGGAGCTTGCAGCGTTGAGCAGTGAGGGGCGGTTGGTGGTGGCCGAGGGCAGTTCGCACCTGGTGCAGATCGATCAGCCCGAAAACGTCATCGACGCAGTCCTCTCGGTGCTGGACGCGGCTCGCACAGGTGAGTGAGCGGTGCAAAGATCTGGCCGCATCTGACAAATGGACCAACGAAAAAGGAACAGGTCGGACAAAAGGTCCGCGGCGACCTAACGGTCGCGGCGATCAGGACTGAGGTTTCCCCGTTGCGTCCGGCGTGGCTACCCGCTCGGCAGGCACCGGCGTTCCATCCAGGAAGTCCGCCGCCGGGGACTCGACGAAGAACCAGCGGAACTCGCGCACCTTGTTCATCGGCATTGTGATGATGGCACGGTCTTGCGCAATCAGCACATAGGCGGACGTCACCCGGACAATCCGACCCTGGATCACGCCACGGTCGGTTTCGATTTCCGACATGGCGCGCGACGGATCGGTCGCAGTGGCGCTGTCGGTCATCCCGAGGACCGTCGGGATGTAGAGGAGCGACACTACCAGCCAGACGTTCGCCGTGTGTCGCCAGTTGATCAAGGCATTTGCGCCTGCAGCGATCAGTCCAAGCACAAGGTATCCGCAGGCCATGTGTCCAAGGGTCGATTGACTGGGGCCAGAGTAGAAGTGGAAGAACCCGAAACCGGAGACCGCCAATGCCGGGATGCCCAGAGCCAACGCGGTGGCCTTGTGCGAGGGTGCAAGGATGATCAGGCGGCCGAAGACCACTGCCACGGCGGCCGATACCACCATCGGGATCGCGCCGATGGCGGATCCGATCAGCAGATCCTGGACCGTGAGAAGGGAAATCAGGCTCCATTCGATGGGCGCGAAGAAGCCGAGGTTGTATAGTGTGGCCCCCGCTACGGCGATCGCGGTGAACCCGGCGGCAAGTTCGGTGAAGGTCCGACGCTCTAGCGCGAGATGCTCTTTGATGACGGTGCGGCTGATCATGGCTGGCCTGCTTGCGCGATCGGATCAAGCGCGCCCAGAAACGCCTCCAGAGCTGCAAGTTCCGTGGAAGTCAGGTTCAGGGGGGCAAGTTCGCTATGGCCGTCCGGGGCGGCAGGCGCGGTGTTGTAATGGGCCAGCACCTCGCCCAGCGTCGCGATCTGACCGGCATGCATGTAGGGCGGGCGGCTAGCCACTCCGCGCAACGATGGCGGCTTGTAGGACCGGATCATCTCGTGGCCGGCCTTGGCCAGGTATTTCAACTCGGCGCAGTCGCCGGGTTCCGCATCGCTGTAGGGGCCAAGGCAGTTGAAAGGGTCGGCGAGGACCTGATCGACCGCAACGCTTCGTCCCAGATCATCAGGCAGACCGAGAACGGCGGCCACTCCGGTGTTGTGGAAGAAATTGTCGGTCAGGAGCGGACCATTGTGGCACTTGGTGCATTCGCCCTTCCCAACAAAAAGGCGCAGTCCGTCTTCTTCCAGGTCGCTCAGGATGCCCGAGGTGTCCTCACCCACCGCAAGGCGATCGACATAGGCGTCAAAGCGCGAGGGCTGCGGGGTGATCGTGCGTTCATAGGCGGCGATTGCCTTGCCCACGTTGGCAAAGATGCGGTTGATCGCGTCCTTCTGGCTGTCGTCCAGCGCAAGCCAGCCATCCAGCACCTCGCCAACGCCGTTCGGGCTGGCATGATCCGGCACCGCGTCAAGCGTCGGCAAGGGTCCGAACAGGGCCACATACTGATCGGCATAGTGAGCCTCGATCAGATGCGCGATGTAGGCCCTGTCGGTGCCATGCTCGACCGCGCTTTCCAGCGGACCAAGGGCCTGGGCCCATTGGCTGTCCTTGCGGCCGTCCCAGAACAGCCAGGGGCTGTAGGCCGTGCCCGCAATCGGCATCGTCCGACGCGCTGTCTCGCCCACCCCCTTTGCGCGCGGCAGGTCCGCGCTGAGCCGGGTGTCAAAGAACAGGGCCTTACCTAGCGACGCGGCGTCGGGGTCATCGGCAACGGCATTGGACGGGTCCGCGGGCAGCGGCGGCAGGCTTGCGAGCCCAAGCGACAGGACAAGCCTGGTCTCCTCCTCGGTCCACTTCTGCGGCTTGCCCAGTGTCCACCAGGCAGCCGCTGCCGATCCGACGACAAGAGCCGAAACGATGACGGTCGAGGTGCGCATTGTCTGGCCCCCCTACAGGACAAGGTTGAAAGTGACGGTGTCCTGTCCGTCGGGGCCATCGACCGCCAGGTTGACCACCCACCAGCCGGGCATGTTGAACTTCATGCCGTCGACCTGATAACGCCCCTCGCCAAGTTCGGCGCTGACCTGCGGTTCGGTCGGCAAGCCATGACCGTGCTGCGGCATGCCGCCATCAACGGTGATGCTGGCGTGGTCGACAGGACGTCCGTCCGGAGTGGTGATCTGCACCACCCAGCCGTGCATGGCTCCGACTGGGATGAGCGACAGGCCCGGTTCGACCGATGCCGTGTAGAGGCCCTGGTCGGTGGGCTTGGCAAGTGACAGGTCAAGGTCGGCCGGCGGGGGCTGCATCATCTTCGCGACGGCAATGCCACCGACGGTAAGAAGGACAACCGGCACGGACCAGAGCAGGCGCCGGCGGGTGATGAGGTTTGACATGAAGGGCTCCATAAGTTTGCGATGACCCCGATCTACA
>LNFM01002622.1_pt1 | contig 55652 bp, 52 predicted proteins | sample 596031 | NCBI WGS metagenome assembly LNFM01 (sample SAMN04254537, study PRJNA301005) | activated carbon metagenome | isolation source: dual media filters at the Ann Arbor, Michigan drinking water treatment plant | place: USA: Ann Arbor
GGGGGCCGCCGGCGCAGCGGCAGGGGCGGGGGCGGCCGCCGGGCGCGGCGGCGGCACGGAACCGGCGCCGCCCAGGCTGGACTGCGCCCAGAGGGGGGCCCATGCAGTGCCGCCGAGTCCCAGCAACAAGGCGGCGATCGGCAGGGCGTGGCGCATCACCGCCTTGGTGCCGCGCGCATCGGCACCCGGTCAAGTGTCACAGGCTGACGATCTGCCCCGGCCCGACGGCGGCCAGGAAGGTGACGAGGCCGGCCACCTCCACTCCCTCCGCCAGCGCCGCCGCCTCCAGCCCCGCCATCCGCAGCGCCGCGTCGCAGGCCAGCAGGCGGATGCCCAGCGGGGCCGCGGCCTCCAGCAATTCCGCCGTGCCGGCCACGCCGCGCGACGCCGCCAGCGCCTCGCGCGCATCCGCCGCCAGGGGGGCGTCGGCGCGCAGCAGGTGGATGCCGGCGCCGGTGCAGAACAGCGCCACCGGCCGGCCCAGCGCGGCGGCGGCGGCGGCCGTCATCAGCGCCAGCTGCGCCGCCTCGTGCCCTTCGCGCGACAGCAGCACGCCCAGGGGGGTCACGGCGCGGCGCAGGCCAGGGGCGCGGCGCGGCGATGGGCCGACAGGTCGCGGATGGTGGCGCCCGGCCCGCACAGCGCGCAGCCGGGGTCGCGCCGCAGCCGCACGTCGCGGAAGCGCATGGACAGCGCGTCCCACAGCAGCAGCCGCCCGTCCATCGGCTCGCCGATGCCCAGGATCAGCTTCAGCACCTCCGTCGCCTGGAGGGTGCCCATGACGCCGACCACCGCGCCCAGCACGCCGGCCTCCGAGCAACTCGGCACCAGGCCGTCGGGCGGGATCTCCGGGTTGAGGCAGCGGTGGCAGGGGTGGGGCGCGCCCAGGTGGCCGCGGAAGACGGAAAGCTGGCCCTCGAAGCGCAGCACGGCGGCGCTGACCAGCGGCACGCCCAGCAGGTGGCAGGCATCGCCCAGCAGGAAGCGCGTCGGGAAGTTGTCCGTGCCGTCGCAGACCAGGTCGTAGCGGGGGATGAGGTCCAGCGCCGCTTCGGCGTCAAGCCGCAGGGGGTGGAGTTCGAGGCGCACCTCCGGGTTCAGGGCGCGCAGCGTCTCGGCCGCGCTGTCCACCTTGCGCGCGCCGATGCGCGCCGTGGCGTGGGCCACCTGGCGCTGGAGGTTCGACAGCTCCAGCACGTCGTCATCCACCAGCCCGATCGTGCCCACCCCGGCGGCCGCGAGGAACAGCGCCAGCGGCGAGCCCAGCCCGCCGGCGCCCACCACCAGCACGCGGGCCGCGCGCAGCCTGGCCTGGCCCACGGCCCCCACCTCCTTCAGCAGGATGTGGCGGGAGTAGCGGTGCAGCTCGCTCTCGGTGAAGTCGAGGTCCATGGGCGTCCATATGGCGGGGCGGCACCGGCTTGACCACCGGGGCGCTTCCATGGTCCGCCCGCAGGGCTTCCCGCGGAGAGAACCAGCCCATGCGCGTGCCCACCCCGAACCCGCCGCCCGGCATCATCGGCCACAACCGCTCGATGCTCACGCCCAGCTACGCCGTCTTCCCGCCGGAGGGGATCATGGACAGCCTGCTGCCGGGCTGGCCGGGCTGCATCATCCGCTTCCAGGCAAGCCCGCACATGGGCGCGCGCTTCGCCCAGGCGCTGGCGATCATCCCCGCCGGCTGCGGCAGCGCGGGCGCGCTGGATGCGGGGGTGCAGCATTTTTTCTATGTCCAGCAGGGCAGCCTTGAGGTGACGGTAGGCGGCGCTGTGCACAGCCTGCCCGTGGGCGGCTACTGCTACGTGCCGGAAGGCGTGCCGCTCTCTGTCCGCAACGCGGGGTCGGACGAAGCCCGCGCCATGTGGGTCCGCAAGCGCTTCCAGCCCGCGCCCGGCGTGGCGATGCCCGAGCCGATCATCGGCCACCGCGACACGGCGGAGCGCGAGGAGAACGGCCCGCGCTGGCGCGTGCTGCTGCTGGGCACCCGCCGCATGGCGATGGATTTCGAGATGAACATCATGGGCTACGCGCCGGGCGCCCATTTCTGGTGCGTGGAGACGCACGTGATGGAGCACGGGATGGTGATGCTGGAGGGCCAGTGCCTCCAGAGGCTCGGCCGCGAGTGGCACGAGCTGTGGGAGGGCGACTTCGTGTGGATGGGGCCCTACGTGCCGCAGCAGATCTACGCGACGGGGAACGCGAACTGCGAGTACATGCTGTACAAGGACGTGAACCGGGACGTGGCCCTCTAAAGAAAACTCACCGGGTCCACGTCCACCTGCACCCGCACGTGGCTGGGCACCTCCACCTTGCCCAGCCAGTCGCGCAGGATCGCCTGCACCGGCATCCCGCGCTCCGCCTTCAGCAGCAGCCGGTGCCGGTGCCGCCCGCGCAGCAGCGCCAGCGGCGCCGGGGCCGGGCCCAGCACCTGGATGGAATCGCCCGAGGGCGCGGCCAGCGACAGGTCCCGCGCCACCCGCTCGGCGGCGCGCGCCTCCTCGGACGACACGATCAGCGCCGCCAGCCGGCCGAAGGGCGGCCAGTGGCCGGGCCGGCGCTGCTCGCTTTCCGCGGACAGGAACCCCTCGAAATCGTCGCGCAGCAGGGCGGCCATCACCGGGTGCTCCGGGCTGAAGGTCTGGAGCAGCACGGTCCCTGGCGCCTCCGCGCGGCCGGCGCGGCCGGACACCTGGTGCAGCAGCTGCATGGTCCGCTCGCCCGCCCGCAGGTCGCCGCCCGCCAGGCCAAGGTCGGCATCCACCACGCCCACCAGCGTCAGGTGCGGGAAGTGCCAGCCCTTGGCGACGATCTGCGTGCCGATGATCAGGTCCACCTCGCGCTCCTCGATCTGGCGCGCGGCCTCCGCCGCCGCCGCCGGGCCGGGGATGGTGTCGCTCGCCATCACCAGCTTGCGGGCGTCCGGGAACAGGTCGGCCACCTCCTCCTGGATGCGCTCCACACCGGGGCCGATGGGCACCAGGGAATGCTCGGCGCCGCATTCGGCGCATTCGGGGCGCACCGGCTCCACATGGCCGCAATGGTGGCAGGTGAGGCGCTTCTGGGCGCGGTGCTCCACCAGCCAGGCGGTGCAGTTGGGGCACTGCATCCGGTGGCCGCAGGCGCGGCACAGCGTCAGCGGCGCGTAGCCGCGGCGGTTGAGGAACAGCATCGCCTGCTCGCCGCGCGCCAGCGTCTCGTGGATCGCCGCCACCAGCGGGCCGGACAGGAAGCGCCCGCGCTCGGGCGGCGTCGCGCGCAAATCCACCGCGCGCACGCCGGGCAGCGCCGCGCCGCCGTGGCGCGTGGGCAGCTGCACGCGGGCGTAGCGCCCGGCCTCGGCGTTGGTCACGCTTTCCAGCGAGGGCGTGGCGCTGACCAGCACGGTCGCCGCGCCCGAAAGGCGCGCGCGCACCACCGCCATGTCGCGCGCGTGGTAGATCACGCCATCCTCCTGCTTGAACGCCGTCTCGTGCTCCTCGTCCACCACGACGAGGCCGAGGTCGGGGAAGGGCAGGAACAGCGCCGAGCGCGCGCCGACCAGCACCGGCGCCTCGCCATCGGCCACCGCGCGCCAGGTGACGCGGCGCGTGCGCGAGGACAGCTCGGAATGCCACAGCGCGGGGGGCGCGCCGAAGCGCCGCTCGAACCGCGCGAGCCATTGGGTAGAGAGCGCGATCTCCGGCAGCAGCACCAGCGCCTGGCGGCCCTGGCGCAGCGTCTCCGCGATCGCGTCCAGGTACACCTCGGTCTTGCCGGAGCCGGTGACGCCTTGCAGCAGCGTCACCTCGAAGCCGCGCCTGGCCACGGAGGCGCGCAGGAAGGCGGCGGCCTCCGCCTGGTCCGGCTCGAATTGCGGCGCGGCGGCCCCGGGGTCGGGGCGGGGGAAGGCGGGGGCGCGGGGCAGCAGGGCGGGGGCCAGCAGCCCGGCATTGGCCATGCCGCGGATCACGCCGGGCAGCACCTCGGCGCGGCGGGCGATCTCGCCGCCCGTGAGGATGCCCTCGCCCAGCGCGTCGAGGGCGCGCAGGCGCTCGGGCGTCAGGCGCACGCCCTCGGGGCGGGGCGTCACGGCGCGCCAGCCGCCGGTCGCCGCCGGCTCGTCCAGCGCGGTGGGGGAGGACAGCGCCATGCGGAGCACCGCGCCGGGGGGCGTCAGCGTGTAGGCTGCCACCCAGTCCACGAAGCGGCGCAGGCTGGCGGTCATGGGCGGGGCGGGCTTCACCGCCAGCACCTCGCGCAGGCGGGATTCGGGGATGGCGTCGGGCGTTTCCGGCGGGTCCCACACCACGCCGATGGCGGTGCGCCCGCCCAGCGGCACCTCGACGATGGACCCCGGTTCCGCCGGAACCTCCGGCGGCAGGCGGTAGTCGTAGGTGCTGGCCAGCGGCAGCGGCAGCAGCACGGAGACGCGCCGGCCCGCGACGTGCGACCGCGGAAGCAGTTCCGCCTGTGCCTTCCTGAGAGGTGCCGCCATGGGCTATTGCTCCGACAAACCTTGCCCCCTGAAGGGACTTCGCATGAAATTCTTCGTTGACAGCGCCGACGTGGCCGAGATCAAGGCCCTCGCCGGCACCGGGCTGATGGATGGCGTCACCACCAATCCCAGCCTGATCGCCAAGTCGGGCCGGAAGATGAGCGAGGTGATCGCCGAGATCTGCTCCCTCACCGACGGCCCCGTTTCCGCCGAGGTCACGGCCGCCGACCTCGACACCATGCTGCGCGAGGGCCGCTACCTGCGCGACATCGCGAAGAACGTGGCGGTGAAGGTGCCGCTGACCGAAGCCGGGCTGCGGGCCTGCAAGGCGCTGAGCGACGAGGGCACCCCGGTCAACGTCACCCTGTGCTTCTCGGCACCCCAGGCGCTGATCGCCGCCAAGGCTGGCGCGGCGTTCATCTCGCCCTTCATGGGAAGGCTGGACGACATCGGCCAGGACGGCCTCGATCTCATCCGCGATGTGGTCACGATTTATTCCAACTACAAGTTCCGGACGGAGGTGCTGGCCGCCTCCGTGCGCCACCCTGTGCACGTGCTGCATTGCGCGAAGATCGGCGCGCACGTGGCCACCATGCCGCCCGCCGTCATCAAGTCGCTGTTCCGGCACCCGCTGACGGACCGCGGTGTGGAGCAGTTCACCGCCGACTGGGCGAAGACCGGCCAGAGCATCCTTTGATGCGGCCGCAGGCTGCATCAAAGGATTGTTTCTTCGTGCCCTCAGGCGCCGGGCGCGGCCATCCGGCCGCTTGGCTTCGCCGCGGCACGGACGCGCCGGTTGCACGCGCGGTCTGGCGGCGCCGGCCGCCGTGCGGCCGGACTTCGGTCCCTTCTTCCGCCGCTGACCGATGACCCCCGACTCCGTCGAAGCCTGGCTGCGCGCCAACCCGGAGTTCCTCGCCTCCCGCCCCGGCCTCTACGGCGCGCTGGCCCCGCCGGAGCGCCACCACGGCGCGCCGCTCGCCGACCACATGGCCGCGATGATCGCCGCCGGCCGGCAGGAGACGGCGCGGGTGCTGGAGGCGCACCGCGCCCGCCAGTCCCTCGCCGCGCGGGTGAACGAGGCGGTGCTGGCCCTGCTGCGCGCCCCCTGCGCCTTGGAATGCGCCGCCGAGGAATGGCCCGCCCTGCTGGCCATGGACAGCGTGCGCCTGCTGGTGGAGGGCGAGCCGCGCCGCCACCGCGTCGCCATCCGCCGCGGCATGGCGGCGGCGCTGCTGCCCGGCGGGCGCACCGTGACGCGCGCCGGCACCGCCAGCGCCACCCTGCACGGCGAGGCGGCGCCACTGGTCCTGCGCGAGGCGCTGGTGCCGCTGGCCCCCGGCGCCCTGCTGGTGCTGGGCGTGCGCGAGGCGCGGCTGCTGCCCGCCCAGCCGCAGCCCCTGGCCTTCCTCGGCCGGGCGCTGGCGGTGCGGATCGGCGAGGGCCCGGGCTGGGCATGACGGCGGCGATGACCGGCACCGAGGCTGCCGCCGCCTTCCTGCGCTGGCTGGAGGAGGAGCGCCGCGCCTCGCCCCACACCCTCGCCGCCTATGGGCGCGACGTGGCGGATTTCCTGCATTTCCTGTCCGCGCATTTCGGCGGCGAGCCGGACATGGACGCGCTCGCCGACCTGTCCCAGGGCGACCTGCGCGGCTTCCTGGCGGCGCGGGCCACCGCCGGCGCCGGCAACGCCACGCGGGCTCGGCAGCTCGCGGCGGTGCGCGCCTTCCTGCGCTTCCTGTCGCGCCACCACGGCCTGCCGCCGCTGGCGCTCGCCGGCATGCGCGGGCCCAGGCGCGTGCCGCCCATCCCCCGCGCCCTGTCGCCGGCCGATGCGCGGGAGATCGCGCGCGACGTCGGCGTGGCGCACCAGTCCGAGCGCGCGGTGAACCCCGCCCTGCAATCGGCGCGCGACACGGCGCTGCTCACGCTGCTCTACGGCTGCGGCCTGCGCATCTCCGAGGCGCTGGGGCTGGAGGTGCGCGACGCCCCGCTGCCCGGCGGCACGGGGGCGCTGCGGATCACCGGCAAGGGCGGCAAGCAGCGCCTGGTGCCCGTGCTGCCCGCGGTGCGCGAGGCCCTCGCCGCCTACCTGCGCCACCGCCCCCCCGGCGAGCCGGGCGACCCCCTGTTCCTGGGCGTGCGGGGCGAGCGGCTGGACCGCGCCGTGGCCAACAAGGCGATGCGCGACGCCCGCCGCCTGCTGGGCCTGCCCGAGCACGCCACGCCGCACGCGCTGCGCCATTCCTTCGCCACCCACCTGCTGGCCGGCGGCGCGGACCTGCGTGCGATCCAGGAGCTGCTGGGCCATGCCAGCCTGTCCACCACCCAGCGCTACACCGCGGTGGACGCGGAAGGGCTGCTGGCGACGTGGCGCCTCAGCCATCCGCGGGCGGATGGGTGAATCAGGGCGGGCAGCGGACCACCAGGCTGGCCTGCGCCACGCCGCCATGGGAGGTCGGCATGAGGGAGGTGGTGGGCGAGACGCCGGCGCGCAATTCCGACATCGCGGCGTTGGTGCACATCACGAAGCCGCTGCCGCCGGGCGGCAGTCCCTGGCCGCCCGACAGCCGCATGAACGCGCCCTGGGCGCCGGCCGAGGCCGCGGCAGCCAGGACCGCGCCGGCGAGGAAGCCGGCGGCGAAGCGGCCGCGGGTTGGAAGGGTTGGCATGGGTCTCTCCGGTTGAGCGCGGCGATCATGGGCGCTTCGTCGCGCGCCTGTCCAACCGGCGCGTCCCTCACCCCCAGCGGCGCAGCGCGCGCTTGGCGATGGCCATGCGGTGCACCTCCGTCGGCCCCTCATAGACGCGCATCAGCCGCACCTGCTGCGCCATCAGCTGCAAGGGCAGCTCGCGCGTCATGCCCATCGCGCCATGGGCCTGCATGGCGTGGTCCAGCACCTCGGTGGCCAGCTCGGTGGTGAAGACCTTGATCATGCTGGCCTCGTCGCGCAGGTCGCCGCCGCGGTCCAGCGTGGCGGCGCCCGCCTGCACCATCAGCCGCGCGGCGTGGATCCTCGTCGCCGCATCGGCGATCCACCACTGCACCGCCTGGCGGTCGGCCAGCAGCGCGCCGAAGGTGCGGCGCTGCTTGGCGTGCTGGCACATCATCTCCAGCGCGCGGCTCGCCATGCCGATGCAGCGCGCCCCCATCTCCAGCCGCCGCACGTTCAGCCGCAGCTGCATGGGCGCGTAGCCCTGGCCCTCCGCGCCCAGCAGGTTGGCGGCCGGCACGCGGCAATCCTCGAAGACCAGCTCATAGACGCGCCGCCCGCCGATCAGCTTGATCTGCCGCTCGACGATGAAGCCGGGCGTGCCGCGGTCCACCAGGAAGGCGCTGACGCCCTCCGGCCCCTTGCCCGGCGCGGTGCGCGCCATGAGGATGATGAAGTCCGAGGACGGCACGCGCGAGACCCAGATCTTGCGCCCGTTGACCACCCACTCCCCGCCGTCGCGCACCGCCTTGGTCAGCATCCCCGCCGGGTCGCCACCCGCGCCCGGCTCGCTGATGGCGATGCACGACGTCGTCTCGCCGGCGGCGTAGGGCAGCAGGTAGCGCCGGCGCTGCTCGTCATTCGCGGCGGCGAGCAGCATGTGCAGGTTGGGGCTGTCGGGCGGGATGGTGAAGGGCGTCACCGTGCGGCCCAGCGCCTCGTGGACCATCACCAGCGCGGTGGCGGGCAGTTCCGCGCCGCCCAGCGCCTCCGGCACGTCCAGGCCCCAGAGGCCCAGCTCGCGGCACTTCGCGTGCAGCGGCGCCAGTTCCTCGTCCGTCAGCGCGTAGGGGCCGCCCTCGGCCTCGCGCAGCAGCACGGCGCTTTCCAGCGGCAGGAGCTCGCGCTCGACGAAGCGGGAAACGAGGTCCAGCAGCATGCGCTGCTCGTCGGGTGCGTGGGTGTCCATGCTTCAGCGTCCCTGGAAGTGGGGGGTGCGGCGCTCGCGCATCGCCGCCAGCCCTTCCGTGAAATCGGCCGTTTCGCGCAGGCGGGCCTGCTCGGCCAGTTCATGCGCGGTGGCGGCGGCGAAGGCGTCCGCCAGCCCGGCGCGCAGCGTGGCGCGGGTGGCGGCGATGGCCAGCGGCGCGGCCTCCGCGATCTCGCGCGCCAGCGCCGTCGCCGCGTCCAGCAGGGATTCCTGCGGCACCAGCAGGTCGGCCAGGCCCATCGCCACCGCCTCCGCGCCCCCGATGCGGCGGCCGGTGTAGAACAGCAGCGCCGCCTTCTGCGCGCCAAGCAGCCGCGGCAAGGTGTGCGTCAGCCCGAAGCCGGGATGGTAGCCCAGCCGGGTGAAGTTGGCCGAGAAGCGCGCGCCCTCGCAGGTCACGCGGAAATCCGCCGCCACGGCCAGCCCCAGCCCGGCGCCCACCGCCGCGCCCTGCAGCGCGGCGATGACGGGCTTGCGCGTGCGATACGCCCGCATGCCCTCGTCGTAGATGGTGCGCCCCGCGGCGTCGGCGTCGCCCGCGCGCCGCCCCGGCTGGCCGAGCTGCGCGCCGGCGCAGAAGTGCTTGCCCTCCGCGCACAGCACCACCGCGCGCACGGCGTCGTTGGCGTCGAAGGCTTCCAGCGCGTCGGCGATGGACGCCATCAGCGCGCGGTCGAGGAAGTTCTCAGGCGGGCGGTTGAGCGTGATGCGGCCGACCGCGCCGTCGTGGGTGGCGAGCAGGTCGGTCATTCCACCGTGGCCCCGGCCTTGCGGACGATCTCGGCCCAGCGGCCGATCTCGGCGGCGATGAAGGCGGTGAACTCGGCGGGCGTGCTGGCCACCGGCTCGGCGCCCGCCTCCACCAGCTGGCGGTCGATCTCGGGGCGGCGCAGCACCGCGATGGTGTCCGCGGCGATCTTCTGCACGACCTCCGGCGGCGTGCGCGCGGGCGCCGCCATGCCGAACCAGGAGGAGGCGTCGAACCCCGCGAAGCCGCTTTCCTGCATCGTCGGCAGGTCGGGCAGGTTGCGGCTGCGGCGGCGGGACGACACGGCGATGGCGCGCAGCTGCCCGGACCTCACCTGCTCGATCACCGAGGGCGCGGTGGCGAACATGAAGTCCAGCCGCCCGCTCAGCAGGTCGTTGATGGCGACAGCGCCACGATAGGGGACGTGCAGCGTCTCGATCCCCGCCATCTGGTCCAGCAGCGCGCCGGCCAGGTGCGCCGCGGTGCCCACCCCGGTGGAGCCGTAGGACAGCGCCCCCGGCCGCGCCCGCGCGCGCGCCACGAGATCGGCCACCGAGCGCACGGGCGAGGCGGGTGCGACCACCAGGATGTTCGACACATCCGCCAGCAGCGACACCGCCGCCAAGTCTCGCCGCGAATCATAGGGCATGGTGCGGTAGAGCGACATGTTCACGGCGAGCGGCCCGTTGGAGCCGACCAGCAGCGTGTGCCCGTCCGGCGGCGAGCGCACCACGAATTCCGTGCCGATGTTGCCCCCCGCGCCGGGCCGGTTCTCCACCACCACCGGCTGGCCCCAGAGCTGGGCGAGCTGGTTGCCCAGCAGGCGCGCGATGATGTCCGTCGTGCCGCCGGCGGTGAAGGCGACGATGATCCGCACCGGCCGCTCCGGCCAGGCGGGCTGGGCGTGGGCGGGGGCTGCCAGCAGGGCCGGGGCGAACAGCAGGGGGCGGCGGCGCATGGGCGGTTCCTCGGGTGTTTTGCCGCAGCATCGGGGCGGGGCGCCCCCGGCGCAACGCCGCGCTGCGAAAGCTGGCATGACCGATGCTCATGCCACGCCGTGCCGCGGCCCCGGCTAGAACAGCCGCCGGAGGAACCGCCCATGCAGAACCCGCTGCCCGTCCTGGCCGCCGAGGCCGCGTCCTGGCGCACCCGCCCCTGGCCCGCGGGGCTGGAGCACCACGCCCGCCGCGCCCTGCTGGACTGGTTCGCCGCCCTGCTGCCCGGCTGCGCGCAGCCGCCCGCCACGCTGCTGGCCGCCGCACTCGCGGAGGAGCGCGGCAACGGGGACGCCGTCTGCTACGTGGACGGCCATCGCGGCGGCATCCGCCACGCGGCGCTGCTGAACGCCACCGCCAGCCATGCCATCGAGTTCGACGACATCTTCCGCGATGGCGGCTACCACCCGGCGGTGGCGACGATCCCGCCGGCCCTGGCCGCCGCCCAGGCGCGAGGCGCGTCCATGGACACGCTGCTGCGCGCCATCACCGCGGGCTACGAGGTCGGCTGCCGCGTGGCGCTGGCGGTGCAGCCCAGCCATTACCGCTTCTGGCACACCACCGGCACCGTCGGCACGCTGGGCGCCGCCGCCGCCGTCTCGGTCATGCTTGGGCTGGATGAGGACCGCACCGCCCACGCCATCGCCACCGCCGCCACCATGGCCGGCGGCCTCCAGCAGGCCTTCCGCGGGGAGGGCATGAGCAAGCCGCTCCACCCCGGCCATGCGGCGGAGGCCGGGGCGCTGGCCGCCATGGCCGCGGCGCATGGCGTGACGGGGGCGCTGGACGTGCTGCACGGCCCCGCCGGCTTCGCCGCCGCCACCAGCGAGGACGCGGGCAAGTGGGACGCCGCCCTCGCCGGGCTGGGCGAGGAGCACGCCATCGCACGCATGACCTTCAAGAACCACGCCTGCTGCGGCCACATCTTCGCCGCCCTGGACGCCGTCACGGAGCTGCGCGCCCAGCACGGCTTCGCGCCCGCGCAGGTGGCGGCGGTGCATGTCGGCGGCTACGGCCCGACCAAGACGGTGTGCGACCGGCCCGACCCGCGCACGGAGGGGGAGGCGCGCTTCTCCACCCAGTACTGCGTCGTGGCGCTGCTGCACCTGGGCGGCGTGCGCCTGGCCGCCTTCGACGCCGCGAACCTGGAAAGCCCCGCCATCCGCGCCGACATGGCCAAGGTAACGGTGAGCCTGGACCCGGAGCTGGCCGACGCCTACCCCAGGCGCCGCGCCGCCCGCGTCACCCTGCGCCTGCACGACGGCCGCGTGCTGGAGCGCTTCCAGCCGACCCGCAAGGGCGACCCGGACATGCCGCTCTCGGATGCCGACCTCGCCGCGAAATTCGCCGAGCTGGTGACGCCCGTGCTGGGCGCGGCCAACACCGCGCGCCTGCGCACCGCGCTGCTGGAGGGCGACGCCCTGCCCGGCGCCGTGTCGCCGCTCCTGGATCAGGCCAGCGCGGCGTCCTGAGCGGCCTCGGCCTGCACCCAGGCCAGGAAGGCGCGGCCCTTGCGGTCGGGCGGGCGGTCGGCGGGCCAGACCAGGTGGTGGCCGCCCGCGCGCTCCACGGCGGTGAAGACCGGCAGGAGGCGGCCCTCGCGCAGGTCGCCCGCCATCAGCGGGAACTGGCCGATGGCGATGCCCAGCCCCTGCTCGGCGGCACCGTAGGTCAGCACGGAGGAGGTGAACTCCACCCCCTCGCGCCACAGATCCCCCCGGCCGATGCCCGCCAGCCAGTCGCGCCAGTCGTCGCGGCGGTAGCGCGAGACGAGCAGCCGGTGCCGGCGCAGGTCGTCGGGCGCGCGCAGCTTCGCGGCCAGGGCGGGCGCGCAGACGGGTTGCAGGATGTCGGGCAGCAGCCGCCGCGCTTCCAGCCCCGGCCAAGTGCCGCCGCCGAGCTGGATGGCCATGTCCACCGCCTCGCGCCGGAACTCCACCGGGCGGGCGGAGGAGGAGAGGCGCAGCGCGATCCCCGGATGCAGCGCCTCGAAGCGCGGCAGGCGCGGGATCAGCCACTTGGCGGCGACGGTGGGATAGACGCGCAGCCGCAGCGGCGCCTCGTGCGCGGTGCGGCGCAGGGCGGCGGTGGCGGCGAGCAGCGCGTCGAAGGCGGGGATGGCGGCGTCGCGCAGCGCCTCGCCTTCCGGCGTCAGGGCGATGCCGTGCCGCTCGCGCACGAAGAGGCGCGTGCCCAGCCAGCCCTCCAGCACCGCCACCTGGCGCGAGACGGCGGATTGCGACACGCCCAGCGCCTCGCCCGCCCGCGTGAAGGACAGGGTGCGCGCGGCGACCGAGAAGGCGTGCAGCGGGTTGAACGGCGGGGCGGGCCCTTCCATGCGTCCAGGCATACCGGAAACTCCTGCCTGGATGAAGGCCGGGCCCCTCGCGGCGCGCGGGGGGGCGGGGCAGGATGCGCCTCGACGGAGGGAACTGGCATGGCGGGTGATACGGGGGCGCTGCTGGCGCCGCGCTCGGTGGCGATCATCGGCGCGTCGGACGACGCGTCCAAGACCGCCGGGCGGCCGCTGCGCTTCCTGCGCGCCGCCGGCTATGCCGGGCGGGTCTTCCCCATCGCACGGCGCGAGACGGTGCTGGGCGAGCGCGCCTTCCCGTCCCTGGACGCGCTGCCGGAGCGGCCGGACCACGCCTTCGTGCTGCTGCCCACGGAGGGCGCGATGGCGGCGGTGGCGGATTGCGCGCGCCTGGGCATCCCGGCGGTGACGGTGCTGGCCGGCGGCTTCTCCGAGTCCGGCCCCGAGGGCGCGGCGCGCGAGGACGCGCTGCGCGCCACCCTGCGCGGCGGCTCCACGCGGCTGCTGGGGCCGAACTCCATCGGCTGGGCCAACCTGCACGAAGGCCTGGTGCTGACCGCCAACGCCGCCTTCGCCGAGGCGCCCTTGCCGAAGGGCGGGCTGTTCGTCGCCTCGCAGAGCGGCTCGATGATCGGCGCTCTCATGTCGCGCGGCAAGGCGAAGGGGCTGGGCTTCTCGACGTTGGTTTCGGTCGGCGCGGAGGTGGACCTGGACGTGGGCGCGGTGTGCCTGGCCGGCCTGGACGATCCGCGCACGGACGCCTTCCTGCTGTTCCTGGAAACGCTGCGCGGCGCGGCCACGCTCCGCGCCTTCGCGCATGCGGCGGCGGCGCGCGGCAAGCCGGTGGTGGCCTACAAGCTTGGTCGCTCGGCGGAGGCGGCGGAGCTGGCGCAGTCCCACACCGGGGCGCTGGCGGGCGAGGACGACCTGGCCGACGCCTTCCTGGCCGATTGCGGCATCGCGCGCGTGGACACGCTGGAGGGGCTGCTGGAAGCGCCCGCCTTGCTGCGGCGCGTGCCCATCCGCCCGCTGCGCCGAAGCCCGCGCGTGGGCGTCGTCACCACCACCGGCGGGGGTGCGGCGATGGTGGTGGACCAGCTCGGCATCCGCGGCGTGGCGGCGGAAGCGCCGTCGGACGCCACCCGCGCGGCGCTCGCGGCGGCGGGCATCGAGCCGGGCCACGGCCGCATCCTGGACCTGACCCTGGCCGGCACCCGGCCCGAGGTGATGCGCGCCGCGCTGGACGCGCTGCTGGCCGCGCCCGAGTTCGACATGGTGGTGGCCGTCGTCGGCTCCTCGGCGCGCTTCAACCCCGACCTGGCCGTGCAACCGGTGGCGGAAGCGGCGGCCACCGCGCCCCACCTCGCCGCCTTCTGCGTGCCCGAGGCGCCGGAGGCGCTGGCCCTGCTGGCCGTCGCCAGGGTGCCCGCCTTCCGCACGCCCGAGGCCTGCGGCGACGCCATCGCCGCCGCCTTCCGCCGCCACATGCCGCGCGAAACGGCCGGCGTGCCGCCCTTGCCCGGCGATGGCCGCGCGCTGGACGAGGCGGAGGGCTACGCGCTGCTCGGCCTGCCGCACGCCGCCTGCGCCGTGCTGGGCGAGGCGCCCCCGCCGCCCTTCCCGCTGGCGGTGAAGGCGCTGCACCGCGACATCCTGCACAAGACGGAGATCGGCGGCGTGGCGCTCGGCATCGCCGACGCCGCCGCGCTGGACGAGGCCGCCGCGCGGGTGCGCGCCGACGTGGCGCGGCACCGGCCGGAGCTGGGCGAGGTCCGCATCCTGCTGCAATCCATGGCGAAGGGCCTGGGCGAGGTGCTGCTGGGCTTCCGCCGCGACGCGCAGGTGGGGCCGGTGGTGGTGCTCGCCGCCGGCGGCACGCTGACGGAGGTGCTGCGCGACCGCGCCGTGCGCATGGCCCCCGTGACGCGCGAGGACGCGGAGGCGATGATCGCCGAGGTCCGCAGCCTGCGCGCGCTGGAGGGCCATCGCGGCAAGGCGCGCGGCGACGTGGCCGCGCTGGCCGAGGCGGTGGTGGCCATGTCCCGCCTCGCCGAGCGCGCCGAGGTGCTGGAGGCGGAGGTGAATCCGCTGCTGGTGCTGGCGGAAGGGCAAGGCGTGCTGGCGCTGGACGCCGTGGTCACCCTGGCGGGATAAGGGGCGCGCAGACCATCCGCCCGCCGAGCTCGCCCACCACCGCGTCAACCCCGTAGGCCGCGCGCAGCCGCGCGGGGGTCAGCAGCGCGGCCGGGGGCAGCGGGCCGTGCAGCGCGCCGCGGTGCAGCAGCAGCGCGGCATCGCCCAGCAGCAGCGCGTGGTCGGGGTGGTGCGTCGTCATCAGCACCGCCAGACCGCCGCGCGCCAGGGCGCGGAGCTGGCCCAGCACCCGCGCCTGGTTGCCGAAGTCGAGCGAGGCCGCCGGCTCGTCCAGCACCAGCGCCGCCGCCTCCTGCGCCAGCGCGCGGGCGATGAGGACGAGCTGCCGCTCGCCGCCCGACAGCTCCGTCACCGGGCGCGGGGCGAGGTGGGCGACGCCCAGCCGCTCCAGCGCCGCCTCAGCCACCGCGAAGTCCCGCGCGCCGGGGGCGGCGAAGAGGCCGAGGCGCGCGGCGCGGCCCATCGCCACCACCTCCCGCACCGGATAGGCGAAGGCGGGCGGGGCGGATTGCGGGACATAGGCGATGCGCCGCGCCACCGCGCGCGGGGCGTGGCGGGCCAGCGGCACGCCATCCAGCAGCACCGTGCCGGCCAGCGGCGGCAGCAGCCCCAGCAGGGTCCGCAGCAGCGTCGTCTTGCCGCCGCCGTTGGGCCCCAGCAGGCACAGCACCTCGCCCGGCCGCAGCGCCAGCGACAATCCGCGCGCGACGGGCGCGCCGCGATGGCCGATGGCGAGGTCGCGCGCCTCAAGCATCACCGTCCCCGCGCCAGCAGCCACAGGAACAGCGGCGTGCCCAGCACTGCTGTCAGCACGCCCAGCGGCAGCTCCGTGCGCCCCAGCGTGCGCGCCAGCGTGTCCACCAGGAGCAGGAAGGCCCCGCCCAGCAGGGCGGAGAGCGGCAGCATCCGCCGCAGCCCCGGCCCGCCCAGCAGCCGGGCGATGTGCGGCACCACCAGCCCCACCCAGCCCACCGCGCCGGCCAGCGCGGTGACGGCGGCGGTGCAGAGCGTGGCGGCCGCCACCGCCACCGCGCGCAGCGTCGTCGTCCGCACGCCCAGGGCGCGGGCTTCGTCCTCGTCCAGCGTCAGCAGGTTCAGCCGCCAGCGCAGCAGCAGCAGCACCGCCAAGCCCAGCAGCGCGGGGGGTGCGGCGGCCAGCACGTCGCCCCGCGTCACCGCGCTCAGCGTGCCCAGCAGCCAGAAGGTGATGGCCGGAAGCTGGTTGTAGGGGTCGGCCAGGATCTTCATCAGGGAGATGCCGGCGCCCATCAAAGCGCCCAGCGCCACGCCGGCCAGCACCAGGCCCAGCACCGGGTCGCCCCGCCCGCGCAGCGCCGCCGCCACCGCGCCCACCAGCGCCACCGCGCCCAGCCCGCCGGCAAAGGCCAGCCCCTGCACGGCAGCCACCGGCAGGCCCAGGAAGATGCCCAGCACCGCCCCCAGCGACGCCCCGGCCGAGACGCCCAGCAGGTCGGGGCTCGCCAACGGGTTGCGGAACATCGCCTGGAAGGCCGCCCCCGCCGCGGCCAGCGAGGCGCCGACCAGCAGCGCGGCGCCGATGCGCGGGGCGCGGATGTTCCAGAACACCAGCGCCGCCGGCCCCTGCTCGCGCCCCAGCAGGATGGCGGGGAGCTGCGCGGGGGCGATCGGGAAGCGTCCCATGCCCAGCGCCAGCAGCATGGCGAGCAGCAGCGCCGCCAGCGCCAGGCCCCAGGCCAGGGCGCCCCTCACGGCAGGGCGGGGCGCAGCAGCGCTTCCACCTGGGCGGCATCCGGCCGGCGGTGCAGGAAGGCCGCATGGAAGTCGGCCACCGCGCCGGGCAGCGCCGCGCGCGGGGCCAGGCCCCACAGCGCCGGCAGCCACAGCAGCCCCAGCAGCCGGTTCACCGAGGGCGGGAAGTCCACCCACCCGAAGGGCAGGAAGGGCGAGGCCGCCAGCCGGCCCTGGCGCACCGCCGGCAGCGCCGACCACAGCCGGTCGCCCCGCGCGAAGGCCGGGAAGTCGGGATGGATGGAGATGACCCAGTCCGGGTTCCAGGCGAAGGCCTGCTCCACCGACACCGGCACCAGGGAGCCGGCGCCGAGCGCGGAGGCGGCGACGTTCTCCGCCCCCGCGAACTCGATGATCTCGGTGTTGATGGAGCCGGCCACCCCCGTCTCGGTGCCACGGGGGCCGCGCAGGTAGAGCACGCGCGGGCGGCCGCGGGCGCGCAGGTTGGCGGCGTGGGCCTGCGCCGCGTCCAGGATGCGTTCGGCCATGCCGGCCAGCGGCGCCGCGTCGCGCCCCAGCGCCGCGCCCAGGCGGCGCAGCGCGGCGGGGATGCGCGCCAGCGCGCCGTCCAGCAGCAAGGTCGGGATGCTGGTCTGCGCCTGCACCCGGTCGGCCAGGCTGGCGAAGGTGGGGCGCACCGAGCCGTAGTCGAGCACCAAATCCGGCCGGTCGCGCAGCAGGGCCTCCAGGTTGGCGGTGTTGTCGCGGCCCGTCAGGCGGCCCACCTCGGGCAGCTTCGCGCTGGCGGGGGGCAGGAAGGCGGCCTCGGCCGGGGAGGGCGGGCGGGTCATGTCGGGCGCCAGCGCGTGCAGCAGGATGGCGGCGGGCGGGCCGGCGGGGTGGATGCGCGCCACCCGCGCCGGCAGGGGCACGCTGCGCCCGGCATCGTCGGTGAACACGCCCTGCGCCAGCGCCGGCGCGGCCAGCGGCAGGGCCAGCAGGGCGCGGCGCGGCGTCACCCCTCGGCCACGCCCACCATCACGTCGCTGGCCTTCACCACGGCCACCGCGGGGGCGCCCACGGCCAGATCCAGCTCCTCGGCGTATTCATTGGTGATGGCGGCGGTGAACACCACGCCGGGCGCCACCTCGATCTGGACATGCGTCGTCGTCACGCCCTTGCGGATGGCGGTGATGGTGCCGGCGAACTGGTTGCGGGCGGAGAGCTTCAGCATGGGCGGGTCCTACGGAAGCTCGAAGCCGTGCCGGGCCAGGATCGCCTGGGCCGGGGGCGACAGGATGAAGGCGGTCAGCCGCGCCGCCTCCGGGCGGGCCGACAGCACCACCATGCCGTATTCCGCCGAAACAGCCAGGGCCGGCGGCACCTCCACCTGCTGCAAGGCCGGGTCCGCGCGCCGGGCCAGCACGGCGTTGGTGCAGTAGGTGAGGAACAGGTTCGCCGCGCCGCGCGCGAACTGCCAGGCGTAGAGGTCCTGCCCCTCGGGCGGGCGGACGCTGTCGGCGCCGCCGGTGAGGAGGAGCGCCTTGCCCTCCAGCGCCGCGCGCGCGCCGGGGCGGACGGCATCGGCGCGGGCGAACAGCTCGAAGGCGTAGTCCCCCGCCGGGTCGGCGCGGGGGGTGGAGGTGCCGAGCTTCACCGCCGGGTCCAGCATCCGCTCCAGCAGCGTGTCCTCCGCCACCGCAAGCCCGGGGCGCGCGATGGCGCAGAGGCGGTTGCGGGCGAAGGCCACCGTGCTGCCCAGCGCCCGCGGGTGCTCCATGTTGGCGGAGGCGAAGACGTCCTGCGCCTCGCCGCCCGCGATGCGCTGCCGCAGCAGGCCGGAGGGGCCGAAGGTCAGCGCCACCGGGCCGAAGGCGCCCGCCACCTCCGTCATCGCCGCGCGCAGGGAGCCGGCGGCGGCCAGGCGCGGCGCCTCCTGCGCCGCAGCCGGCATTGCCAGCAGCAGCAGCGCGGCCAGCAGCCCGCGCCTCACGAGCGCGGCTCGGGCTGGTCGGCGTTGGGGAAGAACAGCTGCTCGCCGTTGATCTGGAAGCCGGCGATGGCGCGCTGCCCATTCGGGGACACCACCCAGTCGGCGAAGCGCTGCGCGTCGGCGGCCTTCACGTGCGGGTGGCGCTGGGGGCTGACCACCATCACGCCGTACTGGTTGAACAGCCGCGCGTCGCCCTCCACCAGGATGCGCAGCCCCTGGCGGTTGCGGAAGCTCAGCCAGGTGCCGCGGTCCGTGAGGATGTAGGCGTCCTGCGCGGCCGCCGTGTTCAGCGCCGGGCCCATGCCCTGGCCGACCTCGCGGTACCAGGCGCCGCGGCCGGCGGCGGGGTCCACGCCGGCAAGCTGCCACAAGCGCAGCTCGGCGGCATGGGTGCCGGAGCGGTCGCCGCGGCTGATGAAGGGCGCGCGCGCCTCGGCGATGCGGCGCAGGGCGTCGTTGGTGTCGCGCAGGCTGGCCACCCGCGCGGGGTCGGCGGCGGGGCCGGCGATCACGAAGTCGTTGAACATGACGTGCCGGCGCGGGCCGCCGAAGCCCTCGGCCACGAAGCGCTCCTCGGCGGCGCGGTCGTGCACGAAGACCAGGTCGGCATCGCCGCGCCGGCCCACGTCCAGCGCCTGGCCGGTGCCGAGCGCCACCACGCGGACCGCGATGCCGGTCTCGGCGGTGAAGATGGGCAGCAGGTGGCGGAACAGGCCGGACTGCTCGGTGCTGGTGGTGCTGGCCACCGTGATGAAGCGCTCCTGCGCCGCGGCGGGCAGCGCGAGGAGGCAGAGGGCGAAGACGGCGCGTCTCAGGAACATCGGGAACCTCACCAATGCAGGTCGCCGCGCAGGAAGGCCGCGGCTTCGGGGGTTGCGGGACCGGCGAAGAAGCGCTCGGCCGGCGCGTGCTCGCGCAGGCGGCCGGCGTGCAGGAACACCACCTCGCCGGCCAGGCGCCGGGCCTGGGCGAGGTCGTGCGTCGTCATCACGATGCGCGTGCCCGCGGCGGCGAGGCGGGCGACGATGGCCTCCACCGCGCGGGCGGCGGCGGGGTCCAGGCTGGCGCAGGGCTCGTCCAGGAACAGCACCTCGGGCATCAGCGCGGCGGCGCGGGCGAGCGCGAGGCGCTGCCCCTCGCCGCCCGAGAGGCTGCGCGCGGCCTGCCCGGCCAGGGGCAGCAGGCCCACCTGGTCCAGCGCGGCGCGGGCGCGCTCCGTCGCCTCGGCGCGCGGCACCCCGGCCAGGCGCAGCCCGTAGCGGGCGTTGGCGAGCACGGAGCGGCGCAGCAGCACCGGGCGCTGGAACACCATGGCCTGGCGGCGCGGCAGGTCGCGCGCCCAGGTGACGCTGCCCTCGGTGGGGCGCAGCAGCCCGTGCAGCAGGCGCAGCAGCACGGACTTGCCGGCGCCGTTCGGGCCGATGACCAGGGTGGGCGGGCCGGCGGCGAGCGCGAGGTCCACGCCGCGCAGCCGGGCGGGGGTGTAGCCCAGCCCCTCCGCGCGGAGCGGCAGGATGGAGGGGGGTTCGCGCATCACGCCCCCCGCGTCCGCAGCGCCTGGGCCAAGGCGTTCACCAGCAGCACCACCAGCATCAGCACCATGCCGAGCGCCAGCGCCAGCGGCAGGTTGCCGGCGCTGGTCTCCAGCGCGATGGCGGTGGTCATCACGCGGGTGAAGCCCTCGATGTTGCCGCCGACGATCATCACCGCGCCCACTTCCGCGCAGGCGCGGCCGAAGCCGGCCAGCAGCACCGTCAGCAGGGCGAAGCGCCCGTCCCACAGCAGGGTGGGCACCGCGCGCAGCGGGCCGGCGCCCAGCGAGTGCAGCTGCTCCGCATACTCCTCCCACAGCGATTCCAGCACCTGGCGCGACAGGGCGGCGAGGATGGGGGTGATCAGCACCGCCTGGGCGATCACCATGGCGGCGGGCGTGAACAGCAGCCCCCAATGCCCCAGCGGGCCGGAGCGCGAGAGCAGCAGGTAGATCAGCAGCCCCGCCACCACCGGCGGCAGCCCCATCAGCGCGTTGAGCAGGGTGAGGACGGCGCCGCGCCCGGGGAAGCGCAGCACGGCCAGCAGCGCGCCCAGCGGCAGCCCGATGCAGGCCGCCACCAGCAGCGCCGTGAGCGACACGCGCAGGGACAGCGCAACGATGCGCGCCACCGCCGGATCGGCGGTGACGAGGAGGTCGAGCGCGGTGGTGGCGGCGGTGCCGAGGTCTGACAACGGGACGGTTCCAGGATGCCTCCCAAGCTGTGGACGGCAGGCTTGGGCGTCAATCTTGACGCTGGCCCATCACCTGCCGGATTCTGCCGGCCGATGCCGGATGTCTTGACCCTGCCGGAAGCCGCCGCCTGGCTGCGCCTGTCCGAACGTTCGCTCTACGCCCTCGCACGGGCGCGGCGCGTGCCAGGGGCGATGCTGGGCGGCAAGTGGGTCTTCCCCCGCCGCGCCCTGGAGCGCTGGCTGGCGGCCCAGGCGGAGGAAGCGCTGCCCGCCGGCGCGGCGCCGGCGCCGCCCATCCTGGCCGGCAGCCACGACCCGCTGCTGGACTGGGCGGTGCGCCAGTCCGGCTGCGGCCTGGCCCTGCGCGGCGGCGGCAGCCTGGAGGGGCTTTCCGCCCTGGCCGCGGGCGAGGCGCTGGCCGCCGCCCTGCACCTGCTGGACGCCGACACCGGCCGCTTCAACGAGCCCGCGGTGCGGGAGATGCTGCCCGGGCGCGCCGTGGTCGGCATCACCTGGGCCTGGCGCGAGCAGGGGCTGATCCTGCCCCCCGGCAACCCCCTGGGCCTGGTGGGCGTGGCGGACCTGGCGCGGCCGGGCCTGCGGGTGATCGGCCGGCAGCCGCGCGCGGGCAGCCACCTGCTGCTGCTGCACCTGCTGGCCGAGGCGGGCATCCGGCTGGAGCGCATCCCCTTCCTGCCCGCCCCCGCCCTGGCCGAGGACGAGGTGGCGGCTGCGGTGGCGGAGGGCCGCGCCGATGCGGGCTTCGGCATCCGCGCCGAAGCGGCGGCGCGCGGGCTGCATTTCGCCCCGCTGTTCCGCGAGCGCTTCGACCTGGTGATGGGCTGGCGGGCGCATCTGGGGCCGGCGGTGCAGGCGCTGCTGCGCTTCACGCGCGAGGCGGGCTTCGCGGCGAGGACAGCGCGGCTGGGGGGCTACGAGGTGGCGGAATGCGGGGCGGTGGCCTTCGTGACGTGAGGCGGGTTGCGGGGCGGCGCGGCCTGCCGTAGAGACGGCGCCTCCGGACAGGTGGCCGAGCGGTCGAAGGCGCGCGCCTGGAAAGTGCGTATAGGTCAAAAGCCTATCGTGGGTTCGAATCCCACCCTGTCCGCCAGATGCCGCGCGCAATGCGAGGGTTTCCCTTAGTTTCTCGGCGGATCAGCGATGCTGTCCCAACTTTCGTCCCAACACTTGGGTCAGCTGTGCGCCGGAGCCTTCGCGCCAATCGTGGGATCAGCACTTGGCAAGCGTTTCCGGTCGCGACCATGTCGTAGCCATGACAGATGCTCCGCACCGTGCCCCTGTGGCTCCTGGCGCCCGCCTTCCCCCCGCCGTGCGCGCGGCCATCCGCGACATCGCGCCGCATCTCCACCTGCTTGTGGCGCTGCAGCCGCAACTGGCTCACGCAGCCCACGTCTTGCAGCAGGCGGCTACTGGCGGGGCAGGCCGGTTTGGCGTGGCTGACGACGACCTCCTGCTGGAGATGGCTCGCATGGAGCGCCGTGAGCCCGGCGTGCCGGCAAAGGCACTGGCGCGCCGCGTCGTGCTGGCAAACGCCAAGGCCGCACCGGCTGTCCCTGGCCAGGAGCCGCAGGTGCTGCGCCGAGCCATCCCGGGTGACGGGAACCCGGCTGCGGCGTGCGTCCAGGCCCTTCTCGACACGGAAGTCCGCCGCCTTGTGCGCAAGTGGAAACAGGGAGCGCAGACGTTCCGTGAGCGTGCGATGGCAATTGACATGGCCGCCAAGAGCGCCGGCGACCGCATCAACCGCGTCGTGACTGGTGAGCCCGCACCTGCCTTGGTCCTCTTGCGCCCGGGCACGCGTCGGTGGCGGCCCAGGCCGCTGGCATCCGATCCTGACTTGGGGCGCAAGGTCGATGGCGTGTTGCGCGCGCCGCGCCTCCGGAGCAAGCGGGGACACAACCCCCCAGATTGAATCCCTCGCCGCGACGGCGCGGTTGCGATGAATGCCTGGCCTCCCCCGAACGATGGAGGCCACCCTTGGACGATTCCCCCACTTCCCTTCTCGCCGCATCGTCGCACCCGCGCCTGCTCGGCGTGCCTGATGCCTGCCGCGCACTCGGCGTCGGCCGCTCCACCCTGTTCGCCATGCTGCGCGCCGGCCGCCTGCCCGCGCGCAAGCTCGGCCGCCGCACGCTGGTCGAGGTCGCCGCCATCGACGCCCTCGTCGCCGGGCTGCCGGCGGCCACCTTCCGCGCCCCGGTGCCCCCGCGCCGGCCGGTGCGCTGAGGGCCGGGCGATGAACGAAACTGCCCTGCCCCCGCACGGGGCGCTCGCGGGTGACGCGGCTGCGGCCCTCGCCCCCTCCGACACCTCCGTGGCCGAGTCGTCGCCCGAGCACATGCTCAGCGCGACGCAGGCGGCGGCCCTGTTCGGCCGCTCGGTGCGCAGCCTGCACAACTGGGAGCGCACGGGCGTGCTGCTGCCCGTGCGGGTGCGCGGCCGGCGCTTCTACGCGTGGGCCGCCATCGAGGCGCTGATGCGCGGCGGGGACGGCCAGCGCCGCGCCCGCGAGGGCAGTCCCGTCAAGTACTTCTGAAGCATTGGTGATGCTGGGGTTGGTGTCCCGACCGGAAAGACTTCCACCCCATATTCACGAAATGCCGACCCCTTCCTCCTTCCTCGGATGATGAACATGACGACCCAGCACAACGACTTCCCGACCGTCGCCCAGGCCATCGCCACCGTCGAGACCTGGACCGACCTGACGCCCCAGCGCCGCCGCACCCTCGTCACCGGCCTGCGCACCCTGGTCCGCGCCGAGGGGCGGCGCAGCGCCGCCACGCTGCGGCTGGAGCCGGCCGCCTGCGTGGCCTGCCTCGATCGCGCCAGCGCCGTCGGCCTGGGCTTGTCCGCGGCCTCGCTGATGAACCGCCGCGCCGCCCTGCGCGCCGTGCTGCGCCGCCTGAGCTTGCTGGCGCCCGTGCACCGCCACCCGGCCGTCGCCGACCCGGCCTGGTCTCCGCTCCTCGCCGCCCTGCCGCGCCGGTTCCACCCGCACCGGCTGCGCGCCTTCATGAGCTGGTGCGCCGGCGAGGGCATCGCCCCCGCCGAGGTGACCGGCGCGACGCTGGCGGCCTATCTCGAGCACCGCACCCGCACCCATGGCGGGCCCAATCTGCGCGCCGACGCGCGCGAGGTGGCGCGGCTGTGGAACCGGATGCGCGAGACCCTGCCCGGCTGGCCGCAGGCCGTGCTCACGCTGCCCCAGGCCGGTGAGGCGATGCGCGCGCTGCCCTTTGCCGCCTATGGGCCGTCGCTGGCTGCGGAGGTCGAGGCCTTCGAGGCTTGGGCAGGCTGCGACGCGGACGCGCTCGCCGACGATCTCGCCCTGGAGGAGGACCGCCCCGCCCTGCGCCCGGCCACCGTCGCCGGCCACCGCAAGGTCATCCGCCTGCTGCTGTGGGGCGCGGTGCAGTACGGGCACCGACCGGAGGAGCTGCGATGCCTGCGCGACCTCCTGGTGCCCCGCACGGCCGCCGACAGCCTCCAATGGCACCTGGGTCGCTTGGGGCGGCCCGATCCCCGCAAGCCCGGGCGCATGCGGCCCACGCCCACGACCGGGACGCTGGGCGCCACCCTCCTGGTGCTCGCCCGCTACCTGCGGCTCGGCGAGGCCGAGGTGGCCGCGCTACGGCGGCTGGCCGCGAGGGTTCAGGCGCCCCGCCATCGCGAGGTCACGCCCCGGGTGGAGGAGATCCTGCGGAGGCTCGACGACCCGGCGGTGCGTCTGCGCCTGCTGCGGCTGCCCGCGACCCTGATGGGCCTGGCGCGGCCGATGCGGGACGGTGAGGTGCGCCCTGATGGGGTGGACCGGCCGCCGCGGCCGCGCGACGCCGCCAACCTGGCGGCGCTGGCCGCCGCCGTGCAGGTCCTCCTCCTGCTGCCGCTGCGCGCCGCCGACCTCGCGTCCCTGCGCCTGGGCCACGAATGGCAGTGGCAGCCGGCCCGGCGGGGCCGGCGCGGCCGGGAGCTCGAGATCACGCTGGACACCGCCAAGACCGGCTCGCGCGTCCAGCAGGTCTTTTCCGGCGCCGCCGCCGACCTGCTGTGGGAGTACGAGACCCAGTTCCGCCCGCACGGTCCGCATCCCGGCACGGCGTGGCTGTTCCCCGGGCGCGACCGCGCCGATGCGCCCCGCCCGGCGCACCACCTCAGCGGGGCGATCGCAGGGCTCACCCTGCGCCACGTCGGGCTGCGCCTGCCCGTGCACGCCTTCCGGGCCATCGCCGCCGACACGATCGTCAAGGCCGATCCGCACGCCCAGGAGGATGCCCGCCTGATCCTGGGCCACGCCTCCGTCATGACCGCCGCCCGCCACTACCGCCGGCAGGACCGCCTGGGCGCCGGCCGCCGGCTCGACGCCCTGCTCGCCGAGGCCGCGCGGCCGCAGCGGGCGGTGGCCGCGCCCCCGCGCAAGGCCGCCTCGCCGCGGGTGCCGCGGTGATGGCCGCCCCTCCCCGCCGTTCCTTGCCGCTCGCCAACTGGCCCGAGGCCGATCGGGCGGCGTGGGAGCGCGCCCTGTGCCACGACGACGACCTGCTGAGCGAGGCCGGGGCCGGGGCGATGCTGCGCCCGACCACCGCGGCCAACTACGCCTTTGCGTACGGCCAGTTCCTCGCCTTCCTCGAAGGCATCGGCGAACTGGTCGCCGAGGAGACGCCGACGCAGCGGGCCACCCCCGCGCGCGTGGGCCGCTGGCGCCGGGACACCACGGCGCGCGGCCTCGCCTCCACCTCGCGCCGGCAGATGCTGCGCAACCTGCGCCAAGCGATGCGCCTGCTGGCCCCGGAGCCGGATTGGGACCGGATCACCCGGCCGGGCGGCGTGCGGTTGAAGCGCGCCATTCCGGGCGGGCCGCGCCGCAGGGTGATGCGCGACCCGCGCGAGGTGCTGGCGCGCGTGCGCGACCTCGGCGCCGAGGCGCAGGCCATGGCGGACGGCCCTGCCCGCTGGCGGGCGCTGCGCGACGCTGCCGTGTTGTCCGTGCTGTTCACCCGCGGGCCGCGCGTGAGCAGCCTGGCCGCGATGACGCTGGACCTGCTCCTGCCGGAGCAGGCCGACGACACCCAGCTCATGCGCCTGCCCCCCGAGCACACCAAGGGCAAGCGCGCGCTGGAGATCGAGCTGAACGCCCAGACCGTCGCGCTCCTGCACGCCTACCTGACCCAGGCCCGCGACCGCTTTCCCCGCGCCGGCGCGACGGACGCGCTGTGGCTGGGCATGAAGGGGCGGATGACCGTCGAGGGCCTCAAGCGGATCTGCGAGCAGAACACCCTGCGCTGGTTCGGCCAGGCGCACGGCCCGCACATCGCCCGGCACTGGATCAGCCACGCCGCCCGCCGCGCCGGACCCCACCACGCCCGCACCGCCGCCATCGCCCTCGGCCACAGCGAAGACACCGCCGCCCAGCACTACAGCCAAGCCGCATGCCTGCACGCCGCACGGCGATATGCCAAGCTGATCAACAAGATGGGGGGATGATGCGTCGCCCGTCCCCGCGATGAGAATGCGAGCGCTCGACCTGCCTTCAGCGGGCGCAGACACCCTTGTTGAGCGGGAAGAGTGAAGGAGGGCAGTCGATAGCGATAGCCCATAGCGCGGACGCGTGGTTTCGATCCACGCCCCCGTGAAGTAGGCGACGGGGGCTATTTTTTGACCGGCTGGGAGCCACACAGTTTCGATCCACGCCCCCGTGAAGGAGGCGACCATCATCGACACGGGCAATCCCGACGGCTGCCTGTTTCGATCCACGCCCCCGTGAAGGAGGCGACGCGGCACGGGCGGCGACCTTGGCCGTGGCGCGCGGGTTTCGATCCACGCCCCCGTGAAGGAGGCGACCCACGGCCCAGGATGCGTTCCCGGCCGAGTACAAGTTTCGATCCACGCCCCCGTGAAGGAGGCGACGCGCAGCGGCTACAGTCGGCGGCAGCCGAACCAGTTTCGATCCACGCCCCCGTGAAGGAGGCGACGCGCGCACTGTGGCAGGCCCGGCGCGATGCCGCCGTTTCGATCCACGCCCCCGTGAAGGAGGCGACCCCAGATCGGCGCTCCCAACGCCGGCTCATTCTGGGTTTCGATCCACGCCCCCGTGAAGGAGGCGACCCGTGAGGCTTGCCTGTGGCACGCCGAGCAAGCCGTTTCGATCCACGCCCCCGTGAAGGAGGCGACCCGACGGCTACTCGGGGTGCCCCGGCATCGGCCCGTTTCGATCCACGCCCCCGTGAAGGAGGCGACCCGTGGCCGAGTACGCCTCGCGCCAGGACGCGGTGTTTCGATCCACGCCCCCGTGAAGGAGGCGACTGCTCCTGGCCCGCCTGATGTTCCCGGACGTCAAGTTTCGATCCACGCCCCCGTGAAGGAGGCGACCTTCGCGGGAGGTGCAGTCCCGCGCCTGGCATTGGTTTCGATCCACGCCCCCGTGAAGGAGGCGACCGGCGGTGATGCGCGTCTCGACCCGTGGCGCGAGGTTTCGATCCACGCCCCCGTGAAGGAGGCGACGCGCGGCTTTGAGTGCCGTGTCAACCCCCACAAGTTTCGATCCACGCCCCCGTGAAGGAGGCGACTCTGGTCCGCGATCTTCTCCTCCAGGCCGGACTTGTTTCGATCCACGCCCCCGTGAAGGAGGCGACCAGCGAGTTGCTGGACGGGCGGGGTGTTCCAGTAGTTTCGATCCACGCCCCCGTGAAGGAGGCGACAGCAGAAGGTGGTGCCCCAGGCTGCCGAGCGGCTGTTTCGATCCACGCCCCCGTGAAGGAGGCGACATGGAGGCGGCGAGCATCGCGGACCTGCTGGAGGTTTCGATCCACGCCCCCGTGAAGGAGGCGACCCTGCGCGTGGCAGGTGCCGGCGGCCTTCATGCGGTTTCGATCCACGCCCCCGTGAAGGAGGCGACTCCGCACCCCGCAGAGCGTCGCGGAGACGGCAGTGTTTCGATCCACGCCCCCGTGAAGGAGGCGACGAACAACTGCGCGCGGAGCTGCGCGAGCTGGGGGTTTCGATCCACGCCCCCGTGAAGGAGGCGACCACGGCCAGGATCAGCGCGGCGTCGTTCGGGTAGTTTCGATCCACGCCCCCGTGAAGGAGGCGACAGCCTGGGTCCAGAACGAGTCGTGGACCAGCAGGTTTCGATCCACGCCCCCGTGAAGGAGGCGACGACGCGGCCCGTCGCCGTCCATCTGATGGTGGCGGTTTCGATCCACGCCCCCGTGAAGGAGGCGACCCGCCCGTCCCGACCTCGCGGCGGTGCTGGCGGGGTTTCGATCCACGCCCCCGTGAAGGAGGCGACGCCACGGACGTGCTGAACGCCAAGCGCAGCGAGGTTTCGATCCACGCCCCCGTGAAGGAGGCGACTCGCCCTGGGCATCCACGCCCGCCGTCAGCACCGTTTCGATCCACGCCCCCGTGAAGGAGGCGACGGCCAGCGCGTCCGTGCCGTGCTGGCGCAGCAGGTTTCGATCCACGCCCCCGTGAAGGAGGCGACGACGGACGCGCTGACGCAGGACTTCATGCGCGAGTTTCGATCCACGCCCCCGTGAAGGAGGCGACAAGCTGCTCGGCAACCCGCAGGAAGTAGTCACCTGTTTCGATCCACGCCCCCGTGAAGGAGGCGACTCGCCCGAACCAGCTTCGCCAGCGCCGGGTTCAGGTTTCGATCCACGCCCCCGTGAAGGAGGCGACTGGGCACGCGGCGCTTCCTCGGCACGGGCGGGATGGTTTCGATCCACGCCCCCGTGAAGGAGGCGACGCTTGCGCGCGTGAGACTGGGAAACGCCCTGACTGTTTCGATCCACGCCCCCGTGAAGGAGGCGACAGTTCGATGCAGCCCGAGCTGCACTCCCGGAACCAGTTTCGATCCACGCCCCCGTGAAGGAGGCGACCTGCCCCATCTGCGGCGGCGCCATGATGACGGGCAGGTTTCGATCCACGCCCCCGTGAAGGAGGCGACGTCGAAGTAGCGCGGCTCGATCTCGATGCCGGTGGTTTCGATCCACGCCCCCGTGAAGGAGGCGACGTGTAGCCGCCGATGCCGCCGCGCTCGATGCCTGTTTCGATCCACGCCCCCGTGAAGGAGGCGACCGTCGTTCTGGCCGGTGCGCGCGGCCTCCGCCTTGTTTCGATCCACGCCCCCGTGAAGGAGGCGACCCACACGTCGCGGTCCAGGCCCACGCTCTCGTCGTTTCGATCCACGCCCCCGTGAAGGAGGCGACCGCTCACGGCCTGGCTCTGCCGGAACTGCACCTGTTTCGATCCACGCCCCCGTGAAGGAGGCGACTGCCGACCGCGAACGGGAGGTTGTTCGCCATGATGTTTCGATCCACGCCCCCGTGAAGGAGGCGACTCGCCTCGCCCGGCCTGGGCAACGTGGTCACGTCGTTTCGATCCACGCCCCCGTGAAGGAGGCGACGACCAGCGCCGTGCCGAGTGAGCCGGAGGCGACGGTTTCGATCCACGCCCCCGTGAAGGAGGCGACGCGACGCCGATGCCGCATGGCTGCCCCCGCTGGGTTTCGATCCACGCCCCCGTGAAGGAGGCGACCTCGCGCCCCTGGTCGCTGTCCGTGTGCAGCGGGTTTCGATCCACGCCCCCGTGAAGGAGGCGACGCCCGTCGCCGTGGCGGGCAGGCTCGCCAGCAGGTTTCGATCCACGCCCCCGTGAAGGAGGCGACGCCCGCGCCCAGCGCCGGGAAGCCCATGGTCATGTTTCGATCCACGCCCCCGTGAAGGAGGCGACGCGGCTGGCAGTGGGTGGACCCGGCCAGCGAAGTGTTTCGATCCACGCCCCCGTGAAGGAGGCGACCCCCGAAGCGCGCCCCGTCCGCCAGCAGCGCCGAGTTTCGATCCACGCCCCCGTGAAGGAGGCGACTCCAGGCGAAGTAGATGGCCGGCAGCATCAACACGTTTCGATCCACGCCCCCGTGAAGGAGGCGACAAGGCCGCCTGGCAAAGCGAGCTGGCCGCCAAGTTTCGATCCACGCCCCCGTGAAGGAGGCGACGCGCACGCTGTGGCAGGTGACGGCGCCGGTTTCGGTTTCGATCCACGCCCCCGTGAAGGAGGCGACCTCAGCGTGTCCTCCAGCTTGGAGATGCTGTCCACGTTTCGATCCACGCCCCCGTGAAGGAGGCGACTTGCCCTTGGCTTCCGGCTCAGCATCAGGCGCGGGTTTCGATCCACGCCCCCGTGAAGGAGGCGACCACGCCAGCAAGGGGGTAAGGCTAACCCCGTCTGTTTCGATCCACGCCCCCGTGAAGGAGGCGACCGCCAGTGATGCTTGCGGCGGTTGCCACGTTTAGGTTTCGATCCACGCCCCCGTGAAGGAGGCGACGCGGCCGGCGGACAGGTCGTCGGCCTCCACGTGGTTTCGATCCACGCCCCCGTGAAGGAGGCGACCCGCCCGATCCGCGCCGGGCATGCCGCCCCACACGTTTCGATCCACGCCCCCGTGAAGGAGGCGACCGTCCAGGCTGCCCTGAAGCAGCAGCTCGCGCGTGTTTCGATCCACGCCCCCGTGAAGGAGGCGACACTGCGCGGCCACGGCATCGGCCAGCACGGCGCGGTTTCGATCCACGCCCCCGTGAAGGAGGCGACAGGTGGACATGGGCAACACGCTGCTGCTGCCGCCGTTTCGATCCACGCCCCCGTGAAGGAGGCGACAGATCGAGGATGCGGCCGAATACGCCGCCCGCGTGTTTCGATCCACGCCCCCGTGAAGGAGGCGACTCCAGGCCGACCTGGGCGAGCGGCCCTGCGAGGAGTTTCGATCCACGCCCCCGTGAAGGAGGCGACCATAGATTTGATGCGGGGTTTCGAGCGATTCAAGGTTTCGATCCACGCCCCCGTGAAGGAGGCGACCCCATCGGCCGTAGCCGAGGAAGCCCACCTGGAGGTTTCGATCCACGCCCCCGTGAAGGAGGCGACCCGGTTCAGGTCGGGGTTGAGCGTGAACAGCAGGTTTCGATCCACGCCCCCGTGAAGGAGGCGACGCGGGCTGGCGCCACGCTCGATGAGCAAATCACGGTTTCGATCCACGCCCCCGTGAAGGAGGCGACAGCCGTGGACGGTGGCGCACCTGTCGCGGGAGATGTTTCGATCCACGCCCCCGTGAAGGAGGCGACCAGAACGGCGCGCGGGAACGCCTCGATCTCCGAGTTTCGATCCACGCCCCCGTGAAGGAGGCGACCGTCGAGGCGCATTGCGGGCGCGTGTTCGCCCGCGTTTCGATCCACGCCCCCGTGAAGGAGGCGACCCGGCGCGGCGACTACGAGGCCGACATGGCGGAGTTTCGATCCACGCCCCCGTGAAGGAGGCGACGCCCTTGTCGCCCACCTCGGCGGCCAGGCGCAGGTTTCGATCCACGCCCCCGTGAAGGAGGCGACACGCGCCAGCAGATGATGAGGGGCGTCACTCCCGGTTTCGATCCACGCCCCCGTGAAGGAGGCGACGATGCGCGACGTGCTGCGCGCCTCCCACCACTTGTTTCGATCCACGCCCCCGTGAAGGAGGCGACGCCCGTGCTGCTGACCTGCACGCCCGCGCCGAAGTTTCGATCCACGCCCCCGTGAAGGAGGCGACGCGTCACCCGGTCGCCGTCGTCGCCCGGATCGTAGTTTCGATCCACGCCCCCGTGAAGGAGGCGACCATGTCGCCGGGCTGAAGGTCAGCCGCCGCCATGTTTCGATCCACGCCCCCGTGAAGGAGGCGACGTCGCATCGTGTCCGAGATCGGCCGGCGTGGTGACGTTTCGATCCACGCCCCCGTGAAGGAGGCGACTCTCCGCAAGCGTCATCGCCACCCCCCGAAATATGTTTCGATCCACGCCCCCGTGAAGGAGGCGACGGCCCGGCGGTAAACCATTGTGCATGATTTGGAAATCGGCTCGCGTCCGCGAACCCTTCCTTCAAGGCGGCAAGGCGCAGCAATTCCCGTTGATAAGCCAAGCATAAAGCTACGTTCTGCGTACTTCGGGGAAAGCCGCGAACCAACGAGTGATTCCTGTTCGCTCCAGACTCGCGCAGCGTCAGAAGACCAGCGGCCCCTCCAAATCCAGCGAAGAGCGGGCGCCCACGTGCTCAATCCTGCGCTTGCCATCAGCACCGAGCTTGTAAAAGCGCAGGCTATCAAGCGCGGGATCGATCTCCCCGATAAGCCGTGCGCGAAGCATCGCCCATTGCGCCGGGCTCACCTCGCATTCGAACACGGAGAACTGCACTCGTTGCCCGAAATCGAGGCAGGCGCGCGCGACCCGCCGGAGGCGGCGCCGTCCAGCTGGCATCTCGGTACTAACGTCATAGGTGACCAACATCAGCATCGCCGCGTCACCGCCATAGGAAGCCGGGGTACCCGTCCAGGTCGCCGCGCAGGTGCCGTGCCAGCAGCTGGGCCTGCAGGTGGGCCAAAAGCCCGAGCGGCGCTACCTCACCCAGGAAGGGGTGGCGCAGCTCTTCGCGCTTCCGCTCCTGCCAAGCCACCAGCACCGCGCGCCGGGCGTCTTCGGTCAGGCGCACCGCGCCCGCTTCCTCCAGCACGAAGTCGCCTGGCGAAAGCTGGCCGCGGTTCAGCAGGCTCAACGCCAGCCGGTCCGCCAGCACGGGGCGCAGCTCCTCCATCAGGTCGAGCGCCAAGCTGGCCCGGCCAGGCCGGTCGGCGTGCAAGAAGCCTACCTGCGGGTCCAGCCCATGTGCCTCCAGCGCCGAGCGGCAGTCATGCCCCAGCACGGCATAGAGAAAGGACAGCAGCGCGTTGATCCGGTCCATCGGCGGGCGGCGGCTGCGGCCAGTGAAGCGAAACGCCTCCCCCCGCGCCCGGATGAGGTGATCGAAGACGGCGAAATACTGCGACGCTGCTTCGCCCTCCAGGCCGCGGAGGTCGTCCACGGAAGCCATTACCAGCGTCCGCCGCGCGATCATGCCGAGCCGGTGCTGCGCGCCCTCCACTTCCTCGCGCGCCGCGACGTCCATCCCTGCCCCGTGGTCGCGCAGCGCCCGTTGCAGCACGGTACGCTGGTTGGCGGCCTTGGCGGCGACGATCCCACGCACGATCGGCACGGCCCGCGCCGGGTCGTCGGCCGCGCGGTGCTGGATCCGGCGCAGCAGCACGTTGCCGCTGCGCTTGCCTTCCAGCCGTGCAAGGAAGCGGCCATTCGGATCCAGGAAAGACAGGGCGATGCCCGCTTCGGCACAAGCTGCCATCAGCGCGGGCGATGCGCCGGGGCGACCGAATCCCACCACGCCTTCCAGCATGTGCAGCGGCACCCGGCCCTGCTCGGCACCGGCTGCCTCCACGACCAGGTTGGCGCCGTCCTTGCGCAGCCAGGCGTCGTCGCGCGTCACGTAGATTGTGTTCAGCATCCGGCGCATGTTCAGCCTTCCTTCCGCAACTGCGCGGCCAGCCAAGCGGCGACGCGCGGCGGCTTCTCCATCCGGTCCGGCTGGCAGAGATCCTGCAAGGAACAGCGTCGGCAGCCGGGCATGGGCCGCGGCGGCGGCGTGTGCCCCGCCAGGATGTTCGCCCGCGCCTCCGCCGCCACCTGCGCGGTCAGCGCACGCAACGTGTCGTCGAAGCGCACCGCCACGCGCCGCCGCGTCTCGCCATAGAACAGCGCGCCTTCGGCGATGGCGGCGCCCGTCATCTCCTCCAGGCAGATCGCCTGGGCGCAGAGCTGCACCTCATCCGCGCGGTGGGATTTCGGAGTCCCGCGCTTGTACTCCACCGGGAAAGGCTCGGGCCGGAACTCGACCACGTCGGCCTTGCCGGAGACGCCGAGCGCCAGGGAGCGCAGCAGCACCCCGCGGGCGATCCGCACCCCCGGCCGCCGCTCGCCGCGCGCGGCATCCACCTTGGCATGCAGCAGGCGGCCCTCGGCGGTGGCGCCGTCCTCCGCCCACAAGCCCTCGACGTGGATCAACGCGCATTGCCGCGGGCAGAACATGTGGTGCTGCAAGGCGGAGAGCGGCACCAGCGCCTCCTCCGCCGCACGCGGCAGGTCCATGGCTCAGCGCTCGATCACCTCGATGCCCTCGGGCAGCCCCTCGTGGTCCACCGTGATGGCGTAGCTGTCGAAACCCCGTGCCACCGGCCAGTTGCCGGTGCTGGCGCTGCCGGGCTCGCGCCGTTCGCCCTCATGCACGCGCCACGCCTTGACGCGGGAAAACAGGTCCTGTGCGCGGGCGTTGCCAAGCGCGCCGGCATGGCGGAACACCACCAGCTTGCGCGTCGCCATCTCGCCCCTCGCGGCAGAGCGGTCATGCTCGAACATGCTCTCCAGCGCTTCCATTAGCAGCGCCATGTCAGCCTCGGAGAAACCGGTGCCCTTGGCGGCGTCGGAGGCGAGCGGCGCCGAGACGAAGCCGTGTGCGCGGTACAGCCCGTAGGGAATGATGTGCTTGCGGCCCATGGTGCGGCCACCCTTCTCGTCGTGGTCCTTCTCCGTAGTGGCGGCCAGCCGGGTGATCGAAATTTCCAGCGGCATGACCGGCTCGACCGAGGTGGCGAAGGTGAGCTGTACGGGACCGCGCACCTGGCCGGCATTCACGCCGGTGCTCATCACGGCGCCGAAGGCGCGGATGTCCCAGAAGTTGGCGCACATCCAGCGCGTCACGTCGCGCGCCTTGGCCTGGTCCTTCGGCAGCGCCTTCAGCGCGTCCTTGCCGGTGTCCTCCGGCGTTACCGCCTTGCGCGCGCGGGCGTGCTCGACGTTCAGCGTCGCGCCGTCGCGCATGTAGATCTCGTGGCCCGGCGCGTCCGGCCGCGCCAGTGCCACGTAGTTGCGGATCTTGCGCTTGAGCGCGACGTCGGAGACGAGGCCGTGGTTGGTCTCGGGGTCCAGGCGCGGCAGGTTGCCAGCGTCGGGATCGCCGTTCGGGTTGCCGTTGCGCACGTCGAAGAACAGCACGAAGTCGTGCCGGCGGGTCAGGGCCGGGCTGTCAGTCATGGGTGTCGTCTCCCTCGGGAAGCGTCTCGGCATCCGCCTGCTCGGCGATGGTCTTCTCGCCCACCCGCGCCTTGCGCTGGTGGTAGTAGCCCACGGCGAAGCGCCCCTGCTCGGTCAGCGGCAGGGAGCGCGGCCAGTCGGGCGAAAGGACGCCGATGATCTCGTCCATCTCGCGCTCCACCCAGCCGCCCTTGCCCTCCTTGCGCAGCTTGGCCAGGTGGTTCTGCATGCCGCGGATCAGCAGCGGGAAGACCGTGGCCGGCGTGGCGGAGGCCGCGCCGAAGTAGCGGTCGCGCACCGGCGCGTTGAGCTTGCCCAGCGCCATGCGCTGCGCGATCTCGATCATCGCGAAGAGGCGGCCGAGCTGGTAGGCCGCGTTGTTGTAGTCCCGGTCCAGTGCCACGGGCACGTCCTCCTTCTTCAGCAGGCGGTGTTCGCGCGCCAGCACGGCGCGGATGGCGGCGGCATGCCAGCCGGTATCGGGGTCGGCGCCGGCGCGCAGCCGCATCAGCGCGGCGGCGAGCAGCGTGCGCGGATAGGGCGTGCCGGCCAGGATGGCGCGCAGCACCTCGCCGGCGAGCTGCGGCAGGATGTCTTTTGACTCGCTCTCATGACCGGCTTCATCTTGCTTGGCCGGCTTTTTCCGACGTGTAGAAATCCTTGACAGGAGGCGTTGCACGGAGGGGCCGGCGGCGCCCCACAGGAAGGGCTCGGGCAAGATGCGCAGGTCGGCATTGTGCTCGGCTAGGCGCCGCGCGAAGCCCTCGAAGCGCCCTTCCTCCCAGATGCGCACGGACAGCCGCCCGGCATTGGGCGCGAGACCGAGCACGAAAAAGCGCGTGCCAGGGTCCAGCCGTGGGTCCAGCTCCTGAACCGGGCGGCCAGCGGCCAGCTTGGCCAGCGCGTCGGACAGGCGCTTGGTCGCCGGTGCGTCCTCCGCGAGCTTGGCGGGGTCGGTAGTAGATGCGTGCGCCTCGAAGAAGGCCGCCATCAGCTCCTCGGCGGCCTGGGCGGCCGGTTCCTCCTCCGCATCGGCGGCATCGGCCCAGAAGACCAGCGTGGTGTCGCCGACCGGGCGCGGCAGGCAGTTGGCGCTGCCGCGGTCCAGCATACGGCTGAGCGCCGCGCCGTAGCGGAAGGCCGCGCTCTCGGAGGTGGGGGCGTTGGCACCTTGCTCCTGCCCGTATGATTGAAACGCAGGCTTATCGAATGAAACAATCAAGGCACCTGACGACTGAGCATCTTTGTTGCCGATCTTGAACTTCGGATGCAGTCGTGTGATCGGCGCTTCCTCGCCGGTTACTAAGCAGAAACCGGCGGGCACGTCCGTCGCGGCTGCACCGGTTACCAAGGCACGGGCCGCCGGGCGCTCATGTAGGAAGCCCTGCTCGCCATCCAGCCGAAACACGACGTTGGCGTCCAGCATCTCCGCGGCGTGGTCCAGCGCGTCATAGCGCGCGGGATCCCAGGCTTCGAGGAAGCGAAGCAGGGCCAGCAGCCCCTCATCGTTCGTGCCAGTCAGCTTGGTGACGTGGTCGAGGCGAAATGCCTCATGTTGCCTGATAGGCGGCTTTTCATCGCCTGTCCTCCCAAGCGCATAGGCAGTCTTGTCCCACAAAAAATTCGGTTTGATGTTTACCGTTCGATTTCCCCCATCCGGTACCGCCAGCATCCGCGGTTCCAGCTTCTTGCCGCGCGGCACGCGCAGGTCCATCACGCCGCACGGCTCGCCTTCCGGCGACAGCGTCAGGCAGAAAGAAATCTTCGCCCGCGTCCAGCCCGGCATCTCCGCTTCGCCACGATCGGCCATGCGGGCGTAGTAGCGGGTCAGCGCCTCTAGCGGGCTCACGCGGCGGTGCCCTCGGCCGCGCAGGCCGCCACGTCCAGCACGCCGTCGCGCAGCCGGGCCCGGAAGAAGCGCGAGGTGCCGCCATGTGCGTAATCCACGTCCAGCAGCATCCAGCCCAGGTCACGGTCGCGCTGGTCGGGCGGCAGGGCGCTGGCGGGCAGCGGCGCGCCCTCGGGCAGCAGGTCGAACTCGGCGGCGCATTCGCGGGTGCCGAGGCAGGGACGGTGGAAGCATTGCCCGGCGGCGGCGCGGCGGTTGAACATGCTGGCGTGCTTAGCCGGGCCGTCCTCGGCGCCGGCCCGCTCCGTCATCTCGAAATGCGCCTCGATGAGGTAGGCCACGTCCACCAGCAGGGTGGCGGCGCGCTGCTGCCGCTCCTCCTCCACCACCAGGCCCAACCCGGTGGTGCTGCCGGCCTTCATGGCCTTGAGCGCATTGGCCGTGCTGGCCTTGGCGCCGACCTCGTTGCGGCGAAAGGAGGTGAAGCGGATGGGACGCAGCACGTGGATGCGGTCCACCACCCAGCGGATCGCCGGCTTCCAGTGGATGGCCTCCAGCACGCCACGCGCGGCGGTGGGCGTCATCACGTCATAGGAAACGCGCTCGACCTTCATCTCCGGGCGGGAGAAGCAGGCGCGGTCGCCCCAGACGTGCAGGCGGATGCCGTAGCTCATGGATTGGCCTTGCCGCAGTTTGCATGGCGACGGGGGCCAGTCTGCCGATTTTGCCGAAGCACCCGCCGAGTCCCCCATGAATAGCTTGACATCTTGTGCACCATCCTCCGCTTCTTCCAAGGGAGGAAGCTGTGACGTGGGTCACAACGTCAAAAGACCGTGGCACTCGCATCCATGAGCCCCAGCCCATCCAGGTCCAGGCCGCACACGCCATCATACAGCGCGCGATTCTCCAGCCGCAGCAGCCCATCGCCCAGCGCGTCATGCACCGGCGCCAGCGCCCCCTGGGCAAGCCACGCCGCACGCAGCCGGCGCGGCATCGAGACGACATAGGGCTGCAACCGGCGGAGCCACGCACCCGCCGGCTTGTCCATCGCGGCGAGCGCCGCGAGCGCCTCCTCCGCCTGGGCGTCGAAGGGGATCACCACGGGCCGCATCGCGTCCTCGATGAAGCGGAAGGCCTCCGCGATGCTGCGGAACGGAAACTCCATTCCCTTGGCACGCGCGCGGATCGCCGCCAGCACACCGCGCCCACCATCCACCTCCAGCGCGTCCAGCGCCTCAGCGCCGCGGTTCCAGTAGAGGGTGCCGAAATAGTCGCGCACCGCCTCTAGCCCCAGCGGGTCGGCGTGGCGAGGCAGCACGTCTCTTGCCACATCCCAGGCGGTGCGCAGCTCCGGCGCGGCACGGCAGGCTGGGTCCGCCGGCTCGAACACGACGACGCGGCCCTGGGCGATCTCCGCGTTCCGGTTGCAGCGCCCGGCCGCCTGGGCGATGGAATCCAGGCCCGCTGCCGCGCGCCACACCTCGGGCAGCGAGATGTCCACGCCCGCCTCGAGCACGCTGGTCGAGCAGATGCGCGCCGGCTCGCCGCTGTCCAGTCGCTGGCGCGCCGCGGCCAATACGGAACTGCGGTGCCTGGCGCACATCAGCGTGCTCAGGTGCACCGCGCCGGGCAGGTGGCGCACCGCGTCGAACAGGGCGCGCGCATGGCGGCGCGTGTTCACGATGCACAGCATCTGCGCCTGCTCCGCGAAGCGCGCGACGATCACCGCATCCTCCACTGGCAGCGGCAGGCGCTCCACCGCCACCCGCTTCAGCGCGGCGTAGAGGCGCGGTGGGTCCGGAGCCAGCTCGCGTTCCGGCCCGATGTCCAGTCCGCCCTCGAACCCGTCCTGCTTGCGCAGTGCCGGCTGGGTGGCCGTACACAGCACCACCGAGGCGCCATGGTTCAGCGCTAGCTCCTCTAGTGCCGCCAGGCAGGGGCGCAGGAGGCCCAGCGGCATCATCTGGGCTTCGTCCACCACGATCACCGCGCCGGCCAGGTTATGCAGCTTGCGGCAGCGCGAGGTCCTGGCGGCGAAGAGGCTTTCGAAGAACTGCACGGCGGTCGTCACCACCACCGGCGCGTCCCAATTCTCCGCCGCGCGGCGCAGCTTGTCGCGGGCGTCACGCGTCTCGGGTTCCGGCCGTTCCCAATCGAAGGAGGCGTGGTGCTCCAGCACGTCGTCCTCCGTCTCCAGCGCCTTGCGGTAAACGGCGGCGGTCTGCTCGATGATGGAGGTGAAAGGGATCACCACCACCACGCGGCGCAGGCCGTGCCGCGCGGCGTGCTCAAGCGCGAAGGACAGCGACGCGAGGGTCTTGCCGCCGCCCGTCGGCACGGTGAGGGTGAAGAGTCCCGGCGCAAGCGCCGCCTTGCCGACAGCGTGGCACAGCACCTCCGCCCGCAGCGCCGCGACGGGGCCGGCCGATGCCGAGGCGAGCGCAACCATGTGCGTGCGCAAGCGCGCGTTCAACGTGGCAATGGAGGCATGGCCGCCGCGCGCCGTCGGCGCACCCCGCGCCTCGCCGTGGAACGCCTCCGTGGCGAGGAAATCTGCGTCCACCAGGGAAGAGAAAAGCATGCGGATAAGGAAGGCCTGACTGAAGCCCGGGTGCTGGCCGCTTCGCATCGGCCGCTTCGGCGCCAATTCCGTGAGTGCTGGAAGTGCTCCGGACGCCTCCTCCCAGCCCGTGTATCGTGGGATGCGTGCCGGGGCCTTCTCCAACGCCTCGAACAGCGGCGCTCCATCGGCCAGGCCCGCGTGATGTGCCGCGATGACATGGGCCAGGATGCGACCCAGCACCGGCCCGAAAATCCGGACGGCTTCCACCGCGCCGGCCGAGGAATGGTTCGGTCCTTTCCGCCCTCCCTCCGGCGGACTGGCGATGTAGTCCTGGAACTCCGGCGAGCACTTGCCGATGTCGTGCAGCAGCCCGGCCAGCAGCGCCATGCTTTCCCACCCGAAGGCACCGGCATTGGCGGCCGCCCGGGCGCCCGTACGGGCCAAGTGCAGGGGCAGCGGCTCCCACTCGCTAGTCGGCCGGCCGTAGATCGAGTGCGCGAACAACTGTGCCATCTGCCCTTGCCCCGTCTGTAGTCTCGGGCTGTCGTGCCAGGGGTGAAAGCCGGCGGTAAAGCCCTGACCAAGACGGTAGGAGGAGGCACGACCGCTTTTGTCGTAACACGACAAGTTCCTGTCGGAGCATGTCCGTCTCGACGAACCCTAGACGCGCCGTATCAAAGCTTGATCTGCGCCCCCTTCGCGTTCTGGCGCGCGATTTCCGTTGACGCAGAGGGCGTCTTGCCCATCCGCTTCGGCTCCCGGTCCTTTCGGGTGGTGCCGGGCCGCTCTGCCCGCGCCTCCGTTCGCAGCATCGTTACCAATCCGCTGAGATCGACCATGTTGCTGGTCTGCCCCTTTCCTTTCTGGCTCTGCTTCCGGCGCACGAGGAAACCGCGCCTCTCCAAATCCTGCATGGCCCGCTGGACCGTGCGTTGGGAGGTGCCCATCCGGCGGGCGAGAGTTTGGTTGCTGGGGAACGGCCACCGGCCCGGGTCGAACCAGTGGTCGATGAGATGCATCAGCACGTTCACCTGCAAGGGGGTGAGCCCGAACTTGGCCTGCCGCTGCAGCAGGTAGGTGGGCAGGGCAACGAAGCCGCCCCCCATCACTTCTGCGCCCCACTTGGCGTCCAAGGGTGAAATCTCCGAAGAGTGCGTCATCGCCTGCCTCGCTGGTTCGTCCTTCAGGACGCTGGTGCGCGTTCGGCGAATCCTGCAAGCCCCCTGTCACGCCCGTCGTGGGCTGGAGCGACAGCGGCGACATCCCCCCGGGTGACACTCCTGTCGTCCGAAATAGCATGCTTTTGAAGCAGGCACACTGCGAAGCAGCGGCGTTGGCCGCAGCATGAGGCTGCCTCGCTCGAAGCCACCAAAGGCAAGGCTGGCAAGCGTGTGCAGCAGCATTGAAGAACGTCTCCACGCAAAAAGCCCCCACCCGCCGTGATGGCAGGTGGGGGCTTTCCGATTGTATGGCTGGTGACGTGCTACTCCGTGCGGGTGCTGCTGGAGGCGCTGCTGGTGCCGCGCAGGCTGCGCCCGACGAGGAACAGCCCCTTTAGGTTGTCCTTCAGGCGCTCACCGGCAATGGCATGCGCCTCGCCGATGCCCAGGCTGGCCTGGAGCAGGAACTCGTTCATCGCCTCCAGTGTGTCGATCACCTCCGGCATGCGAAGGTCGGGCGCACCCCGCAAGCGCGAGAGCTCCGCCTGTTGCATGCGCACCACCAGCTCGAGCCGCCGCAAGGCGGCCGAGAAGGTGAGGTGGTCGGAGATGTGGTCGAGGGTGCCGGCACGCGCGTGCGCGCCGGCGGCCATGCAGCCGTCGGTCATTGGTAGTCTCCATGCTGTTGGGGGATGTCAGCCAGGACTGGCTGACGTAAGTATTATACAGTAAATACCGAGGAAACGCAAATAATTCGGCGACTTATGCTTTCGATACTACCGAGTTACTGAAAAGTACCGATCTCGCTTGGTTGTTCAGCGTCATCCCGGCCCGCTGTGCACCATCGGGCCCAGCGCTCCATCATCGCCCGTCGCTCTTCCAGCAGGTCGCTGCGCGCATAGGCCGCCCGCACGCGGTCCTTGTCCACGTGCGCCAGCGCGATCTCGCCCAGGTGGTCCTGCACGCCCCTGGCCCGCGTCCATTCCCGAAAGCTCGACCGAAAGCCGTGCGGCACCACGACCGCGCCTTCCGTGTCGCGCCACCTCGGCAGCTCCTCCTCTGCCAGCCCGTCGGTCGCCATGCCTCGCACCAGGGCGCTCAGCGCCATGTCGGACAATGGCCGCCCCGGCCGTGCTCCGGAAAACACCCGCCCTGCCGCATCCCGGGGCAAAGCGGCCTGTCCCTGGAGGACTTCCAACGCCTCAGGCGACAGGGGCACCCGGTGGGTGCGACGGGCCTTCATGCGCTCGGCCGGCACCGTCCACACCGCCCGTGCCACATCCACCTCCGCCCAACGCATCTCGCGCACCTCGCCTGATCGTGCAGCGGTGAGGATGAGCAAGCGCAGCGCCTGCGCGGAGGTGCCGTCGCGCCTCATCAGCGCCGTCCAGAACGCGGGCATCTCCGTCCAGGGCAGCGAGGGATGGTGGCGCGGCCGCACGAGCTGGCGCGGCGAGGGCAGCAGCTCGGCCAGATGGCCGCGCCAGCGCGCCGGGTTCTCGCCCGCCCGCCAGCCCCGAGCGCGGGCGAAGTCCAGCACGGCCTCGATGCGCTCGCGCAGCCGACGCGCCGTCTCGGGCACCCGGGTCCAGACCGGCTGCAGGGCGGCGAGCACCGAGGCCGTGTCCACCTCGCCCACGGGCCAAGTGCCGAAGGTCGGAAAGGCGTACAGTTCCAGGGTGCGGGCCCATTGCCTGGCGTGCTTGGCGTTGCGCCAGGCGGGCCCCTTGGAGGCCATCAGCGCCTCGGCCGCCGCCCGGAAGGAACGTGCAGGGTCCGCCGCCTCGCGCGCCGCCTGGCGGCCGCGCTGGCGCTCCAGGGTGGGGTCCACGCCCTTGCTCACCAGCACGCGGGCCTCGCGCGCCAGGTCGCGGGCTTCGGCGAGCCCTACCTCCGGGTAGCCGCCCAGGCCGAGGTCGCGCTGGCGGCCATGCAGGCGGAAGCGCAGCACCCAGGCGGCCTGCCCGGCGGGGCGGACGTGCAGGTGCAGGCCTTCGCCATCGGTGTGGCGCCCGGGCTGGTGCGCGCCGGGCTTGGTCAGGGAGGCGAGTGAGCGGGCGGAAAGCTGGCCGGGCATGGGCGCGAGTGTTCCAACACACTCGGACGCGCGCAAGTCCCAACACGTGACCCAACATGGCGAGCTGGATCGGGATGGACGGTGGTGGACGCCAGCAACGCCAAGACCGAAAAAATTCGCAGTACACTAGCTTTTCCAGCGTCCAGGCTGTACCGTCCCGTTCCACCGCCTTCCGCGATGAGCAGACACCCTGTCCGCCAGTTCCCATACGAGCCGTGCTCTCCGCCTGACCGAGGGCCGCGCTGGGTGGCAGGTTTCCTGGGGTTTTTGGGGCAGACCTGTTGACTGGCAGGACGCGGAGAAGCCCGAAAGTCGCTCTCCGGAGGCCAATTCTCTCCGGACCTGCTGACTTGGGCGTTTCAGTACGGAACTCAAAACCTAGGTAAAAGGCCGGTTTCCGCGCAGTCGGCACTCGCCCCGGTTCGAACCCCACTTGCCCGAAGGCCGTACTGCGAGAGCGAACACTTTGGTACGGCGACCAAGAACTGCCAGCGACGAACCCCGGCTCCATCCGATCGAGCCGCCTTCTCGGTCTCAGGTCGAACTCCGAGCAGATTTAGAGTAGAGATAGCAATCGTCCGGACAGATGTTCGTCACGCGTATAGGTGGCGGAACGAGGCGACCGCTGCCATCCTATGCTCGCGATAGAAACTAACCGGCGAGCCGCATGACACTGTCCAGCATCTTTGACCTTTGCACGCCCCGCCCAGATGTCCTGGCTGGGACGTCGTCAGATTCTGATTTCGCAGCTGACCTTGCCCATGTCCTTCGTGGGCATGGGGCGCCAGCAGAGTACGCGGACGCGGCCCGCTTCTTCTCGAACACGTACCCAACCCGCGGACTCCAAAGCCTCCTCCGCAACGTTTGCGGGAGGATAAGCGGACGAGGCACCTCGGTGGCAGCCATTTTCCGCCTCGATACGAGCTTTGGTGGCGGCAAGACCCACGGCCTGATCGCCCTCGTTCACGCGGCTCGCGGGATGCCCGGCGTCAACGATCCATCCGAATTCATTGATCCCGCTCTCATTCCCCAGGAACCAGTCCGGGTCGCGGCATTCGACGGCGAGAATGCCGACCCGGCCAACGGCCGGCGTATGGGTGATGGCGTGATGGCGTTCACGCCATGGGGCGAGATCGCCTACGCCCTGGCCGGCGCTGCTGGCTATGAGCGCGTCCGCCGCTCAGATGAAGAGGGCATTGCCCCCGGCGCGGAGACCATTGCGGAGCTGTTTGGCGGTCAACCCGCCCTCATCCTGCTCGATGAGCTCGCGATCTATCTGAGCAAAGTCTGGAACCGCCCCGGCGCCCGGGATCAGTTGACCGCCTTCCTCACCGGCCTCTTCAAGGCGGTAGAATCGTCACCTCGGGCCGCGGTCGTCTACACCCTTGCCATCGGCAAAGACGGCAAGACGGGGGACGCCTACTCGGCCCAGAACCAGTTCGTCGCGGAGAAGATGGCCGAGGCTGAGAGCGTCAGTGCCCGCAAGGCCACGCTGCTCAACCCCACCGAGGATGATGAGACGGTGCATGTCCTGCGCCGCCGCCTGTTCTCGCGCATCGACGATGCGGCAGCCGCCGCTGTTGTCGCCCAGTACCGCGACCTCTGGGGCCACAACAAGTCGGTGCTCTGCGACGAGGCGTCGAAGCCCTCGACAGTCGCCGGCTTTGCCGACAGCTACCCGCTTCACCCCGACGTGCTGGACACCTTCACATCGAAGACTGCGACGCTGCAGAACTTCCAGCGGGTACGCGGCATGCTCCGCATCCTTGGCCGCACCGTTGCCGAGCTATGGCAAACCCGCCCAGCCGACGCCTTTGCCATCCATCTGCATCACGTGGATCCCGGAAACGAGGCGATCCGACAAGAAATCGTCACGCGCCTTCAGCAGTCCATCTACGTGCCGGCCATTCGCTCCGACATTGCTGGCGAAGCCGGGAGGGAGGCTCTGGCACAGGAGATCGACACCCGGAATCACAAGGGCCTGCCGCCCTACACGGCCTATGTCGCCCGTTCCGTACTGATGCATACCCTTGCGTTCAACGAGCAGCTGAAGGGAGCCACGCCGGAGCACATCCGATATTCAGTGCTCGGCCCCAGCACAGACATCTCCTTTATTGAGGAGGCTCGGAAGGCATTCGTCGCCGGCTCTGCCTACTTGGACGACCGCCCAGGGGCGCCGATGCGGTTCCTGGCCGAAGCGAACCTGACGCAAATCATCCGCCGCGAAGAGCTGAGCGTCGACCCTGGCGAACTGCGGGTGCAGCTGAACGATCGGATCAAGTCGATCTTCGCCGGCAGCGTCATGGAATCCGTTCCGTTCCCCGCGGGCCCGTTCGACGTGCCTGACGAAGTTGGCAACGGCCGTCCTCTCCTGGTGGTGCTGTCACCGGATGCCTGCGCGGTCGGGCAGACGGTCGAGACCATCCCCGACCTCGTCGCCCGCATCTATGAGCGCAAGGGCGCAGATGGCGGAAGCCTCCGGCTCTTCCGCAACAACCTGGTGTTCGTGGCAGCTGAAGAAGGCCGCATCGAGGAGGTCCGGCGGAAAACCGCGCGTCGCCTGGCGCTGCGCGACCTGAAGGACGGGGCGCGTCTCAAGGACCTCGCCGAGCATCAGCAAGCCAAGGTGAAGGAACTGGAGTCGCGGTCCGAGGCCGATGTAGCCATCGCCATCCAGCAGGCGTTCCGTCACCTATTCTATCCCTCGCAGGCGCGGCTTTCCGGCGCCGCGGTGTCACTCGCCCATTCCGCGCTCGATACCCATTCGGTCAGCGAGAAGCCGGGCTCTGGCCAGCAACAGGTTGTCCGCGCGCTGCGCGACTATCGTAAACTGCGGATGCCCGAAGACGAGCCAGACGCCCCGGCCTATGTCCGCGATCGAACCCAACTTAAGAAGGGTCAGATCACCACCGCGGCGCTCCGCGAAGAATTCCGCCGCGATGCGGCCCTACCGATTCTGATCGGCGATGACGTGTTCACCAAGGGCATCCGGAAGGGTGTCGAGGCGGGCGAGTACGTGTATCGCCGCGGCGACCTGCTCTACGGCCCCGGCGACGCCTATGCCGCGATCCAGATCGACGAACAGGCCGCCGTCTTCACCATGGCCTTCGCCAAGGAGCAGGGCATCTGGCCACGGCCACAGCCGAAGCCCGAACCGCAAGCCGACAGCGGGGGTGGCGGTGGCGGCTACGCCGCCGGTGGCGATGGCACGGCAAGCAGCGCGCAAGAGACGCAGGGTCCCTCTCCAACCTCAGGCGCCTCTGCCGGCGGGACGTCAACGCCCGGTGGCGGAAGCCAGCAGCAGTCTGGCGGGACCAGCCAGCAGGCCGCGCCTTTGAAGGCGGAGGGTGTGCTGCGTGAAGCGCTGATCCGGCTTTGGGAACAGGCTCGCGGCCGCAAGGTGGCGCGGCTCGGCAGCCTCGCGATCCGCGTGTTCGATGCCCAGGACGGCTTCCGGCTTCTGGGTGTCGTCGCCGCCGTTCGCGTCGCCGATGGCAAGAAGGCCACGATCACCGGCAGCTACGAGACCACCGCCGGCAGCACCCTGACTGTGGAATTCGAGGGCACGCCGCAGGACGCTGCACCGCTGAAGGACTTCCTCGATCCACAGATCCGGGCCGCGGCAGAGAAGCAGGTCGAAGTTCGCTTCGACCTCATCTTTACCGAGGGCTTGGCCATGGATGGCGACGCCCCGGAAAAACTGACGGAGCAGTTGACGCGCCTGGCCACCGGTGCCGCCTATGTCGAGGCTCTGGCGGAGGTAAAATCATGAGTGGACGAATCGCGCGACTTCCGAGCCCGCCCACCCCGGCGTCAGCCCCCTCATTCGAGGTGCGTACGGTGCGGCATGGGCCAGCCGACACCGAAGTCGAGGTCTGGCAGCTCCCTTCCCCGGCTTCGCCGCAACTCACGGCGCCCGTGCGACTGGCTGGCCTCCGGGGCCGCAACCTTGGCTTGGTCGAGCATAGGGTGCTGAAGCTGCTTGCGGCCGCCGGACTGAAGTTCAGCCCACGCGCTGGGCGGAAAGAGGCGCTGATCCTGCCGGAGGACCAGGCGCTCCGTCTCGGCCTGCTGTTCCGGGCGCTGGCACCGATGCGATCGCGCGACAACATCCGGGCCGTGGCCGAAGGGATCGAGGCCATGGGGCGCGAGGAAGCGGCTTATTGGCTCGGCATGGCGATGCACCGGAAGAACCCTCGCCGGGTGCTGACCGCGTTGCGCTTCCTGCTGACCGATCCGAAGCGCACGTAACAAGGTGGCCGCAATCGAACTGCAACTTGAGAGAACGCGATGACATTGGATGAGGTCAAGAAAGCCCTGGCTGGAGCTGGCTACGACGTCGCGCAGGAGGGGCCTCTCACCAATGGGCACGGAACGCGACTGCAGATCACGCAAGGCGGTATCCTCAATGTCTTCGAGACCGGCACCGTTCAGGTGCAGGGCAAGGCCGACGACGCACTGAAGGCGCTGTTTGCTGGTCAAGCGAACGGGAAGCCGTCCAGGGGCAAACCCGCCGCACCGGCCATTCCAGAAAATCGCCAGGTGTTTGTCGTCTACGGTCACGATGATCCCGCCCGGACCTCACTCGAAGCCATGCTGCGCCGTTGGCACTTGGAGCCGGTGATCCTCGACCAACTGCCGTCGGGCGGTCAGACGATCATCGAAAAGCTGGAAAGCACGATGCACCTGCCGTGCTTTGCAGTGGTGCTGGCGACGCCAGATGATGAGGGCAACAAGCGGGACCGGCCGAACGAAAAGATGCTGCGGGCGCGGCAGAACGTTGTTCTTGAACTTGGGATGATGCTGGCAAAGCTCGGACGCGAAAGGGTGGCCATCCTGCTGAAGAATGCGACCGGGATGGAACGCCCCTCAGACATCCAAGGCTTGATCTACATCTCCTTTGAAAATGACCCCGCCGACGCAAAAGTCCTTCTTGCCAAGGAAATGCACAAGCAGGGGATCCGCATTGATCTTGAACGGCTGTGAAGATGAGCAATAAAGCGGGCGAAGACACGCAAGTGGAGGGCGCGCCTCGGCTGGCCGACGATGCGCGGCTGATCGAACGCTGGCTGCCAATCGGTGCGCTTGGCGAGGAGAGCATCCGGGAGCGGCGTTCCATGACCGCTCTACCGGCAACCTATTATCTCCACGTTTGGTGGGCACGGCGCCCCCTGGTGGCGAGCCGCGCTGCTGTGCTCGCGTCTGTGCTACCTGCAAATGCAGATCGCGGGCGCTTTCTTCATGTACTTGGAATTCATGGCGATCCCGTGGCGGCCAAGGCACGGATCGCCGTTGCTGACCGCAACGGCGAGCGGCTCGGCAAAGACGCTTACGGATATGCGCGCGCCTTCGGATGGTCTCCGGACAGTAGTGATCGGGCTTGGATGGCATCCCTTGGCTTGGATGCAAATGTAAACGTACTGGACCCAACAGCAGGGGGAGGATCAATCCCCTTCGAGGCAGTTCGCCTGGGGACCGCCACATTCTCCAATGACCTAAATCCGGTAGCGGCACTGATAGAGAAAGCGACCATCGAATATCCGCTGGAATTCGGTGCTTCGCTTCGACCTGCATTCGATGCACTAGGCTCAGTGTTTGCGCGGCGGACGCGTGAGCGTTTACAAGGTGTGTTCCCGCCAGAGCCCGAGCCAAAGACACGGCCTGATGGCTACATCTGGGCACGTACCATCCGCTGTCCCTACTGCGAGGGTCTTGTCCCGCTCTCGCCGAACTGGAGGCTGGCGCCGGGCGGCACCGGCGTGAGGCTCAAGCCCAAGCTGGGTGGTGGAGTCGGCGATAAGGGGCGGCACTGCGAGTTCGTAATCGTTGAGAGACCCGCCGAGCATTCGGCAGGGACGGTTGCAGATGGCGACGGCACGTGTCCGTTCCCAGATTGCGGCAGAGTGATCGATGGCGATGAGATCAAGCAACAGGCGCAGGCCGGCGCCATGGGCGAGCAACTCTTCGCAATTGTCTTTAAGCGCCAGATTGAGACACGCACCAAGGCCGGAAAGAAGGGTCGGGACAAATGGGAGCGCGGCTATCGCGCTCCGCGGCCGGAGGACAACAACAGCACCAAGATCGCCGAGCGGCTGGCCGAGAAGTTGGAGGAGTGGAACGCACTCGATTATGTTCCGGGCGAAGACATTCTTGACGGCAATAAGACAGCAGAGCCAATCCGGTACGGAATGCGCCGATGGCGCGACTTGTTCAGCCCGCGACAGCTGCTCTGCCACGGTACGGCTGTGGAGGTTTTCCGCGAAATTCTTGCTGAGTATGAGTCGAAAGGAGCGCTGGACCGGTTAACGAAAGCCGCCTTCGTTTATCTTACGCTTAGCTTAGATAAATTGCTGAACTACAACTCGCGCATGTCCGTCTGGATGTCTACACGCGAGGTCGTCGCAAACACCTTCAACCGCCATGATTTCGCTTTCTGTTGGTCGCATGCTGAGATGGCGCCTTTAGTTGAAGGACTGGGCTATGATTGGGCTATTGGGCAGACGGGGAAATGCATTGACGAGCTCGTCGCATTAATCCGTCCCGACGCGATGGAAGCGGGCCAACTCCTCCGCACCGCGGCTGCAGCCCCCCCGCCGCCGGTGACGATAACAAGTAAATCTGGCGATATGCTGGATCATCTTGGTGACGAAAGCATTGATGTTGTCGTCATGGATCCGCCTTACTACGACAACGTTATGTACGCGGAATTGAGCGATTTCTTCTATGTCTGGCTTAAGCGCACAGCTGGCCAACTCCTCCCTGAACTGTTCACGCGCCGACTGACTGACAAAGAGAATGAAGCCGTCGCCAATCCTGCAAAATTTGACGGGCAGAAGGGCGCAAAGGCCCTTGCGGGGCGTGATTACCAACAGCGGATGGCCCGCATCTTCGAGGAAAGCCGCCGCGTCCTGAAGCCCAATGGTATTATGACGCTGATGTTCACCCACAAGGCGACCGGCGCCTGGGATGCGCTGACAAAGGGGCTGATGCAGGCCGGCTTCATCATCACCGCGAGCTGGCCCATCAACACAGAGGCCGAGGGCAGCCTGCACATCAAGGATAAGTCGGCCGCCAACTCCACCATCTTCCTCGTCTGTCGCCCGCGCCTCGCGGCGCTGCCCGATGCCGAGTCTGAGTATTGGGAGGATGTCGAACCGCTCGTGGCCGCCGCCGTACGCCGGCGCGTTGAGGAGTTCCAGAAGGCCGGGATTGGCGGCGTGGATCTCTACCTCGCCTGCTTCGGTCCGGCGCTGGAGGAGTTCTCCCGCCACTGGCCGCTCAAGCGCGGTACACCTCGGCCGACGCCGGAAGCCAAGCGCCGGCAGCGCCAGACGGCGCTGTTCGAGGAGGAATGGGACCCCTACGCCGTGACGCCAGAGGACGCGCTGGATGCCGCGCGCCGTGAGGTGAAGCGGTGGCGCCTCGAAGCTCTCGGGCAGAAGCAGGGCCGTGCCGAGCTCGATCCGCTGACAAGCTTCTTCGTCCTGGCCTGGGACAGCTTCCGCGCGCCCGTCTTCCCGTACGACGAAGCCCTGCGTCTCGCCCGCGCTGTGGGCGTGGACCTGGACAGCCAGGTGGTCGGCGTACTCGCCGAGAAGAAGGGCAGCGACCTGCTGCTGTGGGATAGCGGCAAGCGCGCGGCGAAGGCGTCGCTAGGGGCGCCAGATGGCAGCCGCGCGATGATCGACGCCCTGCACCACGCGGCCCACTCCGCACGGACCAAGACGCTCGCGGCGGCGAAGGACGCGCTGGAAAAGCGCGGCCTGCTGGGCGAGGCCAGCTTCCGCATGGCGCTGCAATTGGTGCTCGAGGTGCTGCCGGTCAGCCGCGCCTTCTCCGGCGTCACGCTGGATGGCGATGTGGGGGCGGCAAGCAATGACTTCGAGGCGCTGGAAAACCTGCGCCGCCTTGCCCTCGCTGACGACGTGCCCGCGCCAGAGCAGCTGAAGCTCTGGACGGAAATGGCGTGACCATGGAGTGCAAGCGCCTCCCGCGGACTGAGGCTGTCTGGCAGGGGCAGTCCGTCTACCGCTTCAAGGGCATGCTCGCGGACCTCGAGGGCGCTCTGCCGCGTTTCGCCCGCGTGCGGCTGACCCACGAAGATGCGCTGAACGAATACCTCGATCTGGTGCTGCGTGAGCCGACGGATGACGACGACCGCCGCGTGCCCGTCGCGACCGTCTCCCGTCGCTACGCCCTGATCCAACACCAAGACGCGGTCGCATGGGTGCGGAAGGCGTTTGAGGGACAGAAGTGGGATCCTTCGACGGTTGGGATCACCGCTTGGATGTCCGAATATGGTGAGCGCTTTCGCGCTGAGATTGCGCTGCCTGTCGAAGCCGAGGCGGTGAACGTTGGCGACATGCTTCGCGCCGAGGTGCGCTTGTGGAACTCAGTGGATCGCTCGCGCGCCTTCGAGGTTGCCATCGGGTGGATGCGGCTGATCTGCACGAACGGACTTGCGGTGTGGAGTGGCGATCGGCTCCGAAAAATTCACCACGTCGACTGGATGTCGCGCGAGTCACCGATGGACTTCTTGCTGGAGCGGCTTCCTAAGTCGCGTGACCAGGTAGCCGAGCTTCGCCGCTGGGCAGAGGTGAAGATCGCCATGGATAAGCTCGTCGGCTGGGTTGATGGCGATGTCTCGACCAAATGGGGAAAGACCCGCGCGGCACGCGTGCTGCACATTTCCCGGACCGGCTCCGACTGTGCGGTCGGTCGTCATGCAGAAGCGCGGAAGCCTAGCGAGCTTGAGGTAACCGGGCTCGCTAAGGTGCCAGGTGCTCCTGCGAAGACGGACAATGTCTATGATCTGTACCAGACGCTGCTCTGGCTTGCCGGTCAGGAGAAGTCGCTCGAACAGCGCGAGAGCATGACGGCTGAAACTCTCCCGCTGATCGCCCCGCTCCTACCGCAGAGCATGAGGGGCGCGGCTGCGTAATGCCGATTCTGCGCGACCGTGAGTGGCGGCTAAAATACACGCCAGACAGCGGTGATCTTGTCGCGGGCTTCTACGTGCCGCTCCTGGATTGCGCGGTCCGCCTACGACCGGCTGACAGGCTATTTCAACGCCGCGGCATTGGCCCTAGCTGCCCGCGGCGTCGAGGGCATGGTCGCCAATGGCGGTGTTATGCGGATGATCGTCGGCTGCACGCTTGGGCAGGCTGAAATCGATGCCATCGAGCATGGGGCGAAATTGCGTGAGGCGGTGGAAGGCAAGCTGGCCGCAATGCCCCTAGCCCCGACTGATGTGGGAATGGCGCAGGCCATCGAGCTTCTGGCGTGGCTCGTCGCGCAGGGACGGCTGGAAGTGAAGGTCGCTGTGCCGTGCGACGAGCATCGCCGGCCGATCACAGCAGAAGGGCTGTTCCACGAGAAGGCAGGCATCGTGGAGGATAAGACTGGCGAGTCTGTCGCGTTCAACGGCTCACTGAACGAGACGGCGGCCGGCTGGACGAAGAACTGGGAGAGCTTGAACGTCTTCACGACCTGGCGCGACGCTGATCGCGTGCGTGAAGAGGCCGAGAACTTCGCGCGCCTTTGGGCAGACCAGTCGAAGCATGCTGTCGTGTTGGACGTGCCCGCTGCCGTCCGTGCTGATCTGCTTCGCTTTCTGCCCGAAGGTGATGCTCCAGCCAGGCTGAAGACCAAGGTGGTGGAGCCGAAGCCGACTGCACCTCCGTCCGCCGAGCCACCTGTCCCCGCAATGGACCTGCGTCGTGCGGTCTGGAGCTTCATTCATGCCGCTGCGTCCATGCCAAACGGCGGGACGGAAGTCGGCGAAGCCACCAGTGCAGTCACACCCTGGCCGCACCAGAGGCGCGCCTTCCATCGCCTTTACGACAACTGGCCGCCAAAGCTTCTGATCGCTGATGAGGTCGGTCTCGGCAAGACGATTCAGGCCGGCATGCTGCTTCGACAAGCATGGCTTGCAGGTAGGGCGAAGCGCATTCTGATCCTCGCACCGAAGGCGGTGCTGCGGCAGTGGCAGATCGAACTCCGTGAGAAGTTCAATCTGAACTGGCCAATTTACGATGGTGAGAAGCTGAACTGGTATCCCAGCCCGGCAATGCGCGGGCGGCACGAGCGACCAGTCAGCAAATCCGATTGGCACAAAGAGCCCATCGTCATCGCGTCGTCTCACCTTCTTCGTCGCGCCGATCGGGCAGCAGAAGTCCTGACTGCTGAGCCCTGGGATCTCGTTGTCCTTGACGAAGCGCATCACGCACGGCGTCGCGGCGCGGGTAGCGCTCAGGAGGGTGGGCCGAACGCGCTGCTGCGTCTCATGCGCGGCTTGAAGGAGCGAACCTCCGGCCTGGTGCTCCTCACTGCAACGCCCATGCAGGTCCACCCGGTCGAAGTGTTCGATCTGCTCAGCCTACTGGGTCTGCCGTCTGCGTGGAGCCAGAGTGCTTTCCTCGGCTTCTTCAACGACATCAACCAAGACAGTCCGAGCCAGGATGCATTCGAGCGTATGGCGGCGATGTTCCGAGCCGTCGAGGCGAGTTATGGAGCGGTCGGACCGAATGCTGTGCAGCGGCTCGGCATCAGCAGCGGTCTCCGGGCCAAGCGCTTGCTAAATGCGCTTCGTGATGAGTCGAGCATTCCAAGGAAAATGCTGGAGACCGCGGACCGGAAAGTCGCGCTCAAGCTCATGCGACAAAACACGCCCATCGCCCGCTTGGTTTCCCGGCACACCCGCGAGCTGCTCCGAGCATATCATAAGGCCGGCAAGCTCACGACGCGGATCGCCGATCGGAAGGTTGAGGATCGCTTTATCGATCTCTCGACCGCGGAGCGCGAGATTTACGAGGCCGTCGAGGACTACATTTCGACCACCTATAACAAGGCGATGACAAGCGGTGTCTCGGCTCAGAAGCGAAGCGCCGTGGGATTTGTGATGACGATCTACCGTCGTCGCCTGGCAAGCAGCTTCCGCGCACTTCAGACGACTCTGGAAGGCCAGTTGGAAGCTGTGCGCCACCCAAATGGCGATGGCTTCGGGCAGGCACTCGCAGAGGGCGTCGATGACGAGGATGGCGAGGACACGGACGAGGATGATGCGGCCGCCCTCGCCAGGGATGCGATGCTACTTGAGGAAAAGAGCGAGATTGAGCGGCTGATCGATCTGATTCGTCGCCTACCGCCTGACACAAAGGCCGAGCGCCTCCGTGACGAGATCGCGGCGCTTCGCGCTGGCGGCTACGGCCAGGTGATGGTGTTCACCCAGTTCACGGACACGATGGATTTTCTACGAGGACAACTCAGCCAGGTGCCCGGACTGCGCATCATGTGTTTCTCAGGACGAGGCGGTGAAGTCCTAGCAGCGGACGGGTCGTGGCGCAGGATCTCGCGAGACGACGTGAAGCGTCGGTTTCGAGAGGGTTCTGCAGATGTCCTGCTGTGCACTGACGCTGCCGCCGAGGGCCTGAACTTTCAGTTTTGCGGCGCGCTGGTGAACTTCGACATGCCTTGGAATCCAATGCGTGTCGAACAGCGCATCGGGCGCATAGACCGGCTCGGGCAGCGATATCCAGATATCCGCATCATCAACCTCCACTACTCGGATACGGTGGAAGCCGACGTTTACGTGGCCCTCCGCCATCGCATTGGCCTGTTTCAGCAAGTCGTGGGAGGCCTCCAACCAATCCTGGCACGTATGCCGCGGCTGATCGCTGAGCGCGTTCTCGCGGGCCGATCGGGAAGCGAGGAAGGCCGCCAGGAGGCGGTGAGGGATATTGAGGCTGAGGCCGACCGCGCCGAAGGTGGCTTTGATCTGGACGCAGTGACCGAGAACGAGCTCGACGAATTGCCGCGCGGTGGGGCGGCGCTGACGATGGATGATCTCGAATCGGTTGTGCGTGAACCCATGCTCTTGCCGCCGGGCATGGAAGCCCAAGCCATGCGATCACGGGAGTGGAAGTTCCAGCAGCCGGGAATGACGGAAGCCGTGCGGGTGGCTACTGACCCGAATTACTATGAGGAGAACGCCGAGTCCGTTGAGCTTTGGAGCCCTGGAAACCCGACGTTTCCGCTCAGAGACGGTGACAACATTGTTTCTGACGCCAAGCGCCTCTCAGATATCCTATTGCGATCGATATAGGTCAGGTCGCCCACCCGCGTGATGCTCCCACCGCGAACGTCTCCAAGAGGGGTGGCAGCGTTATCCCTGCAGTCTGGCGCACATCCAGGATCGTTTCGACGATGTCGGCCGGTAGCAACTGACCTTCTCAGCCGACGCCAATTCGCCTATCGCATCAGGCCGGTTTCTAGAATCCGCCGCCAACTGAACGTGACGTGCTCCCCTGAATGTATCCACTCAGACGGAGAGTCCTCTATGTTGATGGCTGATGGTTGATGGGATGGCAACGGGGTTGGGGGCATGCCGGCGATCTCGGCGGGGGTACGCCCGCCCAGCTTCGAGTGCGGCCGGATGGTGTTGTAGTCCTGCCGCCAAGTGGCCAGCACCGCCCGGGCCTGTGCCATCGACGTGAACAACGTCTCGTTGAGGCACTCATCGCGCAGCCGACCGTTGAAGCTCTCGACGAACGCGTTCTGCGTCGGCTTCCCGGGCGCGATGTAGTGCCACTCCACCTGCCGCTCCTGCGACCAGCGCAGGATCGAGGTCGAGGTCAGCTCCGTGCCGTTGTCGCTCACCACTGCCAGGGGCTTGCCGCGGAGCGCTATGATCGCGTCGAGCTCACGCGCCACCCTCCCACCCGACAGCGAGGTGTCGGCCACCAGCGCCAGGCATTCGCGCGTGAAGTCGTCCACCACGCAAAGGATGCGGAACCGCCGTCCACAGCCCAACGCGTCGGACACGAAGTCCAGCGACCAACGCTGGTTCGGCCCCTGCGGCAGCGTCATCGGCGCCCTGGTGCCCAATGCCCGCTTCCGGCCGCCGCGGCGGCGCACCTTGAGCCCCTCCTCTCGATAGATCCTCAGCAGCTTCTTGTGGTTCGGCGCCAGGCCCTCACGGGCCAGCAAGTAGCCCAGGCGCCGATAGCCGAACCGCCGACGCTCGGCCGCCAGTTCTCGCAGCCGCTGCCGCAGGCCAGCATCGTCCGCCCGGCTCGGCTGATACCGCGCCACCCGCCGGGCAATGCCGATCAGATCACACGCCCGACGCTCGCTCAGCCCGTGACAGTCCCGGGCATGAGCGACCGCGTTCCGCTTCGCGTCGGGCGTTACCATTTTTTTGTCGAGATGTCCTTGAGCACCGCGATGTCCAGCATCGCCTCCGCCAAAAGTTTCTTGAGCTTGGCGTTCTCCTCCTCCAGCGTTCGAAGTCGCTTGGCCTCGGTCACCTCAAGGCCGCCGAACTTCGCCTTCCATTTGTAGAAGGTCGCACCGCTGATGCCGTGCCGGCGGCACACATCCGCCGTCGCCGCACCGGCCTCCTGCTCCTTCAAAATCCCGATGATCTGCTCATCGCTGAACCTGCTGCGCTTCATTCGTCCGTCCCTTGCTGGATCGGACTCTACCGAAAAATGGAGCCATTTCAGGGGAGCACGTCA